>Ga0335394_10000827_pt1 | contig 33854 bp, 21 predicted proteins | sample MAT03_FD_205741 | JGI IMG/M metagenome (GOLD analysis project Ga0335394, IMG submission 205741) | Freshwater microbial communities from Lake Fryxell liftoff mats and glacier meltwater in Antarctica - MAT-03 (spades assembly) (version 2) ...
CATTCGGGATGGAAGCCCGGAATGGATGGAAAAGCGAAATGAAAATCATCCCGGTCGGCCTGACATACAATCGCCCGAATTTTTTCCGCAGCGAAGTTGTGGTCAATGCGGGTGAGCCGGTCTATGCGCGCGACTGGGCGGAGGCCTGGGCGAAAGACCCTGAAACGGCCGTTGATATTTTGACACAACATCTTGAAAACCAACTAAAAGGCCTCACAATCCACACCCGCGACGATGCCGGCGAGCAGTTTATCACCCGATTGGAAACGATGTTGCAACAGGAACGGCCGCTTCCGCAAGAGGAGGCATTTTACCGCAGTCAGCAACTCACGGCAAAATTCCTGGACGACGCCGTTTTGCGCGAACGAACCAATGCCTATTTCGATCAATTGGCGCAACACGGTCTGAGCGAGCAGGGCCTGGCCGCTTTCACTGCGCCCGATGCAGGCCCGAAAACCTTGTCGGATGGTCTGCGCCTGGCGCTTGGCTTGCCATTTTTTATGGTAGGGTACGGTTTTTGGTTTTTGCCTTGTTACTTGCCCGGTCTAGTGGCAAAAAAACTAAAACTGTACATTGGCTACGATTCCAATGTTAAAATCCTGGTGGGTCTTTTTACCTTTCCGCCGATGCTTTGGGGCGCCTGGCGGCTGGCAATGCATTACCTGGCCGATGGCTGGCAGGCCTTGGGTGTTGTGTTGTTGTTTATAGCCCTGGGCTTTTATGCAGAACGATATCTCGACGTCCTGCGGCGGGTTCGCGAACGGCAAAAGGTGGCGGTTTTAGCCCGGAAGCAGGCGGATATGGTGAAGGAATTGGAGAAAATGCGGAGGGAATGTGTTCGGTTGTTGGCGTAAAAATCACCAAGGCAATTAAAATAATGATGAATTATGAATGATAAATGATGAATAAACAAGGACCCCACAAATCAAAAAATTCATCATTACTCCTTAAAATGACAACGATCTTAAACAAATACGCCCGCCTGCTTACCCATTATTGCATGCAGGTAAAACCAGGCGATAAAGTATTCATCAGTAGCACCTGGCTGGCCGAACCGCTGGTGCGCGAAGTGTACCGTGAAGCCTATGCTGCCGGTGCGGCACTCGTGGAATGCGACCTGGCCTTTCGGGAACGGGAGCGGCTTTTTTTTGAAAACGCGTCCGAGGAGGCCCTGCAAATACCTCCGACCCTGATGCGCTTAGGCATGGAAACCTTTGATTGTTACTTAGCCGTGCGGGCGCCATTCAACCTGCGCGAATCGAGCGGCGCCACGCAGGAGCGTTCGAAAATCCGGATGGACGCCCTGGCGGCCATCAACAAAGCCTACTTCGCGCGAACCGCCACGCGCGAACTGAAACGCAACCTTTGCCAGTACCCAACCGATGCGTCGGCCCAGGAAGCCGGGATGAGTTTGAGCGACTATGAGCGGTTTGTGTTCAGCGCCTGCAAACTCTACGACGCCGATCCGATGGCCAGTTGGTTGCAGGTACGCGCCAATCAGCAAGGCATTGTGGATCATTTAAATGCCTGCTCCACGGTGCGTTATCTAAATGCCGACACCGATATTACTTTTTCCACCCAGGGGCGCATCTGGATGAACTCCGACGGTCAGACCAATATGCCGTCGGGCGAAGTGTACACCAGCCCGGTAGAAGACAGCGTCAACGGCACGGTGCGTTTTTCCTATCCCTGCATATACCAGGGCACGGAGGTGGAAGGCGTGACGCTTCGGGTTAAAAATGGCTACATCGAGCGCTGGGAAGCCCGGCGTGGACAGGAATTCCTCGATTATATTTTTACCCTGCCCGGTACGCGGCGTTTCGGCGAAGCCGCCATAGGAACCAATTACGATATCACCCGGATGACCAAAAACATCCTGTTCGATGAAAAAATCGGCGGCACCATCCACATGGCCATCGGGCAAAGCTACCCGCAAACCGGTGGCAAGAACGAATCGGTCGTGCATTGGGATATGATTACGGATATGACCCAGGGCGGCGAGATTTGGGCCGACGGGGGGAAGATTTATGAGAATGGGCGATTTTTGATTTGAGCATGCTCAAAAGCGGATTCACCACAGAGGTTTGGGATGCCATACGCGAGGCATTTCCAGAGGCACTCAAAATAGATGAACGTGGACAAACGCTACTTGTTAACATCGATGGCGTGAAAATTGACCTGATCAAACACGCCTACCCGTATCTGTTTCCAGTTGAAGAAATCGAAGGTATCCGAATGCTTTCAATTCCGGATATCATCCCGATGAAACTTGGCGCATTCTTTTGACTACATCTTACGAATATCTACTGTACCATGAAAAGTATGTTCCTTTTTGCACTTCTCCTTTCCCCCGTCCTCCTTTTCTCCCAAACCTACACCCTCTCTTCCCCCGACGGTGCGCTGACGCTCCAGGTAGAAACCGCACCACGCCTTACCTGGCAACTCTCCCGGAAAGGCAAAGCGCTCACGGACGCTGCCCCCCTGGCCTTAAACATCGAAGGCTTCGGCGTGCTCGGGCTGACCCCGACCATACTGAAAACGGAAGAAAACAAGGCAGACACTACGGTAGCGCCGCCAGTGCACCAGAAAAGCGCGATCATTGAAGAACGTTTTAACGAACTGATCCTGCGCTGCCAGGGCGATTGGGGCGTATCGTTCCGGGCTTACAACGAAGGAGTGGCGTATCGTTTTTTTACGGAGTTTAAAAACAAGGTCATTGTCCGCGATGAAACCTACGCCTTCCGGCCGGCACGTTGCAAAACAATCTTTTTTCCCGAAGAATCATCATTTTACTCGCACAACGAGCGGGTTTGTAAGGAAATCACACCCGCCGAACTCAACGAACGGAAACTGGCCAGTTTGCCCACCTTAGTCACCCTGGAAGACGGAATCAAAATCCTGCTCACCGAAACCGATTTGCAGGATTACCCGGGTTTGTGGCTGACCGGCACGGCGGCTAAAAACGGGCAGTTGCGCGGAGTGCTGCCGGCGTACCCCAAATACACGGTGGAATTGACCAACCGCGATCTTCAACCCACCGACCGGGAGCCATACATAGCGCTTACACAGGGCCGACGCTCCTATCCCTGGCGGCTTTTTCTGGTGTCGGCCAGAGATGCCGACATGCTCGCCAATCAGATGCCTTATTTATTGGCCGAGCCCAGCCGCATTGCCCAACCAAACTGGATACGGCCCGGCAAGGTAGCCTGGGACTGGTGGAACAACCTCAACCTGTACGGCGTCGATTTCCGCGCGGGCATCAATACCCCAACCTATAAGTATTTCGTGGATTTTGCCGCTGAAAACAGCCTGGAATATATTGTCCTGGACGAAGGATGGGGGCTGACGGGCAACCTCTTGATGATCAAACCGGAGCTCGATATGGACGAGCTCGCGGTCTATGCCAAACAAAAAGGCGTGGGCCTGATCCTTTGGGTTACCTGGACGACCATCGACAAGCAGTTCGAAATCATCCTGCCCAACCTCAAAAAATGGGAGATCAAAGGCCTGAAGATCGACTTTATGCAGCGCGACGACCAACCGGCGGTGCAGTTTTACTGGAGAATAGCCGAAAAAGCGGCCAAAAATAAGCTGATGCTGGATTTTCATGGCGCCTGTAAACCGGCCGGCCTGCACCGTACTTGGCCGAATGTGGTCACGTATGAAGGCGTTTACGGCCTTGAAAATTGTAAATGGGATCAATTAAAGCGAATCGACCCCGAACACAACGTGACAATCCCGTTTATCCGCATGAGCGCCGGACCGATGGATTATACGCCTGGTGCAATGCTCAACGTCCAAAAAGGCGATTGGGCGCCCTCCTGGAGCCGCCCGGCCTCGATGGGCACGCGTTGCCACGAACTGGCGAAATACGTTGTGTATGAAAGTCCTTTGCAAATGCTCTCCGACAGCCCCAGCAATTACCGCAAAGAACCGGAATGCCTTCAATTTCTGTCCCGCGTGCCCTCGGTTTGGGACCGCACGGTGCCGCTCGATGGGGAGGTCGGCAACTACATCGCCGTGGCGCGACAGGCGGCGAACGGGCTCTGGTACATAGGCGCTATGACCGACTGGACGGCGCGCACGCTGCAACTGGATACCGGCTTTTTGCCCAAAGGCGAATACGAAATTGAATATTACCGCGACGGTATAAATGCCGACCGGGCCGCGCAGGATTACAGCCGGACAGTTGGTCATCTGAAAAGCGGCGAGATATTGGCCGCCGAGATGGCTACCGGCGGCGGGTTTGTGGCCGTCTTGAGAAAACTATAGCCCTACCGCATGTACTCCCAGGCCGTCTGGTACGACCCGTGTTGGTCGCAATAATTCAGAAACGACTGATAAAACTTGTTTTGCCCGATGGTGGCCGAATCACCGACGACGACGAGCAGCATACGGGCACGGGTCATGGCTACGTTCATGCGGCGGTAATCAGACAGGAAGCCGATCTCGTGTTTGGCATTGGACCGTACTAAGCTGAGGTAAATGACATCGCGTTCCTGGCCCTGAAAACCGTCTATTGTGTTGATGGTGATTAGATTGGACGAGGGCGCCACGGTCTGACCCCGGGTATGAAGTAAGCCGGCCAGCCCTTCATCCTGGCGGATCATTTGTTCGAGGTAATTGACCTGCTCGCGGTAAGGCGAAAGTATCCCCACGCTCGGCCGGGCATCTACCGGGAATTTCTCCAACAATTGCAGCAAATGTTCCCGGATCAACAGCCCCTCTTCGGGATTGTAGCGGCTGAGCGAACGGCTGGAATTGCCCGTCCCGGCCTCTTGTACCCGCTCTTCAAAACCCGTTCCGGCCGTATCCACGAACACCACGGGTCCAAACACCGTGACGACATCGCCGCCGGGTTCGAGTATCAGCAGACGTTTTTCGCGAACCGAATCATGGGCTTGCAAGGCCCCCTCGTAAAAATACTGGTTGGAAAACCCCATGATCGCCCCGTGCATCCGGTATTGCATGGTGAGCAGGCTAACCACTACGGGTATTGTCTCTAAACAGCGCTCGATCAATGTTTTAGCCAGTCCATTTCGCGCAGCGTCGAGGCTTTTGACGGTCGGAGGCAGCTGGAATGGATCTCCGGCCAGCACCACCCGGCTGCATTTTGCAATTGGAATCCACGCGGCCGGTTCCAGGGCCTGGGCAGCCTCGTCGATCACGCAGGTGCGGAAGGTATACCGTTCCAGCAAAGGGTGCGCCGCGCCCACCAGCGTACAGGTGATGGCCTGGGCGCCGCGCAAGACCTGTTCGACCAGCCGATCCTCCAGGGTTTTGGCCCAGGATTCCAGTTCGCGGGCCTGTAGTTTAAGGTGTTCGCGTTCGCGGCGGTCTTCGGCATTGAACGAGCGTTTATAGCGCCGGGCCTGTTTCCGGTAATCCGCCGCCTGGATTTTCACTTTTTTAATGTTTTTGCTTTCCGGATGCCGGCCCAAAATAGCATCCAGGGTATGGGGCAGGATATGGTCGTCGATCCGGCTGATATTGCCGATGCGGACAACCTCGAGGCCCTGCTCGCTCAGGCGTTCGGTGAGCAGATCGGCTGCGGTATTGCTGGGCGCGGTCACCAGAACGGTGCTTTCCCGTTCGCACAACAATTTAATGGCCGCCACCAAAGTGGTCGTTTTGCCCGTACCAGGCGGGCCGTGGATCACCGCCACGTCGCGAGCGTGCAGGATGTTGCGCACCGCCGACTTTTGAGAATCGTTCAGGCTACTTTCGGCTTCCCAGGTGGCGGGTTGGTCGAAACCAGGTTCGAAAGAAGGCGGAAATTTGCCGCTCATCATATCCCGCAGCTCCGCGAGCCGGTCGCCCTTCGCTTTTATGACCTTTTCCAGCGCTTTTTCCATTTCCCGGTAACTCCGGTCATCAAACAGCGTATCCACCCCCAGCAGCCCCTGTCCGATCCAGTCGGGTACGTCGCGGCTGTTGAGGATAATTTTCATACGATTTCGTTCAACATAGTTGATAATACCTTGTTTTTCAGGCTGTTCAACATGCGGCTGGTTGGTAAAAAAGTTGACGCTCTGGCCCGCCCGGAGTTGATGCGGTTCGTACAAACGTGTGGTGCGTTCCACCACGACGAACGCCTTATCCCCGAGGGCAAAACCGGTTTGCAGGACCTGCAGGGGATACCAGGTGTAGCCCTGTTCCACCCGCTCGGACAAGGGTCGTTCACGCACCGCTTGCAGAAACTGTTTTAAATCTTCCTCTTTTTCCTGCCGAAGCAGTTCCAACTGGCGGGTAAAATGCGGGTGTTGCATGTTTTATGTAAAGATTGGCCCGGCAAAAGTAAGCGGTATACTCAGACAACCTAAGCTTTCCGTCAGGCGCCATTGCAAGGCTACCTAATGCCGACATTCAAGAACAAAGAACATTTTAAAATATGCGCCTCAGCCTTTTTACCCTCCTGTTTTGCTGTTTTTCTGCACAAATATTCGCCCAAACGGACACCCTGTCATTTCCGCCGATCGCCATCGGCGAATGGCGGCAGCACCTGCCCTGGCAGCGCGCCACGTACGTCACATTGAGCGAAACAAAGGTTTACATTGCCACGGAATGGGCGGTGGTGGAGATCGACAAGGCTGACCGATCGCCCCGTTTTGTGACAAAAGTGGAAGGTCTGAGCGATGTGGGGATGGGGCTTATCCGCTATAACCAAGACACGAAAATTTTGTTGCTGACCTATTCCAACAGCAACATTGATCTCTATGATCCGAAGAATGGCGCGGTTCTGAACCTGCCGTTTATTGCCAAAAACTTCAATATTATCGGGGATAAGAAAATATACGACGTCGCATTCGATGGCAAATTCGCTTACATAGCCTGTGGATTCGGCGTGATAAAACTCAACCTTGAACGCGCTGAAGCGGAATACACTACGTTTACGGGCACACCCGTTACTTCTATTGCTGTGTATACGGGCGCCCTGTATGCAGGAACCGAAGAAGGCGTTTTTCGCATACCAGCCAATGATTTTAACCCTGCCGACTTTAGCCGTTGGAATATGTTGGGCGCTGCGGCGGGTTTTCCGGTGGGTACGCCCGTCAATGCCATGTCCGTTGCAAACGGCCTTTTGTACTTCGGCATCGGCAATACGCTGTATGGGTACGACGGCTCAGTGCTCGGGAACATTGCATCGCAGGCAGACCGAAATGTGGCATACTTGAGCAGTGAAGGCGCCGGCCTGGTTATCGGTTGGAAACAAACCAGTGGGTTCGGTTCCGTAGAATACCTGGAACCCTCGGGTGTCCGCTCGGAAATACAGGGGCCCTGTCAAGCACAATATCCCTTATACGCTGTAGAAGACGGGACAAAAAAATTCTGGTTTGCCGACCTCGACAACCAATTTCGCTTTTTCGACCAGGCTACCAATCAATGCGATCGTTTCAGTTATAATTCGCCTTTTAACCACAAAAGCACCGACATTGCCATCGGGCCGGACGGCACCACGTACGTCGCTACACCGGGGCCGCCCAGCGGTTTGGGCGCTTTATTCGGTCCCGACGGCGTATACGTGTATAAAAGCGGCAATTGGAAACGCTGGAACAACGGCACATTCCCGGAGCTACAGGAAAATCTGAGTTACACCGATATGTGGAAGGTAGCGCCGCATCCTACGCAGGACAAAGTGTATGTAGGCAGTTTTGTCGGCGGATTACTCGAATTTTCGGGTGGAATTTTCACAAAAAAATATACCAAGGAAAACTCCATCCTGCAAAGCGCAGGGTCTTCCGGCCCCACGCTGACGGCCATCGCCGGTATGGCGTTCGACGCAGATGAGAACCTGTGGTTCAGCAATTACGCCGCAGGCGCTCCGATCGCTGTGCTAAAGGCCGACGGCACCTTGCGCAATTTTTCCGGCGCACCCAACCAGGGCCTTTTGCAGGTGGCGGTAGACCAAAGCGGCTATAAGTGGTTCGTGCTGGCCTTCAACAACGGCGTTATGGTGTACGACAGCGGCGACGATATCGACAGTCCGGCCGACGACCGCTACCGGATTTTTACAACATCCAACAGCGCCCTTCCAACCAATTCGGTCAATTGCATTACTGTGGACCTGGAGGGCGACGTATGGGTTGGCACACAACAAGGCGTGGTCAGTTTCGAGTGCGGGAGTAACGTATTCGATGCCAGTTGTACGGGCCGCCGCCGGATCGTGAGCGTAGATGATTTCAACGGTTATCTGCTGGAAACGGAAGATGTACGCGCGATCGCCATAGACGGCGCCAACCGAAAATGGTTCGGCACGACCAGCGGCATTTTCGTTCAATCGCCCGACGCCCTCACCCAGGAGGCCAATTTTACCAGCACCAACAGTCCTTTATTCGACAATACAATCAACGACATCGCGATCAATTCAAAGACCGGCGAGGTGTGGATCGGGACCGGGAAAGGCGTCATTTCGCTGCGGGCAGAAGCCACAGAAGGCGGAAAGATCAACAGCCAGATGCCGTATGCCTATCCCAACCCGGTGCGGCCGGAATACGACGGCCCGATCGCTATCTACGGCCTTGCCCGCGATGCCAATGTAAAAATCACGGATATCGCCGGCAACTTGATATACGAAGGCAAAGCCCTTGGCGGCCAGGCGGTCTGGAGCGGTCGCGACTACGCCGGTCGACGTGCTGCTTCGGGCGTCTACCTGATTTACGCCACCAGCGAAGCCAGTTTCGATACGCCGGACGCGATCATTACGAAGGTGGTGATTTTGAATTAGTACCGTGCAGGACGGTGGAATCTTTCCCTGCCAGCTGCTACGGTCTACTTCGATGCTTCTAATGTTTTGGGTTTTGAAAAGGACGGAATGTATCTTAGGAACGGTGTCAAAATAACTTCCCAATTTGATGCCATTCTTTTGCCGTCATCCGTCCCATCTTTTTCGTTAAATAGCGCGGCTATTCGCCTCAAAAGATGGTTGGCTGACGCCAAAATAATTGGCCTGAAATTGGAAACTTATTTTGACACCGTTCCTTACTTGATTTTATTTCGCCGATAAGTTCGTTTATTTTCGGCGATAAGTCATTTATTTTTGTATATTTGCGCCAATAAATAACAACTTAAATGGCTAAAATAGTTGGCAGGAAAGAGGAAATTGCGCTGTTGCAATCAATTGAACGCGCTGACAAATCCGCTTTTGTAGCAGTGTATGGTCGTCGGAGGGTCGGTAAAACCTTTTTAATCCGTTCGGCGTACGAAGGTCAATTTACTTTTCAAGTGACGGGTATCGCTAACGTAGGGACGGCTAATCAATTGACCAATTTCCATTCAGCTTTGGTGCGGTCTTTCCCGCAGTTTGAAGACAATCCGCTGGCAAAAGACTGGTTTGAGGCTTTTCAGCAGTTGATAACCGCCCTCGAAACCCTGCACGGGTCGGGCAAAAAGGTGCTGTTTCTGGATGAATTGCCATGGATGGATACACCAAACTCCATGTTCATTGCTGCATTAGAGCATTTTTGGAACAGTTGGGCAAGCGCACGAGCAGATATTGTGTTGGTTGCCTGTGGTTCTTCAGCCTCCTGGATGATCAACCAACTCATCAACAATACGGGTGGGCTTTACAACCGTGTCACACATCCCATACGGCTCGAACCTTTCACTTTGGCCGAATGCGAAGCTTTCTTTAAGGCAAAATCACCGGGCTTCGATCGTTACCAACTGTTACAACTCTATATGGTGTTTGGTGGCATTCCATTTTATTTGGAAGCCATAGATCCCCGTAAAAGCGCTACCCAGAACATCAATGATCTGTGTTTTACCCAAAAAGCACCCTTGCGAAATGAGTTTGAAAAACTGTACGCTTCTCTTTTCAAAAAGGCCGAAAAGCACATTGCCATTATCGAAAGCCTCGCAAAAAAATCAATGGGGCTTGACCGTGCCGCGTTACTTAATGCGGCTAAATTGCCAGACGGCGGCAACACAACGACCATTTTGAGGGAGTTGGAGGAAAGTAATTTCATTCGAAAGTACAACACCTTTGGAAAGCCAAAGAACAACGCAGTATACCAATTGAGTGATTTTTATTCTCTATTTTACTTAAAATTCATTAAAAATAACGCTTTTTTCGACGATAATTTTTGGATCAATGGTATTGACACACCCGAAATACGTGCCTGGAGCGGTTATGCCTTTGAGCAAGTCTGTCTCTGCCACACTCAACAAATCAAAAACGCACTCGGCATCAGCGGCGTTCAAACCCAATCATCCGCTTGGTTCGGTACAGACGGTACAGAAAAAGCACAGATTGACCTAGTGATCGACCGGCGGGATCAGGTGATTAATCTGTGCGAAATGAAATTTTCCATCAAAACCTACACCATTGAAAAGGAACAAGCCGAAAGCCTCCGTAGGAAAATTGGTATATTTCGAGACGTGACGAAAACTCCAAAGGCGCTGTGGCTTACCTTTATCACGACTTACGGGCTAACTGCAAATCAACATGCACAGTCATTGGCCCATCAGGAGTTGACGATGGATGCTTTGTTTTTGTAAACGCGCTAATTGATCTGTGGTTACAGTTTGTAAACGGATGGCACAATATAGCTACTGCCTACCGCCCATAACCTCCATTCCCTGCAAAATCCCTTTTTCCATCGGCGGCACGCCGCGTTGCATCCAGCGGGGTTGCGGTGCGCCCAAGAGGTAAAAATCGAAGAACTGCTGCATACGATTTTGAAAATCAATGCGATTTTGCAGTTTCACGGGCCAGTGTGGCTCGTCGTTGTAATTGAGCATCCAGGCCGGCTTTCCCAGCCGGCGCAAACCGCTGAATAGTTCGACCCCCTGTTCCCAGGGTACTGCGCCGTCTTTGTCATTGTGCAGCACCAGCAGCGGTGTTTGCACTTTGTCTAATGCAAACAAGGGCGAATTTTCTAAGTAACGCATGGGGAATTCCCACAAAGTCCCGCCGATACGGCTTTGCTGGTGTTCGTATTGAAAGGCCCTGCTCCGGCCGCTTTCCCAGCGGATGCCGCCGTAGGCCGAAGTCATGTTGGATACCGGCGCGCCAGCTTCGGCGCAGGCGAACAGGTTTGTGCGCGTCACTAAATAAGCCGCCTGGTAGCCGCCCCAGGAATGGCCCTGGATGGCAATTTTTTTCGGATCGGCCAAACCCTTGTTCATCAAACTCGTCACACCGCTCACAACGGCGTCGTATGCGCATTCACCCGGATAGCCGGTGCGGTAAGGGATATCCGGCACGAAAACGAGGTACCCGCGACTGGCGTAAAAAACAAAACTGATCTGCGAACGTCCGAAATCGGGCGCCCGGTGGCGGTTAATTTCGTCGGACTGTCGTTCATAAAAATTCACGATCATCGGGTATTTCCGGCCCGGGTCGTAGTCTTCCGGTTTGACCAGCATGCCTTGCAGCATTTCACCGGAGAGGGAAGTCCAGCTTACAGGCTCGATCGTGCCCCAGCGGTATTCGGATTGCTGGGGGTTGGCGTTGCTAACCCGCCGCCAGGCGCCTGCATCCGAATCGGAATTTGAATATGCGGTGTAAAGCAGATCGGGGAAAACCTGAAAATTCTCCCTGGTAAACAGCATTGCATCGCTGTTTTTTGCCTTCAGCGGTTGCCTGGAATACGCAAAATCGCCCTTGAACCAGGAACTGATTCGGCCGGTCGGCAGGTCGAGCCATGCATATCCCTCTGTCTTAGTCTGTTCGTTGAACTGATGCAACAGCAAGCGGGCTTTCGGGGAAATACTGCGTTCTTCGGGATCGAGTTTGAGGTAGCGGTAGGTAGTTTGGGTTTCCCGGCCGCGCGTGAGCCTTTGAGGCGCATCTTTACCGTTTGGATCCATTTTCCAAATATCAAAACGATCATACAAGAGCACCGCTTCATCGCGCTCGAACCAGCCGGCCAGACCGTGTTCGTTTGGGTAGTCGGGCACGTCGTTTTCTTCGTTGTAAAACGCCGCGCTACGGTTGTCGCTCAACCGGGCGATTACGCCCGCGCGTGCATTCCAGGCATACCAGGCGGTGTCTGGATCGCTCCACCAGGCGATGTAACGGGCCTCTGGACTCAGGCGTGGATTGCAGCGCAAATCGGTGACAATGCGCTTTTTATCGCCGTTTTTCAGGTCGATCGAGTACAGGTCTTTGTGGGCAACGCCCTCAGAAGTAATGTACTGCGTATAAGGTTCCTCGCTAAACCCCAGTGCCAGAGGCGCATTGCGTTGTTCCTGGAAACGGATTTCCGGCACATCCGGCGACCCAAGCGGTACGAACCTGTTTTGCCGGATATGCCAAACGGCTGGGTATGCCAGTTTTTTATCAGCGTCGAGCCTGTTTTCCTGTTCGGTGTACAGCCGTCCGTCCGTCCAGGCCCAAACTTCCACGTTGACGACTTCCTCGGGCAAAAGCAGGGTATCGTTTAATACCGGAGGTGGAGCAATACCGAAATACAGCTTTTCGCCGTCTTCCGAAAAAACCGGGCGGTAGTGTTCGCTGAGCTGGTAAGCGGTACTTTGCGGGTTGGACGTGCCTGACGCTTGTACGTTTCGAGAGTCAAATTTTACTAAAAAATTGCTTTGAGGATTGGCGATTATCTGCGCCGAGTCGCGGAGGCCGCCGGGCCAGTAACAGAGTTGCCAGGGTCGGATCCGGGCTTTCGTCGTATCGGTATCGACGAGAAACGCGGCCTGGGCGCCGGCTTCGTCCAGCGTTAGTTGCTGGTATTTTCCCTTTCCCCGGAAAAGGGTGAGCAGGCTGTTTTTTTCCAGATCAAGCAAATACACGCCGTTTTGCAGCACCCGCGCATCCACGGGAAAAACAAGTGTGTCGCCTTTTCCGCTGCTGTTCAGCAGGATGCGTTTGCCTCGTTTGGCCATCGCGAAATTTTGAACGTAGGCAAATGTATCTTGTTTGCCGCTTTCGGTATTGCGAACAAACAGGCGGTAACCATTGTCCTTGTCCTCTTTTTTTGACTTTTTACCACCTGTTTTTTTGACAGGCGTTGCCGCCGCGCTTGTATCCTTTTTGGCGGGCACGGGTTTTTCCGGATCCAGTTGGTACGCCAGATAGCCCGACCATTTTTCCGGCATCGCAAAGGTTTTGAGGCGCGGTATTTTTTCCAGATGCCCGTTTGGGATGGTGTAAATTCCCAGGGTGTCTTTTGGCAAATCTTCTTCTTTCACCTTGCGCCGTCGCTGCGCTTTTAGGGTATCCAGGGGCGGTTTTATACGGAAAATCAGGAGTTTGTTATCTTCTGAAAAACGTGCTTCGGTAGCACGCGGGAAAAGTATGGTTTTATCTGTCCGGGCATTCCACAGGGCCAGGGTGGCGTCGCCTTCGGTTACAGGAACGAGCCCGTAAGCCGTCCATTCCCCATCGTTCGATATCCGTGGCTGCTCAATTTTACGCCAGCGGTGGATATCGGCATGGTCTAATTGTTTTTTTTGGGCGAGTAATGGGGACAAAGTGCAGCAAAAAAACAGACAGGCGAGATATTGCTTCATACGGAAATTGAAATGGTATGCAGCAAAAGTAATACAAAGTCGCCGTTCTACTTTCCACTGACCCTGCCCAGCCCCGCCTTTGCCTGCGCGTGCAGACCACTGGCATATTCTTCCGGTTTGAGGTCGAGGCAGCGTTTGTAGTCGCTGCGCGCATTCAGATAATCGCGACTTTCTTCGTGTAAAATGCCTAATTGCAACGCCGCGCTACAGGCTAAGTACCAGGGTTCTTTGGCGCCGCCTTCGATGGTGTGGTTGTAAAACCGAACGGCTTCTTTCATTTTTCCCATTTTATGCGCGATGCGCCCCATTCGATATGCATATTCGACGCTTAATTTCAGGTTTCCGGTATAATTTCCGGCTGTATTTTTGAGCAGATCGTTCGCGCGTTGGTAGTAGCCGCCGTCGAAGAGAAGGCGTGCACTAACCAGCGCCTTGTCGGTTCGTTCGCCACTGCGAGCCTCACGAAGCGCCGATTTGTCGGATTCGGAGTTCTCGGCGCCTTTTAGTTTTACCTCATTCATGTATGCGATGTATCCCGCTTCATTGCCATGAACAAGGCAATGCCAGGCTAATTTTTGGCAGGCTTCTTTTACGCTGTTCTCTCCTTTGTAATTGGCTAAAAAAGCCTCGAGCGGCTTGTTGGCATCGGCATCCATACGTCGAAGTTTGGCCAGTCCAAGCATGAAATCGCGGTAGGGAAATGGATAATAGGCGCCTCCGACGGGAGCGGCTTGCAGGATGCGCACCGCTTCTTCGTTTTGCCCGGTTCGCATGGCAACCGTGGCCAGCGCATAAGCCGACATGGAGCTGCTCCTGGCATCCAATCTGCTGTTTTTTAAGGTTTTCCAGGCTATATCTGGCGCGTTGTTGAGGTATAACTGCAAAAAAGAGTATGCGACCGTTGTTTCCTCTTCAAACTGGAATTCGTGGTTTTTTTTGGCATAGGCCAATACTTCTTCGAGTTCGCTTAAGCCCTGTGGGATCGTTCCACTCATACCGCCCAGGGTTTTGACGGCCCATTTGAATTCGTCGGGTATGTTGCCCACCACCGCGTGCATGATGCCCAGGCTTTTCTTGTTAGCAATAAAATCGGGAAATTTGCGCTGGTTCTGCTCCAGCAACGCATAAGACTGCTTAATATCGCTCATGCCAGCGAGGTATTCGTTGTAGCGGACGTGCATAATGGCCCACTGTAAACGAATTTCGGCCTGTATGTAGAGGTAGTAGGGCGAAGCATGATCACCCTTGGCGATTTTAGCCAAACGCGGCTCCATGTTTTTGGCTAGCCGCTTGAATTCGGCTTTATCATCGTGGACGAACACGGTCAAAAAGTCGATATAATTTTCGATAAAGATGGGCATAAGGTTATCCGGCTCGGAGCCTTTCATGCCATCAAGTGTCGTGCGGGCTTCTGCCAAACGAAGGCTGATGGTTTTTTGATAGGCGTCTTGAGCGGCAGGGGAAAAATCAAAATATTTGCCGCCGGCGTCAGATGGTGCTGCGGAAAGCCTGAAAGCGCCCATCAACAGGCTCAAGCCTACCACGACAGGAAGTAAAAATCGGGAGAATGTAGTGTTCATGTTCCTTGTCTTAAAAAATCGGGGACACAAGGCCTGCCCAAGTGTCCCCGATCAGGGCATTTAAACGTCGGATCAGGGTTATTCCTTGTCCGAAATTTAATGAATTATTTTACTCGGCCAGAAGTCCTTCCACGTGGTATTCTTTCGTCAGGAATTCTTTTACCCATTCTGTGGTCACCGATTTTGGCCGTTCGAGTGGCAGTCCGAGTGTGCGCGACCAGCACAAGGCGGCTAAAACGCCCATAGCGCGGCTCACGCCGAACAAAACAGTGTAAAAATTATACTCTTTCATGCCATAGTGTATCAGTAGGGCGCCGGAGTGCGCGTCGACGTTCGGCCATGGGTTTTTTACTTTGCCGAGGCCGCTTAAGATGGGCGGTACCACATCGAATATTTTCCAAACGATTTGTACCAGGTCATTGTCCTTCACGTGTTCTTCGGCAAACACCCGCTGCGCTTCGAAGCGTGGGTCGGGTTTCCGCAAAACGGCATGGCCGTAACCGGGGATTACGCGGCCGCTGGCGAGTGTGCTTTTTACGTATTCGCCAATCTGCTCGCGGGTTGGTTTGGTAGTACCAAGGGTATCCACCATTTTTTGCAGCCATCGAATCACTTCCTGGTTGGCCAGCCCGTGTAGCGGACCAGCCAGCGCATTCATGCCTGCCGTCAACGAGAGGTAGGGGTCGCTCAGCATGGAGCCCACAAGGTGCGTCGCATGTGCCGATCCGTTGCCGCCTTCGTGGTCGGCATGGATGGTCTGGAACAGCCGCATGTATTCTTTGAACCCCTCGTCTTCGAAGCCGAGCATGTGGGCAAAATTGCCTGCCCAGTCCAGCGAAATATCGGGCAATACGTGATCGCCTTTGTGGTAAACGCGCCGGTAAATATAAGCGGCCACCCGGGGCAAGCGGGCAATCAGGTTCATGCTGTCCTCGTAGGTGGCATCCCAATACTCGGTTTTGTTCATGCCCGTGTTGTAGCGTTGCGCAAACACGCTGGTATTCTGCATGGCCATGATCCCGACGGAGAATTGGGTCATGGGATGCGCGTCCACTGGCAGGGCTTCGATCGCCCGGAAAACATGTTCCGGCACATTGGCCCGGCGTACCCAGTTTTCGGTCAGCCATTTGACCTGGTCTTTGGTCGGAATTTCACCTACCAGCATCAACCAGAAAAGACCTTCCGGCAGGGGCTCCGTGCCGCCCGATGCGCGCGGCAATTTTTTACGAAGATCAGTGATAGAGTAACCCCGGAAGCGAATGCCTTCTTCGGGATCGAGCAGGGAAGGTTCCCAAATCATACAGGTGATATCACGCATGCCACCATATACTTGATCGAGTAAAACCTCGTCGACTTTTTTATTGCCGTGTTCTTTGAGCAATTCCTTAACCTCTTTGCCGAGCGCCTGCGATTTTTCGAAGAAATGTTGTTTGAGTTGGTCCATGAATGTAATAATGGTATTGAAAAGCTGCCTGTCCGCTGCCGATTTTTGAGGAAGTAGCGGTTGGGAAAGCCGGTTAGAGCAAAAAATTTCGCAAAGATATGACTTTTAAAAAAGCCTTTATACAGTCAGCAAACAACATAAACGGCCTCATGTTGCCCTGAACGGGTATTTTATTTACTAATTTAACCAGCGTGTTCATTGACAATGGGCAAATTGAAAACAAGGAACACCCGGAGATTAAAAAGTCACCTTCAATTGTTTCTCTTCCGTGCCCCGTTTCACTTTTACGGTTGTGGTGTCGCCTTTATTAAATTTGGCTAAAGCTTTCATGTAATCCTGCATAGACTCCACAGCGTTTTCGCCCAAACCGATAATTATATCCCCTTTTTGCACACCTGCTTTGGAGGCCGGCCTACCGTCGGTCACGCCATCCACATGTAAACCGATGCCTTCATACGTATAATCGGGCATGATGCCGAGGGTTACTTTGAATGAGGGCGTATTGTCAGCGTTGCTTTTTGTTTCCTGAAAGGTCAGTTTGGGCGTTTTATCCAGGGCATCCACAACCCGCGCGGTCGTTTCAATCAATTCTTTTTCTCCGGGGAAATTGATCTTCTCCACGTCGTCGCTAGGTTTATGGTAATCCGAGTGCTGGCCGGTGAAAAAGAACAGTACCGGGATGTTTTTCAGGTAAAAAGAGGTGTGGTCGCTGGGCCCTACGCCGGCACTGTCTAATTTAATCGTAAACGTGCCTTTATTGGCATTCAGGGTGGGCACGAACTCGGGGGCAGTGCCCACGCCGCCGACCATGATCCGGCGTTCAGGGTTCAGGCGGCCGATCATGTCCATATTCAGCATAAAGCTCACTTTCGATAAATCGATCGTGGGGTTTTCCGTGAACTTTTTAGAACCGTACAACCCGAGTTCTTCACCTGAAAAGCAGAGAAACAGGAAGTTGTGTTGCTCTTTGATACCGTTGCCGGCGTAATACCGGGCCAATTCGATCACGCCCGCAACGCCGGATGCATTGTCGTCGGCGCCGTTGTGGATCTTGCCTTCCGGGTTGGCATCCAGCGAGTTGTGATCGTACCCAAGGCCGAGGTGATCGTAGTGTGCGCCGATGACAATGGTGTAGGCCGCTCCGTTGTCCAAATAAGCAGCCACGTTTTGGCTGTTCACCTGGGTGGCGCCAGCCATGTCCATTCCATGCGGATCGCTGGCTTTTTTAAACGAAAAGGTATGGAAATACGAACCGGCGTCTCCTTTGGGTTGCAGGCCGATTTTTCTAAACTGTTTGGCAATGTATTCGGCGGCTTTGCGCTCTTTGGGCGTACCGGTGGCGCGGCCTTGTAATTTGTCGGAAGCGAGGTAGGTAATGTGTTTACGCAGATTTTTTTCGGAAATGTTCTGTGAAAAAACCGTTTGTGCAAACAAAAGCAGGGAAAAAATGAAAAAGGCTATAGATTTCATCGAAAATTATTTTAGCCCGCAAAGGTAGTGCCCGACGAGGAGGAGACCTGCCATGTTTGGGTAAAAATCACGAAAAACATTGGTGAAATAACTTTTATGGTAAAACTGCATCGGCTGGTATTACCTCTTGCGGAAACCAGCAAAGACGATCGAGCATGGAAGCGCTGCCGATAAATACGTTGAGGTCTACCTCTTTGGGTATTCCGTCGAGGCAGCCCGCGTTGGAATACTGCCAGATATCCCAGCGTTTGCCGGTGCTCAGACAAGGACGTTCGTCCGAATAACGGGCGATCCAAAGCGGGTTATTGTCAAAAACACCAGCCAGGTGCCGCTCGTAAAAATTCTGGTTGGTATAAATAATAGGTTTTACCCCCAGGCTTTTGCCAACAATGTCCAACCAGATACCTACCTCTTCAAGCATCTGATCGGCTGGTATGCCGTCGGTGGTTTCGATATCGAGCACAGGAGCCAGATCACCTGGCTGGAATTCGACCGTTTTCAGGAAATGCATGGCTTGTTCGTACCCGCAACCATAGGCCCGGAAAAAATGGTAGGCACCCCGGCGAACGTTCAATCTTCCCAACTGCTCCCAATTGCTGCAAAAAAGGCTGTCGGTATGGTCGCCTCCTTCGGTAGCTTTGACAAAAGCAAAAGCCAGCGGCTGCCTGGCAAGCACCGTGTCCCATTCAATCTTTTTTTGGTAATGCGAAACGTCCACCCCATGCAGTTCCGTTGCCGGAATCTGTAGGCCGCCTGTTTGCTGACCACTCCAAAGCGGCGAGAAAAGAAAGAGGAAAAGAGAGAACAGGCGCATTGTCTGGTTGTTAAACACTGGTTATTGCTCCTAAAGCGTGGGCGACTTAAACGCGCTACATGTTTTAAAAGAACAAACAACAATTCAAGGAAGGCGGCGGCCCGATAAACATAACGACGATTATTGAATTTTAAGGTGTGCGAAAATAAGGTTCCGTTCCCGGCAATTCCGTCGCAGATGTTCCGCTTTGCTGTTGGCTGACAAATTTCAGATTCTCATAATTCGTGCCAATTTTTAATGCAAACTGGCCAAAATGCTGCGGCACAGCACTTTAGCCAGTTTGATTTTTTTTATAATTGGTTTAGGAGGTTTAGCGGTTCATGGATTCCATAAACTCCGCGTTGCTCGAAGTATGCATCATCTGTTTTTTGATGAACTCCATCGCTTCTTCGGGCTTCATATCGGCCAGGTGGTTGCGCAGGATAAACATCCGTTGCAGCGTATCCTTATCCATCAGCAATTCCTCGCGGCGTGTGCTCGATTTGGTCAGGTCGATGGACGGATAGAGGCGGCGGTTGGCCAGGCTGCGATCGAGTTGCAGTTCCATGTTGCCCGTACCCTTGAATTCTTCGAAGATAACCTGGTCCATCTTGGAACCGGTATCGATCAGCGCCGTGGCCAGTATAGTCAGGGAGCCGCCGTTTTCAATTGCGCGGGCTGCGCCGAAGAATTTTTTAGGTTTCTGCAAGGCGGTCGCTTCCACACCACCGGAGAGCACCTTGCCGGAAGCCGGAGCCACCGTATTGTAGGCGCGGGCCATCCGGGTGATCGAATCGAGCAGGATCACCACGTGGTGTCCGCATTCTACCATACGTTTGGCTTTCTCCAGTACGATATTGGCCAGGCGCACGTGGTTTTCAGCCAATTCGTCGAAGGTAGAGGCCACCACTTCCGCTTTTACACTGCGGCGCATGTCGGTCACCTCCTCGGGGCGTTCGTCGATCAGCAGTACGATCACGTAACACTCCGGGTGGTTTTTGGTGATGGCATTGGCGATATCTTTCAGCAGGAAAGTCTTACCGGTCTTCGGCTGCGCCACGATCAGGCCGCGTTGGCCTTTACCGATCGGGGTAAACAGGTCGATGATCCGGTTGCCGAAATCACGCCCGGTGGGGCTGGTCAGCATGCTGAATTTCTGCGTTGGGAACAAGGGCGTGAGGTAGTCGAACGGCACGCGATCCCGCACGTCTTTCGGATCCAAACCATTGATCTTACTCACTTTAAGCAAGGCGAAATATTTTTCACCTTCTTTGGGTGGCCGTATGGCGCCTTTTACCGTATCGCCGGTGCGCAAGCCGAATAATTTGATTTGCGAAGGCGAGACGTAAATATCATCGGGGCTTGTCTGGTAGTTGTAGTCGGGCGAGCGCAGGAAACCGTAGCCGTCTGGCATCATTTCGAGCGTTCCGAGGCCTTCGATAATACCGTCGAGTTCGACGTCGAACTTTTCTTTGGGCATCACCGGCATGACCTCGGGTTCCGGCTGCGTGGATTGTTGCCCGGATTCTTCGTACTGGCCGTCTGTGGAAGGGGCGCGAGCAACCATATTGTTGTCGTCCTCTTCTTCTTCGGAGCCGGCTACCGGTGCGAGGAAATCCTCTTCTTCAAGGTTGTTGAGTTTTGCGGCATCGGGGTCTACCAGGTTCGGGTTGCCGGGGCGCTGGTCGCGGCGCGGGTCCGGGCTCCGGGGATCGCGGCGGCGGTCTTCCCAGCGGGTGTTGCGGTCATTCCGGTTGTCGCGTCGGCGATCTTCCCAACGATCGCGGCTGCGGCGCAGGTCGGAATCGGGGTTGCGATCGTCGCGTCGAGGTTCGTTGGGCTGATTGCGATCGCGGGTTGGCATATCTCGCGGTGGGATTTCCCGCGGCGGCATATCGCGCGGCGGCACATCACGGGGTGGAATTTCCCGCGGCGGCACATCACGGGGTGGAATTTCCCGTGGCGGCATATCGCGGCGATTTTCCGTGTCGCGGCGATTCTCAATTGGGTTCTCCCTACGCCGGTTGGCATTTAAATCGCGGCGCGCCTCCGGTGTGCGGTCGCGAGCAGGTTCGCGTCGTGGGGCCGGTTCGCGGGCTGGTGGAGGCGCCGGTTTTGGAGGCGCAGGTGCTTTTTCCACCCGGGGCGCTACTGGAGCTCGGGGCGTTTTTACAGGTTTTACTTTCTCCTCGGCCGGCTCAGGCGCCTTTCGTGGGCGGCGGCCGGTTTGGGGGTTAGGTTCATCTACAATCGGAACGTTCTGGTGGCCCGTTGTTTTTTCCAGGGAAGCTTGTTCGTCCAGGATTTTATAGATGAGTTCTTGTTTGGTTAATTTGTTGTGGCCCTTGATGCCCTGTTTTTGGGCAATTTCTTTGAGTTCGGGCACCAGCTTGTCGTTCAGCTGAAGAATGTCGTACATGACAATTATGGAAAAAGGTTAACTTTAGAAAGGCGCGCCAAGTGGCAGGACAAGTAGTTCGGGCAGATGCGCGCCGGAGGGAATTGAATAACGTAAAATGAGGATAAGTAGGTTAACCGGAAAAAGATCGAATTAAAGCAGCCTTTAGGGCAACTTAACCTTTTATAGATCGGTTTTTAACAAAGAAATTCGTCTTGGTAAAAAGGGTTGAAAACATCGGTTGGGTATTTACCGGCGCCTTCCAAATGCCACAAATCGAAAAATTACAGACAGGCGCAAAACCTGGAGAAACAATACTGAAAGTCGTGGAAAAGTGGGCGGCAACATAACCCATAACGGAATGAACGCAGCAAAGATAAGTGTATTTTGAATTTCGCCCTATCTTGCGGCACTTTTTTACAAATAAGATATGGCATTCCGCTACATCCATTTGGCCAAATAAACAACACAGGGCAAAAAAGGTTGCAAATCAACTAAAATTGCCCGTTCACCAAAAGAAATAACACAAAACGAATAACGGCAAAATTTCATGCTTCAACTCAAAACGATTCGCGAAGAAAAGCAACGCATCCTTAATGGCCTACGCAAACGCAACTGGACAGACAGCCAACTGGAAGTGATCGACCTCATTATCCAAACCGACGACAGGCGCCGGTCCAATCAAAACGAGCTCGACAGCATCCTGGCTGAAAATAACCGCTCCAGCAAACAGATCGGCCAACTAATGGGGCAAGGCAAAACTGCTGAAGCCGATGTCTTGAAAACCCAGGTGGCCGCACTCAAAGAGAAAGTCGTCGCGTTGAAAGATCAGGAACGCCTGATCGACAAAGAACTGGAGAATTTACTTTTTTCCGTCCCAAACTGTCCGCATGAAAGCGTCCCCCATGGTAAAACACCGGAAGACAACGAAGTAGCCCAAGACTGGGAAAAACCAATTCCGGCGCTGCCGGAAAACGCGCTGGCGCACTGGGACCTGGCCAAGCAATACAACCTGTTCGACCTGGAACTGGGCGTGAAGCTCACCGGCGCCGGCTTTCCGGTGTATCGCGGTAAGGGAGCGAGGCTGCAACGCGCGCTCGTTCAGTTTTTCTTAGATGAGGCGGTGAAGGCAGGATTCGAGGAGATCAACCCGCCATTGCTGGTGAACGAGGCCACCGCCCGCGGCACCGGCCAACTTCCCGACAAGGAAGCACAGATGTACCATTGCGAACGCGACGGTTTTTACCTCATCCCAACCGCCGAAGTGCCGGTGACCAATATCCTCCGCGAAGAAATCGTGCCGGTGAAAGACCTGCCGGTCAAAATGACCGCCTACACGCCCTGCTTTCGCCGGGAAGCCGGCGCCTGGGGCGCCCATGTGCGCGGACTAAACCGTGTCCACCAGTTTGAAAAGGTGGAAATTGTGCAGGTCGAACATCCCGACCGCTCTTATCAAACCTTTCAGGAGATGATCGGCCACGTATCCGGATTACTGGACAAGCTGGAATTGCCTTACCGCATTTTGAGGCTTTGTGGCGGCGACATGGGTTTTTCCTCCGCGCTGACGTATGATTTCGAGGTGTGGTCGGCCGCGCAGAAACGCTGGCTGGAGGTAAGTTCGGTATCCAATTTCGAAACTTTTCAGACCAATCGTATGAAACTGCGTTTCCGCGATGCCGAGGGCAAAATTGAGTTAGCGCACACCCTTAACGGTTCGGCGCTGGCGCTGGCCCGGATCGTAGCCGCGTTGCTGGAAAACAACCAAACGCCGGAAGGCATCCGTTTACCGAAGGCATTACACGGGTACACAGGTTTTGAAATGATTTCCTAAGCGGATTTGCAGGGTAGTCCCGGCATGGCTTTATCGATGTTTATGCCGAAGAAACCTCAGGCGGGTATGTTTTTGTCGAAATCTGTGTGACTTTTTATAGATTTCGTTGTTATACATTTGCTTTTTGAAAGAAGAGATTGCCTGAAGCAGGCAAATCACCAACACACTCACAAATCAACACTCAAAAATGGGATTAATAATCATCAGCGTTGTTTTTATGGTCATCGGTATGATCCTGAACAACGTATTGAAAAGCAAATTCAGAAAATACAGCGAGGTGCCGATGACGAACGGCATGAGCGGCGCAGAAATCGCGGCAGCCATGTTGAAACACTATGGCATTTATGATGTGCAGGTCACCCACGTAGAAGGTCATCTGACGGACCACTACAACCCGATGGATAAAACCGTCAACCTGAGCACCGATGTGTATCAGGGGCGCAGCGTCTCTGCGGCTGCTGTGGCGGCGCACGAATGCGGCCATGCGGTTCAACACGCCACCGCTTACCCGATGCTCAAGATGCGCTCCGCGCTTGTTCCGGTCGTGAATATCGCTGCGGGCCTGCAACAATACCTGTTTATGTTCGGTATTGCCGGTTTTGCGCTTATGAAAAGCCCGATCGTACTGATTATTGCCCTGGTGGCATTTGGCCTAACAGCACTGTTTAGTTTTATAACCCTGCCGGTGGAGTTCGACGCCAGTCGCCGGGCTTTAGCCTGGCTCGACGATACGGGTTTTGCCCGCGGCGCGCAGTACGACGGCGCCAAAGACGCCCTTACTTGGGCGGCTATGACCTATGTGGCCGCAGCTTTAGCCGCTTTGGTGCAGTTGCTGTACCTGTTGTGGCGGGTGTTTGGAAACCGGAATTAGTATAGCCGGTAAAGCCTGGGTTTAATAGGAGCCATTCCGTTTTGCGGGGCGGCTCCTATTTTTATTTTAATGCATAATTTCCACTATTTTTGGCATCCTGTTTCATATCATAAAACCTCCATCGGAATGGATTCAGCAAGCGAAGGCGCCCTGCTCAGAAATTTAATTGCCGACAACCAGCAAAAAGAGGCGACCGAACGGCTGTATCGATGGTTTGAAGGCAAAAACGCCGCCCGCCAGGATGCCGCACTGGCACTGCTCAGTCGCATCAATGCCCTGGAGGAGAGCGTTTTGGGCGGACTCATCAGTCAGGTTGATGCCGACCTGGAGCGCAACCGCATCACCAAGGCGGTACTCGAGTTATCCAAACAACTCGATCAAAAAGATACACTGCCGGGCGCGCGTCGGCCATTCGGGGTTTTACTGGCCGGCGGAGTGATTCTTTTGCTGGTACTGGGCTACTTCCTTTTTGTGAAAAGTGCTACCGAAGGCGACGAAAATTCGGCAACACACTCCGCTTTTGCAGTTACCGCAATTCTTCACGAACAGGGCGACGAATCGAAACTCATCCGGAGTGGAAAAGTAGAACTTGTAATTGGGGATATACACCTGCCTGCCCAGGACGTGACCAGCAATGGCCAGGCTGTTTTTGCCAATATACCGGGCGAATTATTCCACAAACCGATTCGTTTGATCCCGCAGGATATGCCATACAAAGTCGTTTCTCAAACGGATTCCATCGCCGCTCAACATCAAAGCATTGCGTTTGGATTGGCGCCTAAACCGGATACCACGATTGTTATTGGCGCCGTTTTTTTACCGGGCTCAGGCCGCAAACCCGCCGTGGGCGCAGTGCTGGATTTTGACTTTGGGAATGGCAAAGGTATTACCGGAGATGATGGACGTTTCAAGATACCGGTCCCACAGGCAATCGGTAAAACGATAAAATTAATAATTCAATACAAGGGCGAAAACCGGTATAACCGCGATGTCACAATTGGAAGTCAGCAAATGGAACTCACACTCACACAATGACTAAACTGCTTCCTGTTTTTTTTCTGATCGGCCTCTGCCCGCTCATTGCTCAACCGGCCGGCGACGTCATTTTTACCGGCCGTATCGTGGACGGCGCGCAAAAAGGCATCAAAGATGCCCGGGTCGTTTTGGTTGGCGTCAGCGAGGGCCGAACAGACGACGACGGCCTGTTTCGAGTGTCGATTCCTGCTAATGTGACGGAGGTACAGGTATCGATCGACCAATACGAGGTGGTGTACCCGCGGGCCGGCCGCGCCTTGGTGCCGCGTTCGCAAACAACCCCGGTAGTGATCGAAGTCAAAAAAATACGGGCCGGCGAAACCGAAAAACTGATCCGTCAGTTGCAGGAAAACGTGCGGAAACTGGAAAACGACAAGCGTTTTAAGGAAGATGAAATCAGGCGCCTTGAAAAAAAGATGCAGGACTCCATCCAGGTGTACCAGCGTATTTTGGACGCCGGCGAGGGGCAGAACAGCCGCCTGCTGGATTCCCTGAAGCAAAAGATCAGCAACCTGATGGCCACGCAGGAATCGACGCTGCTGAAAGAAAAAAAGGCCCGGATATACGAGGACATTACCGGAACACTCCTCATTTTCCTGGACAAATCCAGAAACCTGCGCGATGCGCTCACCCGGATTGACGACGTTTTCCTGTCCGTGCAGGCCCAGAAGATGTTTGAGCAAAAAGTAACCGAATACAATGCCGCCCGCGATTCCCTCTACAATAAACATAAAAGTTTCAGCGAACAGGTCCGGCTTTTTTGGAACGACCCTGATATAAACGCCAAAATGGAGATGGTGAACGATCTTGCCCTGGAGCAAATTCACGTAGGCATTATCCTACCAATGAACCGCAGTGTGATCGTTCCAATCGGCGATGCGGCCACCGGACGCACATCGCGCTTGTCTGCCAACAAAAAAGCCCGGAAAGGCGCCCATAAGGCCCTGGAGCAACTTGTGTTCCCGTTGAACAATCTGGGGGACAAAATCAATGTTTTATCCGGAATGTTATCCCGCTAACTTTTAAATCCACAGCTATGCAAACGCTTATTCCAATTGTTCGATTTACTTGCTTTATTCGCTTTACCCGCCGAAGCGCGCAGCGCGTAGGAGGGCTCCTCCTCCTCTCCGCCCTCACTTTTACCGCCTGCAAAAATAAATGCGACAACGCGGATTTTGCCATCCAAAAAATCCAACCCGCCGCCAATCCCGCCGGATACGAAGTATTTATCACCGCTACCGGAGTCGGCCCAAGCACGATCGTGCGCTTCGACGAGGTAGAGGCTGTCGTACAAAATGCGGAGGGAGGCCTGATTGCCAAGATACCAGTCGGTTTGTCCGGCCCGGTGACCTTATCCATCGAGGAGGGCGATTGTAAGGATTCGAAACCATTCGACGTATTGGGGTCGTATCCGGGCAATGTGCCAGCCAGCCCGACGGTTATCGTGGTGCCTCAGGCTCCGGGAGGATATCCAAGCGGAATTACGAATCCCTGGCCGAACGTTTTTGACCAGAATCACAAGGTTTTCATGAGTGATTTTGATTACATTGGTATTTTTCAAGCCGGGTCAAGTGAATTCCACGATAATCTTCCGTTTTTTAATGGAAACCCGATCAGCGGCAACTACGACACGCTCGCAAATACCATTTTTATGGTAATAGACCGAAGTGGTAAGGCCGGAGGTTACAAGGATACCCTGACCGGCCAGTTCATTCCCAACATACCGGAATCTGAAATACTTGGGGCAAGCGCAACCATATTACTCGTTTCAAAGCGCACCGGCCGCCAATTGGTTATTTACAAGCCCTGAACTACCCACCGCACACCCAGCGACAACGCAAAAGCGCCTTTTTTCAACGTTGTAGTCGTCACACTTTTCGTTTCGATCAAGGCCGGTCCTTGCAGCAGTGCATACGCGCTGAACGAGGGCTGGAAATAGTGCTGCACGCCCAGCCCATACTGCACCCGGTACCCGTTGCCTTTTAAAAAGCCGGGGCTCACTTTGCTGAAATTTCCGTTGTAACCCAGGTTCCCAAACAGGTAGGTTTTACTGAAATAGCCCAAACGGAACACCGGATACAGGTTGACCGGCAACAAGACGCTGGTCTGTTTGCGGGTATCATTAGCGAACAACACGTCGGTTTCCGCCGTAGCGAACAGGTAAAACCAGGGACGGAACTGCTGGTAAAAAGAAACCTGTACTTGTGCCAGGGTGCGGTCATAGCCCGAGTACTGCCTCGCGGTCTGCTTCCTGCTTGCCGGGAAAAAGACGCCAGCTTGCACCGTTAGTTCAGGCAGGCGCTGGAACGGCAGGCCGCGTGCGTAGACGCCCAACGCGGCAGGTTCCCGGAAAACGGTGGCGTTCGCATCGCCGCTTTTCAGCACAGAAAAGGCGCCGCGTGTCTCATCCGCATCCGAACGGGTATGGGCAAAAATAAAGCTGGCGCCTACATTCAGCCGGTTGTTTTTCGATACGCCGTAAGCGACCTGCAAGACGTGGTAGAGGCTTGAAAAACGACTTGTTTCAGCAATGGAATCGAACTTGAACAGCGACTTTTCAGTGCTTAAACGGTTGAAAAAACCTATTTCCACGTGCCGGAAGGGTACCACGGAAGGAGACAAGCCGGGATTGATGATTTGCAGGCTGTCTGTTGCTTGCGCACAAAGGAATGGACAGGTACAGCCGATAAAAAATACCAGGAGGTAAAAATGATGTTTCATATTGGAAGGGTGTTTCCGTAAAATTCTTAAAGTTCGATGCCGTCGTAAATATTCGCTAATCTAATCGCACAGCTTTGAATATCAATGGTATCGTCCTCTTCTTCGGCAACCGCATACAGCCATTTTCGTTCATTTTCCGTACGGTTGTACCATTGAATCAGTTTTTCGCGCTGTGAAACTAATACGTATTGACGAAGCGATTGATTACGCCTCCGCCCCGAATTTCTCCCGCAACATCTTCTTCAAGGCCAGCATTTCATCCCGCAATTGCGCAGCGGTGATAAAATCCAGCTCTTTGGCCGCTTTTTTCATCTTGTTTTCCGTATCGGTCACCATTTTTTCCAATTGGCTGCGGGTGGCGTAGGCGACCACCGGTTCCGCCGCGAGGTTAACTTCTTCGTTTTCAAGGTATATTTTCGTGGGTTCGGTTCCGCGTACGTCGAGAATGCTGCGTTGGGCCAGGATTTGCTCCCGCGTTCTGGAAACGGTGGTGGGGGTGATTCCGTGCTCCTCGTTGTAAGCGATCTGCACGGCCCGGCGACGCGTGGTTTCTTCCATGGTGTTGCGCATGGAATCGGTTATTTTATCGGCATAAAAAATAACCAGGCCGTTGGAATTCCGGGCCGCGCGGCCGGCCGTTTGGGTGAGTGAACGCCAGTTGCGCAGGAAGCCTTCCTTGTCGGCATCCAGAATGGCCACGAGCGATACTTCTGGTAAATCGAGGCCTTCCCGGAGCAGGTTGACGCCGATGAGCACGTCGTATTCGCCGAGGCGCAGGTCGCGGAGAATCTCCACACGTTCCAGGGTTTCCACCTCGGAGTGGATGTATCGGCAGCGGATACCCACATTGGCCATATAGGTCGCCAGTTCTTCGGCCATCCGTTTGGTGAGGGTGGTTACCAGGGCGCGTTCGTTGCGTTCCGCCCGTTGCTGGATCTCTTCCATCAGGTCGTCGATCTGGTTGAGCGAGGGGCGCAGGTCGATGGGCGGATCGAGCAGGCCGGTGGGGCGCACGAGTTGTTCCACCACCAGGCCTTCGGTTTTTTCCAGCTCATAATCGCCGGGCGTGGCGCTGACATAGATGACCTGGTTGATAAGCGTCTCGAATTCTTCGAAACTCTGCGGCCGGTTGTCGATGGCCGACGGCAGGCGGAAGCCGTAATTCACCAGCATTTGTTTGCGCGAGCGGTCGCCGCCCCACATGCCGCGTACCTGCGGGAGGGTCACGTGGCTTTCATCGATGATCATCAGGTAGTCGTCGGGGAAATAGTCGAGCAGGCAGAAGGGGCGGGTTCCGGGTTCTCTGCGGTCGAAAAAGCGGGAGTAGTTTTCGATGCCGGAACAATACCCGAGTTCTTTGATCATTTCCAGGTCAAAGCTGGTTCGTTCCTTGATTCTGCGGGCTTCGATCGGGCGTCCGTCGGAGATAAAATACCGCTCCTGGGCCATCATTTCATCCTGAATATCGTTCATAATCTCATTGATCCGGGTCTTTGGCGCTACGTACAGATTGGCCGGGAAAATGGCCGCCGTTTCCACCGCGTCAATACGTTTACCCGTTTCCCGTTCAATGGTTTCGAGGCTTTCGATCTCGTCGCCCCAAAAGGTAATCCGGAAACCCCAGTCGGCATACGGCAGGTTGATGTCCACCGTGTCGCCTTTCACCCGGAAAGTACCGCGGGCAAAATCCGTTTCCGTCCGGGAATACAAACTCCCGACTAAGTTATACAAAAACTGGGTGCGCGAAATGACCTGTCCTTTGAACAGCTGGATAATTCCCGCCTTGTAATCGTCGGGATTCCCCATGCCGTAAATGCAGGACACCGAGGCCACGATGATGATGTCGCGCCGGCCCGATAATAGGGCGCTGGTAGCTTTCAGGCGCAATTTATCCACCAACTCATTGATTTGCAGGTCTTTTTCGATGTAGGTATCGCTCACCGCCACGTAGGCTTCGGGCTGGTAATAGTCGTAGTACGACACGAAATACTCCACCGCGTTGTCCGGGAAAAAAGACTGTAACTCCCCGTAGAGCTGGGCGGTGAGGGTTTTATTGTGGGTCAGCACCAAAGTCGGGCGGTTCACCTGGGCGATGACATTGGCCATGGTAAAGGTCTTGCCGGAGCCGGTTACGCCCAGTAAGACCTGGGCGCGGTCACCCTGGTTGAGGCCGTCGACGAGTTGGTGGATGGCCTGGGGTTGGTCGCCGGTGGGTTTGTAGTCGGAGGTGAGTTTGAATTGCATTGGGATACGGTTCAAACCCCAAAATTGCGGCATTTTTTGGAAAAACCGTTGATTTTAACCGCTAATTAGGAACGGTGTCAAAATAAGTTTCCAATTTCAGGCCAATTATTTTGGCATCAGCCAACTATCTTTTGAGGCGAATAGCCGCGCTATTTAACGAAAAAGATGGGACGGATGACGGCAAAAGAATGGCATCAAATTGGGAAGTCATTTTGACACCGTTCCTTAAAACAAAATATTTCTAAAAAAATAGCCGGAACGCTTGCGCATCCCGGCTACCTACTTTTAAACGTGGTTGCATTTCAGCAACCGTATTTGTTCATATAGTTTGCCGCGTGAAAACTAATCCAGCGATTGGTTGGCAGTATTAGCGCTGTTCACCATTTGCTGGTATTCTTTGGGAGTCAGGTTGTCCATGCAAAAATTGATCGGGTTGATCGGATTGCCTTTGTAGTGTACTTCGTAGTGCAGGTGGGGTGCGGTGGAAAGCCCTGTATCGCCGACTTCGCCGATTTTGTGGCCTTTTTTGATGCGTTCGCCCGGGCGCACGGTCATTTTGCTCATGTGGCCGTACAAGGTTTCATAGCCATAGCCGTGACTGATCTTCACACAGTTGCCGTAGCCCTGGTGCCAGCCGGCTTCCACCACGGTGCCGTCGCCGGAGGCCTGGATGGCCGTGCCGACCCGGGCCGGGAAATCGAGCCCGGCGTGGAATTTTCTGATCTTGTACACCGGGTGGATACGGGTTCCGAAACCGGACAGCGTACCGATGCTTTTTTGCAATTTATCTTCCCGCACCGGTTTGATGCTCGGCAGCGACGCCAGCATATTCTGCTGGTTGTTGGCCAGCCGCTGGATGGTATCGAGTGATTTGCTTTGCAGGGAGAGTTGGCGGCTTAACATGTCCACTTTGTTGACAACATTGCGGATATCAGGTTCGCCGTATTTGAAGGCAGACAATTCAGGGTGGGCTTCGTGGCCGCCGACACCGGCGGTCCAAATGTCCTCATCGATGGGATCCATGCCGAAAACGGCTCGGTGTACATTGGCGTCGCGCTCCTGGATATTCTGGAGCACTTTGGACATGACTTCTAACTGGGAGCCCATTTGGGCGTATTTGTGTTCCATCTGTTCCATCTCATGCATCAGCTCCTGTTCGCGGGGAGAGGGAAACACAGTATAAAGAACGGCAAGTAAAGCAAAGGAAGTAACGAGAACAACGGAGAAAAATCCGAAGGCTTGCCAAATTCTGGTTTTTATTGGGATGACTACTTTTTCGTACGTTAGGGTATGAATGTTATAAACAAACTTTTCTTTCCTGCCCATAATGTTAGTATTTACCAAGGGAATCAAGCATTTGCAATGCCTCAGTTATGCAAAATGATATCGGCGTACGAAGACGAGGATTAAACTGTTTTCAATACTGAAAGCGGAATGATCTTCCTGCGCCGTTGATGCTCCTGGTGGGTTCGATTTTTTCAAATCGGATCCTGTGAGTAAAGATAGAGGCGCACAAATGTAGCAAAGCGTCCGGTATTTGCAAAACATTTAGCTTAAAAAAACAAATTGTCGGATTTTTAGAGCGAAAAACAACTTTTAAGGGCAATTTTTAACGTTTTTAAGCCGGATTAAAGATTTTTTAGTTGGTGGAAACTTGTTGATGTATCCCAATTATTCGTCCGGCGGGAAGGCAAAAAAACGGCGCCTTTGGCAAAAACGGTAACGTTCGCCCGACTTTAACACATGGCGCGTCATGGTCGCTTTTGGGCATTTCGCAGTTGGCTTAAAATAAACTAGTATCCGGGTTCGGAGAGATCGAGGATCATGATCTTTTGCCATACCTTTTGGGAAAGACCCTGGGTGAGGGTTTCCAGATCATTCACCGCAGCCAACACGACCGGGTCCTCCATGTTTTGAGCAAACAAGGCTGCGATTTTGCTGACCAGGGCTTGCATTTCGGAACAATAATCGAGGTAGCGGGCCAGTTGGGGCCGGGTTAGATTGCGTTGAGGAGAGGCCTTGGTTCCGGTGAAATCGCCCATGACGTGCGCCGGGTCTTTGGTAAGCTGGTGCATATCCACCACGTGGGCAATACTGCGCAACTGGTGCAGGGCTTTCAGGGCCGACTGGCGTTTGAGGCGGGTTTCGAGGTTTATCAGGAAATATAAAGCCAGGCCCAGGAAGATCAGTTCATTGATGAGCGACTCCATGGTCTGTAATACATCGACCACGCCGTTCGGGCCTACCTTAAAATGACCTGGAAGTTGCCCGAATGCCCAGATAACTAATGCGATCAATAAAAACGCCGAGGCAAATGTCACTGCCCGGACCGGCCAGATCGGGCGTGCCAGGTGCAGGGCAAGTTTCCCGGATTCTACCGCCAATTCCCGGAATTCCCCACATACCCGAAGCAACCCGGATTCAGGAAACCGCTCGGAGATGCGCGCTTCCAGCCGGATAATGGTATCCATGATTCGCTCCGGTTTCAGTTCGGTGAACTTGTCGGCGGAGCGTTTTTTATAAAGAAAAGGGAACAGAAAAACCGTCAATGACATAAGCGCTGATTGCGGCGGCAATATTAGGGAAAAAGGGTTTAGAAAAGGTTTAGAGGGTTTAGAAAAGGTTTAGGCGGTTTAGGGGACGGTTTAGAGGGTTTATAGGCAGCGCTCCTCTAAACCCTCTAAACCTTTTTCTAAACCCTCTAAACCGTCCCCCAAACCCTTACCTGGCAACCACTACTTTACGCATGGCCGACTGACCATCTTCCAGGCGAATCTGCATCCAAAAGATACCGGCATTCAGGGAAGCGACATCGAGTACCAGGCTCTGATCTGCTGCTTCGAGATACTGCGTTTGTACAAGCCGGCCGCCGGCATCGTACAAACGGACCATTGTAGACTGGCCGATGGGCGCATCAAAAACAAGATGCAGCGCATCAGAGGCGGGGTTTGGCTGTACGCTAAGGGCCTGCGCCCAGGCCGCTTCGGCCGTCGCCACAAGGTTCGACACCGTGAGCGTTGCTCCATTTACGTTACAGCCGTTTGCATCCGTCACGAACACGCCGTATTGCCCTTGCTGGAGGTTGAATAAATCTTCCGTCGCGGCATAAAACAGGCCGTTTTTGGTCCAGAGGAAGGTGTAAGGAGCCAGGCCTCCCGAAACACTGATATCAATGCTGCCGGTTCCGGCGCTGCCTGCATCGTTGATCACCTGAGCGACCGAGATCGCGAGGGGCAACGGCTGGGTCACCTGGGCGACGCTGGTTTGCTGACAACCCGCTGCATCCGTTACGGTAACGGTGTAAGCACCGGCACACAGGTTGGACGCATTTGTACCGGATTGTCCGTTGCTCCAAAGAATATTAAAGGGTCCGGTACCGCCTGCCAGACTGATTGAGGCCGCGCCATTACAAATATTGGTGCAGGTAACGGCCTGGGTGGTAACATTTTGTGTATTGGAGCCCGAAATCGTGACGCTAAACGTACACTGTGCGACGTTTCCCCCGCCATCGGCATACAGGAAGTTTTGCATCGTGGTGCCGACCGGAAAAATGGAACCCGAAGGCAAACCGCTGACCAGACTCAAAGCCGCCGGATCAACGGTACAGTTATCCTGTACCAGGGGCAGGTTATAGGTCGTAGCGCCGTTGCAATAAGCAGCGACGATGTTGGCGGGGCAGATTAGCGTCGGCGGCACATTGTCCGATACTGTGATCTGAACATTTTTCGTCTGCGTACAGCCGTAAGCATCCGTAAGCGTTGCCGTGTAATTTCCACCGCACAGGCCGGTGGCGGTAAATCCGGTTTGCCCGTTGCTCCACAGTACCGTAAGTGCGCCTCCACTGGTTTGTGACAGGGTGGCTGTACCGTCGCAAGTACCGCAGGCGCCTGGTGTGGCGCTCGTATTAGCGGAAAAACCGGCGCCTACCGTAATTTCAAACGCGCATTGTCCGAGGTTGCCTGAAGGATCGGTGTAGCGGAATGTTTGAAGTGTAAGGCCT
>Ga0335394_10000829_pt1 | contig 33796 bp, 35 predicted proteins | sample MAT03_FD_205741 | JGI IMG/M metagenome (GOLD analysis project Ga0335394, IMG submission 205741) | Freshwater microbial communities from Lake Fryxell liftoff mats and glacier meltwater in Antarctica - MAT-03 (spades assembly) (version 2) ...
GGGGACTATCGCTGCGCGCACATCGCGTATGCGCTCGCCGATCTACTCCGGGAACGCGGCGCGCTCGAGGAGGCTTCGAGCCTCGCCGACCGCGCCGCCGTCGGCTTCGCGCGGAGCGGCGATCCCCGGTGGGAGATGATGGCGCTCGATCGCTCGACCAATCTGCGCCGAATGCGTGGCGATTGGAGTCGAGCCCGTGCTGGTGCCGAGGAGGGCCTCGCGCGTGATCCGGCGGATTGCGCGAGCTGGAGCGCGAGCATGCAGCTCGCCGAGATCGCGCGCTACCAAGGAGACATCGTCGCGGCCCGCGCGGCGCTGCCCGACCTGCTCGCCTGCAGCGTCGACCCCGCGGCGCAGGCGCTGGCGACCGTCGTCGACCTCGCGCTGCAAACCGGCGACGCGATCGACGCCGACCGTGCCCACCGGTGGATCGAGGCTGCGCGTCCAGCTGGCGACCCGCTCGTCGAGGTGTCCGAAGGTCGCCTGCTGAGCGACCGCGATCCGACGCGCGCGCAGACGATCTTGCATGAGGTGCTGGCACGACCGACGCTGGAGCCGGCGGTGCGGACCATTGCGTATCGCAGCCTGGCGCGCGCCGAGGCCGGGACCGGCGCGTGGGACGCGATCGTCGCCGGTGCCAACGTCGAGGCTGGTCGCCCAACCACCGGCGGGTGCGAGCTGGTCCTCAATCCCGACGAGCGCGTCATGATCGTGGCGGCGCGCGGGCCAGCGCCGGGCTCGGCCATCGGCGCGCGCTTCTTGCTCGGGGATCCCGACGCCCGCGATCTGGTGGTCCCGTCGGCGATCGTCAGCGCGCTGACGGCGTGTCCCAGCGTCGCGGTCATCGCGCGTCCGCCGCTGCACGGTCGCGGCGACCTGCTGCCGGCCGAGCTGCCCTGGGCCTTCGCGAGCACGGCGCGCCCGGTCGCGCCGGCCGCGCCCACCCGCGCGATCATCGTCGCCGACACCGAGCCGCCGCCGGCCGACGTGCGCCTGCCGCGCCTGGCGCCGACTGACTTCCCGGCCAACGCGACCGCGATCACCGGCGCCGCCGCGACCCCGGCCCGCGTCCTCGCCGAGCTGGCCACCGCGACCTACGCCGAGCTGCACGCCCACGGCATCGCCAACCTGGCCGAGCCGGGTACGTCGTTCCTCGCGCTGTCGCCCGATCCCGACGGCGCATGGCAGCTCACCGCCGCGGCGGTCGCGGCCGCCAAGCTCACCGCGCATCCGGTGATCGTCCTGGGCGCCTGTCGCGCCGCCGCCACCACGCCGCGCTGGGACGCCCGCTGGAGCCTGCCCGACGCGTTTCTCACCGCTGGGGCCCGCGCCGTGATCGCCGCCGACGTCGACCTGCCCGATCGCGAGGCCACCGCGCTGTTCGCCCAGCTGCGCGCCCGCCTCGCGAACGGCGAGCTTCCAGCGGCCGCGCTGGCCGCCGAGCGCAGCGCCGCCGTCGTCCGCGGCCAGACCTGGGCCGCGCACCTGATGCTCTTCGAGTAGCGACTAGCGGCGGGCTGGCGGGCGGGTGCCGTCGGCGCGGTAGCGGGCGTAGTCGGCGATGATCGTGGCGTGGTCAAACACGATGGGCGAGGGCAGGGCGTCGAGCGCGAACACCCGGGCCTCGGCGGCGTCGTCCCCGCCCTGGGGCTCGCCGGTGGCTCGGCCGATGAATACGGCAGAGATCGTGTGCTGGCGCGGGTCGCGCTGCGGGTTGGAGTACGCGTGGAACAGCTCGCGGATCTCGACCTCCAGGCCGGTCTCTTCTTTGGCCTCGCGGACCGCGGCGTCGGCCAGCCACTCGCCCTCCTCGACGAAGCCGCCGGGCAGCGCCCAGCCCTGGGGCTGGTTGCCGCGCGCGATGAGCACGATCGTGCCGGGCCGGCCGTCGAGCTCGATGAGGGCGTCGACGGTGGGCGTCGGGTTCCGGTAGGTCTTGGCGTCGGTCATGACCGTCACTGTGCCAGCGTGACCTCGACCCAGTCGAGCAGGAGCTTCTCCATCGTGGCCCGATCGGCGGCGGCGGCGCGGTCGCCGAAGCGGTCCTGCTTCTCGCCAGGGTCGTTGGCCAGGTCGTACAGCTCCATGCGGCGCTGCGACAGCACGTTGATGAGCTTCCACGCCCCGTCGCCCGACACCGCCATCTTGAGGTCGTGTTCCCAGCCCGGATAGGCCAACAGCTCGGCGAAGACCGGTCGGGGCGGCAGCGCCTCGCCGCGGATCGCCGGGACCAGGCTGCGACCGAGCCAGCTCGGGTCGGGCGACGCGCCGGCCAGCTCGACGACGGTGGGCGCCAGGTCGAGGAGCTGCACGACGGTGTCGACCGCGTGGGGCGCCGCGCCCGGCACCCGGAACGCGAACGGCACCCGCAGCTGCTCGTCGTACAGGTTGGTGCCGTGGAACATGCTCTGGCCGGCGAAGTTGTGCTCGCCGAAGGCCTCGCCGTGATCGCTCATGAGCACGACGATGGTCTGGTCGGTGAGCCCGGCCGCGTCGAGACCGTCGAGGATCTGGCCGATGTACTGGTCGACGAAGGCGATCTCGTAGTCGTAGCGCTGGGCGTGGGCCTTGGTGCCCGACTCGGTCACCGGCGGGAAGCCGGCGTGCTCGACGAAGCTCGAGTGGGGCTCGAACAGGTGGACGAACATCGCGAAGGGCACGCCGTCCTTGCCGCGCTCGGCGAGCTGCGCGAGCACCCGCGGCACGATGCGGGGCGACGCCGAGTCCTTGTTCGACGGGCCGACGTCGAGCGCGCCGTCGTTGTCGAAGGCGTCGAAGCCCTGCGTGAAGTTCCGCTCGGGACGGAAGTAGAAGTGCGACGCCTCGCCGATCGTGCGCAGGCCGGCGGCCTGGAGCTGTTCGAACAGCATGACGTTGGCGTCGTCGACGCGCGGGTACTTGGAGTGGACCTGATCGACCTTCACCAGCGACGGGTAGCGCGACGTCATGAAGCTCGGCATCGAGCGCGGCGTGTTGTTGGCGTTGGCGTAGGTGCGCTTGAACCACACCGCCTGGGCCAGGAACCCGTCGAGGCGCGGCGTGAGCGACTTGCCGTCACGCTGGTAGCCGCTGGCGCCGAGGCGATCGACGCGCAGCGTGTCGACCATGATGATGACGACGTTCTTTTTGGGCCCGGCCGTGGGCGGCGCGACCGGCCCGGTACCGCCATCGGTGCCGGCGTCGGCGACCGGCGTCGCCGGGGCTGGCTCGTCGGTGGTGCGATCGCCGCCCTGGCAGTTGTCGTCCTTGCCGTTGTTCGGGATCTCCTTGGCGTTGGGGTTCACGGTCGGGTCGTGGTCGTCGCAGTCGGGGCCGCGAAAGAACGCCGAGACGCCGTCGCCGTCGCGATCGATCATCGACTGTCCGAGGCTGACGAAGGTCGCCGAGGCCAGGCCGTGCTCGGTGACCGCGCGGGCCACCTCCGGGGTGGGCTGGCGGCTCGAGCTCATCGTGCGCCCGCCGTGGACCAGCGCGATCAGCGCGCCGACCGCGACCACCGCGGTGCGAGCGCGGGCCGGCAGCGCGCGCCGCGCCGACGCCAGCGGACCGAACAGCAGCGCGCCCAGCACCAGCGACAGCACCGGCAACAGCACCAGCTCGCTCAGCGCCGCCATCGGCAGCGCCGCGTTGTCGAAGCCGGCGCCGTAGAGCCGCTTGCGGGCGTACGCCAGGATGACCAGCGCGGCCAGCGCGAGCGCGACCGTGAAGTGCGGCACCCGACCCAAGCCGGGCAGCTTGGCGATCGCGACCCGCAGCAAGCGCTGCAGCGGCAAGATGGTGAGCCCGACCCCGATCGCGCCCAGGACGATGATCGAGCCCAACACCTTGGCGCCCGACTCGGGGCGGTGGGCCTTGGCGACGATCAGGTTGGCGGCCAGCGAGGCGAAGATCGCCAGCGCGAGCGCGGCGACGACGCCGGCCAGCACGAACGCGGTCCACGACGCGTCGCGCGCGCGATCGTCGGCGAGCGACCCAACCGCCCGCGGGCCGAACGTCGCGCGAAACCCGGCCGCGATCGCGCCCGCGTAGAGCGCGAAGCCGAAGGCGGGCAGGCCCCACAGGCCGAGCACGGTGGGCAGCGCGGCCCCGCCGGCGGCGAGGCCGTCGACCACGGCGAGCACCAGCGCCGCGACCAGCGCGACCCCGGTGCCCCCGACGAACGCGGCACGGATCGGGTGAGTCTGCGGATCGTCCTCGGCCATGGCGGGAGCGTTACCACAGCGGATCGCCGCGCCGCCTGTCCCAGCGATCGGCGCTGAACAGATCGCGGCGGGGAGATCGCCGCGACCGAGCTGGCGGTGGGGAAACTACCGGCGCCCGGTGACCAGCGCCATCGCCGCGTCGCGGTCGGGCACGCCGTCCCAGGCGCCCAGGGTCTGGCACGACAGCGCCGCGGCGGCCGACGCCAGCTCGATGCAGCGCACGAAGGGAAGCTCGCCGAGGAGCCCGGCCACGAACGCGCCGTGAAACACCGAGCCCGCGCCGGTCGAGTCGATGGTCTCGACCGGGTAGCCCGGCACCTCGATCAGCTCGCCGCCATGACGGCCGACCGCCCCGGCAGCGCCCAGCGTCACGACCACGGCGCGCGGCCCCAGCCGCATCAGCTCGCCCAGGGCCTGCGCCAGATCGCGACGCGGCGCCAGCTCGGACATCATGCGCTCCGACGAGATCAGCACGTCGGCGAAGGCGACCAGCGCGCCGGCACCCTCGGTGGGCGCGGTCAGATCGACGATGACCGGGATGCCGCGCGCCCGCGCGACCGAGGCGATCTGGGCCTGGGCCCGCGGCGCCGAGTCGTCGAGCAGCAGCGCGCAGGCGCCGGCAAGCGCAGCCTCGAGGTCGAGCGGCGCGGTGTCGAGATCGGCGTCGTCGCCAACCCCGCGCTGCACCAGTCGCCCGCCTTGCGGGTCGACGGTCACGATCTCGGCGCGGAAGCTGGTGCTGGTCGGGCGCAGCAGCTCGTTGTCCAGGCCGGCCTGGGTGAGGGTCGCGCGGACCAGCGCGCCCATTCCGTCGGTGGCGGCCCAGCCGGCCAGGCGCCCTCGGCAGCCGAAGGCCGCGGCGGTCCGCACCGCGATCGCCACACCCGGCCCGGGTGACACGGTGATCGCCGCCAGCTCGGTCTCGTCCCCGCGCCCGGCCTCGGGCACGCGATGGGCGAGGGCGGACACCGATACCCCGACCCGCCCAACCCCGACGACCATGGGACGGATGAGCAGTGCCTCTGTGCGGGCGGTCACGGCTTGAGGGTAGCCGACCCACCGGGCCGATGCGAGGATGCGAACCCCGCGTGAGTATTGTAGGTTGCGGGCGTGGCCGACCGCGCGACCCCAACTCCCGGGCAACCCCTTGGGCCCGGCGTCGGTCCAAGCCTCGATCCACGTCGCGAGGACCCGGTGGCCGCCACACAAAACGTCGTAAGCGATCTGTCCCTGGACATCCCCAGACCGCGCCCGGTGGCCCAAGTGGCCGCCGCAATGGACGATTCCAGCTTGGTCGCGGCCTGTCGGCGGGGCGAGGCCCGCGCCCTCGAGATGCTGTATCACCAGTACAAGCGGCGGGTTTTCGGCCTGTGCCACCGCATCGCCGGGCCCACCGACGCCGAAGAGGTTGCACAGGAGGTGTTCGTGCGGGTGTTCCGCGGCCTGGGCTCGTTCCGCGGCGAGTCGCAGCTGGGCACCTGGGTCTACCGACTCGCCGTGAACTGCGCGCTCACCCACGTCGCCAAGCAGCGGCGCCGGCACGAGGTCGGCGACGACGATCTGGACAACGTCGCCGCGCCCACCGCGGTGCTGCGCGATCCCCGGCTGTCGCGCCGGGTCGAGGCCGCGATGGCGCTCCTGCCGGCCGGCTACCGCGCCATCTTGGTGCTCCACGACGTCGAAGGCCTGTCCCACGAGGAATGCGCCGCCATCCTCGACTGCCGCATCGGCACGTCGAAGTCGCAGCTGCACAAGGCGCGCGCCAAGATGCGCGACCTGCTGGGACCGGCCCTGGCAGCCGAGCGGTTGCCCGGGTCTGGCGGGTCTGGCGGGTCTGGCGAGTCTGGCGAGTCTGGCGGGTCTGGCGGGTCTGGCGAGGGGCTCGCATGAACTGCCGCGAGCTCACCGCCAGCGTCACCGCGTACCTCGACGGCGAGCTCGACGACGCCGAGGCCAGCGCGTGTCGCGGTCACCTGCGGACCTGCCCGGCCTGCCGCACGCTCGCCGCGGACGAGGCCGCGGTCCGCGACGGCCTGGCCGACCTCGAGCGCGTCGAGCCGCCGGCCGCGCTGTGGAGCGCCATCAGCGCGCGGCTCGGCGAGGCCGAGATCGCCGACTCCCAGCGGGCCCCGGCTGCCCGCTGGTGGAGCCGCCTGGTGGCGCGGGTGCGCCCGGTGCTGGTGCCGGTCGGGCTCACCGCGTCGGCCTGCGCGATCGCCATCATCGTCGTGCAGGTCAGGCGCAGCCCGGCCCGCGAGCCGCTGCCGATCGTGGTCCCGGCGATGCAAGAGGTCGCGCGGCCGTCGGTGCGCATCGCGCTGCGCGACGCCAGCGACGAGCTGGCTGACGAGCAGCGCCGGATCGACGACAAGTTCCGCGACACCGCGGCCGACCTGCTCGAGCTGGCGCGCGGCGAGATCGCCCACGCCTCGCCGGGCCAAGCCCGGCAGTTCGCCCTCGAGGTCGCGCGCCACGAAAAGGCGGTGTTGTACGCGCCGGCCGGTCGCGAGCGCGAGCGGGCCTGGCACGTGCTGACCGCGTACCTCGAGACCGTCGCGATCGGCGACCGGCTCGCGCTGGGCGGTGACCGGTGAAGGCGCTCCTGGCCGCGGCGCTGCTGATGGTCGCGAGCGCGGCGAGCGGGGCGCGCGCCGACGACGGCACCGCGCGCGACGGCGACGGCGAGGTCGTCGAGCATGCCCAGCTCACCGTGCTACCGCAGGGCGTGGCGATCGGCGCGGTCGTGATCGAAAACCTGATGGGCGACCTCCGCATCGAGGGTCACGACGGCGACACCGTCTCGATCATCGTCGTGAAGCACGCGCCGGATCCCGGCACGCTCAAGCGCCTGCGCGTCACCGCGGTCTCGGATCCCGACGGCAAGGTGCGCCTCGCCACGCTGCTCAACCCGGGCGCCAGCGCCGCGCTCCACACCGTGCGTATGGACCTCACGATCCTGGTGCCGCGCAACGCTCGCATCGAGGGACGGGTCGGCAGCGGTCGGCTCGAGGTCCGCAACGTCGACGCCGGCGCCGACCTCGATGCCGGGGCCGGGCAGATCTTGGTGCGCAACGTCGCGGGCGTGGTCCAGGCCCGCTCCCTCGACGGTAGCCAGCGCTTCGAGGAGGTCTTCGGCTCCCTCGAGAGCCACGCGGTCGACGCCGATGTCGCGATCGACACCGTGCGCGGCGCGACCCTCACCGCCCAGGTCTACCAGGGCGACATCGACGGCCAGCGGGTGTCGTCGCGGCAGGTCCGCATGACCGCGGTGCGCGGCGACATCCGCCTCGACGCCGAGCCCCAGGCCGGCGGCGCGATGATGATCACCAGCCTGCGCGGCAACGTCGACGTGCGCCTGCGCGGCGGCGTCGGCACCGCGGTGCAGGCTCGGGCCGGCGGCACGCTCACCATGCCCGACGGCGCGACCTCGGCCGGCGAGCGCGCGGCTGACCGCTGGGTCGACGCCCAGTTCGGTCCGCGCCGCTCGCGCGCGTCGGTGCGCATCGAGTCGCGCTTCGGCGACCTGGCCTTCAGCTTGGCCCAGTGAGCCGGTGCGTGGCGCGGGCGTCCGTGCCGGCGCGCGCGGGTACCGTCTCGCGCCGGCTCCGTCCACCGGGGCAGCTTGACCGGCACCACCGCGACGGCCATGCTCCGCCGATGACCGACCTCGCCGCGCTGCCCGCGGATCGCCTCCGCGAATATGCGGCGCAGACGATCGAGTTCGTCCGTCGCGCCGTCGGCCTCGAGCTCACCTTCGACAGCGACACGCTCCCGCTGCTCGATCACTATCTCCGCAATGTCCCGGCCAACCAGCCGGCCACGGTCGAGCTGGTGGTCGCCACCGCGGCCGCGTACTTCGGCGAGACCGTGCGCCAGAGCCTGGGCGGCCGCTGGGAGACCCCAGGCGAGTCGATCACCAACTGGCGCGTGGTGCTGCCGACCGGGCTGTCGTTCTCGCCAGCCGGCTTCGTCGGCGCGGCCATCTTGCGCACCGAGCCCGCGGATCTCGACGCCAGCCTCGAGGTCCCGGCCCGCATGCGTCCCTACCTCGAGTCCGCGCTGGCGCGCATGGGCCCGGCCGGCGCCGACGACTACTACTCGCTGTGCGGCCGCCTCGACACCCTCGAGCACCTCCACGAGGTCCTGGTCGCCGTCGCCGCTCAGCTCATGGGCGACGCCGCCGATCCCGACGCCGAGCCGCCCGACGACGAGGCGGGAGATGACGAGGCGGGAGATGACGAGGCGGGAGATGACGACGGGCCCGACGGGGCGCCGTCCGCCGTCGTCGCACCCGCGCCGCCGACCAAGCTGCCGCCCGGCGGCGGCCTCCTGAACTGACCGGGTCCCGCAAATCCGCTCCCCCGGCGTGGATCGCGTCGGTGGTGGGGTGTTATTCCGTCGGGATGACCCGCGGGCGCGAGCGCGCACCCTCGCACAATGCCTACCGCGGCGCAGCCGGGACCACCCGGACCCGCTCGCTCCACGTGACCCTGCCGTCGGGCGCGGTCATCACCGCCAAGGTCTACGACGTCATCGACGCGGTGGCCGACCCCGAGCTGGCCCAGCGCCTGCTGTCGAGCGACGCCGACGCCGCGATCAATCGGGTCGACACCGCCGAGGGGGGCCAGCTCGTCGTGACCATTCCGGTGGTGTTCCACGACCCGGCGAGCGAGGTCTACGCGCTGGTCGCCAGCGAGGCCGACCGCCACCGCGAGCTCGAGCTGCGCAGCCAGGTCTTCGCCGATCTGGCCCGCGATCCCAGCGCCGCCGTGCCGGCCTACGTGCGCGACTTCGCCGTGGTGTTCGGCCCCAGTGGGCTGGCCCGCCACCTCGAGGAGCGCGCCGAGGCCGCCCTGGCCGCCGGGCGCGCCGTCGACGCTACCCGCGACCTCGAGCGCGATCGCGCCGCGGTCGGGCAGCGCCGCGCCGAGTTGGCCACCCGCGAGGCCGACCTCGACCGCCGTGACGCCGACCTCGAGCGACGCCGGGCCGAGCTGGAGCTCGCCAACGCCGAGCTCGCGCGCCGGCTGGTCGAGGTCGACCGCGAGGCCGCACTCCAGCGAGCCCGTGCCGCCGAGGAGCGGTCGCCCCGCGCGCGCCGGCCCACGCCCAGCGAGGCCGCGATCCGCGCCATCGCCGAGGCGGGCCGCGTGATCTCCGACCGCGCCGGCCGCGCTCCTGGACCCAGCGCCCCGCCCGCCGATGACCTGGTCACCGCGCCGGTGCGCGCGCTCGCCGAGGTCCCCGACGAGGTCACCAGCCCCTTCGAGCTGCTTTCGGAGACCGACGCGCCCGAGCTCCCGGTCTCGGCCGATCCGCTCACCACCGTCACCGCGGAGTCGGCCCGCCTCGGCAACGACGCCTGGATCGCCGCCTTCGCGCGCGGCAACGCGCCGGCTAGCGTCACCATCGACGACGGCAAGTGCCGGGTGGCGATCCGCGCCGTCGCCGCCAGCGTGCCGGCGCTGACCGCCAGCCCGCTCGACGTCAGGGTCGTGCTCCACCGTCTCGCCGAGTACCCGATGGTCGCGCTGGTCATCGGCACGCCCGCCGCGCTGCGCGGCCTGGGCCCCGAGCATCGCGTCGTCATCGCCCTCGACGTCGCTGGCGAGCCCGACCGCCGCGTCCTGGCCCAGCTCGAGCGCGACTTCACGCTCGAGGTCGACGTCGTCGTCGAGCACCAGCATGTCCGCCGGGTCCGGCTGGTGGCGCCGCTCGGCGAGAACGTGGCCTACGTGGTGCGCGCCGCGACCGATCACCTGCGCAGCCTCACCGGCGCCAGCTTCGCGCGCGGCCTGGTCAGCTTGGGCCGCGACGAGGTCGACGTGCTGGGCGGCAGCAACCCCGAGCACGGCGAGTTCCGCGTCGACAAGCTCGAGCCGCTCACCACCGCCAACGGCATGCGGCGCGCCCTCGCCATCGCCAAGCGCTTCTCCAAGCCGGCCCGCGAGGACTACCTGGCCTGCGTGCGCAGCTTCCCGTTGCCGCGCTGGCGCGAGCTGCGGCACGCCGTCCTGACCCGCGCCGTCGAGCTGGGCCTGTGGATGGGCGCCGAGCTGGCCCAGGCCGCGGTGTCCGAAGGCCTGGCGCGATCGCGTAAGGACTTGGTCGGCAAGCTCGACACCGCGTTCACCGCGCTGCTGTCCGACGCCGCCCGCAACGACCTCGATCCCGACGCGATCGAGGACAACCGCAAGGCGCTCCTCGACGAGGCCACCGCGCTCGGCGTCGTGGTCGCGCCGGTCGACGAGCAGCAGACACCGGCCCCCGCGGCGTCGGGCACCATCGCGCCGCGCCCGGCGTCGACGACGTCCCTGCGCGGGCGCCCGGTCGCCGAGGTGCTGCGGCTGCTCGACGATCGCGATCGCCGCCTGGCCGCGGCCCTGGAGCTGTGTGAGCGCGGCGAGCCGTCGGCGGTCCGCCCGGTGATGAACGCCGTGCGCCGCATGGGCCGCGCCGACGCCGTGCGCGTACTGGGCGCGATGGTGCGGCTCGGCCCCGCCGCCGGGCCGGCGCTCACCGCCGGGCTCGCCAGCTCCAAGGCGTTCCTGCGCCATGGCTGCGCGCTCGCCCTCGCGCTGCTGCGCACCGAGGAGGGTGCCGAGGCGGTCGTGGACTTGCTGCTGTCGGAGCCCACCGAGATCTGGCGCGAGATCGCCCGCGCGGTCGGTCACGTCGGCCCGGCGGCGCTCATGCCGCTGGCTGCGCGGCTGGGTCGGCTCGGCGACCGCTCCACCGCCGGCGATCGCGAGCGGATCGCGTGGGCCATGGCCCATGTCGGCGTGCGCGGCGGTCGGACCCCGGTCGAGACCCTGGCCGCGGGTCACAGCGCGGTCGCGCCGGTCGCCAAGATGGCCCTCGAGCGTCTGGAGCCGGCCGCCCGCGACGACCTCTCCGGCAAGCTGGCGGTCCGCGAGGTCACGGTCAACCGCGCGTTCTCCCGACGGTTCTTCGAGGCCCTCGAGCGCGGGCTGCCCGAGCTGGGCAAGGTCGAGCTCGACGCGCTCAACCGCTCCGGCCCCATGGAGCTGCTCGACGAGAGCGACCTCCTGCTCGAGGATGCCGACGCGGTCGAGCCCGACCCCGAGCCCGACCCCGAGGTCGAGGGCGAGCTGGACGAGAGCGATCTGGTCGACGACTGACCCGTCGTCGGGCTCGGGTTTCGTCACACACAACGCCGCATCGCTGCGCAAAACGAGTATGCTCGAAAGTCACACGCATCCATGCGCATCGGTATTTTCAGCGACGTCCACGCCAACATCGAGGCCCTCACGGCAGTCCTCGAGGCGTTCCGCTGCGAGCGCATCGATCAGTACGTCTGCATCGGTGACACCGTCGGCTATGGCGCCTCGCCCAACGAGTGCTGCGACCTGATCCGCAACCTCGCCAAGTTCACGATCCTCGGCAACCACGACGCCGCGGTCGCTGGTCGCATGGACTACTCGTACTACTACGACGCCGCGCGCCAGGCCCTCGACCTCCACGCTCGGACCTTGTCGCCCGAGAACATGGCGTGGTTGAAGACGCTGCCCTACGAGATGAAGGAAGGCGACGTCACCTTCTGTCATGGCTCGCCGGTGAACCTCGAGGAGTTCGAGTACATCTTCTCGACCGAGCAGGCCGCCCGCTGCCTCGACATGTGGGACGACCTCGCGACCGTGACCTTCATCGGCCACTCGCACCTGTGCAAGTCGTTCGCGCTGTCGCGAGACGACGTGTTCGAGGTCGTCGCGCAGAAGTTCACGATCCGCCCCGACCACCGCTACATCGTCAGCGTCGGCTCGGTGGGACAGCCTCGCGACTACGACAACCGCGCCAGCTACACGATCTACGACACCGAAGAGAAGGTGTTCGAGTTCAAGCGCGTCGCCTACGACATCGAGACCTCGGCCCAGAAGATCTTCGCGACCGACCTCGAGCGCAACTTCGGCAATCGCCTCTTCCTGGGCGTGTGACCGGCGCCTGCTGCTGGTGGTCGCGGCGCGGGCCATGACCGGGCCGGCGCGCGCCGGCGGTTCGTCACTTCCCGAGCGCGGCCGGGCGTAGCTCGAGGGGCGCGGCGTCGGCGGCGCGGGCGGTGGCCGCGTCGATCACGCCAGCCCGGCGCATCGCGCGCAGCACCACACTGACCCGGCCGGCGGTGTCGGGATCGAGCTTGTGGCCGCGAGCGAGGCGCGCGCTGATCGTGCGCGGGGCAGGCGTGAGCGCGGCCAGGAACGCGGCCTGGCGGACCGTGAGCGCTTGTGGCGAGCGCCCGAACCAGTGGCGGGCGGCGGCGGCGATGCCAAAGACGTCGGGCCCCAGCTCGATGACGTTCAGGTAGCGGGCGAGGATCGCGGTCTTGGGCAGCACCGCCTCGAGGCGCCAGGTCAGCACCGCCTCCTCGAGCTTGCGGGCCAGGGTCCGGCGATGGTGCAGGAACGCGTTCTTCACCAGCTGCTGGCTGATCGTCGAGCCGCCGCGCGCGAAGCGGTCCTCGCGCAGATCGATCTCGAGGCTGCGCGCGATCTGCGCCAGGTCGAAGCCGTCGTGGTCCCAGAACCGAGCATCCTCGGCGGCGACGAAGGCTCCCTGCACGTGGGCCGGCAGCTGGTCCAACTCGACCCAGTCGCCCACGCCAGGGCCGACCGCGGCGGTGGTGCCGTCGGGAAAGCGGTGCTCAGCGACGCCGGCCAGGGCCCGGGCGTCGGCGCCTGGCGGCTCGGCGGCGACGTCGCAGTGGTTGACGCCGGTCAGCGCCAGGTGCACGCCCTCGCCGAGCTCGGCGTCGAGATCGATCGACACCGTCGCGGTGCCGGCGATGGAGCCGCGCACCGCCATGGCGTCGAGGTGGCCGCGCAAGGCGCGCGGCAGGGCGTCGATGACGCCGCGGCAGGCGGTCTCGGGCAGCGCGACCGCGACCTCGCCGGCGGTGGGCCCGCGGGGGCCCCAGCGCAGCCAGCCGCTGGCGTCGACCTGGGCGGCGCCGCGGCGGATCGCCAGGGTCGCCAGGTCGAGGCGATCGCCGGTGCGGGTCACGGCGAAGCTGAGCCGCCCGTCGATCGGCATCGGCCCGTCGGAGATCGCGCGATGATCGATGCGGGCGCCGGTCAGCTCGACATCGCCGTGGACCTCGACGGTGGCACCCAGGCCGAGGGTCACGCGGCCCGAGGCGTGGGCGTCGTCGACGTCGAGCGCGCCGGTGAGCGGTGCCAGGAATCCGAGCGGGACGCGATCGCCCGACACCGCGAGGGCGCGACCGCCCGGACCATTGGTGGCCGCGATGGAGAGCGCGCGGGGCGCGCCGCCGTCGTCGACGATCGCGGTGCTGCGCCAGGGGCCGTCGACGCGATCGCGGATGATCGCGACGCCATCGGCGCTGAGCGTGGGGCCGCCCAGGTCAGCGAGCACCCGGCCTCCGACCGCCGCGGCGCGCTCGACGGTGAGCTCGGGCAGGCGGATGTCGGCGCCGATGCGCTCGAAGCTGGCGTCGACGTGACGGCGTCGGTCGGTCGAGGTGATCGCCACCGCGCCGGTCACGACCCGCACGCCGTGCCCCGACGGGTGCAGCTCGACGTCGCGGGCGCGCACCCGCAACCCGGGCACCTCGGCCACCAGATCGCCGCCCGACACCACGATGCGGCGCAGGCGATGCCCGCCGCCGCTGGTCCCGGGCCGTCGGCGCGCGGCGAGCCGGGCCACCAGGTCCTTCCACGCCGAGTGTCCGGCGTCGTCGGTGACCGCGTGGACGCGAGGCCGGGTCACCCGGATCTCGTCGGGCGACAGCTCGCCGGACAGCAGCGAGTCCAGGGACACCGAGGCCTCGACCGCGTCGGCCGCCAGCAGGTTACCGACCACCAGCTCGCGCACCACCACGGTGCCGGTCAGGCCGGCCTCGAGGCCGCCGATGCGGGTCGGAACGCCGGTCGCGCGACTGAGCGCCGGCTCGAGATCGTCGTCGACGCGGTGCTGGAGATACCGAGCCGCCGCGAGGGGTGCCGCCGCGGCGACGACCATCGTCAGCACCGCCAGACGCTCGGCGCGCAGCCGCCGCCACAGCGCGGAGCCGGCGCCGAGCTCGCTCGCGGGGGCCGCGTCGGCCCGCATCAGTGCGGCGCGGGGGACTGGGTGCGGCGCTCGTTGCCGTCGAAGCCGCGCTGCGCGATGCGACGGTCGCCGCGCGGGCCATGGGAGGGCAGGGCGGCGCCGATGAGCTGGGCCTCGCACAGCTCGGCGAAGTCGATGCCGGCGGCGGCCGCGATCTTGGGCAGGAGGCTGGTCGGCGTCATGCCGGGCACGGTGTTGACCTCGAGGAGGTACTCGTTGCCGGTCTCGCTGACGATGAGATCGACGCGGGTCGCGCCTCGGCACCCCAGCGCCTGGACCGCGCGGACCGCCTGGGTGAGCACGCCGCGGTAGCGCTCGGGCGATAGCCGGGGCGGCAGAAAGTAGTGGCTGCCGCCCTTGGTGTATTTGGCGCCGTAATCATAGAAATCGCCCTTGGGGGCGATCTCCACTGCGCCCAGCGCGCGCCCGCCCACCACCGCGACCGACACCTCCTGGCCCGCGATGTAGCGCTCGACCAGGACCTCGCCGTCGAAGCAGGCGGCCTCCTCGATGGCCGCCAGCAGCTCGCGCTCGCCGTGGACGATCGAGATGCCGACCGAGCTGCCCTCCCGCGCCGGCTTCACGACGCACGGGTAGCCGAAGTCGCCGTGGCGCGCCACCACATCGTCGCCGTCGGCCGATGAGGCCGCGACGTAGTACGCCGGGGTCGGTAGGTTGTGCAGCCGGAACAGCTCCTTGGCCTTCACCTTGTGCATCGCGAGCGCGGACGCCAGCACGTCCGAGCCGGTGTAGGGAATGCCCATCATCTCGAGCATGCCCTGCACGCAGCCGTCCTCGCCGTAGCGGCCATGCAGCGCGATGAACGCGACGTCGATCGAGGCCTGGCGCAGCACGCGGTCGAGATCGCGATCGACGTAGATCGCCTGGGCCTTGTAGCCGCGCGCGCGCAGCGCCTCGAGGACGGCCTCGCCGCTGCGCAGCGACACGTCGCGCTCGCTCGACAGGCCACCCATGAGGACGCCGATGGTGCGGTTCTTCATCTTTGGTCGACGCTACGAGCGGGATCGGGGCCGGGCAACTATTTGGCACGCGTCGACAATTCGTTGTCGACGGGCGGCTGGCTTGACGTCGTCGAGCGCGGAGGGTATCCACACGCCCCTGGCAGGTGCTCATGGCGAACAAGTCCGATAAGACCGAGAAGAGCGACAAGGCGGAGAAGAAGACCCCGGCGAAGGCTGCCCCCAAGGCAGCCGCCAAGGTCGACGGGAAGGCTGCGTCCAAGGCGGCGAAGGCCCCGGCAGCCGCTTCGAAGAAGGCTACCGAGCCCGCGAAGAAACCCGCTGCGAAGAAGCCGGCGGCCAAGAAGCCGCCCGCCAAGAAGGCCAAGCCTTCGATCGCCGACGTCGCGACCATCGTGGAGCTCGCGCGCGCCGAGACCAGCCCCGACGCCGCGCCCACCGAGGCGCTCGGCAAGGGTGCCCTCGAGCCGCCGGCCGGAGACGTCGTCGAGGCGCCCCGCGAGCTGTCGCCCGAAGAGCAGGAGATCGCGGCGATCTATGGCGACGAGCTGGCGACGGCCCCGGCCGCGGCTGCCCACGCCGAGTTCAGCGATCGCCAGACCGCGGACGAAGATCGACCGATGACGCCCGAGATCAACGGGCGCCAGGAGCGGCAGAAGCGCTGGGAAGAGCGACGCGATCAGCGTCGGGCCCGTCGCGACTTCGACCGCTCGCGTCGCCAGGAGCGCGGTCCGCGCCCCGACGGGGCTGCCGCCGATGCGCCCCGCGCCGATGCGCCCCGCGCCGATGCGCCCCGCGCCGATGCGCCCCGCGCCGATGCGCCCCGCGCCGATGCGCCCCGCGCCGATGCGCCCCGCGCCGAGCGTCCTCGCGACGAGCGTCCCCGCGACGAGCGTCCCCGCGACGAGCGTCCCCGCCGCGACGACCGTGGCCCCCGTGAGGATCGTCCCCGCGACGATCGCGGCCCCCGCGAGGATCGCGCGAGCCGCGAGGCACAGCAGCAACTCGCGCTCCCCGCGCCGGTGCCGGCCACGCCGATCCCCGCCGATGCCACCGGCATCGTGCGCGTCGGCAACGCGCTGGGCGACGCGGCCTGGCAGATCTTCGTCGGGCTTCGGGGCGGCCAGCCCATGCCGGTGCGGCAGCTCGCCGGCATGATGCGCAAGCGCGGCCTGTTCGAGCACGACCCGGAGCAGGCCTGGCCTGCGCTCAAGGCGGCGCTGCTCGGCGACGAGCGCAGCTACCGCGCGCTCGGCCTGCGCCCGCGCATCGTGTACCGCGGCCGTGATCTGTTCGGCCCCGGGCCGGTGGCGGTCAGCGCCACCGCCGACGCCGAGGCCGACCTCGCGCGGGCGCTGTCGGCGATGGCGGTCGCGACCCACGCGACCTTGAAGGCCCGCATCGGGCAGGCCGGACAGGCCGGCTTCGAGCGCTTGGTCCACGCGTACCTCATCGCGGTCGGCTACCAGGACATCAACTGGATCAAGCGCACCGAGGCGACCAGCTACGCGACCGCGATCGCGCCCGGCTCGACCGGCACGATCATGATCAGCGCGCGTGCCGGTGACGAGCCCGTCGATCGCCGTGGCGTCGGTGAGCTGCGGGTCGGCGTCGAGGCCAAGCAGCTCCTCGCCGGGCACCTGTTCGCGGCGCGCGAGCTGTCGTCGGAGGCCGAGCGCGAGCTCGAGCGGCCGGGTCGCTCGATCGCGGTCTACGCCGGCGACAGCTTCGTCACCGCGCTGTTGTCGGCTGGCGTCGGCGTGGTCACGGCGGCCGCGCCGGTCCGCTACGTCGACGATCAGCTGTTCGGCGAGCTGCTCGCGGGCTGACGCCATGACGGCGGCGCCGCTGTCGTGGCGCTGGCAGGGGCGGGTCGATCACGCGGCCGCGGTCGCCGAGCAAGAGGCTCGGCGCGCGGCCATCCACGGCGGCGACGCCGAGGCTGCGGCCGTGCTCCTGTGCGAGCACCCGCCGGTGATCACGCTCGGCAACTCTGCCGATCGCACCAACCTGCTCATCGACGAGGCCGAGGCCGCGCGCCGCGGCGTGACGATCGCCAAGGCCTCGCGCGGCGGCGACGTCACGTACCACGGCCCGGGCCAGCTCATGATCTATCCGGTCGTGCGCCTCAAGAGCGTCGTCGGCTTCATGCAGGCCGTCGCCGGCGCGATCGCGCAGGTGTGCGACGAGCTCGGCGTGACCGGCGCGCGGTTCCAGCGCGCCCCGGCCGGGCTGTGGCTCGACGACGCCAAGCTCGCCGCGTGCGGGCTCCACGTCGCGCGCGGCGTCGCCATCCACGGTTGGGCCTGGAACGTCGCGACGCCGCCCGACGCGTGGGACGCGATCGTCCCGTGCGGGCTGCGGGTGGCCCAGATCTCGGTCGATCAGGCGTGCCGCGCGCGCGGGCTGCCGCCGCCGCCGCCGCTCGCCGAGCTGGCCGCGCGCCTCGGTCCGCGCGTGGTCGCGGCGCTCGCCGCGTGAGCTCACGAGTACGCCGCCGCCGGCGACGCTGACCCCCGCGTGCGCTACCATGCGCGCGATGGTGCTGGGTATCGCGGTCCTCTACAACACTGACTACGAGCACCTCGCCGCGGCCGGCGCCGACGCGCTCGCGGTGCGGGCCTCGGCCGAGGCCATCCGCGACGCCCTCCGCGTCGCCGGTCATCGCGCCGAGCTGATGGGGATGTGGGGCAAGGACGTGGCCGAGGTCGTCACCAAGCTCGAGCGCGACCGGCCCGATCTGGTCTTCAACCTGTGCGAGTCGCTCAACGGCATCGCGCGCAACGAGATCGCGGTGCCCGCGCTGTTGGACCTGCTCGGCTTCGCGTACACCGGCGGCGACGCCATGGCGCTGGCCTGCGCGCTATTCAAGCCGCGCACCAAGGACGTGCTCCTCGGGCGCGGCATCAGCACGCCGCCGTACCGGGTGATCGCCAACCCGGCCGACCTGGCGCGGGTCGCCGCCGAGGCCCTCGACTATCCCTGGTTCGTGAAGCTCGCCAACGAGGATGCCTCGGTCGGCATCACCGCCGACAACGTCGTGCGCGACGCCGCCGGGCTCGCGACCCGGGTCCGCCAGCTCCTCGCCGAGTTCGGTGAGCCGCTGCTGCTCGAGCGCTACGTCGAGGGCCGCGAGGTCAACGTCACGCTGCTGGGGTCGGGCGACAACGTCATCATGCTGCCGCTGCACGAGATCGACTTCGCGGCGATGCCGGCCGGGCGCCCGCACATCGTCAGCTACGCCGCCAAGTGGGACGAGAATCACGTCGACTACGTCGGCACCAAGCCGGTGCCGCTGCGCGACGCCGATGCCGCCTTGGTCGCGCGCATCGCGGCGACCGCGCGCGCCGCGTGGGACGCGGTGGGCCTGCGCGACTATGGTCGCGTCGATCTGCGCGTCGACGCCGCCGGCACGCCGTGGGTGATCGACGTGAATCCGAACTGCGACATCTCCCCCGACGCCGGCGTGCACCGCGCCGCGATGGCACATGGCTGGGACTACCCGACCTTGATCAGCCGCATCGCCGAGCTGGCCTACGCGCGGGCCCAGGCCACCAAGGCATGACGCGGCTCGCGCTCGCCGCGCTGCTCGCCGCCGCGCTCGCGGGCTGCAAGCGCAAGGCGCCCGCGGTCGTTCCACCCGCCGAAGCCGGCCTCAGCCCCGCCGACGCGGGCGGGCCGTGGATCGCGCCGATCGCGGTGCTCGACAACGTCGAGATCCAGCTCACCGGCGCCGCCGAGGGCGCGCTGGTGTCGCGTGAGTTGGGCCGCCAGCTGGCGCGCTGCCTCATCGAGCACGGCGACGACGTGGTCGCCCTCGACGACCAGGCCGATCCGGCGCGGCGCGCGCGCCACGCCAAGCTGCAGCTCGAGGTCGCGGCCGAGCCCTCGGCGGACGGCACGCAGATCGGCGTCGGCTTCGGCGCCCAGCTGGTGTGGCTCGACGACGACGCGCTGCCGGTGCCGAGCGCGAGCCTGGTCGGCGAGGCCTCGATCATCGGCGGCCGGGTCGACACCGCGGTGCTGGCGGTGACCGAGCAGCTGCGCGCGGAGGTGTGCCGCGTGTTGGTGGCTCGCCTCGACGTGCTGACCACCAGCGACGTCGCGGCCGGGCTGGCCGACCCCGAGCCCGACGCGGTGGTGTGGACCTTGTCGGTGATCGCGGCTCGGCGCCCAGCCGGGGTGGTCGACGCGGTCGTGGGGCTCCTCGATCGCGGGCCGCCGATCTCGAACGCGGCGATCACCGCGCTGGTCGCGCTCCACGATCCCCGCGCGGTCACCGCGCTCACCGATCGGATCGAGCTGAGCGATCGCGATCAGGTCACGACCGTGATCGAGGCCTGCGTCGCGATCGGCGGCCCCGACGCCGAGGACTTCTTGCGGGTGATCACCGCCCACGCCGATCCCGAGGTCGCGCAGCACGCCACCGAGGGCCTGCGCCGCCTGCGATCAGTGCCGTAATCAACCACCGTCCCAGTAGCGGACCTTGCTGGTGTCCATGTGGACGAAGCCGCTGCCGCGGTAGCGCCCAACCCCGCCCAGCTTTCGCGACACCGCCCAGGCGTGCAGGGTCTCGAGCGCGACGCCCGGGATGCGAAAGTCGACCGCGTTGCCGTAGGTGTGCTGGCTGTCGCGCGCGACCTCGTGACCCTTCTTGCGCAGCATCAGGTTGTACTTGGGCGCGCGATAGCCCGACACGATGTCGACGCGGCGCGCGGCGAACTTGCGGGCGGCGTCGCGCAGGGTCCCGAGGAGCTTGCCGTCCATCTGGGTCGGCTGGTTGGTGTAGTGGTCGCGCAAGAAGCGATCGCGCAGCGCCGGCGCGGGCAGGGGCGCGCGCGGGTTGGCGTCGAGCACCAGCCACTCGTCGGTCCAGGCGTTGCGCAGGTTCACCAGCGGCGCCGCCGGCTTGCCGACGACCGGCCGCTTGGCGCGCTTGGGCGTCGGATGCTTGTCATCGAGGTACGCCGCCTTCTTGCTGCCGGCCGGGGGTGGGGCCGGCGCCGCGGCCGCGCTGGTGGCCAGCGCCGCGACGATCAGCACCGCCCTCACGAGCGGCGACCCAGGCTGACCAGGCCGGTGCCGGCGTTGGGCAACCCCTGGTTTAGCGAGCCCGACCTGAACCCGGCCAGATCGAGCGCGATGAAGGTGAAGCCGAGGCGCTTGCCGAGCCCGACCACCGCGATCCGCACCGCCGGATCGACCAGCCGCGCCAGCTCGCTGGTCTCGACCTCGATGCGCGCGACCGCCTCGTGATAGCGCACCCGGACCTGGCGCAGGCCAAGGCCGCGCAGGCCGTCTTCGAACTCGTCGACCTGGCGCAGGCGCTCGCGGGTGATCCGGGTGCCGTACGGGAACCGCGACGACAGGCAGGCCAGCTGCGGCTTGTCCCAGGTGCGCAGGCCGAGCTGCTGTGAGAGCGCGCGCACGTCGGCCTTGCTGAGCCCGGCGTCGACCATGGGCATGACCGCGCCGCGCGTCGACGCCGCCGCGATCCCGGGCCGGTGCTCGCCGAGGTCGTCGAGGTTGGTGCCGAGCGCGACCGGCATGCCGGTGCGCGCGGCGATGGGGCCGGCCACGTCCATGAGCTCGGTCTTGCACAGCGCGCAGCGGTCGACCGGATTCTCGGCGTAGCCGGGCACCGCCAGCTCGTCGGCGTCGATCAGGTGGTGGCGATCGCCGAGGCCAAGCTCGGCGCCCAAGGCCACGGCGTCGGCGATCTCGGCGCGGGCCATGGTCGGCGACACCGCGGTGACCGCGTGGCAGCGCTCGCCGTGGACGTCGATCGCGACCTTGAGGAGCAGCGCGGAGTCGACGCCGCCCGAGAACGCCACCAGCACGCCAGGCAGCTCGGCGAGTCGCTGCGCGAGGGCGCGGTGCCGCGCGGCGAGGTCGCTCATGACGATCGATCTATCACGCAGCGTCGCCGCCGGCTATTCGACGCGTTTCACCACGGCGATGGTCCAGTGCCCGGGCCCAGCCGGCGCGACCGCGGTGACCTCCTGGCCCCACTCGGCGAAGCTGCGCGGCACGCTGGCCGCGGCGGGCGCGTGATCGACCGTGACCACCAGCGACGCGCCCAGCGGCAGCGCCTCGAGGGCGAGCCGGGCCCGCACGAAGGTGTAAGGACACACCTCGCCGCGCAGATCGAGCTCACCAGACGCAGGCGACGTCGGCAGCGATGAGGGCGTCGAGGATGGCGGCGTGGTCGACATCGTCGTCGAGCTGTAGCACCCGATCGCCGGGCGCGACAGCGGCGGCGCGACGACCGGCGCGGACCAGGTGCACGATCGTGTGCGCGCGCGGCGGCGCCGCGGCCTGCATCTGCCCGCCGTCGTCGCGCCACAGCTCGATCACGTCGGCGGCCAGCGCCGCCGGATCGCCCTCGACGTCGTGGCCGAACAGCGCCAAGGTCGCGCGAGCCCGGGCCGCGGCGGGACCGCCCTCGCCGCTGCCGTCGACGGTCGCGACGGTGACGCGGGCTCCGCGCAGCGAGACCCCGACCGCGGCCCGCCAGGCCTCGCCGACCCGAACCGGATCGGCGGCGTCGACGACGATCGCGACGGTCCGGGGCCGGCTCACGTGAAGGCCACCACGCGTTCGGCCCAGGCGCACAGCGCGGCGTGATCGTCTTGGCTGCCGGCGACCACGCCGAGCCCGGCCAGATCGACCGCGGCGCGATCGGCGCTGGTCGCGCATCCGACCAGCTCGCAGCCGGCCTCGAGCAGCGCCGCGATCGCGGCGGGCTCGGCGCGCAGCGCGGCCACGCCCTCGTGCATTGCGAAGACGCGCACCGCGACGCCGCGGGTCCGGGCCGCGAGCGCCAGGCCGAGCAGGTGGCGCAGATCGTCGCGCGTCGCCAGCACCAGCCCCAGCGCCTTCACGCCCAGCCGCCGTCGTCGGCGCGCCGGTAGGTCGCGAGCGCGATCGGGCCGTCGTCGCCGTCGCGCCAGGCGAACAGCGCGGCCGCGCAGGCCCGCCCGCCGCGGGTCGCGATCACCAGCTGCGGCCAGGCGTGGAGCGGCACCCCGGTCGGCGCCCAGGCGGCGCGATCCGCCGGCGACAGCGCGGCCCGGCCGTCGGGGTGGCTGTGGAACAGCGCGAGCGGCGGATACGCCCCGCGGCTGGCTCGCACCAGCGCCACCAGCGCGTCATCGTCGAGCCCGAAGCGGTCGGGCGCGAAGGCGCCCAGCACGTGGACCGCGTCGGCGGCGATCCAGCCCGCGACCTCGCGCGGCGCGGCCTCGACCGCCGCGGTCAGCGCCGGCCACCGCTGCGCCAGCGCGATCACGACGCCGGGCTCGCGGTCGCCAGGGTGTGGAGCAGCCGGGCTGCCGCCGCGCCAGCGCGTGCAAAGGCAGTCGCCAGCGGCGCATCCTCGGGATCGTCGTCGAGCGCCAGGTCGACCGGCGCGCCGTCGGTCGCGCTCGCGACCACCGCGAGCGGGTTGCGCGCGACCAGCGCGGTCGCCAGCGCGGCGTGGAGCGAGGTGCCCAGGGCGGCGCGCTCGATCGGGAAACGCGCCAGGGTCTCGTCGACGGTGCGGTCGGCACCCGCGAACAGCACGGTGCCGACCCCGCCGGCCGCGAGGTAGAGCGCGGCGAGGCGCGACGCCGGTCCGCCGATCGCGACCGTGACCTGGGCGGCGCTCACGCGGTCCTGGCCACGCCCGCCGACGTCGGGCAGGAGCACGTGCTGGGCGTAGCGCGCGATCCGCTCGGGCGACCACATCAGCGGGTCACCTGGCACTCGCAGTCGGCGCGCACCGCGATCGCCAGCTGCCGCACGTCGCCGCGACGCAGATCGTCGAGGATCCAGATGCTCGCGCCGGCGGCTTGCTGGTGTCGCCACAGCGCCAACGCGAGCTGCGCGGCGACGCCCCCGACCCAGCCGACCAGCGGGCCCAGGATGCCGGCCTGGGCGCAGGTCGGTGCGTCGAGGGGCGGATCCTCGAACAGGCACGCGTAGCAGGCGTCGCCGTGGGCGGCCGCGAAGACGTTGCCGCCGTAGCGCAAGGCCGACGCGATCACGTAGGCCCGCCGGCGCTGCCGAGCCCAACGCGCGACCGCGAACTTGGTGACCGGGTCGTCGCTGCCGTCGACGATGACCTCGGCGTCGCCGCACAGCGCCTCGGCGGTGGTCGGGGTCCAGCGCGCGACGTGGGCGGTGCAGTCGCCGCCGCCGGCCGCGATCACCGCCGCGAGCGCCTCGGCCTTGGCATCGCCGATGCGGGCCTCGGCGAACTGGATCTGACGATGCAGGTTGCCCAGCTCGACCCGATCGTCGTCGATGACGGTCAGCGGGATACCAGCGTCGGCGAGCGACAGCGCGATCGGTCCGCCGAGCCCGCCGGCGCCGATCACGGCGATCACGTCACAGCTCCGCGGCGGGACGTCCGCACTCGCTACACACGCCGGTATCATCGATGACGCCGGTGCAGCTGCCGTCGGGGCACAGCGCCCGCTCGCCGTCGACCGTGACCGTGCCGCCGTCGACCACCGCGTCGGGATCGAGCACCGCGTCGGTGGTCACGACCACGACCGCGCGAGCCCCCGGCTTGGGGCCGGACAGTCCGCACGCCTTGCAGTGGCCGTCGTCGCCGACCAGCCCGATGCAGCTACCGTCGACGCACAGGCTGCGATCGACGTCGACGTCGCCGGGGCCCTGGTCGACGGGCGACGCCACGTCGAGTCCGTCGTCGTCGTCGGGGTCGTCCTGCATGCCGCGCCGACGCTCGTCGCCCCAGAAGCGGGACAGCTTGCCGCACACCTTGCAGAGCCCGTCACCGCCGATGAGGCCGGTACACGAGCCGTCGTCGCACAGCGTGCGGTCGGCCCAGTCGCGTCCCGGGTCGCGGGTCCCGGCTTCGGGTGGCACAGCTTCGATTGGCACAGCTTCGATTGGCACAGCTTCGATTGGCACAGCTTCGATTGGCACAGCTTCGATTGGCACAGCTTCGATTGGCACAGCTTCGATTGGCACAGCGTTCACCTGAGGCTACCGGCATGGCCGTAGTTGCCCGAGGTCGTGCTGTCGCGCAGCACGTCGAACAGCTGGGCCGCGACGAAGAACGTGAGCTCGAGATCGCCGATGCGCACCGGCAACCCCGACGTGATCTCGCGCTCCCGACGAGCCTCGAGGGTGGCGCCGGCCAGCTCGCTGCCGTTGCGCGACCCGGCGTCGGCGACCAGCCAGGTGTCGAGGCCATGGCCGTCGACGCGGTGGCGAAAGTAAGCGTGAAATCGTGACACCGTCACGTCGCGCAGCACCACGTCGTTGTTGGGCGTGCGGCCGATCGTGATCATGTCGGCGAAGGACGCGCCCGGCTTCTTGGCGAGCGGGTAGACCTCGATCGCGCGCGGCCCGCGTCGCTGGCCCAGCACCGGCGCCACCATCGTCTCGACCTCGTCGTCGGGGCCGCGCGGATCGCCGGGGTCACCGTCGCTGCCCTCGGTGCGGCGTCGGACCAGCGCCGCCGGCGCCGCCGACGCGAGGAACGCGCTGCGGCCCAGGAGGGCGAGCTGGAGGTACCGCTCCGACTGATCCACGATCTAGAAGTAGCACAACCCACGATCTGACTGCGTCGCCCGTACAATCCCAGGATGCTCCGCTCGCTCACCGTCGCGGCCGTGCTCTCCAGCGCGTGTGGCACCGCTCCTCCGCGCCCCGCGCGCCTCGATCCCAGCCACGCCGCGTCGATCCAGGTCGGCACCGTCGGTGGCACAACCGGCTTCTGCCCCGGCGGCAGCGCGCCGCAGCTCGACGTCACGGTCGCGACCACCGACGGCAAGGTCCTCGACAGCTGGAGCCGGGGCGAGGATCGCGCCGGCAAGCTGCCGTTCGCGACGACCTTCGAGTGGACCGCGAGCTGGGGCTCGGTCGACAGCGACGGGTACGTCGTGCTTCCACCCGATCCGATCGACGCGCTCGATCGCGAGGTCAAGGTCGAAGTTCGCATCACCGAGCGACCCGATCTGGCCGGCGCGATCGCGCTCACGCCCGACTTCGGCTGCGGCGGCTCGCTGGGCGCCGCCGGCCCGACCGGCGACGGCGGCCCGGCCGGCGACTCGGGCGGCACCGGTCGACCGGGCGGCAACGACGACGGCCAGCACGGCGCGGCCGCGGGCGAGCGCGGTGGTAGCGCACGACGCGGCGGCGATGCCGGCCCCGGCGGTCCCGGGCCCCGGGTCGAGGCCGTGCTGGCCTACGTCACGACCGCGAGCGGCCGGCGCTTCGCCGCGCTGCGGACCACGGCCAACGGCGAGGTCTCGACCACGATCTTCGACCCGACCGGCGAGCGCTGGGCGGTGGTCGCCTTCGGCGGCAGCGGCGGCAGTGGCGGTAGCGGCGGGTTCGGCGGCCAGGGCGGGCAGGGCGGCAACGGTCGCAATCCTCCGTCGTGCTCGTCGTCGTCATCGGACTCGAGCGGCTCGGGCTCCGGCTCCGGCTCGTCCAGCTCGGCCCCCGCCTGCGACCCCGGCACTGACGGCGCGGCCGGCGGCGATGGCGGCGAGGGCGGTGACGGTGGCTCGGGCGGTGATGGCGGGCCCGGCGGCTCGATCGAGCTGGTCTACGACGTCGCGTTTCCCGAGCTGGCCGACCTGGTCCTCCTCGACACCCGCGGCGGCGCCGCTGGCGGCGGTGGCTATGGCGGCAACGGCGGCTATGGCGGTCGCGGCGGCAGCGGGGCCCGCTCCGGCTACGAGGGCCGCAACAGCTCGTCGGGCCGGCAGGGCCCGTCGGGGCGTGACGGTCAGCCCGGGCCCGCGCCGGTGTCGCGCGGCGGCGACGTGCGCAAGGCCGTTGCGGATCTCGAGGCCCGCGGCCTCACGCTCGCCAAGCCGGGACGATAGGCCGGGTCACGCCGTGGGCGGCTGGTCGTCGGCGGGCGGCGCAGCAACCGCGGAGGCCTCGCCGGCCGAAGCGTCCGCAGCCACCACCAGGGCGTCGCGGCGGCGGTTCGAGACGATCGACGCCACCACGCCAGCGCCGATGAAGCCCGCGATCACCAGCAGCGACACCAGGTTCGAGATGTGGACGTGGCCGTGGCCGATCATCTTGGCGCCGATAAACACCAGCAGGCCGGCCAAGGCGTACTTCAGGTAGTCGAAGTGGGCCATCGCGCCGGCGAGCATGAAGTAGAGCGAGCGCAGTCCGAGGATGGCCATGATGTTCGACGTGATGATCACGAAGGACTCCTGGCTGACCGCGAGCACGGCTGGGATCGAGTCGAGGGCGAAGACCACGTCGGTCAGCTCGACGACGACCAGCGTCACCGCCAGGATCGTGAACGCGCGCTTGCCGTGGCTGTCGCGAACGAAGAACTTGCCGCCGTGATCACCATCGACGATGCGGACCACGCGCCGCAGGAGGCGCACCGCGAGGCTACGCTCGGCGCCGCCGTCCTCCTCCTCACCACCGCGCAGGAGCTTGATGCCCGAGTAGATGAGGTAGGCGCCAAAGAAGTAGAAGATCCACGTGAACTTCTTGGTCAGCCAGACCCCGCCGCCGAGCATGGTCACGCGGAAGACGACCGCGCCGATGATTCCCCAGAACAGGACCCGGTGCTGGTACTTGCCGGGGATCTTGAACGACCGGAACACCAGCGAGATGACGAAGATGTTGTCGACCGACAGCGCCTCCTCGAGGAGGTAGGCCGACAGATAGGTGATCGCGGCGTCGCCGCCCGACATCACCGACCCGTCCTTGCGCGGCGCGTTGGCACCAAGCCAATGATTGTCGTAGATGAGATAGACCACGCCCGCGAAGGAGAGGCCGAGGCCGACCCAGACCAGGGTCTTGCGCAGCGCGGCGCGGAACGTCAGCTCCACCGGCACGCGCGACCCGATGCCGAGATCGATCGCCAGCGCGATGGCGACGAACACGAAGAAGCCGATCCAAAACCAATGCATGCGAGGGGCGCGCCCTGGCGGCGCGGGGGCTAGATTGCCCGCGGCACTCCCGGGTGGCAAGTCGTGGCGCGCGACAAGCGCAGGCTATTCTTGATCGCGCGGCGCCGACACCTCGCCCACGACCCACGCCAGGTAGCCGGGCAGCCCCGTGGTGATCGGCAGGACCAGCGCCTCGGGCACTTCGTACGGGTGCAGCTCGGTGATCCGCGCCAGCAGCGCGTCGACCTTGCCGCGGGTGGTCTTGATGATCGCGAGCTGCTCGGCCTCGTCGGCGGCGCCGCCGTCGTAGTTGAAGTACGACTGCACGTTGCCGATCACGTTGACGCACGCGCACAGCCGCTCGTCGACGAGGATGCGGGCGAGCTTCGCGGCGCCGCTGTTGTCGGGCACCGTGGACATGACGACGACGACATCGTTGGGAGATTCGGCCATGGCGCGGGCGTAGCACGACGAAACCGGGCTCACAGCTTTTCTGGGCGCGGCGCCGCGAGTAATGTCCGCCGCGATGCTCCTGGTCCAGAAGTACGGCGGCACCTCGGTCGGCACGATCGAGCGGATCACCCGCGTCGCCGAGCGCTGTCTGGCCGCCCAGCGCGCCGGCCACGACGTCGCGGTCGTGGTCTCGGCGATGTCGGGCGAGACCAACCGGCTGCTCAAGTTGGTCGGCCAGATCCAGGACGACCCCAACGATCGCGAGGTCGACGTCATCGTCTCGACCGGCGAGCAGGTCTCGGTTGGCCTGGTCGCGCTGGCGATCCGCAAGCTCGGCGGCAAGGCCCGCTCGTTCCTCGGCCACCAGGTCAAGATCCTCACCGACAGCGCCTTCGCGCGGGCCCGCATCGTGTCGATCGACGCCGATCCGGTGCGCGCCGCCTTCCGCGACGGCGCGATCGCGGTCATCGCCGGCTTCCAGGGCGTCGACGAGGGCGGCAACATCACGACGCTCGGGCGCGGCGGCTCCGACACCACCGGCGTCGCGATCGCGGCTGCGCTGGGCGCCGACGCGTGCGAGATCTACACCGACGTCGACGGGGTCTACACCACCGATCCCAATCTGGTACCGACCGCTCGCAAGATCGATCGCATCAGCTACGAGGAGATGCTCGAGCTGGCGTCCTTGGGCGCCAAGGTCCTGCAGATCCGTTCGGTCGAGCTGGCCATGAAGTTCAACGTCCCGATCCACGTCCGCTCGAGCTTTTCCGAGGTGGAAGGCACGTGGGTCGTCCCCGAGGAGCCGCAGATGGAGCACGTCGTCGTATCCGGAGTCACCGTCGCTCGCGACGAGGCCAAGATCACCGTCTCGGACATCCCGGACACCGCGGGCGTCGCGGCCCGGCTGTTCGCGCCGCTCGCCGACGGCGGCGTGGTGGTCGACATGATCATCCAAAACGCCAGCACCGACGGCACCACCGACCTGACGTTCACGGTGCCCTCGGGCGATCGCAAGCGCGCCGTCGAGATCCTCGTGCGCGACTGCGGCGAGCTGGTCGGCACCCGGGGCGAGCGCATCGTCACCGACGACGACATCTGCAAGGTCTCGGTGGTCGGGGTCGGGATGCGGTCGCACGCCGGCGTCGCCACCCGGATGTTCCAACTCCTGGCCGCCGAGAGCATCAACATCCAGCTCATCTCGACCAGCGAGATCAAGATCTCGGTCGTGGTCGGCAAGAAGTACGCGGAGCTGGCCCTACGCACCCTGCACGACGGCTTCAACCTCGACCGTCCGCCGGCCGAGCGCACCGCGCTGTAGCCCGGCGGTAGCCGTCACTCGCGCCTCACTCGGCCCGAGCGGCTATAACTGCCAGAATCATTTCCGGGCCGACGTTGCGCCGTTACGGCCCGCAGTACGGCGCCAGCGAGTGCCACAGCAGGTCCTCCTCGGACACCGTGGTGTAGGTGACGGCGCGGCCGGCGCCCAGCGCACCGTCGGCGCCCAGGTCGTAGGCGGCCCAGCGGTCGACGCCGATCGCCAGCACCGCCCGGGTGCCGCGGGGATCGACGAGCGCCCCGGCCAGGTCATAGGCCTCGGGCAGGTCCAGCCGCACCGGCGCCGCGCCCGCGCTCGGCGTCGCGAACCAGCCGTAGCTGGTGCGGGCGTCGAGCTCGCAGGCCGCCGCGATGCCGGGCACCACGTCGGTGATCGTGACCGCGCTGATCGCGGGATCGGCGACCGCCACCGCATCGACCGACCATAGGGTCTCGCAGCCGGCGCAATCGGCGACCGGGACCGCCAGATCCCAGACCTCGGGTAGCGTGGTCTCGACGGTGAGCGGCGGGATCGCGAAGGTGCCGTCGGCGGCGGCCACGCCGACCCGCGCGCCGATCCGCGCCGGAAGCTCGAGGCGACAGCCCACCGGCTCGACCCCCTCGAAGGAGATCCAGCCAGCGGTCCAAGGCTCGTCGTCGGCCGGCGCCGCGCACCCGGCCAGCACCGCCGACAACCGGATGATCGGCACCCCATCCTCGACGCGCTCGGCCACGTAGCCGGTGACCTTGGCCGGGCAGGGCGCCAGCCCGGGCCGCAGGAACCAGACGTCGGTGGGCAGCGGCCCTAGCCCCAGCTTGGCTAGCTGGTAGCCCGGCACCGGCCCCGGATCAGGCGCGTCGTCGGCGCCGACCTCGCGGAAGCCCAGCCGCACCAGCCACGCCGCATCTTTGGGCGTGCCGCGATGAGGCGGGCTGCCCGCCACGGTGCGCGGGCTCCACTGGGCCAGCGCGACCGCGGTGGCGTCGGGGCAGCCGCGCGGCGCGGCGTCGATGCGCGCGGCGGCGCCACACCCGAGCAGCAGCAGCGGCCAGAGCGCGGCGAGCTTCGACATCTGCGCGGAGTAGATCACTCCGGCGGCCGGAGCGCCACCGCCGGCGACTCGGGCTCCGGCTCGAGATCGGGCAACAGCTCGGCCAGCTCACGCGCGACCGCCTTGGCGCGGTGGCGCACGAAGTCGACCGGGTAGGGCCCGACGAAGTACAGCACCAGCACCGCGCGGTGCCAGAACGACAGGGTGAAGGCGTCGGGATCGGCGAGGTCGGCGTGACTCGAGTGGCGATGCTTGGCCTCGGCCGCGAGCCGCCGGGTCAGCAGCTCGAGACGCGACTTCTCGAGCAGGTCGGGCTCGCGCCGCGCCACCAAGACCTCGTCGTTGACCAGCAGGAGCGCGTTGTGCGCGCCGTGCAGATCGCCCAGCGCGTGGACGAAGGCCGAGATGCGATCGAGCACGCGCACCGTGCCGCCGCTCGACACCTGCACCGCGGGCAGCGCGACCCGGTGCTCGCGAGCCAGCTGGCGCAGCGCGCGCACCGCCAGCACGAGGGCGCGGTCCACCTCGTCATCGGCGCGGCCGATGGCGCCCAGCTCGACCTCGAGGCGCGCGCCGGCGCCCAGCGGCAGGGTCCGCACGCCGCCTGGGCCGCTCACCGGCGACGGGGTCCCGGTCGGCACCACCGCGATGCGGCGGGCCCCCAGCTGCTCGAGCAGGTCGTGCAGCAGCGCCTGGATCGGCTCGATCATGCGCGCGGGATCCAGGTCGTGATCGCCATCGTCGCCGGCGCCGCGAAGAACAGGTAGTTCACGATCGCGGGCGTGCCCGCGTACAGCCCCGGCCACTCGCCGGCGTCGAAGTCGGCCGGCGGTCCGGAGATCTCGCCCATGTCGATGTTGAGGCGACCGTAGGCCGGCAGCGTCGCGACCAGGCGCTGCATGCGGGGCAACAGCGGGGCCGAGTACACCCCGGCCGAAGGTCGCTCGCGGATCAGCACGCCGTCGGGCTCGATCGTCACGTCGACCGCGACCTCCTGCACCGCCGCGAACGGTAGCTGGGTCGCCAGCGCGATGCGCAGGTAGCGCTCCTCGATGGGCTGGCCCGCCGGCAGGGTCTGCCACTCGTCGGGAATGGGCAGATCGCCGTCGCGGACCGGCACGGCGCACGGCGGCCGGCCCTGGCACAGCACGTAGATGAACGCGCTGTCGGTCGGGGTCGCGGTGCGGACGAAGGTCGCGGCGTTGAGCGCGTCGGCCAGCTCGTCGGCGAGGGCGGCCGCGTCGTCGGTGGCGTCGCGCACGCCGCGCGCCGTCGGTGCGGGGGCGCGCCATCGTCGATCGGGATAGAGCCGCGCCATCGCGTCGTCGATCCGCTCGAACATCGAGCCCTTGCGATCGTCGCAGCCGGTCTTGCTTCCGCAGTTGGTGCAGCCACTCACCGCGCTACCGTATCCCGCCACCGCCGTCCGCGCCATCGCCGGGGGTCGGGCGGGTACCGCCTCGGGTACCGGAGGGGGAACCTCACTTACGCCAGCGTTGCGTCGTCGATCGAACGCACGTTACGGTGCGGCAGTGGACGCAGCGACAACCGACGAGGTCGCGATCGATCGCGACCTCCATGCGGTCATCGACCGGTTCCGGGGCGATCCGCGCAAGGCGCTCGGGGTGCCCGCCGACGCCGGCAGCGACGCGGTGCGCGCCGCGTTCATGACCTTGTGCAAGCGGTACCACCCGGCCAAGTTTGCGCGCCGCTCGCCGACGATCCTGCGCCTCGCCAACGAGGCGTTCCTGCTCGTCCGGCGCGCTCACGACGACGTCCAGAAGCAGCTGCACACGCCGCGGCCCAACCCGGCGGGCCGCCCAGCGCGCCAAGATCCCGCGCCGCCGCCCAGCCGCAGCGCGTTTGACCGCGCGCTCGAGCTGCTGCGCGAGCGCAAGTGGCCCGAGGCCCGCACGCTCATCGTCGAGCTGGCCGCCGCCGCGCCCACCGATGTCCGCTTCCGCGCGTACCTCCACTATGTCCGCGGCTGGGAAGCCTTCGAGCTGGGCAAGCCGAGCGAGGCGCGGGCCGAGTGGCAGCGCGCGTTGTCGTGCGATCCGGGGCTCGGCATGGCGCAGTGGGCGCTCGGTAAGACCGGGCTCGGTTAGGATGGCTTAGCTCATGGCGCGCATCATCGGGATCGACCTCGGCACGACGAACTCATGCGTCGCCGTGCTGGAAGGCGGCGAGGCGGTCGTCATCCACAACCAGGAAGGCGGTCGCACCACGCCCTCGATGGTGTCGTGGAACGCCGACGGCGACGTCGTGGTCGGCGCGGCCTCGAAGCGCCAGATGGTCACCAACCCCAACCGCACCGTCTACGGCGCCAAGCGGCTCATCGGCCGCAAGGTCGCCGACGCCGAGGTCCAGCGGCTGACCCGGACGCTGCCGTATCAGGTCGTGCCGGCCAAGAACGGCGACGCCTGGGTCGCCCTCGATGGTCAGCCGCGGTCGCCCCAGGAGATCTCGGCGCACGTGGTCGCCAAGATGCGGCGGGTCGCCGAGGACTACCTGGGCGAGCCGGTCACCGAGGCCGTGATCACGGTGCCGGCGTACTTCGACGATGTCCAGCGCCAGGCCACCAAGGACGCCGGTGCCATCGCCGGGCTGGAGGTCCGCTCGATCCTCAACGAGCCGACCGCGGCCGCCATGGCCTACGGGGTCCAGCACCAGCAGGATCAGCGGGTCGCGGTCTTCGACCTGGGCGGCGGCACCTTCGACATCTCGATCCTCACCATCGAAAACGGCGTGTTCGAGGTGCTGGCCACCTCGGGCGACACCACGCTGGGCGGCGACGACTTCGACCGCGCGCTCATCGAGCTGTTCATCGAGGAGTTCAACGCCGAGCACGACATCGATCTGCGCACCGACGCGGTCGCGCTGCAGCGCCTCAAGGAGGCCGCCGAGCAGGCCAAGATCGAGCTGTCGTCGATGATGACGACCGATCTGAACCTGCCGTTCATCGGCGTCGGCAAGGCCGGCCCGGTCCACCTGGCCCGGACGCTGTCGCGCGGCGAGCTCGAGCGCGCCTGCAAGGACCTGGTGGCGCGCCTGGCGGCGCCGTGCGCCAAGGCGCTCGAGATGGCGCGGTGCAGCCGCGACGACATCGACCAGGTGCTCTTGGTCGGCGGCATGACCCGCATGCCCGCGGTCCAGGACGCCGTCACCGAGATCTTCGGCAAGCCGGCCCACAAGGGCGTGAACCCCGACGAGAGCGTCGCGATGGGCGCCGCGGTCTACTCGGGCGTCATCGGCGGCGAGCTGCAAGAGGTCGTGCTGCTCGACGTCACGCCCCACGATCTGGGCGTGAAGGTCGCCGGCGACAAGATGTCGGTCATCATCCCGGCCAACACCAGCATCCCGACCCGCGAGAAGAAGGTCTTCGCCACGACCGAGGACAACCAGACCTACGTCGCGGTCGAGATCTACCAGGGCGCCGCCGCCCAGGCCTCGCGCAACCGCCGGCTGGGCCGCTTCGTGCTGGGGGATCTGGCCGCCAAGCCCAAGGGCGCGGTGCGGGTCGAGGTCAGCTTCAGCCTCGACGCCGACGGCATCCTCCACGTCGACGCCCTCGAGAGCGGCACCGGCCGCGCCGCGTCGGTCACCATCGAGGCCGGCAGCGGCCTCACCGGCGACGAGATCAAGCGCCTGGCCGCCGGCCTGTAGCCGCCGGCTTGTAAGGGCCCGCGAGTGGACAAGTCGATCGAGGATCGCGGTCGAGGCGCTCGGAGGGCAAGGCGACGGTGAGGACCGCAGGGGAGCATCCTCGACGGATGTGACCCGAGGACCGGAACCGGCAACGCAGCCAGCCGGGATGG
>Ga0335394_10000832_pt1 | contig 33754 bp, 19 predicted proteins | sample MAT03_FD_205741 | JGI IMG/M metagenome (GOLD analysis project Ga0335394, IMG submission 205741) | Freshwater microbial communities from Lake Fryxell liftoff mats and glacier meltwater in Antarctica - MAT-03 (spades assembly) (version 2) ...
TTTACTGATTAGCAAAAATCGTATTTACCCAAGAAAGCTTGAATAAAACTTATCTCATCAAGGCGAGCGCGAATTCACTCATCTTTCTAAATGCTGTTTTCTGACTTTTTCAGCAAGCCCTATTTAGCAACGCCAAAAACAAGGAAAACTGGCAGAATGTCAACTCTAATTGATGAAATTCTGCCAGTATATTGTAGATATTGATCAATGCTCGAACCAACTCTGAATTTCGTAAACATCCCGCATAATAATCAGCGTTCATCAGCGTTCATCCGTGGTTCCAACATTCCCGAAATTCCCACCAGTTTTGCCCCCATCAAAGCCTTAGAAAACCAGCGAGATGCCTTGCTGTACGCTTATATACGCCGTCACTTGTGGTACTGGGAATAGAGCGGAATTTGGTATTGGGCGATCATTGCACAACCGGCTACATAGTCATTCCCCAACTTCGATAACAAGAGTGGGAGAGGGAGGAGGAGACAGCGAGGGGGAGAGGGGGAGAATTGGGAAACACAGTTAAATTCATCCGTGTATCCGTGTCCGAATCCGTGTCGTGCCCTTCTTTCCTCTTCCTTCTTCCCTCTTCCTTCTTCCTTCTTCCTTCCTTTAATGTGCCCAGAGAATCACGCCAGCTTCATAAGGACTGCTGAGATTATCGTGCTTCGGCAAAACCCGCAACGACAAACCTTGCAAACCACTAGAAGTATAAGTAATGTCAGCCGTATAAAGGCTAGCATTCTGAGCATCTTCTCCCAAATACTCCATTACCACCGGCACGCCACCAATGATATCGCCGTTAGCATCAACAGAACCTTGATAAAGTTCGACTTGCACGTCCGCAGGCGTTAATCCCATCAGATTGATGCGAGATTTAACCGCGATCGACTGATTGACCTTAACTTCCTTATCCTGGGAAATATCAACAGACTCAATCTTAATATCGTACCACTTCGCGAGAACGTGCTTTTTCCAGTGAGACAATTCCTTAGCCGGCGCGCACCCGTCCTCCGTCATCGTGAAGAATCGATCGCTCACCGGGAAATAAGCCCGCCGCGCGTAATCCTTCACCATCCGAGCAGTATTGAATAAAGGACAGTTCAAGCTAATCGAATCCTTCATTTTAGCCGTCCAACCGCGGGGAATGCCGTCAGCATCCCGGTTGTAAAACAGCGGTACAACTTCCTTTTCCATCAAGTCATACAAAGCATTAGCCTCGACATCATCCTGATACTTAGTATCTTCGTAAAATTCCCCATGTCCGATCGGCCAACCGGTACGAACATAATCCGCCTCATCCCACCAACCGTCAAGAATGCTCAGATTCGGCAAACCATTCATCGAAGCTTTCATCCCGGAAGTACCCGAAGCTTCCCGGGGGCGGCGGGGCGTATTCAGCCACACATCGCAGCCAGATACCATCATCCGAGCGACGTTAATGTCGTAATTCGGCAGAAACACCATCGAACTCAGCGTGTCGTGTTCGCGGATGAAGTGAACGATATCCCGAATCAATTCCTTACCCGGAATATCCATCGGGTGAGCCTTCCCAGCAATCACAAACTGCACGGGGCGGTTTTGATCCCGCATGATCCGCATAATTCGATCGACATCGCGCAAAAACAGCGTCGCCCGCTTGTAAGTAGCAAAACGGCGGGCAAACCCGATCGTCAGCACCTTCGGATTGAGAGCCTCGCGCGCGTATTCGATTTCGGTTTGAGCCGCTCCCCGCTCGCGCAAAGTCTTTTGCAGCCACTCCCGCGCGAATACCACCAACTCCGATCGACAACGTTCATGATTCCGCCACAATTCCTCATCAGGAATCGACGCAATTCTATCCCACAGGCGATCGTCCTTACCGGTCATTTCCCAGTCCGGGCCAAGGTATCGATCGTATAACTCCTGAGTAGACTTCGCCACACAACTGCGAGCGTGCACCCCGTTGGTAATCGAAGTAATCGGTACCTCTTCCTGCGGCAAACCCGGCCACAAACCCTGAAACATCGGGCGCGACACCACACCGTGCAAAGCTGCCACCCCGTTGACAAAACTCGACATTTTAATTGCCAAAATTGCCATATTCAGAGGTGCGGACAAATCGCCAGTATTCTCCCGGCCCAACCCCAGAAACTCCTCTTGCGACAAGCCAAACATCTTGGGATACTGACCTAGATAGTGCATCACCATATCCGGCTCGAACAAGTCAAACCCAGCAGGTACCGGCGTGTGAGTCGTAAACATACTGCTCGAAACCACCACCTGTTCCGCTTCCACGAAACTCAGGTGATATTCCTCCATCAGCATCCGAATGCGTTCCAAAGCCATGAAAGCCGCGTGGCCTTCATTCATGTGATAAGCCGTAACTGTCAGCCCCAATGCCTTGAGCATTTTCACGCCGCCGATGCCCAGCATGATTTCTTGGTGCATCCGCAGAGTTTTGTCACCGCCATACAGTTGGTCGGTAATATCTTGGTCGTAGCGGCTGTTAGGTTCAATATTTGTATCCATCAAGTACAAAGGAACCGTTCCCACTTGTACCCGCCAAATCCGGGCATACACCTTGCGGCCTGGATAGTCTACCTCAATCCGCAATTCCGAACCGTCGGGATTGCGTTCTAGGTGGAGCGGCATATTGTAGAAATCGTTGAGCGGATAGCGTTCTTGCTGCCAGCCGTCGGCGTTGAGATACTGCGAAAAATAGCCTTCTTGGTAGAGCAAGCCCACGCCGGCTAAGGGCAAGCCCAAATCGCTAGCTGATTTGAGGTGGTCGCCTGCGAGCACGCCCAAACCGCCGGAATAGATGGGTAGGGCTTTTACTAAGCCGAATTCCATCGAAAAGTAAGCGTAGCATTCCTGCAGCTCTGTACCGCGCTGTTTGCGATACCAGGCGCGGTTTTTGAGATAATCGTCTAACTGCTGGGCGGCTCGGTTCATTTGGGCAATGAAGCCTTCGTCTTCTGCCATTTCTTGCAGTCGCTCTTGAGATATGGTTCCGAGCATCAGCACCGGGTTTTGGTTGCTGGAGTCCCACAGGTCTCGATCGAGTCGGCGAAATAAGTCTTTGGTATCAACGTTCCAATCCCAGTGCAAGTTATAGGCAAGTTTGCGTAGGGGTTCGAGAATTGTCGGTAGCGAGGGGGAAACGTTAAATGTGCGAATTGGCTGCATAGACAAAGCCTTTATATTGGGGTAGCGATATTTTCCTCTGTCTTTAGCCGCAAGTCCGTTATTCTGCACACTATTTTAAGTTTTAAGTGGCGCGGGCGATCGATCGCACAAGACCAGGCGGTTGAAACCCCGTCTATACAAACAAAACCCACCTCCGTGGGTTGAAGAAGACACGGCCGTCTTTTTCAACCGTCTCAACCGCTAATGACCAATGACTACTGACTACTGACTACTGACTACTGACTACTGACTACTGACTACTGACTACTGACTACTGACCAATTATGCAATTTGCACTTTCCTCAACTGAGAATTTACCAAAAGTTTACTAGCATCGGTAGCCGAGAGCGCCTTGCTAAAATAGTGACCCTGAATTTCGTGACAGTGGAGCGATCGCAAACAATCCAACTGCTCTTTAGTTTCTACTCCCTCTGCCACCACGCTCAAGTTCAAATCTCGCCCCAGCGTCGCTACAGCATTGGCGATCGCCCGATCGCACGGATCAGTCGTCAGTTCGCTGACAAAAGATTTGTCTATTTTTAAGATATTCAACGGAAACTTTTTGAGATAATTTAGAGAAGAATAACCCGTACCGAAATCGTCCAGCGCAATTTGCACTCCCATATTTTGCAAATCCCTGAGAACTTTTGTGGTATAATCCACATCTTGCATGGCTGTAGTCTCGGTAATTTCTAACTCTAAATACTTGGCTGCTAAACCGCTTTTTTCCAAACAGTTAGCTACCATTTCTAATAAATTAAATTGCTGGAACTGCCGAGCCGAAACGTTGACTGCTACCCGCAAATCTGGCTGCAAAGCATCCTGCCAAGCTTTATTTTGAGTGCAGGCTGTTTGCAGCACCCATTCCCCAATAGCTACAATTAATCCGTTATCTTCGGCGATCGGGATAAAGGTAGCGGGAGTAACTAAACCTAATTCTGGATGTTGCCAGCGCAGCAGGGCTTCCATGCCCTGAATTTTCCAAGTAGTAATGTTGACTTTTGGCTGGTAGAAAACCTCAAATTCTCCCTGTTCTAAAGCCTCGTGCAGCCTGTGTTCTATAGTTAGCAACTGGCTGCCTTGGGGATTAATTGTTGAAGTATATAATTGATAGTTATTTCTTCCCATTTCTTTAGCGCGGTACAAGGCGGCATCGGCATTTTTGACTAAAGTTTCGGCATCTTCACCATCATCGGGATAAAGGGCAATGCCGATGCTGCTGCTAACATGAAACGGTTGTCCTTCTAGTTTAAATGCTGGCTTTAAATTGTGGAGGATTCTTTGAGCTGTTTTAACTGCATCTTCTAAGCAATTGATATCGGGAAGCAGTATGGTAAATTCGTCGCCTCCCCAGCGGGCAACCGTGTCAGTCGATCGCAAAGTGTCGCTGATCCGTCCTGCAAAACTTTCTAACAGGCGATCGCCCGCAGCGTGACCTAGTGTATCATTAATCTTTTTGAACCTGTCCAAGTCTAAAAACATCACAGCTAGCATTTTTTTGGTTTGTTTAGCTTGTTTTAAGGAAGCCAGCAGCCGCTCGTTAAAAAGTATCCGGTTCGGCAAACCGGTGAGTTGGTCATAAACAGCTTGATAGCGAATAATTTCTTCAGCTTGCTTGCGCTGAGTGATGTCCATCATCGTACCGATCGCCCTTACTGCTTTGCCACTTTCATTGCGGATGATATAGCCGCGATCTAGCACAAAAACATATCCCCCGTCTGCCCGGTGAAAACTGTATTCTTCCGACCAACATTGAGCGTCTGAGTTCATTGTTTCGTTGAAGCTTAACATCACTCTTTCCCGTTCTTCGGGATGAATATTTAGCCACCAAGATTCTAATTCTATCGTCTGAGTTTCGTTGAGTTTGTATCCAAAAACTTTTTCAAACTCTTCGCTCAACCAATACTCATTTTTTAACAAATCAAAATCCCATACGGCATCATTTGTCGCCCGCGTCAGCAGGTGAAAGCGTTCTTCGCTTTTGCGTAGTTTTTCTTCGGATTGCACCCGTTCCGTTACATCCCGAAAACTGAATACTCGACCAATAATTTTGCCTCCCGTGCGCTGGGGCAACGAGTAGCGCTCGAAGATTCTGCCATCTGTCAACTCGATGATATCGTAACTTTCTGCTGCGGGGCGATCGGACAATTCTTTAGCACGGTTGAGAAATATTTCCGGGTATTTTAACTGGTTGATTCCAAACCCCAAAATTTGGTTGTTATCTCTCGAATCCAGCAGGAAATCCGGCAACTGCCACATTTTGGCAAACTTGCGGTTAAAGCTGACAACTTTTCCCTCGCCGTCAACCGCCAGAATGCCGTCAGCAGTAGATTCAATGGTTGCTTGAAGCAACGAAAGAGATGTTTCTAGTTCTAACTCTGCTAATTTGCGATCGCTGATGTCAAACGCTGTGATTAAGATTGAGGCTTTTTTTTCAAATTTTATAATATCTACAGTTGCTTCAATCCAGCGCATTTTTCCGGTTTTCGTGACTATTATTAATTCATATTTAGAGCCTGCTGTTGAGCGCGCGTGGCTGGATTTACCCCATTTTTTAACTATTTCTAGAAAATCTAGATGAATTAAGTCGTATAAATCCAATGCTAGTAATTCTTCGCGACTATATCCTGTCAGAGCTTCTGTCTGAGCATTAACATAGCGGAACTGTCTGCGGTGATAGATAAATGCCACAGCATTCACAGTTTCTATCAGTTGGCGAAACTTTTTTTCACTGCGCCGCAAATTTCTTTCAGCCCGCTTGCTATCGGTAATATCTTGTGCTATATACAACTTGCCGCTGACCTTGCCTTGACCGTCGCGAATAATTGAAATAGAAAGCTGTACAATTATTTTTTTTCGGTGTTTAGAAAGGTAGACTGTTTCGACGTTGCGGACAGAACCTTCGGCTGTTAAAATTGCTAACTCTAACTCCGGGTTTGGTGATTCACTGTTCTTAAAAAGTCCCGCTATTGGTTTGCCTAACAACTCTTTTTTAGAGTATCCCAGAAGTTGACAGGTAGCTTGGTTTAACGACAGGATATGACCGCCCGGGGTGGTCGCAATTATCGAGACGTTCATTTCCTCGCAAATATCGAGAGCATATTCGGCAGTTTGCTGCAAATCTTGGGTCATTTGGGCAATAGTATGCCAGATATCCTGTTCTTTTTTTTGATACAACACTTTTTCTCCTTTTGGTAGCTTGTCATTCTCTGTTTCAGACTTCGGCTTGATTAACCTCATCGTCTTGGATAAGCTATTTACTGTTTTACCCCTGATCAATAATGAGATTACTACACAAACAAAAACCAGATAATGACCGATTATTGTTAACCTAATAGTAGGTTCTTTTTTAGGATTGTCCTGAGATTGTATATAATTGTAAGTCGGTAATTTTACTGGCTCTATTTGGGATAATTTATCCAAAAATAAGGCGGCGGTTGCAGAAGTAAGGGGGCGAGATGCCGATCGCAAATAGCTATATTTCTGAGACCGAATCAAAATCCCTTCTACAGGGCGAGTGCCATGCCCATCTCCTAGACTTGTCGGTAATATTTTTGGATTTATGCCACATTTCGCACCAAAAATAGCAACCACGAAATATCCTAACATTAATTGAAAAATTATTTTCATTTGCTCTTATTCCTAATTTTAAATAAATCTTTTTCTGGCAATCATAAATGTTAAAAACTTTAGCATAACTTGCTCTGCCATAGGAAAACCCAGCCAACCTTAATTTATGTGGACTTGTAAATTAAATTTTACCCAGCTAATAACTTGGCTTTATAACTAATTACAATTTTAATCTTAATTTAAAATGTGTCATCAGCCATTGTGCCACAAATTATCCGCCATTCTGCCTAGACACCGGCTGGGAGCGCGCTAAAATTAGATAATTCCCGTAAGGAGGCGACCGGGATTTGTTAGAAAAATAAACAATTAGCTTAAAATCGATGCAGAGGTCCCCTAATTGAACCCATGAGTCAGACCATCCCAGAACTCCAAAAAGAAGTCCGCGCGCTGCAAGCAGAAGTTACCGCCCTGCAAGAGGCGCGGGAAAAACTTGCCGTACAGCGCTCAGAGTGCCGAGTGGCAGTCAGTTTTCCCAAAAATAATACTCCTGAAGCCATTGCCGAGTTCCACCAGCAAACTGCTGCTTTTGGGGAGCAGTGGTTGCAGCAAATCCAGGAAATTGACCGAGAGACTAAAAATATTGAAAAGCTACTCGAACAAAAACAGGCTGTACTCAATTACAAACAAGGTGAACTAGACAACTTGCTGGCCGGACAGCACTGGCAAGAAGTAGAAAACCACGTTCAAACCGGGGAAAAACGTTTGCAAGCACAAGCTCGCAGAATCAATCAAGCAGCAGCGCAACTAGAGGCGGAAATCCAAGCTTTAAAAGCACTATACGATCAACTAAATCCCAGTTATTCCGAGTGGTTTCAACAACCAACTCAAATAGTTGAATTTTCTGCAACAACTATTCCTTATGCTTTTCCCAGCAGCGGCGGGTTGATATTGGAAAATAAGGAGATTGAGTGGGACAAAAAATAGTTTTCAATTGTGAATGTTAAAAATAAATTAGTAACTTTGAATGTTGCCGTCTAAGGCTCAAATAAGCAAGACAGATTCGACGGCGACATTCAAAGGTTTTTACTACTTTTTTAGGTAAATAAAAAAATCAAAACCGGGTATGGCAGCAGCTAATATTAAGAGTTTTGAGTTTCATTTTTTGAAACAGGTTTATTTTTAACTGTGGTGTCAATGTAAAATCTAAAATTTAACAGTCCTGGACGCATCAACCTGGTTGTAGGAAAAGACTTCGTTGCAGCCCTTGCTCCCGCTAAAAAACCCGGTTTATGAGAGCGAGGAGTGCGTAAGCCCTGTCTAAAATCTCAAATAGACTTACTGATGAAACAATTGATTTGGATAGCGCTATTTATTTTGGTTGCGGTGGCCGCTGTGGGTTGGGGTTCTGACTCGTGGCAGCGGTTGTCGGCTGTACCCGAAGTTTCGATCGATCGCAGTATCCACAGTTCCCAAAACTCGTCTCCCTCACCGCTTCCTGCTGAAAAAAATGCAGTTTTTTTGCCGCAAATTGACCCGTCCCGGTTGTGGAAACACGTCGAGACTTTAGCAGGAGAACGTGAGGGAGAACGCGATCGCTCTTTTACTAGAGATTACATTTCTAAACAACTGCAAACATTAGGATTTTCCGCAGATTTGCAGCCGTTTGATCGCGGAATCAACGTCTTCGCTGAGAGAAAAGGCACTGACTCAAACGCCGGTGCAATTTTAGTGGCAGCACACTACGATACTGTACCAAACTCCCCAGGCGCTGACGACAATGCGACGGGAGTTGCAGTAGTTTTAGAAGTAGCAAGATTGCTGGGTTCTCGCCCCACGCCTCGGACATTGCAAGTAGCATTTTTCGACAGGGAAGAAATCGGACTTTTAGGCAGTTTAGCATTCACCGGTAGCGCGGCGCGGTTAAAAAATTTGCAAGGAGCGATCGTCCTAGATATGGTAGGTTATGCCTGCCACACCCCCGGATGCCAGCAATATCCCGAAGGATTGACAGCGCAACCTTTTCTAGAAGCATCGGGGGTAAAATCTCCTGACAAAGGCGAGTTTATCGCTGTGATTGGGGATGCGGAACATCCGCTGCTATTGAAAAGTTTTGCGGAGTCGGGAAAAGCCGATTTGCCGCCGGTGGTGGCGCTGCCGGTTCCCCTGAAAGGGTTGCTGACTCCCGATGTTTTGCGGAGCGACCACGCGCCTTTCTGGTATAAAGGAATTGGTGCTGTGTTGGTGACGGATACTGCAAATTTGCGATCGCCCCACTATCACCAATCTAGCGATACCCTAGCAACTATCGATCGACCTTTTTTCGCCGGTTCTGCTCAAATTGTTGTTAATGCCGCAGCTAAATTATTAGAAATCCGGTAATTAGTAATCGGTAATCTACTCGTTACCAGGCTCTGCCTGGTAACGCATATCCGGAGGCTCTGCCTCCAATTTTCCCACACCAAGCAAGCGAGGCAGAGCCTCTGGAAATCAGTTCCTAGGCAGAGCCGAGGAACCAGCTAAAAGCAGCTAAATAACAAATAACAAATAACAAATAACAAATAACAAATAACCAATAACCAATAACAAATGACTAACAAAGAAAGTCTGCAACGGCATTTACTGCAACTAGACAATCGAGGCTACAAAGCCTACAAAGACATTAAAGATAACTACGACTTTTCTGAATTCACATTAATTATTGATTACGTGCAGGGAGATCCGTTTGCTTCTCCCAGTAAATTTAGAGTCATAGTTTCCCCCAACATTGCTCAAATTCCCCGCGAACTTTTCAATTCTCGCAGTCGAGAAATAGCCCTGCAAGATTACCTAACTCGCCAGTTTGACAAAGCCGCACACAGTATCAGCAGCAAACGCGGTACTGGCAAAAGTGGTTTGATTGCAGTGACTGGCTTCGGACAAGAAGTTTTAGAGCGAACTTCGGCATTTATCATTTCCTCAACTGCATCAGATATCGAAGATTTAGGAGGAGTTGAACTGCGATTTGTTGTGGGACTTCCCGCAGGCGGACGCAGTATCTTAGGGCGACAAGCTGCTGAAATGCTGTGCGAAGATATTCCGCAAATTGTCAGCCAATCTCTGAAATATTCTAGCCTAAATGCTGCAGAATGTCGCCGTCACGTTGAAACTGTAGAAGATGCTGACTGGCTGCGGAAACACTTAGCTGAAAAAGGATTAGTTGCGTTTGTGGCTGACGGTTCTATTTTGCCCCGCCGCAGCGGTGTTGACAACAGTCCTTTGTTAAATAATGCTGTGGCTTTTCAGTCGCCGCCGTCGTTAAAAGTTGACTTTAATTGTCCGAATCGCGGTTTGATTTCCGGTATGGGTATTCCGGCGGGCATTACTTTGATTGTTGGCGGCGGCTATCACGGCAAATCAACTTTACTCATGGCGATTGAGTTGGGAGTTTACAACCAGATTCCGGGTGATGGTAGGGAATTTGTGGTGACAAGTCCGGCGGCGGTTAAAATTAGGGCGGAAGATGGGAGAAGTGTTGCGGGTGTGGATATTTCGCCTTTTATCAATCATTTGCCGCAAGGTAGAGATACTGTACAATTTTCTACTGCAAATGCGAGCGGCAGTACGTCGCAAGCTGCTAATATTATTGAGGCTTTGGAAGTTGGGAGAAGGAAGAAGGAAGAAGGAAGAAGGAAGAAGGAAGAGGCAAGAAGGAAGAGGGAAGAATCTCAATCTTTTGCGACAGGGATGCAAGCCGCCTCTTGTGAAGAGGATTTAGTACCTGTTTTGTTGGTGGATGAGGATACGGCGGCGACTAATTTTATGATTCGCGATCGCAGAATGCAGGCACTTATCGCTAAGGATAAGGAACCGATTACGCCATTTATCGATAAAGTCAAACAATTGTACGCAGATTATGGCGTATCGACTATTTTAGTCATGGGGGGAAGCGGCGATTATTTTGATGTGGTGGATACTGTGATTTCAATGGATAATTTTGAAGCATATAACGTGACGGAAAAAGCTAAAGAAATAGCAAAGAATTACTCTACCAGCCGCGCTGCTGAAGGGGGAGAAACTTTTGGTGAGATTACTCAAAGAGTGCCGATTCCTGCTAGTTTAGATCCGAGTCGGGGACGGCGAGATGTGCGGGTGAAGGTGCGGGATGTTGATGAATTGGCTTTCGGAACTGAGGAGATTGATTTGGGTGCTGTTGAGCAAATTGTGGACAGCGGACAGTTAAGGGCGATCGCTGCGGCAATGGTTTATGCTAAGCAGCAATACATGGACGGGAAACGCACTTTGTCGGAAATCATTGATTTGGTGATGGCAGATATTGACGCGCAGGGGATGGATATTTTATCGCCTTTTCCTGAAGGGGATTTTGCGATGTTTCGACGGTTTGAATTAGCGGCAGCAATTAATCGGCTTCGTAGTTTGTCGGTTGACAGTTGACAGTTGACAGTTGACAGTTGACAGTTGACAGAATGAATAGGGAATAGGGAATAAATAATATAGATGTAACCTGCGCGGAAGACGATAGTATATACATTTTGCATGAGTTCTAAAATAAATAAGTAGATTGTTGCCATACTTTTGATATGCTGACCAAAGTGAGTGCAAAAAACGCTATTTAAATATGATAGGTAATATAGGACAAGCCACTGCTTTAAGCGATCGACCTTATTTAGTATTAACCAGTCAAGGACAAAGCATACAGTTAGAGTTAAAACAGCCGCAACACGTATTGGGGCGCGATCGCACTCGGGCTGATTTAGTCATTCCTGACCCCTGGCGCGCAGTTTCCGGCGTTCACGCTGTTTTGCGCCAAATTGGTCATAATTACTGGATTTACGACGGTGACGGTCAGCAGCCGAGCACTAATGGCTTATTTGTCGATCGCACTCGCATCACTCCCAATGACGGTTATTGTCTGAAAAACGGCACAGAAATTAAAATCGGTCTTGACCCAAAAAATCAAGTTTTGCTGACTTATTTTAATCCCTTGGCGAATCAGGTTGCTGTACCTAGCAAGCAGTCAATTCCTCTTAAGAATCGGTCGGTTTTGTTGGGCCGCGATCCTAATGCTTCGCTGCAATTAGATTCGCCGCTTGTTTCTAGACGCCACGCGACAATTGACCTCGACAGTCGCGGCAATTATATTTTGCGAGACCACAGCGTTAACGGCGTTTTTGTTAACGGTCAGCGAGTGACAAATTCTGTACAATTGTCCGAGGGAGATGCAATTCGGATCGGCCCGTTTACTCTAACTTACCGCAGCGGTCAGTTAGAAGTGCAAGACCGAGGCAATCAGATTCGTTTGGATGCTGACAATCTGGTGATTCCGAAGCGTTTGGATGGGATAAAATTGGCGATCGAACCGGGGCAGTTTGTGGCTTTAGTCGGCGGTAGCGGTGCGGGTAAATCTACTTTAATGCGGACGCTTTTAGGCATCGAAAAAACTACTAACGGCGCTGTGTTTCTCAACGGCGACAACCTGCGCGAAAACTTCAATATTTACCGCAATCAAATCGGTTACGTGCCTCAAGATGATATTGTGCACGCAGATTTGACCGTAGAAGAAGTCTTGAGTTATGCCGCTAAATTGCGCTTACCTCCCGATACAGATGTCAATCAGGTAGTCGCAAAAACTTTAGAAGATATTGAAATGACTCATCGTCGCAAGGCTTTGGTAAAACAGCTTAGCGGCGGACAGCGAAAGCGGGTCAGCATCGGAGTTGAACTGTTAGCAGATCCGAAACTTTTCTTTTTAGACGAACCGACTTCAGGACTCGATCCGGGTTTGGATAAGAAGATGATGCAACTGCTGCGAAAGTTGGCAAATCAAGGCCGGACGGTGATTCTGGTGACTCACGCGACGGCAAATATCACGATGTGCGATCGTATCGTTTTTATGGGTCGCGGCGGACGCCTTTGTTACTTCGGCCCGCCTGCGGAAGCGCTCGATTTTTTCGATGTCAAAATCGGCGATTTTGCCGACATTTACAACGAATTAGAAACAGGAGAAACCAACGTTCAAAGCTGGGCAGAAAAGTTTAATAAATCTCCCTACTATCAGCGCTATATTGTCAACCACTTCAGCACAGGCAACGCTAATGCAAAAACACCTTCAGCACCTTCTATACCAAAATCTCAATCTTTTGTCAAACAACTCGTTTTGCTTGCCCAGCGATATTTTCAGCTTATTTCCCGCGACTTAGTTAACTTGATTTTAGCTCTTTTAACAGCGCCGATCGGCATTAGTTTACTGCGGCTAGCCGTCAGAGATAAAGACCCGTTAATTGGCGCACCGGAGGCAACTTTAGCACCTTTAGCGCTCAGAGTTTTATTTGTATTTACGTGCGCGGCGATTTGGGTAGGACTGGCAACTTCTCTGCAAGAAATTGTCAAAGAATCTGCTATTTATTTGCGAGAACGTTTGGTCAATTTAGGATTGTTTGCTTATTTAGGTTCAAAATTTTTTATACTTTCGGGTTTGGCAGTATTGCAAACACTGTTAATGGTAGGAGTTATTCTGATTGCTTTTAAATCCCCCGAACCGAGTTTTATTTCCTGGCCTGTGGGAGCAAGTATTACCACATTCCTAACTTTAATGAGTTGTGTCAGTCTCGGATTAGTGGTTTCCGCGATTGTTAAAAATGGCTCTCAAGCTAACAGCGCTTTACCTCTATTATTGCTGCCTCAGATTATTTTTTCTGGAGTTTTGTTTAAGATGGAAGGTGTGGCGAGCAAGTTTTCTTGGCTGATGTTAAGCCGCTGGTCTGTGGGTGCTTACGGCTCTTTAGTTAATGTGAATGGGATGGTTCCGGCGCCTACTACATTACCGGATGGGAGTACGCTTCCTCAGCCGTTTGAGCCTACTCCTGTTTACGATCCAACGTGGGAAAATTTGGGTTTGAACTGGGGTATTTTGTGCGTGCATATTTGCGTTTATTTGATGTTGACTCTTTGGTTGCAGAAGCGGAAAGATATTTTATGAATTACTGGCTGATGAAGTCGGAACCGGATGTTTACAGTATTGCGGACTTGAAGGGCGATCGCACTTCCATTTGGGATGGCGTTCGCAACTATCAAGCTCGCAATTTCCTGCGACAAATGAGTCGTGGAGACTTAGTATTTTTTTACCATTCTAATACTAAAATACCAGGAATTGTCGGATTAGTCCGCGTCGTGGAAACTGGGATTGTTGACCCGAGCCAGTTCGATATGAATAGCGAATATTACGATCCTAAATCGCAGTTTGATGCACCTCGCTGGCAAACTGTGAGAGTTGAGTTTGTTGAGGAGTTTGCTAAGTTAATATCTTTGGATGAACTGAAACAAAAGTTTAGTGCTGATGAGATTTTGGTTGTGAGGAAAGGCAATCGGTTATCGGTGATGCCGATATCTGAAGGTGCTGCTGAGAAGATTTTGAAGATGAGATGAGTTTATTACCCACTTTATACCGGGCGACTGTAAGTCGCTGCTATACAAACAAAGTCCGCCTGCGCGGACTGAAGAATAAATAAGGTAAATTAACCGGATTTAGTATAATAGTAAATCCGGCTTAAATACCCCCTTTATCTCTTAGCCTGCGAAGGCAGGCTTTGTTTGTGTAGTAGCGGTTTAAACCGCCGAGTAATCAATGAGATAACTTCAAATTGAAATCCCCTAAAGACCGGCCGCACAAACTGCCGCACCAATTAACCCTACATTATCATTCAAAACCAATCGAACCGGCATCATTTCTAACAGCGAATCCATCCGGCCTTTGTGCGTAAAAGCTCGCATAAAACCCCCTTCTTGAATCAGCGGCAAAATCTTAGCAGCGATGCCGCCGGCTACGTACAAACCGCCGTAAGGTAACAGTGACACAGCCATATTTCCCGCGACAGCGCCGTAAGCTTCTACAAACATTTGCATTGTTTGTTCCGAAAGCCGATCGCACTTTTTGAGTGCCGCCTGTGCAATTGTCGCTCCCGGATCGACAGTCTTTTCGTTTTTACCGATTTCTGACTCCCATTTTTTGATAACTTCCCCTATCTCCGGCGATTCAGGAGCAAACTTTCTGTCCCGCAAAAACTGGTAAATTGAAACAATCCCTTGTCCCGAAACCACACGCTCGATCGATATTCTGGGAATGTCGTGTTTTGCTAACAAATATTTTAGCAATTGAAACTCCAACTCCGAACGAGGAGCAAAGTCACCGTGCCCCCCTTCCGAAGAAAAAACCCTGATGCCATTTGCCTCGGGAATTCCAAAACAATTTCCCAAACCAGTACCCGCACCAATCACAGCAATTGGATCGTGCTCGCGGGGTTTTCCTACTTGCAAAGTGTGCAAATCTCGATCGTCCAAACCCCACACGCCGTAGCCAACCGCGACAAAATCATTAATTAAACTAACGTGTGATATTCCTAATTCCTGTTCCAGACGCTTCGCCTCCAGCATCCAAGGTAAATTAGTCAGTTTTGCAGTGTTGTTAACCACCGGGCCTGCGATCGCAAAACAAGCTTTTTCTGGCACAAGCGGCCCATTCAACTTAATAGCAGCTTCCGTCAAAAACTGCTGCACCATCGGTACTAAATCGGGAAACTCCCCGCTCGGATAGCGAAACTCGTAAAGAGCGTTCATTTCACCGTTAACAGTCCTTTCCACCAAGCGCAAAATCGTCTTTGTTCCGCCAATATCGCCCGCTAATAATAATGCCATAAATCTCTTTTTCAACCAAAGATAACATTCCCCATTTAAACACCCACAGTATTAATTGCCAACCAAGCCCGCAGCACCTCAGCCACAGTCCAAGCTTGAGCCGTGCAGCCCCGAGGCGAGTGAGGGGCGTCGCCCTCAAAAATTTCGCCCAGACTGCCAACTCCGCCGCCCCTTATATGATGTGCCATCGGTTCGAGGAATTCGCTCGCTTGTGCTGGGTTTTTGTATACGTGTAAGTGCGCCAAGACAAACGGGCCAATCAGCCAGCCCCAAACTGTGCCCTGGTGGTAGGCGCTGTCGCGCTGCAATTGGTCGCCTCCGTATGCGCCGCGATACTGCGGGTGCTGCGGCGAGAGGCTGCGGAGGCCGACAGAAGTCAGAAGCTGTTGAGCGCAGGCGTCCACCACGCCACGCTGCTGGATGGGCGTCAGTAACGGTGTATAGCGGGTTTCCTGGTGCATCCCCGCTGACAAGGAGTTGGCGGAGTGAGGAGAAATCGAGTCTAGGGGCAGGGAAACGGCGAATATTTGGTTGGGCCGCAGGGAGCTATCGTGTCCGTCGGGGCCGTCGAGAACGTCGTAACAGTAACCGGTTGAGGCGTTCCAGAAGCGAGGGAATCCGGCGGCCGTTCGATCGCCCAATTGCTGGTATTCATTGTGAGGCTTGCCCAGTTTTCGAGCAAAACTTGCCATAGCTTGTATAGCATTGTACCAAAGCGCGCTGAGTTCGATCGGCTTACCAATCCGGGGTGTCACTACCCAATCGCCGATTTTTGCGTCCATCCAAGTCAGTTGCACGCCGGTTTCGCCCGCGTAGACTAAACCGTCATCGGGATCGACGCGGATATTATACCGAGTTCCCTGTATGTGCCAATCAACGATCTCACATAAAGTAGGCCAGAGTTCGCTCAAAAGTTCGTCGTCTCCCGTGGCATCGATATAAGCGCGAATTGCCTCAAAGTACCACAGAGTGGCGTCTGCGGTGTTGTATTCCGGTGCGCCGCCCGCATCCGGGAAGCGGTTCGGCAGCATCCCCTGATCGACATACCGCGCAAATGTCCGCAAAATCGATCGCGCAATATCCCATCGCCCGGTACAGATTGTGAGGCCGGGTAGGGCGATCGTCGTATCGCGCCCCCAGTCGCTGAACCAGGGATATCCGGCGATGATCGTTTTGCCTTCGGGTTCCTCCGGTAGGGGGCGGCTGACGATAAATTGGTCGGCGGCGAGCACTAAGGTATTGATCCAGTCGGGAGATTCGCTCACTTTTGACCAGTTTTGCAGCAGTTGTTGGTCATAAGTGTGGCGCACTTCTAAAGCTGTACCGCCGTTGAGTTCGGGATTTTTATCGGTGCTGGCTATCAATGTGAGAGAACTTCCCGGTGCGATCATCATGTGAAAAGTCGCCGCGTGCAAGTGATCCTCGCAGCAGTCCAATCCGCGGCGCTTTTCGGCTGCCAAGTCAAATCCGTAGTACCAATTGTATAAGGGCGCAGAGACTCGGAATTTAGCCTCTGGTTCGGCATCCGTCAGCAGGTATAGGGGTGCAGACGTGGGAAATGCGGTCACACAAACCCCGCTTTCCAAAGTTTCTAGGCTCATTTGCCAGTCGCCGGCGCTCGTCGTGTGGTGGTAGTCGCGGTAGTTGACTAGGGCTTTGACGGCGAGGGCGATCGGCTTTGAGGCGCGGTGCAAGCGGTATTGAATATATGTTGTGTTAGCACCTTGCTGCATCCAAATCCGCTTTTCCAGGATAGCCTCGGCGAGAGCAAACCTCCAAACAGGCGTCGTGCCTTCTAGGTGAAAGCTTTCGATGTAGTTGTAGCCGTGGGGTTCGATCGTCGCGTCGGTCCAGCGGTTTGTATAAAGCGGATATGCGCGATCGTTATACACAGCCGTCTCGTCCAGCTTGGCGAGCATCAAAGTGCGTCCCAGCGGGGGTTTGAGGGTGGCTATCAGCAAGCCGTGATAGCGGCGGGTGAGGAGATTTGCGATCGTCCCGCTAGCGTAACCGCCGATCCCGTTTGTCACCAACCACTCCCGAGACTCCGCCGAGTCGAGATTGCAGCAGATTTCCCGTCCAAAAGCCATAACCATAAAATCCACACTCGCGCTGATTTTTGACCTACCTTTAGGTAGATTTTCGACATGATATCAACCAGAAATATTAACGCTTCCAGGCCGTTAATTTGGCGATCGCCCCCGTGCGGATTCATGCTCTAATTTAGAGATAACTAACCGCTACTTTTGCCCCTTACACAATTTTAGCTTTTGATGCCTCTGTCTAAAGTTAGTTGTTTGTTATATTAAGTAATATTACCGTCTAAACAGGCGCTGAACGTTAAGGGCAAGCATTTGATAGCGCGTCGGGCGATCGAACTACCAACCTATTTTATAAGGAGAACAGCTCAAAGTGAAGATAGGAGCAAATTACCTCGGCAATAACCAATGTGAATTTACCGTTTGGGCGCCCACCCTCAAACAAATCGCAGTCCAAATTGTTTCCCCAAAAAAACGCCTGATACCCCTGCAACAATCGGCAGAAGGTTATTGGCAAACCACAGCTACAGACATCGAACCAGGAACCCTTTACACTTACCAAATCGAAGGAAAAACCGACCGACCAGACCCAGCATCAAAATATCAACCTCAAGGCGTACACGCCCCGTCGCAAGTAATAGATGAAAATATCTTTACTTGGACAGACACAAAATGGCAAGGCGTGCCCCTAGCCGAAATGATTATTTACGAACTGCACGTCGGCACATTCACCCAAGCCGGAACATTTGAAGCAATAATTCCCCAGCTAAAACAACTTAAAGAATTGGGAATCAACGCCATCGAAGTAATGCCAGTAGCCCAATTCCCTGGCGAGCGAAACTGGGGATATGACGGCGTATATCCCTACGCAGTTCAAAACTCCTACGGCGGCCCCGAAGGCTTCAAAACACTCGTCAACGCCTGCCACGAACACGGTATTTCAGTAATTCTCGATGTAGTTTACAACCACCTCGGCCCCGAAGGCAACTACCTCAGTCAATTCGGTCCCTACTTTACATCAAAATACGGCTCGATTTGGGGAGACCCCCTCAACTTCGACGACGCCTACAGCGACGGCGTACGCAACTACTTTATTGAAAACTCCCTCTACTGGTTTCGAGACTATCACATCGATGCCCTGAGATTAGATGCAATTCAAGCAATTTTTGAAGTAGGTGCAAGACCTTTTTTACAAGAACTATCCGATGCCACAGCCGATATTTCTCAAGAACTAGGACGGCAACTTTACTTAATAGCCGAAAGTGACTTAAATGATGTCCGCACTATACGTCCTAAAGAACAGGGGGGCTTCGGACTAGACGCCCAATGGTGCGATGATTTCCACCACGCACTGCACGCCTTGCTCACCGGAGAAGACGACCGATACTACCAAGATTTCGGCAAGTGCGAACACTTAGAAAAAGCCTTCAAAGAAAGCTTTGTTTACTCCGGCCAGTACGCCCCTCACAGAAAGCGGAAACACGGCAATTCTGTTAAGGATGAACCGGGTCATAAATTTGTAGTGTTTTCCCAAACTCACGATCAAATCGGCAACCGCATTTTGGGAGACAGACTATCCAAAATAGTTGACTTTGAAGGATTGAAACTCGCAGCCGGCACAGTCTTAATTTCTCCCTACATTCCGTTCTTTTTTATGGGAGAAGAATACGGAGAAGAAGCACCGTTTTTTTACTTCGTTTCCCACTCTGATGAAAACTTAATTGAAGCTATCCGCAAAGACAAACAACAAGAATTTAAAATCTTTGAAGGCCGAGGCGAGTTTCACGACCCCCAGAGTCCTGAGACTTTCGATAAGTGTAAGTTAAACTGGGAAAAACAAACCGAAGGCAAACACAAAATTATTTGGGAATGGCACCAACATCTGATTCAACTGCGGCGGACAATACCAGCCCTTAAAAAACTCGACAAAAACAGTCTAGAAGTGTCCAGCATTGAAGCGGAAAAAATCTTATTTCTACGTCGCTGGACAGATGACAGCCAGATATTCTGCATTCTAAACTTCAACACGCAAGATGTCGCTTTTACGGCTGCACTGCCCCAAGGCAACGGTCACAAAATTTTAGACTCTGCTGATGAAAAATGGATGGGTTCAGGTTCTAGCTTGCCTGAAAAAATAAATCCAGAGCAAAAATTGACCATTAAACCGCATAGTTTCGCACTCTATGAATTAGAGTAATTAAAACGGGAGGCAGAGCCTCAAATACAGGCGTTTCCTAGCAGAGCCTAGGAACAAGCAACAGGAGGCAGAACCTATCTCGTTCTCAGCCTCTGTCGCGGAATCTAGTCCCACAAGAAACGGGAGGCAGAGCCTCTCTCGTTCCCAGCCTCTGCCCGGGAATGCAGTCGAGGAGGCTCTGCCTCATATATTAAAAGAGAAAACCCTAAAAAACCAGGAGTCAAATTAACAGTGCTGAGAATTCCCACAACAACTTATCGGATTCAATTTCATGGAGGTTTTAACTTTGAAGCCGCCAAACAAATCCTTAGCTATCTAGAAGATTTAGGAATTACCGACCTTTACGCTTCACCGATATTTAAAGCCAGAAAAGGCAGCTCTCACGGATACGATGTCGTTGACTCAAATCAGCTCAATCCCGATTTGGGAACATCAGAAAATTTTGAATCCCTCACATACGAAATCAAGAAACGGAACATGGGATGGCTGCAAGATATTGTCCCGAATCACATGGCTTACGATACTCAAAATTTGCTGCTGTTAGACGTATTGGAACACGGGCCAGATTCCGACTATTTCGATTACTTCGATATTGAATGGAATCATGCTTACGAACATCTCAGAGGTCGAGTGCTGGCTCCACTGCTGGGCAATTTTTATGGAGAGTGTCTGGAAAATGGCGAGATTCAACTCAAATACAGCGAAATTGGGCTGACCATCAATTATTATAGCTTAAAATTGCCAGTAAGAATTGAATCGTATGCTAAATTTATCAGTCATAATTTGGGGCATTTAGCCAGGGAATTAGGCAGACGCCATCCAGATTTTATCAAGTTTTTGGGAATTCTTTATTTGATTAAAAATACACCTTCAGAAACTAAAGGTAAAACCAGATACGATCAGATAGCTTTTGTCAAAGGACTGCTGTGGGAACTCTACAATCAAAATCCCCTTGTACAGGAATTCATCGATGAAAACATCAATTTTTTTAACGGACAAAAGGGAAATTCCGAAAGCTTTAATCTGCTAGACGAATTGCTTTCCGAGCAGTTTTACCGTCTGGCTTTCTGGAAAGTGGGGGCAGAAGAAATTAACTACCGAAGGTTTTTTACAGTCAACGAACTTATTTCGGTCAAAGTTGAAGAGATTAAAGTTTTTCACAAAAACCATGCTCTGATATTCGACATGGTTGATGAGGGAAAGTTTACCGGATTGAGAATCGACCACATCGACGGACTGTACGACCCCACAGAATATTTGAAACGCCTCCGAGAGAAAACCGGAGATACTTACATCACTGTTGAAAAGATTCTGGAACACGAAGAAGATTTGCCGTCATATTGGCCGATTGAGGGAACTAGCGGCTACGACTTTTTGAATTACGTAAACGGCGTTTTTTGTCGGTGCGATCGCGAGCAGCAATTTAGCGAAATATATCAGAGATTTACTCGCTTGACCGTTCCCTACGAACAGTTATTTTTAGATAAAAAAGGGCTGATTGTTGAGAAAAACTTGGCGGGAGATGTAGACAATCTAGCTCAACTTTTGAAGAATATATCGGGTCAATCCAGACAGGGAAACGACTTTACTCGTCCAGGTTTGGAAAAAGCATTGGCGGCGATTTTGACAATTTTTCCAGTCTACCGAACTTACATCAATCAAGATGGTTTGAGAGAGTCCGATCGCACTTACGTAAAATATGCGATCGCCCACGCCAAAGAACAAGTACCGCGACTCCTCAAAGAACTTAAATTTATCGAAACGGTGCTGTTGCTGGAAGAAGAAGAAACCCTAACAGCCGAACAAAAAGAGCAGCGCCGGCACTTTGTAATGAAACTCCAGCAGTTGACAGGGCCTTTGATGGCAAAAGGCATTGAAGACACGCTTTTATACGTCTACTACCGGCTTTTATCCCTCAACGAAGTGGGAGGAAACCCCAGTCAGTTCGGCGTGTCGCTGGTAGATTTTCACGAGTTTAACCAAAAGCAGCAAGCTGCTTGGCCACACAAAATGAATGCGACAGCTACCCACGATACCAAACGCGGCGAAGATGTGCGAGCCAGAATAAACGTTTTGTCAGAAATTCCCGATGAATGGGAACAGCAAGTCAGGTCTTGGAGAGAGGTAAACTCTTCTAAGAAAGTCAACTTTGTGAATCGAATGGTTCCAGATACTAATGACGAATACTTCCTGTACCAAACTCTGCTCGGCAGTTTGCCATTTGAGGGAATTGAAAACACTGATTATGTCGATCGCCTGAAAGATTATGTGATTAAAGCTGTCCGCGAAGCCAAAGTTTATACGGCTTGGCTGAGACCGGATAACGACTACGAAGCTGGTTTTATGACCTTTGTCGATAGCGTTCTCGAACCTTCGGAACAAAATCAGTTTCTCAACAAATTTAAACCTTTCTGGAAAAAAGTAGCTCATTACGGAATTTTCAATTCTTTATCTCAAACGCTGCTAAAAATTACGGCGCCAGGGGTTCCCGACATTTATCAAGGGACGGAATTCTGGGATTTAAGCCACGTCGATCCGGATAACCGCCGTCCCGTTGATTTTGACCGCAGAATCGAGGTTTTGCGGGAAATTAAAGAGCAAGCTCAGACGGATATTTTGCAACTGGTTGAAGATTTGATTGCGACGCGAGAAGACGCGAGAATTAAGTTATTTTTGACGGCAAGAGCGCTAGAAGCGAGAAAAAAATACTTGCAAGTTTTTCAATCAGGCGATTATCTGCCCCTGCAAGCAGTTGGCACGTTTAAAGATAATGTTGTTGCCTTTGCCAGAAGCTTTGGAGAGACTACAGTTATTGTCATTGCTCCCCGGTTTTTGACGGGAATTGTCAAACCGGAAGAAATGCCGATCGGCAAACAAGTCTGGAAAGATACTAATTTGAAATTATCCGAGCAAATGCCGTCGGTTTGGAAAGATGCAATTACAAATCAGGCGGTAGAAAGTAACGGTACGCTGGCCATTGGTGAAGCTCTGAGTTACTTTCCTGCAGCTCTGCTGATCGGTAAAAAATAGCAATGAAAAGCTGGAAAATTCTTGAATTTTCCGAGATTCCCAGGAGGCGGACTTGAGGCTCTCCCTCAATAATATATTCCTTCCCAGGCACAGCCTGGAAGTAAACTGGTAGGGACAGGGCATTGCCGTGTCCCTTTTCAGAATTGATATTAAACCTGATTTGAAGCCAAAAAACCGATCGCCTCTACCAACCAAACAAAATTTATACAACAAAGACGGCAAATACAACACAACGTATACGGTTTGCCACAATACCCGAATCGATCGCACACCGTACATTGGGAAGAGTAAAGAAAAGCAGTCAACAACTGTAGCGGTGCAAGCCTCACGGATGCAACCGTCCCCCAACAGGTTCGGTAAATACCCCTTCATCGCAAGGTCTACCGCCCGCAGTATAGAGATAAGCACCCTATCGAAGACTGTATTAAAGCAGAACTGACTACCCGTAAACCGCGAGGTAGAATCGCAGTCCTGAATAACCAGACTATCACACAGATAGAAAACCAAAATTTTGTAGAGATTGGAGCCGGAACACCCCTATGGGAAAAGTAGTTGGAATTGACTTAGGTACGACAAACTCCTGCGTCGCAGTTATGGAAGGCGGCAAACCCACCGTCATAGCCAACGCCGAAGGGGGTCGCACCACACCTTCCGTAGTAGCCTATGCTAAAAATGGCGATCAGCTTGTCGGACAAATCGCCAAGCGTCAAGCCGTGATGAACGCCGAAAACACCTTTTACTCAGTAAAACGGTTTATCGGGCGTCGGGTTGACGAAGTAACCCACGAAACCACTGAAGTTTCCTACAAAGTCCTGAAAGTCGGCAACAGCCTTAAACTAGACTGTCCAGCCCGCGGCAAACAATTTGCTCCCGAAGAAATTTCCGCGCAAGTGTTGCGTAAACTCGTAGAAGATGCCAGCAAATACCTCGGCGAAACTGTTACCCAAGCGGTAATTACAGTCCCCGCGTACTTCAACGACTCCCAGCGCCAAGCTACTAAAGACGCTGGAAAAATTGCCGGTATTGAAGTTCTGCGGATTATTAACGAACCTACAGCAGCCGCTTTAGCCTACGGATTAGATAAAAAGAGCAACGAAACCATCCTCGTATTTGACTTGGGCGGCGGTACTTTCGACGTATCGATTCTCGAAGTCGGCGATGGCGTATTTGAAGTGCTAGCAACTTCTGGAGACACTCACCTCGGCGGTGACGACTTCGACAAAAAAATCGTCGATTTCATCGCTAATGAATTCCAAAGAGCCGAAGGAATTGACCTCCGCAAAGACAAGCAAGCACTGCAACGCCTGACGGAAGCGGCCGAAAAAGCCAAGATTGAACTTTCGAGCGTTACTCAAGCAGAAATCAACTTGCCGTTTATTACCGCGACTCAAGACGGGCCAAAACACTTGGACACGACTTTGACGCGGGGCAAGTTTGAAGAACTGTGCTCGGATTTGATCGATCGCTCTCGCATCCCCGTAGAAAATGCGATCCGCGACGCCAAATTAGACAAATCTGCAATTAATGAAGTCGTCTTAGTTGGGGGTTCTACGCGCATTCCTGCGGTGCAAGAACTGGTCAAAAAAATCCTCGGCAAAGATCCCAACCAAACGGTAAACCCGGACGAAGTGGTCGCAGTCGGTGCAGCAATTCAAGCCGGCGTACTCTCCGGCGAAGTCAAAGACATCTTGTTGCTCGACGTTACCCCGCTGTCTCTTGGCGTCGAAACCTTGGGCGGCGTGATGACCAAAATCATTCCCCGCAATACCACTATTCCTACTAAGAAGTCGGAAACTTTCTCGACTGCTGTAGATGGCCAAACAAACGTGGAAATTCACGTTTTGCAAGGCGAACGAGAACTGGCGAATGATAACAAGGATTTGGGAACCTTCCGCTTAGATGGAGTTCCACCTGCCCCCCGTGGCGTACCTCAAATTGAAGTTACTTTCGATATCGATGCTAACGGTATTTTGAATGTAGCTGCTAAGGATAAAGGTACTGGCAAGGAGCAATCGATTAGCATTACTGGTGCTTCTACTTTGCCCAGCAATGAAGTTGAGCGCATGGTGAGAGAAGCCGAATCGAATGCGACTGCTGACAAGGAACGTCGCGAAAAGATCGATCGCAAAAACCAAGCTGATTCTCAAGCCTATCAAATCGAGAAGCAGTTGGCAGAATTGGGTGATAAAGTTCCCGCTGATGACAAAACTAAGATTGAAGGGTTGCTTAAAGACTTGCGCGAGGCGATCGGCAGTGAAGATGACGATCGAATCAAAACCCTAACAACAGAGTTGCAGCAAGCATTCTACGCTGTCAGCAGCAACCTGTACCAGCAAGCAGGCGGCCCGACTGATGGCCCTGGCGGCCCTGGTGGCCCTGGTGGCTATGGAGACGGCGGCCCCACTGGCGGCGGCGACGACGTGATTGACGCCGACTTCACAGAAGGCAACAAATAAAAGGCTAAATTAAAAGCCCCCAGCTAGAAGCAAGAAACCCGGTTTTGAACAGAAACCGGGTTTCTGTGCATTCAAAAACAAACCAAAGCCGATCAACTGTCAACTGAATAAAAATCTTGCTTGAGACATAGAGACAAAACTAGAATATGCTTTAATAAATATCATAAACTAGCAGTAATATCGCAATCGAGAGCAATTAAATGTCACGTTCTCCTATACAAAATTCCTCCCCAAACACTCCCAGCCCATCTCATATTACATCCTTGCGCCGACTCCGCCGGATCAGCCATTTACTGGACAATGCAATTCCGATTCCCGGCACAAAATACCGCATCGGACTCGATCCGATATTGGGATTGATACCGGGCGGAGGTGATGTGATCAGTTCAATTTTTGCAGGATATGTTGTCTTCAAATCCGCTCAAATGGGAGTGCCTCAAGAGACTTTAGTAAAAATGGCAGCTAATATCGTATTTGATACAGTTGCTGGTACAGTACCGGTGGCCGGAGATTTGTTGGATGTTGCTTGGAAAGCTAATGTCAAAAATATAGAATTGCTGGATGCTCATTTAGGTTCCCCTGAACAAGGCAAAAAAGCCGACTGGTTATTTGTGGCGGCGTTGCTGTTGGGTTTGATGTTAATTGTCGGAGGCTTGATTTTCTTGAGTGTGATGCTTTTGGGCTGGCTATTTCAAGTAATTACAGGGCGGTGAGTTTGGATTTTAGGGTAACAATAATAGAGTGCCAATTGCAGGCAACAATTTACTGCAAGCTTCTACCAACGTCGCCGCACTAGGTAAACCAGCAATAGTCCCTTTCAAAATTTTCATTGCCGTTTTCCCCGCCTTTTGCATTGTACTTTCTTGGGGATTTTTCCCTACTTCTGCCAAAGCTTTTACCTGTTCCAAAGCTTCAGCTTTATCCTCATCAGATAAATTAGTTTCAGCCTCGATCGCAGTTTGTAACTCAGTCAACAATTCTTTGATGCCTGGTTTGTCAGGTTCAGAAGAATCCGATAATTGATTAATTGTATTAGCAACAGTACCGCTGATATCGCCCAAACTTAACGCTCCGGCACCGCTGGCGTTAACAGTTCCGCCTGTAATTTCTATTTTGCGACTTTTGTCGATTTGGTCACTCATAACTTTATTCTGTGATGTAGATTTAACTTCATTATTAATAATAACATTAACAGGTCGCGTCGCCAACAATTTTAGAAGTTCATTGAGCTCCAAACTTTTTTGACGGTAAAAGTCTATTTCTCTATTTTTAGCTTGCAGTTCAGATTTGTGCTTGGCTTCTAAATTTTTGATAATTTGCTCATAGGCCTGGATAATTCGAGTAAGACTTTCGTCATTTTGCATAATGATGCTAGTAGTTTATGCTTACTTATCCTCCTGAATAATATTAATCTCTATGGGTTGTTTAGCTAAAGTTTCAGTTAGTTCTCTCATTTCAGCTATTTGCTGGCGATATAAAGCGATTTCCTCATCTTTATATTTTAATTCTGCCTTGTATTTTTGGGCGATCGCCCTTAGTGACTCCACATCCTCTGATTCGGCGATCGACTCATCTTCTTGACTGAGATTAGTGGCAGTTTCAATTTTGGTGATACTTTCCGAAACTGCTTGGGAAATAGCTATCTCTTGACGGTACATGGCAATTTCGCAATCTTTGGCCCGTAATTCAGCTTGATATTTATCTTCAATAGCCTTTAATAGCAGTTCGTAGTTTTGCTTTAAATCGTGATAAGTTATAGCTGGCTGCTCATCTTTCAGAGTATTCACAAAAATCGCAATTACTCTCTTTTCGGGATTTTCTATACTCTGGATTGACAATTCTGTGTTTTCATTCGCAATCGCAGCTTGCAATTGCAGCAGTAATCCTTTAACTTCCGGCATTGACGCACTCGGGTAACTCGCAATAGTCCCTTGCAAAATTTTAATTGCTGTTTTCCCCGCCTTTTGCATTGTGCTGTCTTGGGGATTTTTCCTTACTTCTGCCAAAGCTTTTACCTGTTCCAATGCTTCAGCTTTATCATCGTCAGGTAAATTAATTTCCGCCTCGATTGCGGTTTGTAACTCAGTCAACAATTCTTTGATTCCCGGTTTATTAGGTTCAGGAGAATCCGATAATTGACTATCTGAACATACTGATACACTCATAACTTTGATTTCCGCTTTTACCAGAGTTTGACTAAAATTATAGCATTACTGATTTTGTCATGAAGGGCGATCGGCTGGATCGGGCAACTCCTCGATCGTGTTCGCTGTTGTACCGTCATTATCTCCTAAACTTAATGATCCGGCACCGGTAGCGTGAACCGTTCCGCCTGAAATTTCAGCTTTGCGACTTTGGTCGATGTTGTCGCTTGCGACTTTATTCTCTGCTGTAGATTGAGCATGAATGTTAATTGTAGGACTAAATGGCTGAGGTACGGTTGAAGGATTTACCAAACGTTTACTAAACACTCCTTTCATTAATTTTTCAGAATAATATTTATGAATTGCTATAATTTCATCTTTATGTTTTAATTGATCGGCTTGTCTTTGAGATTCTAGCCCCGCTTGATAACCTTCGTCCCAAATTTGCTCAAATTTTCCTTTATCAGTTCCTTCGGGAACCTTGAAAGTCAGTAAAACATCGTTTTCTTTTTTCGCTATCTCATCAATGGAATCCGGTGTAATGTCTGGAAATTCTTGCATTGAATTCTGAAAAGCGGTGGCAAAAGCTTCTGGGTTAATCCCATCTTTGAGCAGAATTTGCACGGTTTCCATAATCTTTTTATTGCGTTTCTCGAAATCGCCCGGTTCAAAAAATTTAGTGATGTGGTGAGGACGGCGATCGCGATCGTCAGTTCCCGGTTTGGCGTTTTCTAGAAGATAAACAAACCGACAGTCAATGCGATCGAGCTTTGTATGAGCATCAATGTTCCAAGCTTCCAAACAAGCACCTGTAAAACAAGCTGCTGTAAAATCTGTTGCCAAGGCTTGAGTTTCAGTGAGGTTGGCGAATTGCAAATCAGCTTGATGCAAAGTTGCTTCGCTGAGGTTAGCCTGCTTGAGATTAGCATAGCTGAGATTAACATCGCCTGTCAGGTTTGCTCCTTGGAGATTCGCACCAACATAGGATTTTTTGTAGCCATAGCCAGTGATGAGTAATTCTCGGATGCGGGTATCAGCTAATATCGAATTACCGACTCGCGCGCGATCGAGTTTTTCTGTATTGCGGAAGCAAGTGCGAGTGAGATTGGCGGTTCTAAAATCTGTACTTTTGAGGGTTGCTTCAGTGAAATTGGCATCCGTTAGATCCGCATTGCGAAAGCTAGTGCCACCTCTAGCGGCAAAGGCAATGGCGATCGTGCGAATCAAGGCGTGTTTCTCATCTCCAACCAGGGCACGCCAAGCAACGTAAATACCTAGTCCTGTCGCTGCCACTGCCGCTGCCACTGCCACTGCCCCTGCCACTGCCCCTGCCACTACCGCTGCCACTGCCACTGCCACTGCCGCTGCCCCTGCCCCTACCCCTGCCACTGCCGCTGCCGCTGCCAGTGCCACCGCTACTGCCCCTGCCGCTGCCACTGCCCCTGCCACTCCCACTGTCGCTGTCGCTGCCACTGCCACTGCCCCTGCCCCTGCCGCCGCCACTGCCATTGCCCCTGCCCCTGCCACTGCCACTGCCACTGCCCCTGCCCCTGCCTCTGTCGCTGCCCCTAGACCTTGGCGGATAATAGCTATAAAGGAAATTGCCAAAACTATCAACACAACTACACCGGGAATAATGGTGTACTGTTTGATGATATCTGGAGTGAAAAAAACTGCTATCCACAAAGTAGCACGAGCTGACATCAATCCCGATATTACCGATAGAAATAGCGAGACAGTTACTAGAAAAATTGTCCAGCGGTGTTGGAGTCCAGCTTTGGCACCGGTGAAGTCAGCTTTTCTGAGGATGGCATTGGTGAAGTTTGCGCTTCGGATGTCTGCACCGATGAATTTTGCACCTGTGAGGTCTTGACCTTTGAAGTTGCGGCCTCGGAGATTTTTACCGGAGAAGTCTTGGGGCATGATTTCACCCAGGGAGATAGTAGTTATTTTTTGATTGCAATCCTAGTTGTGGCGATGCCCCTGACAAAAATTTTAATAAATCTTGCTCATTACAGCTTACCTATAATTATACAATGTCATTGCGAGTGAAACGAAGCAATCGCAGTAGATTAAAATAGCAACGCAAAACCCCGAATGACTTTTTTACAACTCATCATACAAATCTTGCCATTGTTTGTTAATATCATTAAGTAAATCAATTTTTTTTGCCTAGAACCAGCTTTAATCTGTTTTTCTCGTTCGATCGCGTCATATACATTTTCAAAGATTTCGCAGTAAACTAACTTCGTGATATTGTATTTTTTAGTAAATCCATCTATTAACTTTTCTTTGTGTTCGTAAACTCTTCTCTTTAAATCACTGGTTACACCTGTGTAAAGCACCCTGTTATGCTGATTCGTCATGATGTACACATAATATTGTTTGCTCATAACTGTCGATCAAAGGATGAGTTTTCAGCTTATACTATAGCCTCTGCGATTGCTTCGCGCGGACGCTCGCAATGACAGTTAAGTGATGATGTCATTGCGAACTCTTAGCGAAGCAATCGCAGGGACTTGAGATTGCCACCGACAACTCGCAATTACAAACATAGTATAATAATTTTTCGATCGCCATTCAGGCCTCTGAGATTGCTTCGCGGGTACATTTGCAATGACAGTTAGGTAATGATGTCCGAAGAGAGCGTCCTCGCGAAGCAATCGCAGGGACTTGAGATTACCACCGACAGGTCGCAATCACAAATACGTAATCATAATTTTTGTGTCTGCGTTTAAGCTTCTGAGATTGCTTCGCGCGGACGCTCGCAATGACAGTTAGGTAATTATCGCCCGTTAGCGAAGCCGTTGAAGCCGATCGCCCTTCATCATGCAATAATGATATAACCTGCACAAAAACTCTATCAGTAGTGTCAGCCTTGCCCACCTTACTACTACAAATAGCGTCTCAAATCTCAATTCGTGCAAATTCTCAATTAAACCAACTGTTGCTCTACACAATTTTTTCCTAATGGCTGAAGTCCCCCAATCTCCCGCAGAACTTGCCGAAGCCCTCAAAGGCTTTACCGATATCAATTTCCAATTACCAGACCCCGAAGACGCACAAATACCAGACTTTGATTTTGAAAATCAGGTTGACAATGCCTGGAAAGTGTGCGATCGCTTCGACTTGCAAACCGACATCTGGCGGGGACGGATTCTCCGAACAGTCCGAGACAGAGAAAAAAAAGGCGGCGAAGGACGCGGCACAGGGTTTTTGAACTGGCTCAAAGAAAGAGAAATTGGCAAAAGTCAAGCCTATTCTTTGATAGAATTAGCTAATAGTGCCGATACTCTGATCCAGCAAGGAGATTTAGATCCAAATTCCATTAGAAACTTCAGCAAAAGAGCCTTTGTAGAAACGGCAAAAGCATCTCCCGAAGTGCAGCAAATGGTAACAGATGCCGCAGCAAGTGGCGATCGTATCACCCGCCGCGAAGTCAAACAACTCTCCGACGAATGGATGGCAATGAACTCAGAATTATTGCCAGAAGAAGTCAAAGAAAAAGCATCTAGCGGTTCACTTCCTTCCCGTTATCTCGCTCCTTTAGTCAAAGAAATGGAGAAACTCTCCCCATCTCACCAAAGCGAAATTCAAAAAGAAGTAGCAGAAAATCCCGACGTAGATACTGTCAAACAGCTAACTTCCGACGCCAAGAACTTATCAAAATATCTCGACGCCGCCGCCCAAGTGCAAGCTCTCAATCAGTCTCATTTAGACATGGAAATGGCCTTAGAAGAATCTTTGCGAGTAGGCTGTTTGGGAACCACCGCCGACGTTGTAAAACAAGCCGCACAGCTAGAACAAACAGTAGTCAAACTCTACACAATTTGGAAGCGTTTAGGAAGTTTGGCCGATAGATTATACGTCGATACAGGAGCAAGCACACCCAATTTGCGATTGCTTTTGGGATGCTTGGACAGTCTTTCGGGAGAAAAGATTGAAGTGGATTTCGGAGACGGAGAACGCTCTATTCGCTTGCAAATTTTCAGCGAATAGCTCAACCTTGACCGCAGATAAACGCCAATCTCCAGGCTCATTATCGGCGTCGAACCCTGTTCATCTGTGGTTAAAATTTCTGATTTTTTTCCAAAGATATCGGGGATGCAAATAACGCCGATATTTGGTAACTACTTCTTTCCCCAACAGCACTACGCTAATCCAAAAACAAACCTCGGCCCCAACAGCCAGAACTACAGATAAAGTAGTTTTTTGGGTAATATCCAGCGGCAGGAATGGCACAACAAACAAGATTGCGAGCCAGGGCAGAAAAGATACGATAAATAAAAATAAACCGAGTTTTTGCATAGATTCACCGGAAAGCGAGACGGAAGCCCCGGGCTAACGACATGGGGAGGAAGTCGGTAGCGGTTTCAACCGCCTTCAATATTTCTTTACACAACTAACTGGAATGTTATGTTATAATTAGATTAGCAAGTAAAACAACCATCTACGCGTTGAAACACGCCTTGTATCGGAGCAATCCCGGCGAGCGTGAGCCACTACACTCCTTAAGGAGTAGTAAGCCTGTATAACTGACAAGTAACGGCAGAGTGTGAAGCGTACCTATCTGGCAAAAGTGATGGATTATGAAAGCAAACACAATTCAAAAGTAAGCGCAATTGCAATACCGTTTATACTGGTAGTTGTTTTGAGCGTGTAGAGGTGCTTTGATAACGCCTTTGAGAGTTTTCGGATTCATTCAAGAATCCCCCTGATTCATCAGTGGGGAGTATCAAATAATACAGCTTTGATATGCCCTTTATCTATTAGTCTGCTTGGAGTGGATTTTGTTTGTATAGTAGCGATTTCAATCGCCGAGTGACTACAAACTCACCTAGCGGCACCAATGTCAGCAACAGGCAAGATGCCTGTTCCACAAGAAAGTTAACTCTTTGTGGAACAGGCATCAATGTCAGCAACAGGCAAGATGCCTGTTCCACAAGAAAGTTAACTCTTTGTGGAACAGGCATCTTGCCTGTTCTTGAGAATGGTTCAAGATATGACTACAAACTTAATTGCGATGCCTCTCCAACTCAATTCTTAATCCCCGTCGCCGCAATCCCCCGAATAAACTGCCGCTGACCGACCAAAAACAGCAACACCACCGGCACTGTTCCAATTACCACCGCCGCCATCAACAACTGCCAACTGCTAGTAAACTGTTCCTGAAACTCAGCCAGAACCAACTGCACAGTTCGCAACTCCGGCCGCGTCGTAAACACCAGCGGCTTAAACAAATCATTCCACTCCCCGATAAAGGTAAACAAAAACAGCGTCACCAAAGCAGGGCGGGCCAAAGGTAACATCACCTGCCACAAAACCTGCCAGCGGTTAGCCCCATCCAGCATTGCAGCCTCCTCCAACTCCACCGGAACAGTCATAAAATACTGGCGCAGCAGAAAAATCCCAAAACCGTTAGCCGCCGTGGGCAAAATCAGCGCCCCGTAGGTATTCAGCAAATGCCCCCACTTCAAAACCATGAAAATCGGAATCACCAAAAGCTGAAAGGGAATCACCAGCGTCGCCAAAACCACCAAAACTAGGGCTTGTCGCCCCCGAAACTTCAGCCGGGCCAAAGCATAACCTGCCAAAGCAGAAGTCACTACCTGAAAAGCGGTAACTGCGATCGCCACTAGAGTAGAATTAAAGAATGCCAACAAAAAATTCCCCCGTCGCCAAGCCTCCTGATAGTTCGCAAAAGTCAGACTATTGGCCTTGACACCAACACCAGATGGTGATAATGAAACCCAAAAAACAGCAGCCAGTGGCAGCAGCACCAGCGCAGCCCCCGCCAGCAACAAAACAAAACTCAGCAGCTCCAGTGCTTGAGACCGATCAAAGGATTTACCCATAAACTTGTGAATTAATCTAAAATAATAAGCTTGTGAGGCTCTCAAACCCGATCGCCTCCCAGATTCCCACACAACCGTAAATTTTTAGTCAAAAATAGGTAAAGTGTAGTGCACGCGACCCCAAAATTTAAAGGGGTTTCCAAACATCCTACAAGGTTATATGAGGAGACGACATATCTATGCCCCAGCTTGAGACCTGCCCAACAATTGACTTTCAAACCGAAACTTACAAAGACGCTTACAGCCGCATCAACGCCATTGTGATTGAAGGCGAACAAGAAGCTCACGACAATTACCTGACGCTGGCCGAAATGTTGGCTGACAAAAAGGAAGAGTTAATTGGCTTGTCCAAGATGGAAAACCGCCATAAGAAAGGCTTCCAAGCTTGTGGCCGGAATCTCAAAGTCACACCGGACATGGTATTTGCCAAGGAATTCTTTTCGGATTTGCACAGAAATTTCCAAACGGCAGCGGCTGGCGGTCAGATTGTAACTTGCTTGCTGATTCAATCACTAATTATCGAGTGTTTTGCGATCGCAGCCTACAACATCTACATCCCCGTCGCCGATGACTTTGCTCGCAAAATCACCGAAGGCGTAGTCAAAGAAGA
>Ga0335394_10000836_pt1 | contig 33711 bp, 32 predicted proteins | sample MAT03_FD_205741 | JGI IMG/M metagenome (GOLD analysis project Ga0335394, IMG submission 205741) | Freshwater microbial communities from Lake Fryxell liftoff mats and glacier meltwater in Antarctica - MAT-03 (spades assembly) (version 2) ...
CTTGGCGAAGATCGTCACGCGCATGCCCATGCGCTGCGCCGTGATCGCCGCCGTCAGCCCGAGCGCGCCGCACCCGATCACTGCGACGTCGCGATTCCCCAGCAACGCGTCGCGCGCCTTCTTCGCCGCGACCTCGGCCACGCCCCAGGAGAGCGACCAGCCGCTGCCGCCGTGACCGTCGTTGTGCACCACGATCGTGTTGCCGACGCGCTCGACGTCCATCCGCGGCCCAGCGGCACGGAACGGCCGCAGGCGCACCGTCGTTTTGATGATCCGATCGACGTGCGCCCGGATCGGGCCGATCGGGCCGACCGCGTCGTAGAACGGCAGCGCCGGCAGGCCGCCCGTTGCCGGGGCGCTCGCGCGCCTTTCACATCCGGCCAGGCCGGCCAGACCCAATCCGGCAAACGCACTCGAGTGCTGCAGACACGACCGACGGTTCATGGCGTAGCTCCCTGACGTGTGCCGAGGCCCGGCGCTACCCGTGCGCGTGAGAGCGTAGTGTATGGGACGGCACGCCCCAGCGCGTCGAGGGCGTCGAGTTCTGCGTTCAGGAATCCCAGCGGGTCGGGGCGCGACCGGCGGGTGAGGGATCTTCGACGCGCCGTGGATCCGCTTCGCCTGCGCGGCTGGCACGGCATCGGCGTGGGACTGCCCCGTGGCCCTCCCGTCGATCGCCTACACGCCGCTGCTGCCGGGGCTGGCCCTGCCGACCGACGTGCCCAGACGTCGAGAGGCCGATATATAGTCCGAGCATGGCTCAATCGTTGCCGCTGCCACCTCCAGGATTCGACGCGCTTCCGGTTGAAGATCAGATCGACTACGTGCAGTCGCTCTGGGACCGTATCGCAGCCACTGTCGATCAGGTACCGCTCCAGGAATGGCAACAGGCCCTGTTGGGGGAACGTTTGGCTGCACATCGCGGATCGCCTGGCGATGCTCGGCCATGGCAGGAAGTCATCGAACGGGTTCAGCAGCGTCTCCGTGCCGGGCGGTAGATGCCCAGGCTAGCCGTTCGGGCTGAGGCAGAACTCGATGTGCTTGAAGCGGCATCGTGGCATGACGGCGAACGTAGAGGCTTGGGATTAGAGTTCTTGAGTGAACTTCGCGCCACGTTCGCACGAATTGAAGAAGGCCCGCAGCACTACCCGTTCGTCTTCCGCGACTTTCGCAGGGCCACTCTGCGGCGCTTCCCGTCTGGCGTGTTTTTATTCTGGAAGCCGAGGTCGCAACCGTCTTAGCGATCACCCACTTGCACCGTCATCCCGATGTTTGGCAAAAACGAGTCTGACGACAAGCCGCCCAACAACGCGCTGGAGCCGTCGGCGCTGGCGTGAGCATGAGCGCCTCTCGGGCGAGCGCGCCGGCCAACACAGCATCCGGATCAACGAGCAATATCGAGTGTGCTTTCGTTGGGAGAGTGGCGATGCGGACAAGGTCGAGATTGCGGACTACCACTGAACCCAATCGGCGGGCGCCGCGACTGGTTGTGCGCAAACTGCCGACGCACCAGCCGCCCACGCATCCAGGTGAGATGCTCCTCGAGGAATTCCTGAAGCCGCTGAGCATTTCACAATCGACCTTTGCAGTTCGGTTAGGGGTGTCGTTCCCTTGTCTCAACGAGATCATTCGGGGCAAGCGGGCGGTGACACCGGATTCGGCCCTTCGCCTGGCCCGCGTCACGGGCATGAGTGCGGATTTCTGGCTCGGGTTGCAACAGGACTGGGACCTGTGGCATGCGCTGCGGTCGAGGAAAGCCGCGGTGATCGCGGCCTTGGAGCCTTTGCCCCAAGTGCGTTAACCGATCAGGGTCGCTCGAGGTCTGGCGGACTGGACGCGCGAGACGCTGCCGTTCGAGTCGCTCTGCCCCGGCAGCGCCGAGCTCGACACGCTGATTGCGCGAGATTCTGCTAGATGACGCCGAGTTTCCGGCCCACCTGCGCCATCCGCTCGAGGGCGAACTGCAGGTCCTCGCGGGTGTGCGTGGCCGACACGATCGTACGCAGCCGCGCCTGGTCCTTGGCCACGGTGGGGAAGCCGATGCTTTGAGCGAACACGCCCTGGGCAAAGAGCTGGTCCGACATGGTGGCGGCCAGCGCCGCCTCGCCCACGATCACCGGCGTGATCGGGCTCTCGCTCTGGCCGGTGTTGAAGCCCAGCGCCTCGAGCCCGGCCTTGAAGAAGCGCGTGTTGTCCCAGAGCTGCTGCATCCATTGCGGCTCGGTTTCGAGCACGTCGAGCGCGGCAATGCAGGCGGCCGTTACCGCGGGCGGATGCGAGGTGGAGAAGAGGAACGGACGCGCGCGGTGATGCAGGAAGTCGATGAGCGCGCGGGTGCCGGCCACGTAGCCGCCCAGCACGCCGATGGCCTTCGACAGCGTGCCCACCTGGATGTCGACCCGGCCGAGGCAGCCGAAGTGATCCACCGTGCCGCGGCCCTGACGGCCGAACACGCCGCTGGCGTGCGCGTCGTCGACCATCATGATGCAGCCGAACTCGTCAGCCAGATCGCAGAGCGCCGGCAGGGGGCCAAGATCCCCGTCCATCGAGAAGACGCCGTCGGTGATGAGCAGCTTGCGCTGCGCGGCGGGCAGGCCCTCGAGAATCACGCGGGCGGCCGCCATGTCCTTGTGCGGGAACACTTTGATTGGCGCCTTGCTCAAGCGGCAGCCGTCGATGATGCTGGCGTGGTTGAGCGCGTCCGAGATGATGACGTCGTCCTTGTTCAAGATGGCCGACACGGTGCCGGCGTTGGCCGCAAAGCCGCTCTGGAACACCACCACGGCTTCGACGTTCTTGAAGGTGGCGAGCCGCGTCTCGAGTTCCACGTGCATGGCCATCGTGCCCGAGATGGTGCGCACGGCACCCGATCCCACGCCGAAGTCGCGAATCGCATCGAGGGCTGCCTGCCGCAACTTGGGGTGCGTGGTGAGCCCCAGGTAGTTGTTCGACGACAGGTTCACGACCGACGTGCGGTCGTAGGTGGCGTGCGACAGCGCCTCGCCTTCGAGCACGCGCAGCGTGCGATACAGCCCCTGGGCCTTCAGGGAGTCGAGTTCGGCATTCAGGAAATCAAGCGGGTCGGGTCGGGACGACATGCAAGCAAGTATGCACCTGGTCACGACGCACTCAAACCCGCGCTCCGCTGAAGGCAGCATGCGAAACCAGAGACGCGCGGCGGTGATGGCGTTGCTGGTGATGGCCCTCGGTATCGGTCGTGGTCAAGAGTCCACGGCCCAACACAGGGGTCGCACGCGCGCTGATGACCTCGCGCGCGCAGGCCGAGCGGGCGATCGCCGCCTGGGATCAGGACCTGCCCGCCATGCCCGGCGAGGTGCTCGTGAAGTTCCGTCCCGACACCGGCGGCGCCCCGCAGAGCCGCGCGCTGTCAGTGGTGCGCGGATCCGCCGACGACACCGAGTCCACGTGGCTCGGTGACGTGCTGCTGGCCCGCACACCGGGCAAGCCGGACGCGGCCGTCACGGCAGCGGCGCTGATTTGACGGCCGCGCGGGTGCTGCCGGGCCGCGACTTCGTGTTCTGGAACGGGCCGGTTCTGGACATGATCGGGCATGCACGCACCTCGCGGGCACGGTGCTGCAAGAGACCGACAACGGCGTGGGACTGGCTGGGATCGCCTACCGCGCGCGCCTGATGCCCTTGAAAGCGTGTTACGGGTACTGGGAAATGCAAATCGTGCAATCGGAGCTCGGCATACCCGGACTGGTCGATCCCAGCGAGCGCGGCACGTGCCCTGACTCGGCGGTGTCGCAGGCCATTCGCTACGCCGCCGACCGTGGTGTGTTCGTCGCCATCTCCAACGGCAACCAGTACGGGCGCGGCAATCCCGTCGAGTAGCCAGCCGCGTATGCTCCCGATCTCGAGGGTGCTGTCTCGGTGGGCGCGGTGGGCCGATCCGGCCGGCGTGCCTACTACTCGGCCACGGGGGCGCATGTCGAGCTCGCGGCCCCGGGCGGCGATAGCCGCGATGGCGGCCTTGCCGGTGTGCTCTACCAAGTGGGGCTGGATACCCGCCAGCGCACTCGACGCGGACAACAACCTGGGCTGCCCGCTGGACAACAGCAGCAACTAGCCGGTTCCGGATTCCAGAGGGCTCTGGCGCGGACGCGTCAGAGCCCTTCGCCTGTACGGCGCCCCGCCGTCGGCGCGCCGCTCACAACGCGAGCAGCGTCAGACCGTACTCGATGAAAGGCGCAAAGTCGTCGGCGTTGTAGGTGGCCAGCTCCGCACCGGCCAGCATGGCTGTGGCGGCAATCAGGCTGTCGGTGCGCAGGCTGCGCTTACGCCCGGCCAGGTTGAACAGCGCGGCTGCGCGTTCCGCCATCGCGTCGTCGACCGTCACGATGTGCCCGCCGATGGCAGCGCGCACGAGCTGCTGCTCGGCGTCGTCTACCGGGCCGCACACGTACTCGAACCAGGCGAGGGACGACGTCGCCACCGGCTCGCCCCGGCTGATGCGCTGCGTCAGGACATGCCGCTGCCGGGCGAGCACTGGCAGCGCAATCAGCACGTTCGCGTCGAGATGAATCATCCGCGCGCGTCGTCGGCCGCGTGGCGGTTCGCGCGCTGCTTGCGGATGCGCGCCTTCAATGCCTTGGTCGTTTGTCGCGCCGACAGGGTAGTCGCCAGCAGATCGAGCGCGTCGGCGGGCGTGGCAGGCGTGGCGGCCTCGCGCTGCTCGAGTAGCCGCAGCGAACGACGAACCACCTGCGACTGCGATATGCCCAGCCGCCTGGCCAGATTCCGCAACGTCGCAAGACTGGCCGGGTCGAGGGCAAGGCCAACGCGGGTCATGGCGCCTCCTGGTACATCATCGCAGTATGTCAACCCTAACATACCGCCAAGTCGTTCTGGCGATGTCGCGCGAGCTCACTTGGGCAGCGCGAAGAGCTTGTCGCCGTCGCTGAACTCCGCGACCAGACGCGCGCCGTGGGTCTGTGCCCAGGCGGTCACGGCCGGGCCTTCGAGCGGCACGTAGCCGCGCTCGTGGATGAGCAGGTGGGTGGCGCCGGCGGTCGACGCCGCCGTCCAGGCCGCGTCGTGGTTGGTCCAGGTGCCGGCCAGTCGCGCGGCGCGCGCGAGATAGCCGGCGGGAAAGTAGCCGCTGTAGCCGTTGACGATGCGCTTGCCGTGCAGGCCCGCGTAGTAGACGTAGCGCAGATCCCACGCCTGATCGCCGAAGGGCAGTTCGAGCAGCACGGTGTCGGCCGGCATCAGCAGCACGTGGCGATACACGAGCGGACCCTCGTTGAGCCGGTGCACGGTTGGCCACGGCGCCGCGTAGCGCTGGCTCGAGGACCACGACAGATTCATCGCTTGCGGTACAGCCAAGCCCTCGGTCAGGAACGCGACGGCGACGACGCCGAGCGCGAGTGAGCCATAGCGCGGCCACCGTGCCAGGCGCGCCAGGGCGTAGCCGCCGAGCGCGGCCAGCAGGCAGCCCGCGACCATGCCGAAGCGGGCTGGCACCCGAAGTCCATCGTAGCCAGGCACGAACTGGTAGAAGCTCTCATACAGGCCGATGCCGACCAGGCGCCGGCCGCCGGCCTGCGGCAGCGGTCCGAGGGACATCACGACCGCAAACACCGTCGCCGCCACGAGCCACGGCGTGGCGTCGCGCGTGTTCGCGCGCACGGCCGCCCGCAGCTGCGGCGATAGCCACAGCGCCGCGGCGAAGCACACCAACGCGTATTCGAGCGGCCGCCGGGCGCTCGTCATGCGCAGCACCAGCCCGCCGACCTCCCACATTCGCCCGCCCGTGATGGCGATCACGACCGAGGCGACCACGCACAGTGCGACGCAGGCAATCAGCGCCGTCACGATGCGGCGGCGACGGTGGTCCCCTGGGTCGGCCGTCGACCGCTCACGGGCCGCCGCACACGCGCTGCGGATCCACAGCGCCAGTGACGCCGTCGCCGCGAGCAAGGGCAGCGCTCCTGGGAAGATGCCGCCTTCGGGCTGGCCGAAGCGATGCAGCACTGGGCCCCACAGCAGGAGCTGGGGCGGCGCGTGGACATACGTGAAGAGGTCGGCCGAGTAGGCCAGCACCTCGCCGATGTCGCGGGTGTGACCGAACAGCGCCTGGGCCCGGAGATACGGCAGCAGGAACGGCACCGTCAGCGCCACGGCCATCGCGCCCGCCGCCCCGAGCGCCAGCCACGTGCGCCACTCGCGCAGGCGGCCGCGCACGAGCATCTCCCACACCACATACGCGAGCACCACCGGCGCGAAGTAGAACAGGTAGTAGCCGGTCGACAGCCCCTGCGTCACGAAGGCGGCCGTGCCGCCAGCGAGCGCGCGCCGCCGGCCGGTGTCGAAGTAGCGCCGGAAGCCGTAGAGCGCAAACGGCATCCACTGTGACGACAGCGTCTGCAGGTGGGGAAACTGTCCCAGGCGGTAGGGGAAGAAGGCGTAGAAGAGCCCCGCCACGAACGCCGCCCGGGCGCTGCCCGTGAGTTCGCGCACGAACAGGAACATGCCGAGCCCCGACAACGCAAACGTGGCCAGGAACACCAGGTTGTAGGCCAGAAGGATGTTGCCGGTGGCCAGGTAGGCCGGCAGGCCCTGCACGGCCTGTGGAATGAAGTGTTCGCTGAAGGTCAGACTGAGCGGCGTCGGATGAAAGAAGTTGGCATTCCACACGTCGCCAAACGCCATGTCGCCGCGCGCGATGGCCACGACGCCCTCGGACACCCAGGCCAGGATGCCCATGACGAGCAGCGAGTCGCCGAGGTCGGCCGGAATGTCGCGCGTGAGGCCGCGGGCGATCGGCCACGTCATCACGACCGTGAGCGCGGCGTAGGCCGCGGCCGCGAGCAGGGTCTGGCGAAGTCGTGGGCTGAAGATGCGCACCCGTCAGGCCTGCGTGAACTCCTGCGCGTAGTCGGCCACCTCGTCGTAGATCGACGCAAGCTCCGCCGGCGCGGCCAGGAACACGATGCGGAAGTATCCGCCGTCGGCAGGCAACCCGAAGCCTGAGCCGTGCACGCACAGAATGCCCTTGGCGCGCAGCAGCCCGAGCACGAAGTCTTCGTCGGTCTTGCCCGGCGGCAGCGCCACCCGCGGCATGGCGTAGAACGCCGCTTGCGGCGCCACGACCGACATCGACGGCATGGCGTTGAAGCGCGCGGTGGTCAAGTCGGCACGCAGGCGCAGTTCCTTGCGAAACGACACCTGGTGCGAGCGGTCGCCGTTCAGCGCGGCCGTCACCGCGTACTGCATCGGCCCCGGGCTGCACAGCCGGCCGTCGGCCAGTTTCTTGATGGCGGCCAGCGCGTCGTCGAGTCGCGGCGTGGGCGCCACGGCCATCCAGCCGGCGCGCCAGCCGGGCGCGAGGTAGGCCTTCGACAGACTCGAATAGGAGATGATCGGCGCGTCGGGGGCCATCGCGGCAAGGGGCGGCACCGGGCCGTCGAAGCCGAGATCGCCGTAGACCTCATCGGCGAGGATGACCAGGCCGTGCGTCACGGCGAAGTCCACGAGCTGCCGCCGCACCTGCTCGGGATAGACGGCGCCGGTCGGGTTGTTCGGATCGATCAGCACGAGCGCCCGCGTCTTCGGCGTGAGGGCCCGCGCCAGGTGATCCAGATCCGGCAGCCACCCGTTGCCTGGGTCGGTGCGGTAGTACACGGGATGGGCACCGATCTTCGCGAGCACGGCGGTGTAGAGCGGATAGGTGGGTGACGGCACGAGCACGTCCTCGCCCTCGTCGACGATGGCCGTGAGCGCCAGCTCGATGCCTTCGGAGGTGCCCGACGTGATGAGCACGCGGTCGGGCGATACCTCCACCCCGCGGCGGCTGAAGTCGGCGGCGGCGGCTTCGCGGGCCGACACGATGCCGGCGGAAGCGGTGTAGCCGTTGTGGTCGTCGCGCATCGCCTTGGCCGCAGCCTCGATGAGATGCGGGGGCGTGAGGAAGCCAAAGGCATTCGGGTCGCCGATGTTCAGGTACTTCACGGTGCGGCCGGTGGCCTCGACCTTCTTGGCCTCGACCACCACCTGGCGGATGGCGTACGAGAAGCGGCTGACGCGCTGGGCCGGGCGAATGGACGCAGAGACCACTGGAGTCATGACGCGGGCGATCTTAACAGGCACTGCCGAGGGCGTCCGTTCCTCAGAATAGGCACGCAAGCTCAACCGTAATGGCGCGACTTTACATGGTGCGTGTAACTCTTACCACTTCTGACCCTGCCAATACCCACATCCAACTGATCCTCAAACATCTAAGTGCTTTTTTATCAACACTTAATGGAGATGGCACAGGGGTTGTATTGAGTGTGGGCATGCAGCGGTCAGTGATTGCGTCACTCGTCGCTCTGCTGACGGCTCCGGCAGCTGCTCAAACCAGCAAGCCGGAGACTCAGGAGCCCTCAGCCGGAATCTTCCGGTCGGGTGTCGACCTGGTGACCGTCAGCGCCACCGTCCGCGACCGGCGCGGACGGGCCGTCTCGGATTTGACGGCGGGCGACTTCGAGGTGCGCGACCGGGGCGTGCGCCGGACCATCGCCGAGTTCAGGACCGAGGCCGCGCCAGTGAGCGTGGCGATTCTGTTCGATGTGAGCGGCAGCATGGACATCGCGTCCAGATCGCTGGCCGCACGATTCGCGGCGCACCACGTGCTCTCCTCGCTCGAGCACGGCCGCGACGAAGCCGCGCTGTTTGCTTTTGACAGCCGGCTGCACGAGGTGGCCCCGTTTACGGTCGATACGCGTGCCCTGCAAGGCGCGCTGGGGGAGGTCGATTCGTTCGGGGCCACTTCGCTGCACGACGCCATAGCCGATACCGCCAAGCGCATCTCGGCGCGGGCCAACAGCCGGCGAGCCATCATCGTGCTCACCGACGGAATCGACACCGCTAGTCGTCTGACACCGGCGCAAGTCTCTGGCATCGCCAGCGAGATCGACGTGCCGGTCTACGTCATAGCGGTCGTGCTCCCAATCGACAATCCGGACGAGAACGGGCGGCCTGCCCGCGACGAGCAGGCTCCGGCGTTGGTTGGCACAATCCGTGAACTGGCGGCGTGGACGGGAGGCGAGCTCTTCTATGCGAGCACGCCTTCGGACACGAGTCGAGTGGCCCGGCAAGTCGTGCGCGAGCTGCGTCAGCAGTATTTGATCGCGTTCGAGCCGGGAGCGGGTGCCGGCTGGCATCCGATTGAGATACGGACGACCAAGAAGAACCTGACGGTTCGAGCGCGAGGCGGCTACGTGGCCGGCTCGGGCGGACAGAGCAACGAGTTCTAGTGGCCTGGAATCCACTGGAAATTTAGGAGGACCCGATGAAGAAGTCAATGTTCGTAGTGAGCTGTTTTGCAGTGACGCTCGCGGTGGCCCCGGCCTGCGCAAGCAAGAAGTTCGTGCGCACCGAGGTTGGACAGGTCAACGACAAGGTGACCACCGTCGGCAAGTCGCTCGAAGAAACCCAGGAACGCGTGCGTGTGGCGGAAACGCGCATCGGCGAAGTCGACACCAAGGCCGCCGCGGCCGGACAGTCGGCGATGCAGGCGCAGGAAGCGGCCAAGACCGCCCAGAGCACCGGCATGCAGGCGATGGAGACGGGCAAGCAGGCCGTCGCCAAGGTTGACGCCGTCGAGGCCTCGACCCGTAAGCTCATCTTCGAAACCGTGCTGACCGACGATCAGGCCAAGTTCAAGAGCGGCATCGCGAAGCTCTCGGACGAAGCCAAGGCCGCTCTCGATCAGATGGTGGCGCAGGTGAAGTCGCAGAAGTCGGCCATCTGGGTGGAGATTGAAGGACACACCGACTCGGCCGGTGCGGCGACGTTCAATGAGCAACTCGGCCTGGCGCGCGCCGAAGCCGTGAAGAGGTATCTCTACGAGCAGCACCAGGTGCCGCTCCACAAGATGAACGCCATCAGCTTCGGTGAAGAGAAGCCGGTCACCGACAACAAGAACCGCGACAACCGCTCGGCGAACCGCCGCGTGGTCATCAAGGTGCTCGCGTAAAAACGGGGCTCGGAACTCGGGTCCCGGGGCTCGGGAAGAACGACGACGGCCGGTGAGGCTCACGCCTCACCGGCCGTTGTCTTTGTTCGCCCTATCGCGGCGGGAGTTCGTAGACCCACGCGCCACCGTGGCTGGCGACCGCGTGAGCGCCGCGCCCCTCGAGCCAGTGACGCAGACGCTGGCCGGTGTCATAGGTAAAGCCAGCGGTGTGGACGACCACGTGCGTGGCTTGCGTCAGAGCCCGCCACGACGCATCGAGATCGACCAGCGGTGCGCGGAGCACGGGCAGGCGGGTCAGATAGCTCGGTGGCTGCACGCCACTGTAGCCGTTCAGAATCCGCCGCTCGTGCGCGAGCGTGAAGAAGGTGTAGCGGATCTCGTAGCCGATGTCGCCAAACGGCAGCTCGACGAGCACGGCCGTGGCCGGCAGCGTCCGAACGAACCGGTAGATGGGGGGTATCGCCGCCGTCGGCCGCAGGTACTCGGGAATGGCGGCTAACTCGTGCGTCTCGAGTGGCAGGTCGATGGGATAAGGGCGCGTCCACGCCGTGCGGGTCGCCAGGGCCGTGAGCACGATCACCGCCACGATGCCCACGCGCCACTGCGCGATTCGCGCCGCACCGACGCCGGCGAGCACCGACAGGAACAACAGGCCGATGACCGCAAAGCGGTGGGCCACGCGCAGGCCCCCGAACCCCGGGATGTAGTTGAAGAGCACATCGTAGGGACCGGGCAGCGTGGTCGCGCCGACCGCGATGGCCGGGCCCAGGGCCAGCGTCAGTGCCGCCAGCGCCATGGCCAGCAGGCCCACCTTGGCGGCGCGCGAAGGCTCGCGCGGGCTGGGCCCGGGCCGGACCGCCATCCCGACGGCGGCCATAATCACCACGGCCCCCAGCCACGGCATCTCGCCCCAGTAGCCGGCCAGCGTCACCGAGTTCCCGATCACCTCCGGCAGTGTGCGCGTGAAGTCGAGCGCCTGGCGCATCGCCACGTACGGCCGCACGAAGGGCCACACGCACAAGAGCGACGCGGCCCCGGCGCCGGCCAGACCCAGCCAGCGGCCGCGATCGCGCAGGCGGCCGTAGCGCGCAAGCGCCCACACCGCGAAGAGTGGCGTGAAGAGCGCGGAGAACGCCATCAGATACGTCGACGACAGACTCAGCGCCACGATGCCGCCGGTGGCGCCAGCCAGCGCCCACAGGGCGCCCGTCTCGGCGAAGACGTCGAGCGCCAGCAACGCGAAGATCCACCAGTGCACCGACAGCGTCTGCAGATGCGCCAGCGACCAGTAGAGGCGATAGTGGCTGAAGGCGAACGTCAAGCCGGCCACGGCCCCGGCCACGTGGCTGCCGGTGAAGCGATACGCCAGCAGGTGTGCGGCGAGTGCGGTCAGGACGAAGGCCGCGAGGTGCATCAGGTTGTAGGCCAGCAGCGGGTTGTCGGTAAGCCAATAGATCGGCAGCGCTTGCGCGGCCTGGGCCGTGAAGTGATCGGAGTAGGCGAGCGTCGAGGTTTCAGGCGCGAAAATGGGCGCCTGCCACATGGCTGACCACGCGCCGGTGTCGCCCTGGAGCAGGGCCGTCAGGTGCCGGGCGACCCACCCCATGACCCACGCGATGAAGGCCGAGTCGCCGTAGTCGCCGGCCAGGCTGGTCGTGAGCCGGGTGGCGAGCGGCCAGCTCGTGACGATCGTGACGCCGAGGTAGGCCGCGGCCACGAGCCAGGCGTGGGAACGGGGCCAGGGGTGCGGCGCCACGAGTCTCAGCGCTTGGTGGCGAGCACCAGGAGCGACAACCCGAAGCTGGGAGGACGGGTTTCCTCGCGCTTGAGCAACGGCATCAACCACTTGAAGGCGGCCAGTTGTCCCTTTGGCAGCACGGTGCGCCTCAGCACGCGCGAGTTGAGCCACCAGCCGGCGACCGCCAGGCGATTCAGGAAGCGGATGTCGCTGACCTCGAACCCGGCGTCGGTGACCAGCTTCGCCAGCCCGTCGCGATCGTAGCGGCGGAAATGCCGCAGCGCCTTGTCGAGCGTGCCGTACAACGCGGGCATCGCCGGCACGAGCAGCACCATGCGGCCGCCGGGCTCGAGCACCGAGGCGAAGTCGACGAGCGTTTCGCGATCGCGCTCGATGTGCTCGAGCACGTTCATGCACACGATCGAGTCGATGCGCTCGCCGCGCAGATCGGCGCGGTCGGCGTCCGAGAGCGGGAACGAGAACGATGCGACGCGCACGTGCGGCTGGTCTTCGAAGCGACGCCGCAGTTCGCGCAGGTAGTGGCTCTCGATGTCAGAGGCCACCACGCGCTCGCGGTCGGCGAAGTAGCGCGTCTGGTTGCCCACGCCCGAGCCCACCTCGAGCACGCGGCGGCCGAGAAACCCGTCGAAGCGATCGTGCAGCCACTTGTTGTAGGCGCTCAGGCCGGCCATGCGGCGCAAGGTCCTGGCGCCCACGTCGTCGGCCGGCGCCTCCCAGCGGGCGAAGCGCATCAGGGTGTAGACCGCCTTGAAGGCGTCCTTCAGGCCGATCTTCTTGCCCTCTTCGTAGGTGCGCCCGTTGTAGGAGATCGGCACCTCGTAGACGCGCGCCTTCATGCGGGCCACCTTGCAGGTGATCTCGGGCTCGATGCCGAAGTCGCGCGATTGCAGGTCGAGGCGCTGGGCGACGTCGCGCACGAAGACCTTGTAGCAGGTCTCCATGTCGGTGAGGTTCAAATCGGTGACGGCGTTCGAGAGCAGCGTGAGCAGGCGGTTGCCGATCGAATGCCAGAAGTAGAGCACGCGGTGGCCGCCCTGGGCGCCCAGGAAGCGCGAGCCGTAGACGACATCGGCGTTGCCTTCGAGGATCGGGCGCAGCAGCAGGGGATATTCGCGGGGGTCGTACTCGAGGTCGGCGTCCTGGATGATGACGAAGTCACCGGTGGCTTCACGGAAGCCGCGGGCCACGGCCGCACCCTTACCCTGGTTGGTCGGCTGCAGGAAGACGCGCACGCCGCCCTGCCCGTCGAGCGTGGCCAGGATGTCCCTGGTGCCGTCCTTCGAGCCGTCGTCGACGATGAGAATTTCGATCTCGATGCCGCCGAGGTCGACTGCCTGCACGCGCGCGACGATTTCCCGTATCGTGCCCCGCTCGTTGTAGCAGGGCATCACGACCGATAGCTTCATCCTGCCGAGTATAAGCCGCGGGATGGCCCTGCGGCCACGAGGCGAGGGGCGCTGGCGCGACCCACGTGCACGCGGGCCGCGCCGGCACCGAAAGGGGGAGTTACTGCGGCGACACGGTCAACTGGCCGCGCGTTTCGCCGGCGGGATTCACGGCGCTGTGGATGTTCACGTAGACCTGGCCACCGACCAGTGACTGGATGAAGTCCTCCCAGGTGCGGATGCCCTGCTCGGCGCGCACGCGGAGCGCCGACTGCGACACGGTGCCGCTCAGGGAGAAGTCGTTGGAGATGTTGGGGGGGGGCGCCAGATCGACCACCACCGGTCCGCTCGCGCCCGTTCCGCCCACATGCAGATGGCCGCCCACGGCGCCGCTCGGCAGGTTGAACACGTCCACCTTGTAGCTGACGGCCTGGGTCGCGAGGTTCACGAACACCTCGGCGGTGCCGGTAGCGCCGGTCACGACGATCGCGGGCGTTTCCTCGGAGCCCGACAGCACCGCCGTCAAGCGGATGGTCTGGGCGCTCGCCTGGGCACTTGCGCCGAGCAGCAGGGCGCCGGCGGCAATCAGGCGCTTCATCGTTTGTGACATGGGAATCTCCTTGAGTCGTCGTCCGGCCACACGCCGAATCGATCCCGGTAACCATGCCACAGTCGCACGATTCTGGCCACCCCTGCAGACGTGGCTTCCCGCGGGCTTCCCCAGGCAACGGCCCAATCGCGCGGCCGCTAGTGCTAGTGCGAACCCTTGGCCGGCTTGAGCATCTTCTCGAGCTGGCCGAGCCGCTCGTTGCTGCCGAGCAGCGCCAGCACGTCACCCGGCTGCACCACATCGTCGGGCCCGGGCGACACCGTGGTGAAGTCGCCGTGACCGGTTTTCGAGGTGCGCTTGATGGCGATGGTGGTGAGGCCGAAGCGCGCCCTCAGGCCGATGTCGCGCAGTGTCTTGCCGTGGAAGTCGGCCGGGGCCGGCACCTCGACGATCGAGAAGTCGCCCGAGAGCTCGATGTAGTCGAGCACGTTCGGAATGACCAGGCTGTGGGCGATGCGCACGGCCATCTCGCGCTCGGGGAAGACCACGCGCGTGACGCCCAGCTTCTCCAGGATGCGGCCGTGCAGCGGCGTCACCGCCTTGGCCACGATGTTCTCGATGCCCAGTTCCTTGACCAGCGTGACCACGAGCAGGCTCGCCTCGATGTTCTCGCCAATCGACACCACCGCCACGTCCACTTCGTGGATGCCGGCGGCGCGCAGCGCGCGCTCGTCGGTGGCATCCAGCTTCACCGTCTGCGACACCTGATCGGCCAGGGCCGTCACCCGATCGTCGTTGCCGTCGATGCCGATCACCTCGTGTCCGAGCTGAGACAAGGTCGTGGCCATCGCCGCGCCGAAGCGTCCGAGACCGATCACCGCAAAGGTTCGTTTGCCCATGTGTGCTACCCGACGAGAATCTTGCCTTCCGGATACCGGATCTTGGCCTGCGCCGCGCCGCGCCGCGCCACCGCGATGGCCAGCGTGAGCGGCCCGATGCGGCCGATGAACATCATCGCCATCATCAGCAGCTTACCGGCCGGCGTGAAGAACGCCGACAGGCTGACGGGCGCGCCGCTCTCGCCCATCGACAGGCCGACCGTACCGAAGGCCGAGGTGGTCTCGAACAGCGACTTCAGCAAGTCGCGACCGTCGGTGAGCATGAGCAGCCACGCCACCGAGTTCATCGCCACGAAGGCGATGAGCGACACGAAGAACGCCTTCGACACGAGCTCGGGTGCGAGCCGCCGCTTGAAGATCACCGTGTCGTCCTGGCCGCGCACGGTGGCCCAGAGCGCGGCAATCGTGATCGAGAACGTGGACGTCTTCACGCCGCCGCCGGTGCTGCCGGGCGAGGCGCCGATGAACATCAGGCCCATCATCACGAACAGCGACGGCGCCGTCATGGCGCCGATGTCGATGGTGTTGAAGCCGGCCGTGCGGGTCGTCACCGACTGGAACCACGACGCCAGCACCTTCTCACCGATTGGCAGACCCGCCAGCGTGCGCGCGTTGTTCCATTCGAGCGCCGCCAGGATCACCGTGCCGCCGACCAGCAATAGCGCCGAGGCGAGCAGCACGAGCCGTGTGTGCACCGACAGCTTGACGCGCCGGGTACGCACGGCGAAGAGCTCGGCCCACACGAAAAAGCCCAGGCCGCCGGCGATGATGAGGAAGGTGATCACGAGGTTGACCGTCACATCCCCGCGCCACGACATCAGGTTGTCGCTCCACAGCGCGAACCCGGCGTTGTTGAAGGCCGACACCGAATGGAAGAGTCCGTGCCACAGCGCCTGGCCGAGCCCGAGCGTGGGCCACCAGCGCACGGCCAGAATGAGCGTGCCCGCGAGTTCGAACGCCAGCGTGAGCTTCAGCACCGTGCCGGCAAAGCGCACCAGGCCTTCCATGTTCTGCACGTTCAGGGCTTCCTGCAGGGTCAGCCGTTCCTGCAGCGTGACCGACCGGCCGAGCGCGGCGGCAAACACCGTGCTGAGGGTCATGTAGCCGAGGCCGCCGGCCTGGATGAGCAGCATCACGACGATCTGGCCGAAGAGCGACAGATCCACCGCCGTGTCGACCACGATCAGTCCCGTGACGCACACCGCCGACACCGACGTGAAGAACGCGTCGAGCACCGACACGTGCCGACCGTCCGCCGCCGCGAGCGGCAGTGACAACAGCACGCCGCCGACGGCGATGATCGCAAGGAAGCTGAAGGCGAGGAACTGCGAAGGCGACAGTGGACGCCGGCGAGCCAAGACGCCGCGATTGTCCCTCATTTAGCGGATCGCGCCGAAGTCGAACTGCACGCGGCTGAGGCTCTCGCCGCCGTTCTTCACCGCCACCTCGTAGCGCCCGCGCGTCAGGCCGGCGGCCTCGAAGCGCGCGTGCAGCCAGCCGCCGGTGAGCGGCTGGGCGCCCCCGAGGATGGGGGTGTTGGGGGGCGGGAACGGCCACCACGGCGCGTCCACCGGCGTGGGCTCCCAGAAGAGCCCGAAGCGCGGTTGCCGGTCGGTGGCCTCGGCCACGAGCGGCAGCGGGTGGCCGGGCTGGTCGAGCGGCACGAGCAGCACGTCCATCGGCGGCACGCGCACGAAGGTGTTGTGCGGGTGGAACTGCACTTCCACGATGATCTCGACCAACCCCCGCCAGGGCGCGAGGGCCGCGGTCATCTGGCGCACGCCGTAATTGCGGTCGAGCACCCGCCTCTTCTCTTCCATGAGCAGCACGACCCGCCGGTACTCGGTCACGACCGACACGCGCCGCACCTCGGTGGCGGGCGTGCGCAGATAGCCGTCGTGGAACGCCAGCCGCTCGGCACGCGTGGCCTGGCGCCCGAAGACGAGCGCCCGATCGATGGCCTCGCGATCGAGGTTGATCTCGACGGCGCGCATCGGGGCCAGGCTGAGCAGGCTCAGTGCCAGCGCGGCGCCCGCGGCCCGCTTCGTCCACGGCTTCGTCGACGGCTTCGTCGACCGCTGCGTCGACCGCGAACCCGGCGTGCGCATGTGGTCGAGCATAGCAGGGCGAGCGGATACTATGCGCAGAGCGGCCCGTGCGCCGCAGGAGGCCGTTTGTGACCCTGCAAGGCTATGCCGCACTCATCACCGGGGGCGCCCGCATGGGCGAGGCCGTCGCCGTCATGCTTGCCGAGCGCGGCGCCGATGTGGCGCTCGTCTACCGCGCCTCGGCGGACGCCGCCGAACAGGCGGCCGCCGCCGTGCGCGGCCGCGGCCGTCGCGCGCTCACCCTGCGTGCCGACCTGGCCGACCCGCTCGACTGCCACGCCACGGTGAACGAAGCCGCCGCCGCACTGGGACGCCTCGACGTGATCGTCAACATGGCGTCGATCTACCGGCACGTGGCGTTTGACGACCTGGACGCGGGCGAATGGGACAGGCAGATGGCCGTGGACCTGCGGGCCACGTTCCTCGCGAGCATGGCCGCCGTGCCTCACATGCGCAAACAGGGCGGCGGGCGTATCGTGAACGTCACCGACTGGACCGCCGCAAGCGGCCGGCCGCGCTATCCAGGCTACCTGCCGTACTACGTAGCCAAAGCCGGCGTGAAGGCGCTGACCGAAGCGCTCGCGCTGGAACTGGCGGCCGACAAGATCCTGGTGAACGCCGTGGCGCCGGGTCCCATCGTGCCTCCGCCAGGCACCACCGCCGACGCCCACGCGGCGGTTGAGCGCGCGACGCCGCTCGGGCGATGGGGCGGCGAGGCTGAGATCGCCAAGGTCGTGGCGTTCTTGTGCGAGAGCGACTTCGTGACCGGCGAGACCATCCGCGTGGATGGCGGGCGTCACCTCGAGTAGGCCGCGGCCCGGTCCAGGCGGGTGCCGAAGACGTGCGGTCGGGTCAACGCGTCGCGGCGCTCTTGAGGGTGACCTTCTGCACGCGCCAGTTGGTCAGCTCGCCGATGAGCAGTTCGTTCTCGTTGCGGCAGTCGATGGAGTTGGCGAGGCCGAACTCCTTCGGCAGCTTGCCGGCGCTGCCGAACTTGCCGACGACCGTGCCGTCGAGCCGCACCTTGTAGATGGCGGCGTCCTCCATGCCATCGGTGTCGCCGGCATGTGAGATGTAGAGGTGCTGCGTGGCGCCGCGTGTGAGGCACATGGCGATCGGCGTGCCGACGCCAGCGAACTCCGACTTGAATTTCCCGTCGGCGTCGAACACCTGGATACGCTTGTTGCCCACGTCAGCCACATAGACGTCGCCGCGCGCGTCGATGGCAATCGCCTTCAGCCCGCGGAACTCGCCGGGCGCCGTGCCGGTGGCGCCCCACTGGCGGATGAAGCGCCCTTCCTTGTCGAACTTGGCCACGCGGTTGTTGTTGCCGAGGCCGTCGGTGATGTAGATGTTGCCGGCCGCGTCCCACGCCACGTCGGTGGGCCGGAAAAAAGTCGACCCGGGCGTGCCTTCACCCGGCCGCCGTGCCGCGGCTCCGCCCGGGCCGCCCGGGCCGCCACCGGGGCCAGCCCCGGGCGCGCCTTCCGGCCGCGGTGCCGCCGGACGTACCACCATCGTCTCGGGCTTGCGGCCAAGCACGAGGGCCACGTTGCCTTCGGTGTCGAACTTCACCACCTGGTTGGCGCCGGCGTCGATGGTCCACACGTTGTCCTGCGGATCCACGCGCAGGCCGATCGCGGCGTTGAACCCGTAGACGTCCTGGCCCAGCTCGCGCACGAACTTGCCGGTGGCGTCGAACTGGAACAGCCGCGAGCCGTTGCGATAGAAGGTGCGGTTGTCGCCGAGCGTGGCGTAGGGATGGCCGGTGCGCGTGTAGACGAAAATCTGGCCTTTCGAGGTGGCGCCCACGCCGCCCACTTCGCCGACGAACGTGTCGAGCGGTGCGCGCAGCAGATCGGCGTTCGCATCGAAGCTGATGTCGGGCACCGCGGTCTGAGCGAACAGGGCGGCGCCGCCCGTGAAGATAGCCGCGACAACGAGATGCAAGGTGCGGTTCATGATGGCCTCCTTAACGGGCGCTCGAGGTGGCCACCGGCTTCAGCAGAATCTTCTGCGAACGCCAGTTGTTGATCTCGGCCGTGTAGATGATGTTCGGGTCGCGGCAGTCCATCTGGTGGATGGTGGCGAACTCGCCCGCGGCCTTGCCGGCGCGGCCGAACTTGCCGACGATCGTGCCATCGAGCTCCAGCTTGTAGACTTCGCCCGTGAACTCGGCGCCGGCGGCCGGCGCGCTGTCCTGCCACGAGTTCGACGAGTAGAGATACTGCTTGCCCGGATTCTTTGGACCGGGTCCGCCCGACACACACACCGCCCACGGATTGCCGACGTTCGGGTAGTTGGCCTTCCAGCCCAGGTCGTTGTCGAGCACCTGCACGCGCGCGTTGCCGCGGTCGCCGACGTAGACGTTGCCCTGGAAGTCGGTGGCGATCGAGTGCGGCGTGTTGAACTCGAGGTTGCCGGTGCCGCGCTTGCCCACGGCCTTCACGAAGCGGCCGTTCTTGTCGTACTTCACGACCCGGGCGTCGAAGTAGCCGTCTGACACGAAGATGTTGCCCTGCTGGTCGAAGGCCACGTCGGTCTGCCGGCCGAAGCGGTACTTCTCGTTCCTGCCGTGATAGGTGCCGTTGCCCGGCATGTTCAGGATCGAGAGGATGGGATCCTCGCGCCGGCCGATGGTCATCAGCACGCGCCCCTCGGGGCTGAACTTGACCAGCATGTCGGTGCCTTCATCCACCGCCCAGATGTTGTCCTGGGCGTCGACGCGCACCGAGTGGGCGAAGGCGAAGCCGTAGTTGTTGCGCCCGATCTCGCGCACGAACTGGCCTTGCGGCGTGTACTCGAAGAGGCGCGTCTCGTTGGCGCGGTGGTAGATGTAGACGTTGCCTTTCGAGTTGGTGGCGATGCCCATGTTCTCGCCGGTGTAGATGCCCGGCGCGTTCTTGAAGAAGTTGGGCACCGCTTCGTGCGGAATGACCGGCACGTTGGCGGCCGTGGCGCGCGTTTGCGCGGCCAGCGGCAGGAGCGTGAACGAGGTGGCGGCGACCAGCGCGGCAACCAGCGGAACGAGCGGCAACGAGCGCTTCATGGGCGCAACCCTCCAGAAACCGCAGCCAGAGTGATGCTGGGGTGCTGGGACTGTATCCGAGCGACGCGTGCACCGGCAAGGCCGAACCCATGCCGGGCCCTGGTTTGGCTAGGATGCCGGCATGCCAACGCTGCTGGCGCCGTCGAGCAACGCCGACTTCGCGCATGAGCCGCAGACGTTCGCCGACACGCTCCCGCGCCTCGACGGCACCTCACATCGCTTGGTCCGCACCCGGCCTCCGGTGAGCTGTCACACACCAGTTGCGACGTGCTGATTCACAAACACGCCCATCACCACCTGCGTCAGTTCGGCGCGTAGCGCGCTACTTGCTCCAGGGCGGCACGATCTTGTTGCTGCGCGCGTAGGCGATGAGCTGACCGAGGTGCTCGTGCAGGTGGGTCACGGTGCCGACCCACGTGGTGCGCACGGCGCTGTCGCGGCCGAACATCTTCATCGTGCTCTCGAGCTGGGCGTCGGACGTATCGCCCATCGACTGCTTCAGGAAGGCAAACGACTTCTCGAGCTCGCCGATCATCTCGGCGCGCGTGCGCGTGCGCTTCTCGTAGGCCTCGACCGTCTTGTAGTCGGTGCCCGAGATGCCCGTGCCGGCCGGCGCCGCCGCGCCGAGCGCAATCGGCATGAAGTAGTTGTCGGCGGCCACGTGGGTGAAGGCCTCGCCAGCGGAACGCACGCCCGGCATCGGCCGCCAGGCATACGACGCCTCGGGCATGGCCTTGGCCAGCCCGACGATCTTGCCTTCCACGTCGGTTACGTCGGCCATCAGGTCACCCATGAGGCCGGCGCGCTTCTGCGCCGTGGCCGTGAACGACGCGAGAGCGATGAGCGAGGCGAGCACGAGCAGACGATGGCAGGTGGACATGCGTTTCCTCCGGCGCCGGGATGACGAAGCGGCGCGACCCCGGATCGTAGTTCAGCAGGCGCACCGTGGACCACCGGCCGTCCCCGCGATTCATCCCGGCCCGCCGCGCGCCGCGTGCTACGTCGCGGCCTTCGCCACGGCCTCCACCGCGCGGCGGAAGGCTGGCGGGTCGAGGGCGGGGTAGCGGTAGAGACTCCCCTCGATGGCGTTGAAGGTCGATTCGAGGTCGGCGGTGGTCACGAGGCCCCGAGCCAGCATCTGCTGCACGTCGTCGGTGTCTTGCCGATGAGCGCGCTCGATCTTGGCCAGGGCCTGCGCCACCAGATCGAAATGGAAGAACGTCAGCGGGCCCTCCTGGGCGACAAAGGCGCTGCGCTCTTCCCATCCGCTCCGCACCGGAATGAAGTCGTCCGGCGCGGCCAGTTCGATGTTCATCGACAGGCGTTCCTTCAGCTCTGGGATCGCCCGTAGAATTTCGTCGTCCGGGACCAGCTTGAGATCCACGTCGATGGTCGAGGCGCGCCAACCGTGCAGCACCGCTGTGGCGCCGCCCGTGAAGTAGACGCGCGCCGGGCGGGTCACGCCGCGCCCCAAGGCCCGCATGAACTCACGCAGGCGCGGCGCATCTACCAGGGCACGCATGTGGCGGCGCGTTCGAAACTCACCAGGCGTCGCACGAGCGCGTTGTAGCGGGAGTGCGCCGCGTCGGCATGTTCGCTGGCCAGGAGCGCGTAGAGCCGGTGCTCGGCATCGGGCCAGGGCGCGGTGATCGCGAGGCCCAGGCGACCCAGGCGCGGAGCCCCAATCGACACCAGCAGAGCCGGGATGGACTCGAGGCCGCGCGACAGGTCAGCCACGCCCTGGGCTACGAGGTCTCCGGCCGGAAGCCCGGCGAAGCGGTCCATGCCCATAGTTTACGCCGACCTCAGCGGCCCGCGAGGGCGGCCATGAGGGCGGTGTAGAGCGGCGCGAATTCGGGATCGAACCCCGCCGAGCCCGGCTTCGGCAGTCGATCCGGCTCGATCGAGCGCGTCACACTTCGCGCCTCGTCGAGATCGCGGGCCGCCTCCCCGGCACTGCGCGTCTTGGCCGCGGCAATCAGGTTGAGCGCCAGGTTGGCTTGCGCGAACGCCAGGCCCTTGTGCGCGGCCGGCGTGCGGTCCAGAGTCGCGACGAGGGCCTGGCGCAGCCGCAGCTCTTCGCGAAACCGCTGCAGCGCCAGCCCGTGGTCGTGTGCGCCCGCGGCGACGCCGCCCAGGCGGTTCAGCAACGTGGCCACGCCGCTCATCGCCCGCACGTTCTTCGGGTCGTGGTCGAGCGCCGCCCGGCGGATCGCCATCGCTCGCAGCCAGAGCGCCGTGGCCTCTGGCACTCGGCCCTGGCGCGAGACGACGAGCCCGAGGTCGGAGAGCGAGAAGGTGGCGGCGTACTGCGCGTCGAGGTTGCCGGGATCGCGCCGAATGGCCTCGTCGTCGAGTGCCAGGGCCGCCCGGTAGTGCCGTTCGCTCTCGGCGAAGTTCTCGGCCACGATGAGCACCGCGCCGAGCCGCTTGAGGACCTGCGCGTAGTCGGCGCGGTGTTCAGCCCGCGCCGGATGGTGCGGGGGCAGCGATTCGTAGAGCCGCACGGCCGCCGCGTAGAACCGGCGCGCCCGGTCGAGGTCGCGCCGGGTCGCGTGCATCACGCCCTGCTCGGAGTAGCCGACCGCCGCCGCTGCGCGCGCCGCGGGGTCGTGGGCATGGCGTTGCTCCAGTTCCTGCACGAGCGCGAGATGGCGGCGTTCCGCAACCTCGGACGAGCCTTGTTCGCCGCGCGCCAGGCGGATCGTGGCCAGATCGTAGTGCGCGCGAATCGACAACTGCAGGCGGTCCGCCGCGTCGGTGCGCCGTTCACGCACGGCCTCGGCCAGACGGGTGGCCTTCTCGAAGCTGGCGGCCGCGGCGGCCGTATCGCCGACGTTGTCGCTGTACGAACTACCCTGCACGTGGCCAAGCCGGCGATACCCCTCGGCCAGCTCCATCTGCAGCGCGTCGTCGTCGCTGGCGTCGGCGGCCAGACCGTCGAGGAACTGCACCGCCCGGTCGAGCAGCAGCCGCCGCGGTTCGGTGGCGCCCGGCAACGTGCGCAGCGAGTCGTGCACGTCGAAGAGCAGCGACCGCGAGAACTGCTGCACTTGCACGAAGCGGTTCCGCGCCTTGTCGCGCTCCTGTCGGGCGATGCCGGCCTGCCAGGTGGTGGCGGCGACGCCGACCGTCAGGCTCACGAGCACGGCGGCGCCCGCGCCGACGGCCCCCCGGTTGCGCGCGACGAAGCGGCGGCTGCGAGAGCCGAACGACGCGGGCGCAGCCGACACGGCACGGCCCTCCCGCCAGGCGCGCAAATCGGCGGCGAACTCCGCCACCGTGCCATACCGTTCCTGTGGCCGCTTGCGCAGCGCCACGGCGACCACCGTGTCGAGATCGCCGCGCAGGTCGGCGCGCCTCGCCCCGTCGGCCACCGTGCTCATGAGCGGCGGATCGACCTCGCACACCGCGCGCATCGCCTCGAGGGGCGCCAGGCGGTCGAGCGCGTGGGGCGTACGGCCGGCCAGCAGCAGGTAGAGCAGCGCGCCCAGGGAATACACATCACTGGTCGTGGAGACCGGTTCCCCGCGCACCTGCTCGGGGCTCGCGAACTCGAGCGTGAAGCTCCGGTGGCCGGTCTTCGTGAGACCGGCGCTTGCCCCGGTCTCGGACGGCAGCAGTGTGGCGATGCCGAAATCGAGCAGCTTGGGGGCGCCGTCGCTCGTGACCAGAATGTTGCCGGGCTTCAGATCCCGATGCACCACCAGATGCTGATGGGCATAGGCCACGGCCTCGCAGATTCGCTCAAGGACCGACACGCGCTGGCGCACCGAGAGCTGGTGTTCACGGCACCACGCGTCGACGGGCTGCCCATCCACGTACTCCATGACGAAGTACGGCACGCCGTCACCGGTCGTGCCGGCGTCGAACAACCTGGCAATGCCGGGGTGGTCGAGCGCGGCCAGCACCTGGCGCTCGAACTGGAATCGTTCGGCGAGCAGGGCGGCGCCCAGCACCGGCAGAATCTTGATGGCGGCCCGACGGTCGAACTGTCGATCGTCGCGCTGCGCCTCGTAGACCACGCCCATGCCGCCCCGGCCGATCTGGCGTTCGATGCGATAGGCGCCCAGTCGCTGGCCCACGAGCGGGTCGGCGGCCGGCGGCGTCGCATCCGCAAACGGCGCCGGCTGTTCGAGGAAGTCGGGGTCGGTGTCGTAGGTCTGGAGCAGGGCGATCACTGCGGACCGCACGGTCTCGTCGTCGCACGCCTGCTGCAGCCACGCCGTGCGCGCTGCGGCCGGGCGCCCGAGCGCCTGGTCGAAGAGCACCGTCACGCGCGCCCAGTGGTCGGCCTTCATGCCTGACCACGGTCGCCGTCGAGGCGGCGTCGAATCCAGGTCTTGGCCACCAGCCACCCGCGTTTCACCGACGAGATCGAGATGCCGAGCGACGCCGCGGTCTCTTCGATGGACAGTCCGGCGAAGTAGCGCAGCTCGACGATCCGGCCCTGTTCAGCGTCCATTTGCTCCAGTGCGCACAGCGCCTCGTCGAGATCCAGCAAGTCTACGGGCGGCGCCTCCGCACGCCCGTGGTGATCCTCCAGCTCCACGCCGACCACCCCCGAACCCCGCTTCTCGGCGAGCCGTGCTCGCGCGTGGTCGACGAGCACGGCGCGTACGACTTTGGCCGCCACCGCGTAGAAATGCCGTCGGTCCTGCCATTCCTTGCCGGTCCGCTGCTGCGCTAGCCGCAGGTAGGCTTCACTCACCAGCGCGGTCGGCTGCAGCGTATGACCTGGCCGCTCGTGCTTCAGGTGCCGCGCCGCGATGCGGCGCAGTTCCGGATAGACGAGGTCCATCAACTGCGCCAGCGCGCTGGCGTCGCCGCTCGCCCAATCGCGAAGCAGGCTGGTGATGTCGTCGCGGGGCGGCTGAGACACGGGCGGCTCGCCGCCCATGTTCGCACAGACTGGCTAGTGCGGCCGCGACGTGAGGAGCATCTCGAGCGCCGCGAGCCGCGCCTTCACGTCGGCCAGCTCGCGCTGCTGCTTCTGCACTTCGTTGAGCAGCATGGCGTTCACCTTGTGGTACTGCACGGTCTCGACCTGGCCATCGCTGGCGTGGGTGACGAGGTCGGGATACACCTCGGCCACCTCCTCGGCGATCAGCCCGTAGTCGAGGGGCATACTGCCGTCGGCGTAGGGCTTCTTGTACCGGTACGTCACCGGCCGCAGCCGCATCAGCCCGCTGCTCGCCCCGGCCATGTCCTCGATGTCGGTCTTGAAGCGGCGCGACGAGCTGATGGTGCCGAGCTGGCCCTGGCTGTCGATGACCACGTTGACGGCGCCGGCGCTGCCGGTGGTGATGCCACGGATGCCGCCGGCGTAGAAGCGCGAGTAGTTGGCGTTGTCGCCGATGCGGACGGTGCCGGTCTCGGTCGCGCCGCTAGCGCCCACCGCCGCACCGATATAGATGTTGTAGTCGTTCGCGCCGAACTTCCCCGACCCGGCCTGGTAGCCGAGCGCGACGGTGTAGTTACCCGTCGACGAACTAAGTGCCGAGGTGCCCACCCCGACGTTGCCGATCCCGGTGCTCGAGTAGAGGGCGGCTTGACCGATGCCGACGTTGCCGGTCCCACCGCTCGTCGGGCCGCCGATCGCCTGGCCGCCGACCGCGACGTTGCCGATGCCGACGTTGGTGAGAGCCGTCTCGCCAAGGCCGATGCTGTGCACGCTGCCGCCCCCGGCAGCTTTCAGGAACATGAACTGGCCCTTGTAGAGGTTCCCGGGGATCTCGATGTCGCCATCTGGCCGCACGAGGAAGCGCGAGGTGCCGCCCAGCATGAAATTGATCGAGCCGGTGGGCGAGATGTTGTTGATGCGGTACTCACCCGTGCTGTTGTTGTAGCCCTGGAACTGCCGCAGCGCGCCGGTGTGGTCGTAGAACAGCATGCCGGAGTACGAACTGGTGGAGCTGCCCAGGTTCTGCACCGCCAGGCCGGTCAGCGCGCCGAAGTTGTCGGTGAAGCGCGAGTGCATGAAGTCGAGCGGCGTCGTGGTGTTGAGGCCGATCCGGCCGTTGTTCTCGAACAGCACGGAGCTGGTGAGGTCCACCGCGTTGGTGAACTTGCCGAGGTAGTTGGCCGTGCCCGTGCTCACGTTGGGTGTGGGCGTGCGGTCGGCCGTTGTCGCGTCGCCGGCAGAGCCCGCCGCGTTGTCAGCCCTCGCGTCGCCGGCGGCGCGCAGGAACGCGGAGGGCGGCAGGCCTCCCAGCGTGTCGGCGTCGGCGGCCCGCAGCGCGTAGGGCACGCTCGTGAGCAGCACACGAGGCTGTTCCGTTTCGCCCGGGCGCGCGAACCGCATGCCCAGCCAGCGCGGATCGCCTGCGGCAAACACCGCCACCGGCAGTCCCTCGACGCTCGTGGCGCCCAGGAAGACCGCGTAGCGACCCTGCGCGTCGACCCGTACCTCTTGCGTCTCTTCCCACACGGGCGTGGCGTCGCTGTCCGACGCATAGAGCGCCAGCGTCACCACTTCCATGGCCGCGGGCGGCAGGCCGCTCGCAGGCACGAACTGGCCGTCTACCCGCACCAGCCGAGGCACCGAGGCCGCCGGCGGCACAGCCGGCCCTTGAGCCGCCTGCGCGCCCGCCGTCACCCACAAACACAGCACTCCGACGACCGCACCGAGTGTCGAACGCAACATCCCATCCCCCTTGTGCCCAACCGCGTTCGCACTCCGGCCGGGAGCCGAACGGGCCGCGTACAAGGCAGTAGCGGAATAATCGCGTGGACTGGCTCCGAGGCCTGTGACCGCGTCCTGCTGAGGGCGGTGGCGAGCGGCTGCTTCTGCACCTCGTTGAGCAGGCTTCGGCCCGAACGCCTGGCACGAACAACGTGTCACCGCACATCTCCGCAGGGTCTCTGCGCCTGACACCGCGGCCTTCTCACCATCCGCACAGCGGCTGATTGACGCGCGAGTCGACCCGGAAGAAGCCGGAATTGCCCATGAAGGCCGTGTCGACTGCGCCGGTACGGCCATAGTGCGTCTCTTCCCACCGCGTCGTGGCGTCGGCGTCGCCTGAGCCTGGGACGACTGGGCCTGGACGGGATGTCGCGGCCTGCACCTATCCCGTTGAGCGGCGCGATGCCTGCTCGAGGGGGGCCGAATGAAACGCGACCTTCATGTTCTGGTGGTGGCCACGGCCCTGGGGGTGGCTGTGGGTAGCGGACTTCTGCTCAGGGCGCAGACCGAGCAGCGCTCGGAGGGAGCGTGGGCGGATCCTCATTGAGGATCGCCGCCATCGTCTCGGCCGTCGTGGCGCGCCGAAACGCGCGCCGACCGGACAAGAACTCGTAGAGAATGGCGCCGAAGGCGAAGAGGTCGGCGCGATGGTCGATGGGGAACCGCGGACCTGCTCGGGCGCCATGTCGCCGACGGTGACGAGTCACAGGCCGGGCTCGGTGTGCTGCGCCGTCGGACTGTCGGCGCCGCCCACCGAGCGCTTGTCGACGATCTTCGACAGCCCGAAGTCCAGGACCTTGACGCGATCGTCCGCGGTGATAAGTTCTCGGGCTCCAGATCGCGATGGCGATCGCCTTGCGCACCGGCGCGGGTCCGGCCAGTAGCCGTTCCCGGAGCGTCTATCCTTCGAGCAACTCCGAGGCGGTGTACGGCGCCTCGCCCTCGGCGCCAATGTCGTCGACCGCGAGGCGGCAGTACCTTGATCGCGACGTCGCGCCGCAGCGCCGACAGAACCTCATACGGACCGAGGCAGACGCCGACTGCAAGAGGCACGGACCGAGCCTGTTCTCCTGTGGGCGCCAGCGGGGCCGACCAGCACCGATGGCTATTGGCGCGCCGCCGCCATCGACGTCGGCGCTGCGGGCGCCTTGCCCTTCCAGAAGCCCATGAGCGCCGTGTACCGCGCGGAGGCAAGTTCGGTGTTACCGGCAGCGGCGTAGGCCTGAGCCGCACCCATGAGCGCACGGGCGCGATTGGGCATGCGCAGCAGACTCGCGTCGAACGCCGCAGCAGCGTCCGCAGGCTTCCCGGTGCGCAGCAGCACCTCGCCCAGTACCTCGTGGGAGGGCTTCACCGGGTCGGCCGCGCCGTTGGGCGGACGCATGCTCTCTTCGATCTGCACGGCCTCCTTCAGCATCGCGATGGCCTCGTCCTTCTGGCCCATCGCCTCGGCGACGAGCGCCGCCAGCTGCTTGTGCATGATGCGCACGGCCTTGCCGGCGTCGGGCCCGCCGCCCATCGGCAGCGCTCCCGGCTTGGCCGCCGTAGCCTCCGCGGAGGCGGGGCCATGATCGGCGTGAGCTCCGCCACCGCCGGCTCCGCCGGGTGAGGGACCGGCTTTGGCCGCCAGCATCACCAGCATCTTCTCTGCCGTCGCCAGGTCGCCCGTCTTCACGGCGCTCATGCCGTTGGCCAGCACCGTCTCGTTCGAGGCGTCGGCCGTCACGGCTTGCACTTTCCACTCCTCGGTCTCGATCGTGTACCGGGCGTTGACGAGCGCCAGCACGCCGGCCGCACGGGGATGCTTGGTCGTGGCCTGCATCTCCTCGAACGCGCGGATGCGCTCACGCGCGCCCGCGTAGTCGCCCAGTTGCAGGAAGCCGTACTGGCCCCAGTCACCCGAGTGCGACATGTCGCCAGGCACGTCGCCGGGCTGCCACAGGGCCTTGGCGATGTTGAACGCACGCACGTTCTGGTGCGCCACCTCGTTCCACATCCCGTGCTGGATGAAGATGTGCGTGGGCATGTGGACGGCGTGCGACACGGCCGGGACGATCCTGGCGTAGACGTGCGCGGCCTCGAGTGCGAGCGGCGCGTGCACGGGGTCGTCGAAGGCGTGGATGATGTAGTGCGTGGCGCCGGGGTGGTTCGGATTGCGCTTGACCACGTCCATCGCCAGCGCGCCGGCCTTCATCTCAGGACGGAAGGTGCTGTCGTCGGTGGCGCGCGCGCCGCTCAGTAGCGACAGGGCATATAGCGTCGTCACTTCGTCGTCGCTCGGGAACTGCGCGTGCAGGCGCTCCATGGCCTGCATGTAGGCCACGCGGCGGGCACGCCAGTCGGGCCCCTCTTTCCAGAGCTCTTCGACCGCCTGCAGGAAGCCCTTCTCGCGCGGCGTCGGCGCCTTGGCCAGCCGTGCGGCCGTACTCGGGCCGAGCCTCGCCAGCACGGCGCGGGGGTTCTTGTCGTCCTGTATCGGGGCGAGGGGGTGGTTGTAGCAGAGCGTCTCGCCCCAGTACGCCATGGCGAAATCTGGCTGCAGGCGCTGCGCTTCCTTGAATTCCGCGATCGCCTGCTTCCAGCCGAAGCTGTGCAGAATGGCCGCGCCGCGCAGGAAGTGTCGCTGCGCTTCCGCGGACCCGGATGTGGGGAACGACATGGAACCGACGTTCTCGAGCTGCGCCGACGCCGGTATGGCGGTCAACGTCAAGCCGACCAGCGCCGCAAGGACAGTACGCATGCACACCTCCACAAGGGTTGAGCCGAACAACTCGATTCTACGGGTACGATCCCGGTCAATGGTCAAAAAATCCACGACTCGATCCGAGACGCGATCGCGCACACCCTTCAAGCGGGGCAACTCGATCAAGGCTGAACGGCCGACGCGGACCCGTCCGCCCGTCCGGTCGGTGATAAGGTGAGCCGCAGAGGCCACACCTTGGACACTCATGACACGCACGACGGCTTGACGCCGAAGGCCGTGGCGTCGCTCGAACTCCCCGCGGCCATCGAGACGGCCAGCTACGCCACGGCGCTCGACATCGACACGGCGCTGGCGCACGACGAGGGGCGTGCGGCCGCACTCGAGGCGAAGGTCGCGGCCCATCGCGAGGTGACGCTGACGCACCTCATGACGCATCGCGGCACGCAGGTGTTCGACCCCACCCGCTTCCGCTGGCCGCAGTCTCTGTTCATCCCCAGGGGCGCGAACGCGCGTGACTACTGGTTCAGCCCGGCCCCTGACGATCATCGCTACGGTCTCGACTGGATCGCGCCGCCCTCCGCCACGCAGAACAAGGCGTCGAGCCAGGACGGCACCCTCTCGGCCTTCAGCCAGCTCCTCAACGCCACGCCCGGCCGGCCGCAATCGTCCGAAGCGGGCCTCGGGGTCTTCTACACGCCGACGATGTCCCTCGGCGTCGTCGCGCTGGAACCCACGGTCACCTGCGCCGGGTCGTTGCGGACCATGATCGAGAACTTCCCGCAGCTCGTCGCGGGATCGGTCGAGGTCAAGGTCAGCCTGCAGCTCGCCGCGTGGCAGAAGATTCCCGGCGGCTTCGACCTGCTCGGCTACAGGTCGTTTGCGGTCGCCACCTCGGGCCGGCGCGACCAGTCCCACGGCGCGGAACTCCAGTCGTTCCAACGCGCGTTCTCCGGCGCCAACCTTTCGGCGCCGTTCGTCGTGCAGTCGGGCCGCACGTATCTGCTCGGGGTCGTGGCCCGCGTGGACGTGCTCTCGACGCTCACCACGAACACCGGCGCGGCCCTGCCCGCCGTGAGCAATACCCTGCTGAGAGTCTGGGGCCAGATGAACTGCCTCGTGCCGCAGATCGACGTGGTGACCAAGCGCGTCGACATCCCGTAGCGACGCGTGCCGGCGGCGCGGCCGATGCACTGGGGGGCATGGTCGGGCGATAGGCGCGTTTGGCGCGGGGGCGGGGCAACCGAATGGGCGTTATCAGACCCGCCGAGCCACAGCCAGCGTCAGCCACCGCCGAGGTCTCCTCATCCCGCGTGGACAATTGCGCCGCGCTCGCGACGATAGTCACGGTGAGCGCGAGGTGACGGAAGCCCCATTATCGGACGTGGACGCGCCGCCGCTCCCTCTCGCCGTCGGACGAGCCCACAACAGGCATACAGGGACCACGACGGCGGCCCGGACACGCCGATGTGGCGCCGACGCGCGGCGGGGCGCGCCTTCGAGCGCCCGCGGCATGCACCTCCGGCGTGGGCGCGGCGGCGTGTGGACGACCGCCGGGGCCGGCAGCGGCACGACGGTCGGCAGGCCCAGACGCGTCAGGATGCGCCGCACCACCGCGGAGTCCTCGATCAGCGCGACCAGGCGCGCCTCGGGCAACACGGACTTTGGCCGGATTGGCGCAGGCCGGGCCCCGGGCTTTCGACGGTCCTACGTCGAACCGGCAATCGCGGACATGCACGCTCGTACGTGCTCGGCAACCGCCCCCTGATCGGGTTCGTCCAGGGTTCCGATACGCCGGGTGATGAACCGGTTGTCCAGGGTGAAGAGTTTCATGCGCACGAGGCTCGGTGCCGTCAGGCCGGCGTGTTCCAGACTGCGAATCGGCGTGTCGCCGGGCCACGGCAGATGCGAGGCCGAGGTGATCATCGCAAGCACCGAATGGCCGCTGCGATTGAAGGGCCTGCCGCTGAGAACCAGCGCGGGACGCCGCTTCGTCGAGGCGCGGTCCGTGAACGGGAAGGGCACGACCACGACCTGCCAGACGTCACAGGTCACGGTAGGCCTCTTCGTCCTCCCTGGAACCCCACTCGACGAGCGTCGACTCGACCGCGGCGTTGAACGCCAGGTCGATCGGCTCCAGTCGGCGTAGCGTGACGATGCCCTTGCTGACGTCGTAGGCCACCGCGTCCCCCGGCCGCACCCCGATGGCCTCCCGGATCCGTTTCGGCAATGTCACCTGGCCTTTGCTGGAGACACGGCTGATCTGAATGGCGGTCTTGGCGCCCGTTCCGAAAATCATACTGTAAAGAATACAAGAAATCAGGCAAGTACGCCAAGCCGATTTTGTCCGGCCGGAATGGCCGGGGCCAACTCGGCCTCCTTACGCCCCCTCTACACGCCGAACTGACGCACGTGGTGGTGTGTTTGTGCAATCAGCACGCCCCAACTGACGCGCGACAGTTCACGGAAGGCCGGGTGCGGCAACAGCCGGTGTGGGTGCCGTCGAGGCGCGGGAGCGTGTCGGCGAAGGTCTGCAGCTCGCGCACGAAGTCGGCGCCGTTCGAACGCGCCAGTAGTTCCGGCGCCGTGGGCGCGCTCTTCGGCATCGGCAGGTGGTGGATGATTCAGGTAGCGCCTGGACTGAACGTGTCTGTGTTCCTCGGGACCAGTCGTATGCGACCCAGAGGTATCGTCGCGCTAGTCGTCGCCACCGGATGCATCGCGTCGTGCGGCACGCCCACTGAACCCGACGGCCGCTCGGGCCTCATGTACCTGGCTCTTGTGTACACGGGCGATGGCATCGCCCCGATGGCCTGCAAAGCCATCTTCAAGTGCCGAGGCCTGTGATTACGTCCTGCTGAGGGCGGTGGCGAGCGGCTGCTTCTGCACCTCGTTGAGCAGGCTTCGGCCCGAACGCCTGGCACGAACAACGTGTCACCGCACATCTCCGCAGGGTCTCTGCGCCTGACACCGCGGCCTTCTCACCATCCGCACAGCGGCTGATTGACGCGCGAGTTGACCCGGAAGAAGCCGGAATTGCCCATGAAGGCCGTGTCGACTGCGCCGGTACGGCCATAGTGCGTCTCTTCCCACCGCGTCGTGGCGTCGGCGTCGCCTGAGCCTGGGACGACTGGGCCTGGACGGGATGTCGCGGCCTGCGCCTCACAGCGGATGGCGCGTGAGAAGGGGTTCAGAGCAGCGGGAAGACCAGCGCCACGATCGCGGTCACGCGGCAGACGGCGGCGAGCCCGGGATGCAGTCGCTCGATGTTGTTCCACGCGAGCGCGAGCGCGGTCATGGCCACGAGCATCACCACCACCCACACGAGCACCATGCGCGGCGGCTGCGGGCCCAGCGTGGGCCCGAGGCCGGTCGTCCAGTGCGAGCCGTAGAGCAGGGCGACGTGCACGGCGTAGACCAGCAGCGACTCCTCCGCCAGCCCCTGCAGCGGCGGCGTGAGCCTGGTCACGTAGTGGCCGATGGCCGCCACGACCGCCAGCAGGAGCAGCACCGACCCGAAGCGCTGCACGAACGACAGCGGACTGGCGCGCCACCAGTCGTGCACGCCGTACTCGAACCAGCCGAACTCGCCCATGAGACCCGCGCCCACGGCCAGCACCGCGCCCGTCAGGAACAGGCCGCGGGCCAGCGGCTCCAGGTGGTCGCGCGTGGCCCACGGCGCCGCGGTGACGCCAAACGCCGCGCCGAGCAGCGTGAACCCGGCCCACGGGAAGAGCGGGAACAGCGACCCGGTGTCGTGCGACAGATACGAGGCCGCGATGAGCGGCAGGTGCGCCGTCCACCCGCTGCCGTGCGCCAGCGGCGTGAAGCCCACGAGCAGCGCGGCCAGGATGCCGCAGGTGATGGCGAAGCGCCGGGGCGTGCGCGTGAGGCCGATGAGCAGCTGCAGCGCCAGCAGCGTGATGGCCACGTTCTGCAGCACGTCCACGCTGAAGAACGAGCGCCACCGCTCGTCGGTGGCAAAGGGCAGATCCACGAACCGGCCCATCGGGAACTTCACGAAGTAGCCGAGGCCGAGGAAGAACGCCAGGCGCCGCACGCGCTTGAACGAGCGCCGCGAGAAGCGGCCCTGCTCCTCCCAATGACGCAGCGCCGTGAGGCTGAAAGCCGCGCCCGAGAGGAAGAGGAAGGTGCACGACGTGAGGCCGCGCAGGTAGAGCCAGGCGTTGTACTGGAGGCTGGTGCGGAAGTCGGGGTGCAGCAGCGCGTCGATGGTGTGGCCCTGCACCATCAGCAGCACGGCCACGGCCCGGGCCAGATCCACAAACAGGATCCGACCCGCGCCGGCCGAGGATGCGGCGGCCGGGCCCGCCGCGCTCCCCGCCACGGGCGATTGCGTCACACCGGTGTGGCGCTCGCAAACACGGTGCGCATCGACTCGAGCGCGCCGGTCAGCTCCGTGCGATCCCGGCAGGTGCAGAAGCGCAGGTAGCCTTCACTGGCCGGACCGAAATCCACGCCGGGCACGCAGCCCACGCGTCCATGCTTGATGAGGTACTCGGCCGTGGCCCACGACACCGACGGGCCCTGGTCGAGGCCCAGGTCACGCGCCCAATCGGGGTTGATCTTC
>Ga0335394_10000840_pt1 | contig 33647 bp, 28 predicted proteins | sample MAT03_FD_205741 | JGI IMG/M metagenome (GOLD analysis project Ga0335394, IMG submission 205741) | Freshwater microbial communities from Lake Fryxell liftoff mats and glacier meltwater in Antarctica - MAT-03 (spades assembly) (version 2) ...
TCTGTTTTTCTTCCAAAGGAAGATCTGATATATGTAACATGAAGCAAAGTTAGCCATATTTTAAAAAAAGTGTCGTTTATTTATACTTAACTACTTATAAGTGCAAACCTTTCACTTCGATAGGCTACTTTTGGCTTTATCATATTGTCGCAATGGTCCATTTGTGGGGTGCGGTTGGGCAAAGGTAGTAGTTGTTCCAAAATAAACTGTGCGTAGCTGTTGCCAAGACCGTTGTAGTGCTTCCTGTTTTAAATGCCTGCTGGCGTTTAGCAAAATTGAATATATAACACTAAATTTACGGCTGGTAAAGTCGTTTTTTAGGGCTATTCTACTAATCCGTGAATTGCCGACCAGTACCCGTACACAGACATTTGATGAAACAGGTAATCAAAAAAATTATTCCTACGCAATTGACGCAGCAATTGGGCCGCCTACGATTGCAGTTAGAGAGTATGTCTTATCGGTTTGGGAACGACGTAGAATGTCCCATTTGTAGCAGTACTTATAAATCGTTTATGCCGTTTCGGTATCGTCAAAATGCCTACTGCCCCAACTGCAAATCGCTCGAACGCCACCGCTATATTTACCTAAACTTGCGCGACAAACTGGGTTTTTATGCCGCCCCGCGCAAAAAAGTATTGCATTTTGCCCCCGATATTTGTTTGATTTCGGGCATTGTCAAAAATCCAAATATCGAATACGTTACCGCTGACTACATGACATCGTTTACGAGCAGCATTACCGTAAAACCCGACTACGTGATGTCCATTGACAACATACAGTTTCCTGCGGCCTCATTCGATGTCATCATTGCCATTGGCATTTTGGTAATGGTCTCGGACGATGCCAAGGCCATTTCAGAAGTGTTTAGGTGCTTAAAATCAGGCGGATACGCTATTTTTCACGACCCCATCAACCTCAACCAGCCGCAGTCGTTTTCAGATGCCAATTTGACTCTCGAAGAAAAACAAAACCTCTACCACGGCCACGATCAACGCTGGTACTACGGAGCCGACTACGCCGACCGACTACGCGCCCAAGGTTTTGAAGTAGAAATAGACACTTACGCGCAAGAAATTGACGGAAAACGTTACGGGATTTCGCCCAATGAGCGCATTTATGTAGCCAAAAAAGGATAGCGATAGTCCACTGGCGACACGAAAGTTTCTTTGATGGTGCGTGGCGACACCCACCGCAGTAGGTTGAGCATAGAGCCCGCCTTGTCGTTGGTGCCAGAGCCCCGCGCCCCGCCAAAAGGCTGCTGCCCTACTACCGCGCCCGTGGGTTTGTCGTTGATATAAAAATTACCCGCTGCGTTTGCCAATCGCTTAGTGGCCAGCTCGATAGCGTAGCGGTCTTGGGCAAAAATAGCCCCCGTCAAAGCATAAGGCGAGGTATTGTCGAGTAGCGTGAGGGTTTGTTCAAACTGGTCGGGTGGGTAAACATAAATTGTCAAAACAGGGCCAAATATTTCTTCGCACATGGTTATGTAAGTGGGATCGGTGGTTTGCAAAACGGTAGGTTCTACAAAATATCCCTTCGATTTGTCGCAATTGCCCCCTGCAATCACGGTTACGCGCGGGTCATTTTTGGCGTTGGTAAGGTAAGTAGCAATTTTATCGAACGACTTTTCGTCAATTACGGCGTTAATAAAATTACCGAAGTCTTCTGTTCCGCCCATTTTTAAGGTTTTTAGGTCGGTGGTTAAATGGGTTTTTACGGCCTCCCACAAGTTGGCTGGAATGTATGCCCGCGAGGCTGCCGAACACTTTTGACCTTGGTACTCAAATGCCCCGCGCAGCAGGCCCACGGCTACTGCCTTGGCATCGGCAGAGTGGTGGGCCATCACAAAATCTTTGCCGCCCGTTTCGCCCACAATGCGCGGAAACGACTTGTAAACGGGCAGGTTTTCGCCGATGGTCTTCCAAATGTGCTGAAACACCTTGGTACTGCCCGTAAAGTGAATGCCTGCAAAATGGGGGTGCGCAAAAATCACTTCGCCCGCCGTTGGGCCATCGGCATAGACCAGGTTGATAACACCCTGCGGCAAGCCTGCCTCCAAAAACACCCGCATCAGCAAGTCGGCGGCGTAGGCTTGGGTATAGGCGGGTTTCCACACCACCACGTTGCCCATCAAAGCCGCCGAAGTGGGCAAGTTGCCCGCAATGGCCGTAAAATTGAACGGCGTAAGCGCAAATACAAACCCTTCAAGGGGACGGTATTCCAGCCGATTCCAAACGCCGTCGGACGATTGCGGCTGCTGGGCGTAGATTTCGGTGGCATATTGCACGTTGAAACGCAAAAAGTCAATCATTTCGCAGGCGGCATCGATCTCGGCTTGGCAAACATTTTTCGATTGCCCCAGCATGGTGGCAGCGTTGATAGCCGCCCGGTATTTGGTAGCCAATAAGTCGGCGGCTTTCAAAAAAATACTGGCGCGGTGTTCCCAGGCCATGTCAGTCCAAGCGGTGCGGGCCGCGAGGGCGGCTTCGATGGCGGCCTCTACGTGGGCAGCGGTGCCTTCGTTGAGATAGCCCAGCACGTGTTGGTGGTCGTGCGGGCATACCACGGCGTGCTTGTGGTTGGTCATAATTTGCGTACTGCCAATATACATGGGCAAATCCAGCACTTGGGCGCGGGCTTCGGCCAAGGCCGCCCGAACGGCCGCCCGCTCAGCACTGTCGGGGGCGTAATTTTTTACGGGTTCGTTTTTGGGAGTAGGAACATTAAAAAATCCAGTCATTGGTTATTAATCTATTGTTGAAGGGCCAATTTTAGTAAATAAAAACAGCAACTCAAAGTAAGATTTTGAATAACCAATCGCGCACTGGATAGTTGGGGCAATGGTAGCTTAGAAGCATAAAAAACAAATGCCTAAAATATCACAGGCATAATGTCGTTATTTGTGTCTTAGAAAGTTTAATTAGGTAAGCCCATGACAACACAGCAAACAACGACGATGGATCGTCAAGAATTTTTCAAACTGGTAGGCGTAAGCGTAGGAGCGGTTGTTTTACAGCACTGCCTGTCGGGTTGTTCAAATAGCAAAGAAAACCCCCAGCCAGCACCGCCCACCGGCACTACGGTCAATGTCAATGCCACGGACTTCACGGTTTTACGCAACAAAGGTGGCGTAGTGTATAAAAATGGTATTATCATTGCCCGCACCCAGCAAGACACGTTTTTGGCCGTTTCGCAGGCGTGCACGCACCAGGGTACCCCCGTCAATTTTGAAAGTACCAACAACACCTTTGTGTGCCCCAACCACGGCTCGATTTTTAGCAGCCTCGGTGCGGTTCAGCAAGGCCCCGCCAGTATCCCGCTCAAACGCTACGAAACTTCGTACGATGCTACCACGGGCGATTTAAGGGTTTTTTAACTTGACCGCCAAACGCGCCAATAACTGTACGGTATTGGTTTGGCCGGCCTTTAATGATGCACTCGTTTTACCAAATCAACCCCGCCAATTTAGACCCATTCCCGCCGTCTTCGGAGTATTTTGGGCAGGCATGGAGTTTTTGCCACGACTGGCTGGCGGGCACCGCCACTTTTGTACGTGCTACTTCTGGCTCAACGGGAGTGCCCAAACCCATCTCGCTCACCCGTTCTCAACTGCAAGCCAGCGCCAGTGCCACACAGCAAGCCCTCGACTTGCGGCAAGGAGAGGCGGCGTTGGTTTGCCTCAATGTGGGCTACATTGCGGGCACGATGATGCTGGTACGGGGTTTGGAAATTGGCCTAAAAATGTACGTCGTTGCGCCCACGGCCAGTCCACTGGCCGATATTCCTGCCGATATAGTGATTGATTTTGCGGCTTTTGTGCCCTTGCAACTTCAAACCATGCTCCAAAACGGCGCGGCGGCGCGTTTGAACACATTCAAAAAAATCATCGTTGGTGGTGCTGCCGTTGGCGACTTATTATTGCAACAAATTGAGCAACTGCAAGTGCCTGTTTTTAGCACCTACGGCATGACCGAAACCGTATCGCACGTGGCGTTGCGGCGACTCAACGGCCCCGATAAGTCAGCGTACTACCAACTGTTGCCAAATATAGCAACCGCTACCGACCCACGCGGCTGCTTGCGGCTACGCGGGGCAGTAACCAACCACGAATGGGTACAAACCAATGATTTGGTGCAATTTATTGATAATCAAAACTTTAAACTACTTGGCCGCGCCGACAACGTTATCAACAGCGGCGGCGTTAAGATTCAGTTGGAAAAAATAGAACGCGCTCTTGAAATGATTTTAGCGCCAAACGTTCGTTTTTTTGCGTGGCACCAACCCGACGAAACACTGGGCCAAAAACTCGTTTTGGTGGTACAAAAATCGGACGATAAGCGCGTAACCGAAGACCTAAAAACCGCTCTCTTGCCACACCTAACACCTTACGAAATCCCGAAATTGGTTTATTACATCGAAAAATTTATTGAAACCCCAACGGGCAAGATTGATAAACGTGCTACTTTTGAGGCCGCTAAACATTTACTATGAAATTAACAATCCGTTTTGAAACGGCTCCCAACATACCACCGCCTTACGCTTATCAGTACGAATTGGCTTTGGAGGCATCTTCGGAGGCTTTGCTGGCCAATTTGAGACTAACGTACCTCGACCGTGAAGACCTCGAACTTGACGAAATCGAAGCCGAGGGCTTTTCTGAAAACGACGATTATGCCTGGCGGGGAAGTTTAGACGCAGCTTGGCGCGAGCAAGTGGAGCAATTGGTCGAAAAAACCACCCTGAAAGCCGAAGCCAATACGACCGATAACGACGACTTTGTGGAACTCGAAATCCAAACTGACGAAAAATCTACCACAGGCGCACCCAAAAACCGCCGCGATTGGCTTTACATGGCCCAAGAGCTCTTGCAGGCCGTCTTAGAAACAGCAGGAAAAGACCGTCCTTTTGAGTTGCAGGTACTCGAAAACAACCAAACAACAACGCTCGAAGCAGTGATAACCGCTTCTTTTAAGCAGCGGTCGGCGCAGGTGAAGCGCGTTGAAAACGGCAAATCGGCTTTGCGCTACTACCCTTGGCATACCTTGCCCCAACTCATGGAGACACTGTACGCCCCCGACTACGAAACGGAAAATTTGCCCACCAAAAAGCCAACCCAAAAGGGGCTTTTTGTCAATATCGGCGATGGGTTTTGGTACGAAATAGGCACGCACATCGTTGAGCCAGGCAAGCACGCCAAAACGCTGCCCAAACTCGAAAAAATGCTTTTGGAGTTGTTGGGCTAAGACAATAAAACAGCAAGGCTACCTTAATTCTGAACAATTTTGCCCAAATAATGATAAAAAGGCGTTTTGCTGTTTTCGTTTTTGGGTTTGTATTTGCCTGTTACCAGCGGCACATACATTACGCGGCGGCGGCTTGCCTCGCCAAAATTGGGCGATTGCTGCACGCGGTGCCAAAGTCGCCCATCGTGAACTGTCAAGTCGCCGGCCTCAATGTCAAACCCTACTTCGTCGGGTTCGGGCGTGTGGTCCATGAAGGCTTTTTTCCAAAACAACATCTTGAAAACACTCTGCTTGTGCGTACCAGGCATGACCCGCAGCCCTCCGTTGGAGATGGGGCAAGTATCTAAGTGGATACCTACGTTGAGCATGGGCATGATTTTCTGTCCCAAAAACAAATCGCGCGGGCTATCGGTGTGCCAGCCCATCTGCGAAAAAGCACTACTGGGCGTTCTGACGTAGTGATTTACCACTAAGCCATCTTTTTCGTCTTCGCCCAAACGCCCTTCGTAAGGGTGCAGCAGGTCTACCAATGCTTTCAGGCGCGGGTCTTGCAGCAACTCATGCAAAACAGGACTATACTGCGACGTAAAGGCCAGTCGCTGAATCATTTTATTGCCGTTTTCGTCTTGGCCAAACTTGAGCGGCACACCATTTACTTTGTCGGTGCCTTGTTCGAGCCATTGTTTTTCTACGCGGTGTACTTCGCTCAAAAATAGCTTAACCGTTTGTTGATCAATGAAGTTTTTGAAATGAATAAATCCGTATTTGCCAAAAAAAGCCAACTGATCAGGCAGTAGCTTTTCTTCTAATTTGAACTGTGGTTGTTCTATTTTTCTCATATCGGCTAATGACCTGTGTTAGTATTCAATTAGTGAAACGGTTAGCCAAAACTACCATTTAGTAACCTCATTTTTTCAATAAAAACAAATATTTTTTTACAAAATAATGGTGTAGTTGCATTATTAACAAATTGTTACCAATTAAAAACAGTCTAAATCTTGGCGGCTCAATCGCTTTTTAGGATTTATTGAATATGGCTAATGTGTTTAATAAACTGATTTTTAAATATTTGCAATTTATTTTTCAGGTACGTTTTTGAAATAAAAAAAGATTATAAACCAAAAAATAGCAAACACTTTTTAGCATTACTTTTTTTGAAAACGCCCAGACGGGTAATTTACGGTGTTGCAATTACCGAAATCTCGACATTGACATCTTTGGGCAAACGCGCCACTTCAACAGTTTCGCGAGCGGGGTATTCGCCCGTAAAAAAATGGCCGTATATTTCATTGACTGCCCCAAAACTATTCATGTCTTTCAAAAATATACTGGTTTTTATAATATTGTGGTAGCTCAAACCCGCTTCTTTCAATACTGCCCCGATGTTGAGCATCACTTGCCGCGTTTCTTGCTCAATACCGCCCGACACCACGCTACCCGTGGCGGGGTCAATGGGGATTTGACCCGACACAAACAACATATTGCCTGCCATCACGGCTTGCGAGTAAGGACCAATAGGAACAGGGGCTTCGGTGGTAAAAATAATCTTTTTTGACATGGTATTTGATAAATTTAATTTTTGAAATGCAATAAAAAATATTTTCTAAGTAGTTGCGGCTTAACTGCCCAATTCCCGCAAATACATCTGAACGGTGTTTTCTAAGCCATAGTAAAGCGCGTCGCACATCAGGGCGTGGCCAATAGAAACCTCGTCGAGGGGCGTTACGTTTTGGTAGAAATAGCGCAGATTGTCCAGACTCAAATCGTGGCCTGCATTGATACCCAGCCCCAATTGGCGGGCCAATTGAGCCGATTCGGCGTACGGAGCGGCGGCTTTTGCGGGGTTTTTGAAAAAATGAGCAGCGTAAGGCTCGGTATATAGCTCCACGCGGTCGGCACCAACGGCTTTTGCTCCCTCAATCATTTTAGGGTCGGGGTCGATAAAAACGGATACCCGAATGTGGGCACTTTTAAATTCCTGAATCAAGTCGGTGAGGCGTTGGGCATGGGCAATGGTGTCCCAGCCTGCATTGGAGGTAAGCGCGCCGAGCGCGTCGGGTACGAGCGTAACTTGCGCGGGATTTACGCGCAGCACCAGCTCTACAAATTTGCGTTCGGTGGGGTTTCCTTCGATGTTGAACTCGGTAGTGATGACCTCGGCCAAATCCAGTACATCTTGGTAGCGAATGTGCCGCTCGTCGGGGCGTGGATGAACGGTAATTCCCTCAGCACCAAATCGTTCGCAATCCAGTGCTACCTTCACCACGTCGGGGTTGTTGCCCCCGCGCGAATTGCGTAGTGTGGCTATTTTGTTGATATTTACACTAAGTCGGGTCATTGTTGGTGGGTAATTGTGGCTTAGATGTATTTCAAAAACACAACCACTTGTCAAATAATTGCACCTTTCAAACTTTTTTTGGCCTAAAATGTGTTTATTTACCACATCATATCGTTAGTATTCAACCAAATAATCAATCATTTAGTTTTTTTTTATGAAATCTTTCATTCTTAGTATTTCTCTTGTTGCATTATCAGTAACTATTGTTTTTTCTCAAACCAAAAAAACACCTTCCAAACCAATTACTGCTGCCAAAGCACCTGTTGCTGTCAAAGCAACCCCGCCAGCTTTGAAAATGACCAGCGAAGCCGACTCAGTAGCGTACAGCATCGGTGTAAATGTAGCCCGAAATTTAAAAAGTCAAAATTTAGAAAAGTTGAACGTTGATTTGTTGGTAAAGGGCCTGCGCGATGCCATGCAGTCGGGCAAAACACAACTCAACGAAATGCAATGCAACGCCGTGATTGGTAAATATTTTGAAAAAATACAACGCGACAAGCAAGCCACCGAATCCAAACAATATGAGCCTACCAAACTGGCTGGCGCTGCGTTTTTGGAAGAAAACAAAAAGAAAGACAGCGTAGTAACACTGGCCAGTGGCTTGCAGTACAAAATAATGAAAGCGGGCAGCGGCCCCAAGCCTACCGTCAGCAATACCGTAAAAACACACTACCACGGTACGCTCATTGATGGAACAATTTTTGATAGCTCGGTACAGCGCGGCACGCCCGCTGAGTTTCCAGTTGGCGGCGTGATTCAGGGCTGGGTAGAAGCTTTGCAGCTAATGCCCGTTGGCTCAAAATGGAAACTATTTGTGCCCTACAACCTCGCCTATGGCGAGCGCAGCGCAGGCGCGGCCATCAAGCCGTTTTCTACGTTGATTTTTGAGGTAGAATTGCTCGAAATTACCAAATAAACATTTATGGTCATTGATTTGTTGTTCAAACAAATCAATGACTTACAATACATCACCAAAGATCTTTTATTAGCTATGAAACGTTATTTGATTGCGCTGGCTTCTGTTTTGCTGTTGAGCCTCCAACCCGACACTTCGCGTTCGGTCAATTCTACGCTGCCGCCTTTTAAAGCTGCCGAAGACGATTTGAAACCTACTGTTTCGCAGCAAAAAGTGGAGGTGTATATTGCCAAAATATTTTCGGGCTACCACTACCGCAAGTTTACGCTCAACGACTCGCTGTCGTCCAAAATGTTTGACAATTATTTGGACGAAATGGACAAATCGAAGCTCTATTTTTTGAGCAGCGACATTACTTATTTTGAAAAATACCGCTTCCAACTCGACGATAACCTCAACAGTGGCAATCTGGACGCGGCCTACGAAATGTACAATACTTTTCGGAAACGCTACAAAGAGCGCAGTGGCTACATTGAAACGCTGCTCAAAAACTCAAAATTTGATTTTACCGAGGACGAGTCTTTTAATACCGACCGCGAAAAAGCAACTTGGGCCAAAGATGCCGATGAATTGAACCAACTGTGGCGCAAAATTATAAAAAATGACGCAATAGAATTTAAACTGAGCAAGAAATCAGCAATAACGGCGGCATTAAATGAAAAGTTGGGCGCTGCTAAGCCAGTAACCAATATGGATTCGTTGATGACTACTACCCTGAAAGACCGCTACAAAAACCGCGACCGCAACCTGGGAAGGATACGAAGCGAGCAGGTGTTTCAGATGTACATGAATGCCTTTTGCGAAGTCTTAGACCCACACACGCGCTATTTTTCGCCTGCCGACTCTGACCGATTTAAGCAAGACATGTACAAAACCCTCGACGGAATTGGGGCGATGCTCCGCGAAGACGGCAATTACATCAAAGTAGTTTCGATTGTAGATGGCGGGGCGGCTTTTAAAGACAAACGCCTCAAACAAGGCGACAAAATTGTGGGGGTAGCCCAAGGCGACACGGGGCGTATCGAAGACATTGTGGGCTGGTACGTGGACGATGCCGTCAAGAAAATAAAAGGTGCGCGCGGTACAGTGGTGCGTTTGCAAATACTATCTGCCGATGCACTTCCCAACGCGCCACTCAAAGAGATTAGGTTGGTTCGCGAGAAAATAAACTTGCAAGAGTCGCGCGCTACCAAAGAGATTGTAACTATCAACCAAAATAAGCGCGATTACAAGATTGGAGTCATTAATTTACCCTCGTTTTACCGCGACTTTGAGTCGGCGGGAAAGCGTGAAAAAGATTTTAACAGCACCACCCGCGACGTGCAACGCATGATAGATTCGTTGCGCTTAGAAAACATTGACGGCCTGGTACTCGACCTGCGCAACAACGGCGGCGGCTCGCTCACCGAGGCCATTTCGCTTACGGGTTTGTTTATTCCAAAAGGCCCGGTAGTGCAAGTGAAAGAATCAACGGGCGAAAGCGAAACCTACACCGACCCCGACCCATCAGTGGTGTACGACGGACCGATGGCGGTGTTAATTAATCGTTTTAGTGCTTCGGCCTCCGAAATTTTTGCGGCGGCTATTCAAGACTACAAGCGGGGAATTATCATTGGCGAGCAAACTTACGGCAAAGGGACGGTTCAAACCATGGTAGATTTGAACCAATGGATGCCCCGCGAAACCGAAAAATTGGGCCAAGTAAACATCACTATTCAGAAGTTTTACCGCATCAATGGCAGCAGCACACAACGCAAAGGCGTAACACCGGACGTGGAGTTTCCGTCGGCGTTTAGTGCCGAAGAATACGGCGAAAGCTCGCAACCTACGGCGTTGCCTTGGGACCAAATTGCCACTACGCGCTTCGATTTGAGCAAAGCCCTCAACGACAAGCAAGTGAGCAAGCTCAAAGAAAAGCACCAACAACGCATGAAATCGGACGTAGAATTGAAGAAGTTGGTAGAAGAACTTGAGCTTTTCCGCAAAGCCCGCGAAAACAAAGTGGTGTCTTTGCAAGAAACCAAACGCAAAAAAGAGCGCGACGAAGCCGAGAAAAAGCGCGAAGCCCTCAAAAAATTGAACGCCGACGAAGACGAAGACGATGACGAAAACCCGGGTGTGGCCGCTGCGCCGAAAGATAAGAAGAAGAAAAAGGATATTTATCTGCTCGAAGCCAGCCGCGTACTGACCGACTACGTAATCGGGTCGAAAGCACCAAACTTAGCCAATCGTTTGTAATAATTTTCTTTGGTTTACAAAAATGGGGACATTAAAAAAGCCGATTGGTCTTTTTAATGTCCCCATTTTTTTTCGTAAAAACCAAACTAATCCACTAAAAATCAATTGGTTTCTACGCGCACATTGGCGTAGCCCACGCCAATTCCCGTACCGCAGGCGTTGGTCAAAGACATGATTTTGAAGTCGGTGGTGTTGCGGGGTGTAACGGTCATTTGGTAGGGATTAATAAAAGTGCCGTTCACTACCGTGCTGTCCGAAAGCGTGAAAGAATAAGGCGGGAGGCCATCTTTGAAAGTAATTTTTAAGCGCGAAGCGCCACCTGGCCGTATAAATCCACCGCCCGTTACCAGTGCCTGTGCCACGTTGGGTTTATACACTTTTAGCGTGGTGGGGGTTCCTTCAATGGCAGGTGCGGTAGAAACTACCCGGATTTGCTGACTGCTAAGGGTATCTTTCAAAAATGGCGGCAAAATCTTGGCTCGCAACGAACCCACCGCGCCCGTAGTGGGCAGGTTTACCCACTTGCCCGCCGTGTCGGCTATCTGCACTACAAACTGATTGGCGGCATAAAACCGCCCTGTACTGCCGAATGGCACTACAATTTCGGCACCCGCACAGATAGTTTGTGCGGCCAAATTGCCCGTGGCGATGGTAGTAGGGGGAATTTTAACGTTGACGAACGCCCGCCCCGCAAAATCGCCAACGCCGCAAAAACCACCTGCCGATGAGACAGTATAATTAGTTGAAATATAAGGACTTACCTTCAACTGGTGCGGCGACTTGTGAATGTCGTTTTCGTAGGTTCCGTCCGACAGCAGTAAAAACCATGGTTCTCCCCCCTTAAATTCTACGGTCAAATTCGCCGATTGCCCCTCGGCTACTTCGAGCGAGTCGCTGCGCAAAAAAGTAGTTGCCGCCGCCGATACCAGCACTTCTGCGGTGTCGCTTGATTGCGTTGGGAAAGTAGAAACTACCCGCATTTTGTAGCGACCAGGCGCAAGGCCAGTGGGCATTTTGGCTACGATGGGACTTTCGGCCAAATCAGAAATATTGGTAAATTTCTCGGCGCGTGAGTCGGCCAGTTGCACCACAAAACCATTACCCACTTGGTACTTGCCCGTAGCATTGAAATTCACTTGAAATGGCAAACCAGTGCATACCCTGAAGCCGCCGCGTGGCACGGCCTTGAGCGCAATGACGGGCAGCGTATCTTGGCTTACTTGCACAATGACCTCGCCCGCTGGCGTGCCACTACCGCAAGCATTGCCCACGTTGAGTATTTTGTAGGCCGTTGTTTGGGCGGGGCGTACTGTAGCTACGTAAGGATTGACAAGCGTGCTGGCCACCGTCGTACCGTCTGAAAGTGTAAAAGACCAAGGCGCGGCGCCCGCTAAATTAACGCGGAAGGTGGCTGTTTGGCCAGGGCCAATTTTGGCCGCAAAGCTCCCGTCGGCAAACTCAATACGGGCTGAGGGCAGCGGCAAAATGGAAATTTGAGTAGGTTTGCTTTCTAAAACGGGGCTACTCGAAACAACTCTAACGGCAAAACTCCCCGCGCGGTCGCTGGGTATTAAGGCGCGAATTGGCCCTCGTTTGTTGGGCTCGGAGATATTGCTAAACTTACCTGTGGCATCTGACATTTGTGCCGTAAACTCGTTGCCATCATTAAAAGGCCCCGTAGTCGCAAAGCTTACTGCCACAAATACCCCTGGGCAAACCGACAGGTGCGATAATTCATCAATTTTAATTTCGGTTTTGATAGAAACAGTGTCTTTTTTTGCCAATCCTACCGTATCTGGTCGGTAAGTGGTATCGCGCTGAAGGCCAATAACGGGGCGAGGCGGCGTGCCTTTGCGAGCCGTATCTTGGGGCATAAAAACTTCAAGGAGCCGCAAAGTATCTTTTGGCACAAAAGCACTATCTCGTAGCGTATCTTCTTGACAAAATGCGCGCCCTGCCACTGGCATATTTTGGTTGCTCCGCCACAAACCACTCAATAATGTTGCCGTAAATCCAATTATATAGACGATTTTTTGCATAATTAATTCTCAATTCTCACACTATTTTCTCGACAGTCTTTAAACTCCTAAAAGCCCGTAATATTGTCCCAAAGCTACGGATAGTCTGTCGTCAATGCTAATAAACGCGCCATCAGGAAATTGAAATTCTGAGTAGTACACCCACTTCTTGAAAGGTGGGGTAGTTTTAATAAATGACTCTTTTTTGCTAACTTGGCCGTTCTAAATTTTCAGACTGTGAAACGGCAAACGTTGTTTATTCTTTTTTTTGCGCTGATAGCCTACTGCGCAATCGGCCAAGAGCAGTATATTTTTTCGCAATCAGCTCGCGCTGGGGCACCACTGGAAAGGCCCATTACGGCGGTTTCGTTTCGGTTTGAAGAAGCGCCCAACTGGTTGGCGGGTAAAATTGTAGCCGACGGCGACACCTTCGCCCTGAGACAAGACCCACACGCCGAGGGGTTTCGGAGTCAGTTGTTGGTTTTCAACAAACCCGTTGCGTCGGTGCAATTATTGGGCATCGAAACACCTGCTTTTTTGACGGGAGTTTATGCAAAACCGCTCTCACTACCAACCTATTATCGTAATTTTAGAGTTGCTGCCGACTGCGAAAAGCCCGCCGTAATACCTGTGTCGGTATGGCGGGCGGGCCTAACGCCACCCAGAGAGTTGCCCACGGCCACGGTGGTGCGTTTTATTATTGTCCACCACGAAGCGGGTTCCAACTCGCCCAGTAATTATGCCAACGTGGTGCGCAATATTTATGTGTTTCATACCCAAAGCAACGGTTGGAACGACGTAGGTTATAATTTTTTGGTGGCCCAAGATGGTACGGTGTTTGAAGGCCGCGACGGGCAAGGCCGCTTGGACGGTGACAATGTGCAGGGGGCGCATTTTTGCGCCAATAACGCCGGAACGATGGGTATTTGTCTGCTGGGCAACTACATGACCGCCCAACCGCCCGTTGCTACGCTCGAATCGCTCGCCAAGCTCGTGGCCTGGAAAATGAAAAAAGAAAACCTCACTGACCCCGCCGCCCGCGCCTTGCACGCCCCTTCGGGACGCACGTTGGTTACTCTCTCGGCGCACCGCGACGGCACCTGCGCCACCGACTGCCCAGGCGATAATTTATATGCCAAACTGGACGCGCTACGTACCTCAGTAACCAATACCTGCGACGGGCTAAAACCACCCATTGTTACGTCCATAACTGCTCCGTTGGTGTGGAGGCTCTACCCCAACCCGTCCAGCGACGGCTTTTTTACGCTCGAAACCCCAACGCCCATTCGCACGCTGCGCGTTGCCAATTTGGCAGGGCAAGTGATGTTGCAGGAGCATTTTTCGGTAGCTACTGTGCAGTACTCATTTCAAATCAAAGCCCTTGGTACATTTGTGATAACTACCAACGACCAAAACAATGTCCAACAGTCGCAATCGGTGGTGGTGCTTCGGTGAGTTTTTGTTTTCGCGCTTAAAAAGTCCTACATTTGGCCACAATTAACTCCCACTTATATTAGGTATTATGGCTACTTTTGAGTTTAAAAAAAATAACAAAATTGGTTCGTTTTTGGCACTTTTAGTGGGTGCTTTCTTGGTGCTTTCGTGCAGCAAAACAGAACCTTCCGCACCCGAAGACGAACAAATTGAAAGCTATATTACGAGTAAAAATTTAGTAGTAACCGAAAAAACCAGTTCAGGTTTGCGCTTTATCCGTACCACTGCCAGCACAGGCGCAATGGTATTGGCAGGACAAACGGTTTCGGTAAAATACGCGGGTAAGTTGCTTTCCGACACGCAATTTGACGCGGGCACATTTGCGTTTAGGCTCGGTGCGGGCTCGGTCATTAAAGGTTTTGACGAAGGCATTGCCAAAATGAAAGTAGGCGAAAAAGCAACGCTTATTTTTCCGTCGTCTATTGGTTATGGCGCATCAGGGTCGGGGTCAATTCCAGGCAATGCCCCTTTACTGTTTGATATTGAGGTGCTTAGTGCCAGATAAAAAGACATTGTTTACCCTATTTTGATACTGTGACTTCAAAACAGGCGACAATTCTACGCCCAAAAAACCTCGGAGAATTTACAATTTCAGTGCTTTCATTTGCTTCACGGCGTAATCTACTGCTCTGGCTGTCAAGGCCATGTAGGTCAAAGACGGGTTTTGGGTTGAGGTCGAAGTCATGCACGCACCGTCGGTAACAAACACGTTTTTGCAAGCGTGGAGTTGGTTCCAGTTGTTCAAAAGCGAAGTCTTGGGGTCTTTTCCCATGCGGCAGCCGCCCATCTCGTGAATATCAAGACCTGGGGCTTTGTTGGGTACGTCGCGGGTCTTGATGTTTTTGAAACCTGCTTTGGTAAACATCTCCGTCAGTTGTTCCTGATAATCCTTGATCATTTTTTCGTCGTTGTCGTCGTAGCTTACCGATATTTTCAACTGTGGAATACCCCAAGCGTCGGTAAGTTTGGAGTCTAACGCTACATAATTGGTTTCTTTCGGAATGGTTTCGCCCATCATGTGCGAGCCTACTTGCCAGTTGCCATAATTTTTCTGTGCCAATCCCGCTTTCAAATCTTCGCCCATGCCCGAACGGTCGTTTTGGATTATGCGGCTGGCGCCAAACCCTGCCGCGTAGCCGCGCAGAAAGTCGGTTTCTTGCTTAAATACGTTGCGAAAGCGCGGAATATAGCTGCTGTTGGGGCGAATTCCCTCCGTGGTGGTATCCAAAAACCCTTCGTATTCGCCCGAAATACTGGTGCGATAATTGTGAAACGCCACGTATTTGCCCAAAATCCCGTTGTCGTTGCCCAAGCCATTTTCAAAACGGCTCGACTTAGAGTTCAGCAATATCAAGTTGGTATTCAGAGCGGCGGCATTTACAAAGATGATTTTGGCATAATACTCGGTCATTTCTTTGGTGTGGGCATCAATTACGCGCACGCCAGTAGCCTTGTTTTTTTTATCGTCGTAAATAATCGAATGAACTACCGAGTCGGGTTTTAGCGTCATTTTTCCCGTTTTCATGGCCCACGGAATGGTGGAAGAGTTGCTGCTAAAATACCCCCCGTACGGGCAACCTCGCTGGCATATACTGCGGTTTTGGCACTGTCCCCGTCCTTGGTCATAATGAACCTGGTTGGGTTTAGTCAAATGCGCACAACGACCCATGATAATAGGGCGTGCGCCGTTGTAGTGTTGGGCCATTTGCTCGCTAAAATACTTTTCTACGCACGACATTTCGTGGGGTGGCAAAAACTCGCCGTCGGGCAGTTGGGGCAGGCCGTCTTTATTGCCCGAAATCCCCGCAAATTTCTCAACGTAGCTGTACCAAGGCGCAATATTTTTGTAGCTAATGGGCCATTCTACCGCAAAACCATCGCGGGCCGGGCCCTCAAAATCAAACTGCGACCAGCGTTGCGTTTGCCGTGCCCACATCAGCGATTTGCCGCCCACTTGGTAGCCCCGAATCCAGTCGAAGGGTTTTTCTTGCACGTAGGGATGTTCGGCATCTTTCACAAAAAAGTGCGCCGCATCTTCGTTGAAAGCATAGCATCTGCTGATGATTGGATTGGCCTCTTTGATTTCTTTGGGCATTTGTCCCAAGTGTTCAAACTCCCACGGGTTCTTCATCGTAGTAGGGTAATCGGTGATGTGTCTTACGTCGCGCCCACGTTCAAGCACAAGCGTACGCAAGCCTTTGGCGGTGAGCTCTTTGGCTGCCCAGCCACCACTAATTCCTGAACCGATAACAATGGCCCCGAAGGTACGTTCTTTGATAGAATCTATATTGAAGTAGGACATACTGTTAGTAGTGGGTAATGGGTAATGAAAAAATTGGGTTGGAGTTCGTTATTAAAATATAACTCACTACTGAATACTCACTACTTTTTAAGGGGCACACAGCCATGATAAAACCCAGGGGCCATGTTGTATTTTTGAATATTAACCATGACATATTCAGCATTTTGATACCCCTGAATGGTCAGGTTTTTTATCGTGCTTACAAACTGCTTACTGTCAGCATCGGGCGATTCGGCCATTTTCTTGAGCGTGTCCAATCGTTGCGCAGCATCACAGTCTATGAAGATTTTGTTGTGCGTTTTCGTGGCCATTTCGTCGGCGGCGGTTAGTCCGTATGTTAGGTTTTTTTGGGCGGCTTCGCCGTAGCAATCATTAATCATACGCAGCGCAAATTGATGCACTTTGAGCGACTTTGCGCCTGGGGTAGCTGTTTCAGGAATAATTGTTTCGACAATTTCGGCCAATAGTGCCTCTTGGGTTATCCCTATTTTTGCAGAATGGGCAATTGATTCGGGACTCCAGCTTTTTGCCCAACTGGGGAATGCCACCAGACCACCCACGGCTGCGGCAACATTTTTGAGTACATTTCGTCTTTGCATTGAATTAAAAAATTTTTGACAAATTAATAAGCATATTAAAAGCCAAACCTACTTAAAAATGGGTAAGCTTTTTACGCCGTAAAGCTCTGCGCAGGAGCAATGTTTACCGAGGAATCTGCCGCCAAAAAACCCCTAAAAAAAACCAATGCGGGCAATAGTTGGTTGGTGGTTCGGCTGCCTAAGTAAGTTGGGCGCGGGCAAATTGCGGCAAAAACGACTTTATTACTTACTGCGCCAGTTTTTGGGCAATCATACCTGCTAAGTACTCGCGAATGGGGGCAATTTTGATTTGGCTGATTACGTCTTCGCAAAAGGCGTACATCAACAACGTTTGGGCTTCGGCGAGCGGAATACCCCGCGAGCGCATGTAAAAAATGGCCTCGTCATTGAGCTTTCCAGTGGTGGTGCCGTGCGAGCATTTTACGTCGTCGGCATAAATTTCAAGCTGCGGCTTGGTGTTCATGGAGGCTTCGTCGGAGAGTACCACGTTGCGGCAAGATTGGTAGGCGTTGGTTTTTTGGGCATCGGGACGCACAAAAATCTTGCCATTGAAAACCCCCGTTGATTGCTCTTTTAAGATGCCTTTGTAGAGTTCGTTGCTGTACGAGTTGGGCTTGGCATGATCTACAAGTGTGTGGTTATCAATGTGTTGTTTGCCGTTTGGAAAATACAACCCGTACATAAATGCCTCGCAATGTTGGCCGTCGAGTACAATATTAAGGTTGTTGCGCACAAAGCCCCCGTTGATGGTTACGGTTACGCTGTAGAAATGGCTATTGTCGGCTTGGTTTACTTGGGTGGTGCCAATGTGATAGGCGTTTTGGGTATCGTTTTGTACTTTGTAGTGCTGTACGTTGGCATTTTGGCCCACTACTATTTCGGTAACGGTATTGACAAAAGCGGTGTATTCGCCAATTGTGCGGTAAGATTCGGCTATTTTTACTTCGGCATTTTTGCCTACCACCATCAAGTTGCGGGGTTGCGAGGCGGCGGTGGCGGTGCGGGCATCGGAGATAAAACGCAAAATAATGGGCTGCTCTACTACCGCATCGTCGGGCACTTCAATGACTACGCCGTCGTGGGCAAAAGCCGTATTAAGGGCCGTAAAAGACTCATTTTGGTAGTTGGCATATTTGGCAAAATAAGCCTCCAACACTTCGGACTGCTCTTTGATTGCTTGAGAAAAGCTACTGATTTTCAGGCTATTGGCAGGCGACACAATGACTGACAGCGCAGGTTGATAGATGCCATTGACAAAATACAGCACGTTGCCCACCAGGTTGGGAATGGCCAAATCGGCCACGTCTTGGCGGTCAAAATCGGTAGTGGTGTTGAAGTCAAACGTTTGTTTGATCAACGGGTTCACGTTGCTATACTTCCACTCTTCGTGCTTCACCGTTGGAAAGCCCAGTTTGTCGAAACAATCAATGGCATCGCGTCGTTTTTGGTGCAGTGTAGTTTTGCTTACACCGTTGAGTTGTGTTTCGTTGGCTCGAAAATCGGCTATTAATTTATCTTTCAAATTACTTTGTTGGCTCATGGTTTTCTTATGAAAATCGTAATTTATGCCGTGGCTTCTACCTCGGTTTTTATCCAGTCGTAGCCTTTTTCTTCGAGTTCAAGGGCCAGTTCTTTGGGGCCAGATTTTACAATTCGGCCTTTGTAGAGCACGTGCACAAAATCGGGAACGATGTAGTCGAGCAGGCGTTGATAGTGCGTAACTACGATAATGGCGCGGTCGTTGCTGCGCAGTTTGTTTACGCCTTCGGCAACAATGCGGAGCGCGTCAATATCAAGTCCGGAGTCGGTTTCGTCGAGCATGGCCAATTTTGGTTCAAGCATGGCCATCTGAAAAATCTCGTTGCGTTTTTTTTCGCCACCCGAAAAACCTTCATTGAGCGAGCGTTTTAGTAGCGCGTCGTCAATATTTACAAACTTGGCACGTTCGCGCATGAGTTTCAAAAACTGCGCCGCATCGAGTGGGTCTTGGCCACGGTATTTGCGTATTTCGTTGAGGGCCGTCTTCAAGAAATTGATGGTGGTTATACCTGGAATTTCTATTGGATATTGAAACGCCAAAAATATGCCCTCGGCGGCACGGGCTTCGGGGGCGAGTTCGAGCAGGTCTTTGCCTTCAAATTCTACGCTACCACCCGTTACTTCGTAGGCATCGCGCCCTGCCAAGACCGATGCCAGCGTGCTTTTGCCCGAGCCATTGGGACCCATTATGGCGTGTACTTCGCCAGGCTTTACTTCAAGATTGATTCCCTTTAATATTTCTTTGCCATCAACAGAGGCCTGCAAGTCGGTTATTTTGAGCATAATTAGGTAACAAGATTTAACAAAAAGCCCGCAAAAGTACGACTTTTTGAGCAGAGATTTCGAAACAACAACAATCTTAGTTGTCTCAAAGTTTGAATTAACTGAATTTATTTTTCAAATACGCAATGGCATTTTGGTAAGCGTCATCGGCTTTTTCTTTGTCATACTTGGGGTTGCTGGGGTTGGCAAAAGCATGAACCGCATCATACATTTTGACGGTTATCTGCTTGTCGGCTTTTTTCATGTTTTCTTCAAAAGCAGCCACCATAGCGGGCGGAATGCCCCCATCTTGGCTCCCAAAAATGCCCAACACGTCGGTATTCAAGGTTTTGAGCTTTTCTACGTCTTGCTCGGGCCGCCCGTAATACATCACGCAGCCCACTACTTGTTTACCTCCCAAAATGGCCGATTGCAACGACAGCATACCACCAAAGCACCAGCCTACACTGGCTATTTTGGCTTTTTTGCCCACGTATGCAATGGCTCCCTGCTGAATGGCCTGCAAGCGTTCTTTGGTGGCGGCTTGCATGTATTTGCCCGCATCTTCGCGTTTTTCGGCCACTTTACCGTCGTACATATCCAGTGCCAGTACGTTTACGTCGCCCAGGTCTTTATAAAACGTATCGGCTTGCTTGCGCACGTAGTCGTTGAGGCCCCACCATTCTTGGTAAACCAACAGCCATTTGTTGGATTTTTTGGCCGATTTTAGCAAATACCCCGAAGCTGTTTTGCCGTCGGGAGTGGCAAAGTTGATGGTTTGGCCCATTTTATCGTCGTAACGAAACGCCAAGGGTTCTTGGTGTAGCAGCTGGAAATTGGGGTCGGCGGCAAGGGCGGCCATGTCGTTTGAGGCCGACGCAGACAGTGGGTCTTTGGGGCGTTCACAGCAACTTTGGGCGTGGCTTAATGAAGCAAAAGTCAGCAGTAAAGTACAAAGCAAAATTGAAGTTTTCATGTTCTATTTTTTTTTGCCAATTAATTGGGTATTGATTTATGCTTTTACGAGTTCAAAAATAGTGATTTCGGGCAATATTCCCACGCGGCCTGGGTAGCCAATATAACCATAGCCCCGATTGACGTACAGGAATTGGTTGCCTTCTTGGTAAAGTCCGGCCCATTGTTGGTAGCGGTATTGCACAGGGCTCCATTTGAAGTTGCCCAGTTCTACGCCAAGTTGCATTCCGTGGGTGTGGCCCGCAAATGCCGCGTCAATGTCTTTGTAGCGGGCCGTAACCTGCTCGTTCCAGTGCGTGGGGTCGTGCGAGAGTAGCAGTTTGACGGGCAAATCTTGCGTGTTGGCGTATGCTTTGGCCAAATCACCTTTTTGAATAAACCCTGTTCCCCAGTTTTGAATACCCAAAATACCAATTTGGTCGCCATCTACTTTCAGTACGCGGTGGGTGTCGTTGAGCAAGTTCCAGCCCAACAGGCGGTGGGCTTCCATGAGGTTTTGCAGGTTTTTTTGTTTGGCTTCGAGGCTCGGCCATTGGTAATAGTCGCCGTAGTCGTGGTTGCCGAGGGTCGAAAAAACGCCCAGTGGCGCTCTTACTTTGTCAAAAATATCAATGTAGTTTTTTACTTCGTCGGCGGTATTGTTTACCAAGTCGCCCGTAAAAAAAACGACATCGGGTTTTTGCGCCATAAGCATTTCTACGCCGCCTTTGACGGCGGTTTTATTAAAAAAACTCCCCGAATGAATGTCCGAAATTTGGGCAATAGTAAGGCCATCAAACTGCTGAGGCAGGTTTTTTAGGGGCAATTTTACCCGTCGAATGCGGTAGTCGTGTGCGCCCGAAACGATGCCGTATGCAAAGCCCACCATGGTAGTGCCTCCTACAGCCAATGCGGTTTTCATTAGAAATTCGGAGCGCGAAATGGCCTCAACGGGCGCATCGGCGGGCGCAGGTACCTGAAAAAAGTGCGCCACCCACTTACCGAGGCGCAGCATGTCGTCAAATAATAAAATGAAAACGGCAAAAAACTTGGCAAAATAAGGAATAAGCATACTTGTCCAAATAAACTGGCGCGTAACGCGGCCGAGGGCATCGGGCGGCAGCAAAAACTGCGTAACAATCCACATCAGTAAACTCACCACTGGAATGACCCAGTAAACCACATAAACGAGTCGGCGGGTGTTGGGGCTGCTTGCCCGGGTGAGTACTTTCACGGCTTGAAACACGTAAAGATCAATCAGAAAAAAAATACCAACGGCAATGATAATAACAACACGGTTCATGAAAGGAGAAATAAATTGGTTGAAAATTGGTAAGTTGAGTACAACAGCCCAAAACACTACGTTGAAAATCTGTTTCAATGAATAACAAACAAATTACAGAAAAAGTCTTACGAGGCACTTAAATTCTACTTTGGCACTTAAAAAAAAGATTTAAAACCGGGTAGTATATCAAAATTAGTGCATTTTGAGTAATGAAAATATAGAATCATTAATAAAAAAATCTTTACCTCTTGGCATTTTCAATAATCGGCAACTTTCTTTCCCGCTGGTTTGCGCTTAAAATTCGGTCATTTCGCAGACCTGAAATTCAAGCACAATCATTGGTAATAGAATAAGGTTGTGCTATTTTTCGTACAAATATAGCGCGAAAAATAGTGGCTTACATCATCCAACAAGCAACACCACCAACGGCCTAAAAATTGAACAACGGCACGCGAAACAATGTCCTGTACTGCCAAAATTACGGTTCTCTTTAAAAATCGTTCGTTTATTCGATTTTTAAAGAGAAATAATGGCATATTTGAGTGAATTTTTTCTAAACGCTTAAAAAACAATTATCTACGATGAATACTTCCCGTCGACAGATGCTCAAATTGGCTGGTGCTGCTTTTGCTGGCTCTGCTTTCCCTGCTATTATTGTATCCAACCGAGCCTTTGCAGGCACCAACAGCGAAACCCTCAAAGTAGGCCTTGTTGGGTGCGGCGGGCGGGGGTCGGGTGCGGCCATGCAAGCCCTCAAAGCCGACAAAAACGTGGTGCTGCACGCGCTGGCCGATATTTTTCCCGAACGATTTGATACCTGCCTCATTGGCCTCAAAAAAGTCCACGGCGATAAAGTGCAAGTAGCCGAAGACCGCAAATTTTTGGGTTTTGATGCCTACCAAAAGCTCATAGATTCGGGTGTGGATGTGGTGTTGTTGGCCACGCCACCGCATTTCAGACCCACGCACCTCGAAGCCGCCGTAAAAGCGGGCAAACACATTTTTTGCGAAAAACCAGTGGCCGTAGATGCGCCAGGCATTCGGCGCGTGCTAGAAACGGCCAAGTTGGCCAAAGAAAAAAACCTGTCGCTGGTGTCGGGTTTTTGCTGGCGTTTTCACGAACCCAAACGCGCCGTTTTTGGCAAAATCAACGAGGGAGCTATCGGCGAGGTAATGTCGGTTTATAATACCTACTACACGGGCGGGGCTTGGTCGTTTCCGCGCCAAGCTGGCTGGACCGACATGGAGTTTCAGTTGCGCAACTGGATGTACTACACTTGGCTGGCTGGCGACCACATCGTAGAGCAGGCCGTACACAGCTTAGACATGATGTCGTGGGCAATGGGCGACGTGCTGCCCGTAAGTGCCGTGGGAACGGGTGGCCGGCAGGTGCGGGTAGAGCCCATTTTTGGGCATATTTTCGACCACTTTGCCATCACCTACGACTACCCCAACGGAGCCAAAGGTTTCCATTTTTCGCGCCAACAAGAAAACTGCGAGCGCAGCTATTTGGCCGAGGCTTTTGGCACCAAAGGCCGCGCTTTGGCCGATTGCTCGAGCAACACCCACATGATACAGGGCACCAATCCTTGGCAATATGCTGGCCTACAGAACGATATGTACCAGACCGAACACAACGAGTTGTTTGCGTCTATCCGCAGCGGCACGCCCATCAACAACGGCGAGTGGATGTGCAACAGCACCATGCTGGCCATTATGGGCCGAATGGCCGCCTACACAGGCAAAAAAATAACGTGGGACGAGGCCATAAACTCAACCGAAAAATTGGCCCCCGATATGGTGAGTTTTGACACCACGCCTCCTAAAATAGAAGTAGCACGCCCTGGTTTTACGCCTTTTTATTAAACACCATTGAAAGCCCCCTCCCATGCAACGACGCGATTTTTTGATAAATGCGGCCGTGGTGGCTTCGGCTACGATGGCTGGCGCTGCTACCCTGCCAATAGCCGCCCGACCAATGACCAAAAAAAGCCTAAAATATAGCATGGTAGAAGAGTCGCTTTCAATTCTGGACAAATTTAAACTGCTCAAAGACTTGGGTTTTGACGGCGTAGAACTCGACTCGCCCAACGACCTCGACCCCAAAGAAATCTTGAACGCCCGCGACAAAACGGGACTCGAGCTGCCAGGCGTGGTCAATTCGGCGCATTGGAAGTCGCCGCTGACCGATGCCAACCCCAACGTGCGCGAAAGCTGCCTCAAAGCAACAGAAAAAGCCCTCAACGACTGCAAACTGTACGGCGGCACTACGGTTTTGCTGGTGCCTGGCGTGGTCAATGCCAATACGAGCTACGAAGAAGCTTACAAAAGGGCGCAAATTGAAATTAAAAAACTACTGCCCATGGCCGAAAAAACGGGCGTAAAAATTGCGCTCGAAAACGTCTGGAACAGCTTTTTGATTAGCCCCGTGGAGGCCGCTCGTTTTGTGGACGAAATCAATCATCCGTTGCTGGGTTGGTATTTTGACGTGGGCAATGTGCTGCGCTACGGCTGGCCCGAACATTGGATAGAAGCCCTCGGAAAGCACATCATGAAACTCGACATCAAGGAGTACAGTCGCAAAAAACAAGAAAACGAAGGCCTCTGGAAAGGCTTTGAGGTAGAACTCATGGCGGGCGATTGCAACTGGCCCGTGGTGAACAAAGCCCTCGGCAAAATAGGCTATTCGGGCTGGGCATCGGCCGAAGTACCTGGCGGCGACCGCAAGCGACTGGCCGTAATTAGCCAAAAAATGGACGAGATTTTTGCTGCGGTTTAGAGGGTATGATTTTATAGTAACGCATTCAATGTGAAATTTTTGCCCAAATTTTTTCAACAGCTTCGCCCATGAAATTGGTTTCTACCATTGGTCTGTTCTTGGTTTCAATTGCTGCTTTTGCCCAAAAAATACCCTTACGCCGCGCCAACAGCTTTCTGGGCGTGCATTTAGACTATCACGCCAGGTTGAACGACCCGCCAACTGGAAAATCGCTGACCGAGGGCATGATAGATACCATGCTCAACGCCGTAAAACCCGACTATATTCAGATTGACTGCAAGGGCCACGCGGGCGTATCGAGCTACCCGACCAAAGTGGGCAACTCGGCCAAAAACTTTGCCAAAGACCCGCTGGCGTTGTTTAGAAAAGTAACCGCCAAACACGGCGTGGCTTTGTACGTGCATTATTCTGGCGTGTGGGACGACGAAGCCCTCAAACACCACCCAAACTGGGCCATCACCAACGCCAACGGCAAGCAAAGTCTTCAAAAAACATCGCTCTGGGGGCCATACAGCGACAGTTTGCTCATTCCACAACTCAAAGAAATAGCCGACTATGGCGCAGACGGAGCCTGGGTGGACGGCGACTGCTGGGCCGTAGAACCCGATTATGGCGCGGCGGCAGTGGCCGAATGGAAAGCCCAAATGGGGGTGTTGGAAGTTCCAAAAAACAAAGAAGATACCACTTATACTGCCTGGCTTGACGTGCAGCGCAGGGCATTTCGGCGTTATGTAAGCCACTATGCCGACGCGCTCCATGCCTACAAACCAACGTTTCAGGTAGCCAGCAATTGGGCTTTCTCGTCGTTCATACCCGAACCCGTAGATGCAAACGTAGATTTTATTTCGGGCGACTTCACGCCCAGCAATAGCGTTCACGATGGGGCGTTTCAGGCGCGGTGCATTGCGCCACAAGGCAAACCCTGGGACTTGATGGCGTGGAGTTTTGGGGGTAATTATGGCAGCACTTGGTCGCCCAAATCGGCCATACAACTCAAACAAGAAGCCGCGCAAGTCCTGGCGATGGGCGGCGGCTTTCAGGCGTATTTTAGCCAAAATCGCGATGCCTCTATTCAGCCCTGGACAGTGTCCGTAATGGCCGAATACGCCCGTTTTTGCCGAGAACGACAGCCGTTTTGTTTTCAAACCAAACCCGTACCGCAGGTGGCCTTGCTCTACTCAACCACGGGCTGGAAGGCCAAAGCGCAGCATGTTTATACGGGTAGCAATTTGGACGCGCTCAAAGCCACGCTCAATTTGTTGATTTATAACCAATACCCCACCGAAATTTTGATGGAACACCACCTGCGCGGACGCATGAGGCAATATCCAATGATTGTCATACCGGAATGGGAAAAACTGGACCCGAGCTTTCGGCAAGAATTGGTGCAATACGTACAAGAAGGGGGCAATTTGGTGGTGATTGGCACAAAAACGGTCAAGTTGTTTGAAGCAGAATTGGGCGTAAAATTGGGAGAAATCAAAAAAGTGGATGCCCATTTTGGCTACGGCAACGTACTAACGGCCACCGCATCTGACTACCAGACGTTTGTCCCGCTGCCCACCACCCAGACTTTCGGCGGTATGTATTCCGCCCGCGACTTGCGCTACGGCGTGGGCGCGGCAGCTTCGATTGCCTCGTTGGGAAAAGGAAAAATAGCAGGAATTTACACCGATTTTGGGAGCAACTACGCCAAAAATGAATCGTACATCAGCCGCGATTTTTTGGGAGAACTAACTAAATCATTTTTTAGACCTGTGGTAATAGTCGAAGGCACCAAATTGGTACAAGTAGCGGTAAACCAAAAAGATAATAAACTACTTTTGAACCTAATAAACATGAGCGGCAACCACAAATCGGCTTTTGCTTACGACGAAATCCCCGCCTTGAGTCGCTTGCGGCTGCGCTTAAAAACACCAAAAAAACCGCAAAGATTAACCCTGCAACCCGAAAACAAGTCGCTGGCTTTTACGTACAAAAACGGCGAAGTTGCTTTTGACTTAGAAAAACTAACCATTCATTCGGTTGTAGTGGTCGAATAGCAACTTGCGGTTTAATGCAACCGTAAATTACCAGCGAATTAAGGACGAAGCCCACGTAAAACCGCTACCAAAGGCGGCCAAACACACCAAATCGCCCTTTTTTATGCGGCCTTGTTCCCAGGCTTCGCAAAGGGCAATGGGAATAGAAGCGGCAGTGGTGTTGCCGTACAATTGAATATTGTTAAAAACCTGCGCCTCAGACAGCCCCATTTGCTGCCGAATAAACTCGCTGATGCGCAAGTTGGCTTGGTGCGGCACCAGCAGCGAAATATCCTGTGGTTGGTAGCCGTTTTGGTCGAGTGCCTCTTTGATTACTTCCGAAAACCGCACCACGGCGTGCTTAAAAACCGCGCTGCCATTCATCACCACCTCAAAGCCGCCTTCGTCGGTCATCTCTTTGGTTACCCAACGGTTGGGCCGGCTCGTTCCGGGGTCTTTTACGTACAAATCTTCGGCGTTTCGGCCATCGGCGTGGAGATGCGTAGATAGCACACAATGTGCATTGTCGGCAGTAGCTTGCAGCACTACTGCGCCCGCGCCATCGCCAAAAATAACGGCTACGTTGCGGCCTTCGTTGCTTTTGTTCAAAATCGTAGATTGCAACTCCGAACCCACCACCAGTACGTTTTGGTACATGCCCGTTTTGATGAATTGGTCGGCAATAGAAAGGGCATAAATAAACCCCGAACACTGCTGGCGCACGTCAATAACGGCGATACCGTCCATGCCCAGTTCGCGTTGCATCAAAAACGCCGAACCTGGAAAATAATAGTCGGGCGTAATGGTGGCATAGACAATCATCTCAATGTCAGACGCTTGCAGACTGGCACGTTCAATGGCTTGCCGCGCGGCGGCGGCGGCCATGCTGGCATTGGTGTCTTTGCCATACGTAAAATACCGCCGCTCCCGAATCCCCGTTCGCTCCTGAATCCAAGCGTCGGAGGTATCCATGAATTGTGTCAAATCGTCGTTGGTTATTATATTTTCGGGAACATAATAGCCCAATCCGGTGATGGTAGCGTGCGGCATGAGTAAATGTATGGTGTAAGATGTATGATATATTTTGAGTTACAAAAAAAATACGCCCAATATCACCCATTTTTAAGTTGGTAAGCATACGTTTCCATAATCAAATTGGCCAATAACTTGTTGCAGGCGGTTTCTACTTGGGCGCGTGCGTCGGCCTCGGTGGAGGCTTCGAGTTGGAGCGTAATGTGTTTGCCAATTCTGACATCGGCTATGTTGTCAATTCCTAAGTTGTGAAGGCCCAGTTTTACGGCTTTGCCTTGCGGGTCAAGAATTTCTTTTTGGGGCATCACGTCGATTTCGGCGATAAATTTCATTTGGAAAACTAAAAATTGGTGAATAATTTGCTGAATGCACAAAAATTTGCCCAAAGGTCATACTTATTACCGTAATTTCATACAAAATAAAAAGGCTACCACATTTTATTAGCTAACTTGCTGGCCGTTTTTAACCCAACAAAATCGTTTTACTTTTACCCAAAAAATCAACCGATGAATAAAGTAGGAATTTTTGCCTTAATGCTATTTTTAGGACTAAACAGCACCTTTGCTACCAATCCCAGCACGCCCGACGAGGGAATGTGGCTTCCCATGCTCATTGGCAAAAACGAAGCCCAAATGAAAAAACAAGGCTATAAACTCAACGCCAAAGACATTTACGACATCAACAAGGCGAGTTTGAAAGATGCCATCGTAATGCTCGGCGGGGGCTTCTGCACGGGCGAAATCGTGTCAAGCAAAGGGCTGGTTTTTACCAATCACCATTGCGGCTACGATGCCATTACGACGCTTTCTACGCCGCAAGACAATATCTTGGACAATGGTTTTTGGGCCAAAACCAACGCCGAAGAACGGCCCGTTGAGGGGCTTTTTGTAGATATTTTGGTAAGAATGGAAGACGTTACTGACAAAATAATGCCCGAACTCAAAGGCTTGGACGAACGCGCCCGCGCCGCCAAGGTAAACAGCCTCGGCAGCGAACTATCCAAGAAAGCCACCGAAGGCACTACCTACAACGCCTCGGTGCGCGAGTTTGCCAAAGGAAACGCCTATTACTTGATGGTATTTGAGAAATTTACCGACGTCAGGCTCGTAGGCACGCCTCCCCAGAGCATTGGCAAGTTTGGCGGCGACACCGACAACTGGGAATGGCCCCGCCACACGGGAGACTTCTCGGTGTTTCGAATTTATGTAAACAAAGACAACAAAGCCGCCGCTTACGACAAAGAAAACGTACCCTACACGCCAAAAAAATTCTTGCCCGTTTCGCTGAAAGGCATCAAACCTGGCGACTTTACCATGGTTTTTGGCTTTCCAGGCCGCACCAACCGCTACGAAACTTCGATGGGTGTAAAATTGGCCATTGAAAAAGTAAACCCCGCCATTGTGAAAAGCCGTGGCATCAGGCTCAAAGCTTGGAAAGAAGAAATGGACAAAGACGTGGCCGTCAAACTGGCATTGTCGTCGGAATATGCCAACATCGCCAACTACTGGAAATATTTCATTGGCCAAACCCAGCAAATGCAACGCCTCAAAGTATATGACCAAAAATTGGCCTTAGAAGCGCAATTTAAGGCTTTTGCCAAAGGCAAGCCCGAATACGAAGGCATCTTTGACGAATGGCAAAAAGCCTACGCCGCTTACGAGCCCTACGCCGCCCACCAGTCGTATTTGAGTCAAGGTATCTTTGGGGCAAACTTGGTCCAGATGGCACTTGGGGCGGCCCCACTCGAAGCCATGCTGGCCGATACCGCCAAAAACAAAGCCGCCATTGTTCAGATTAGCAAAAAAATACTGTCAGGAGCCGATGAATTTTACAAAGGCTTTAACCTGCCATCTGACCAAAAAATTGTGGCCCAAATCCTGCTGCTGTTTTACAACGACGTGCCAAAAGACCAACACCCGCCCGTTATTGCCGATATCTTAAAAGATTTTGGGGCAGGTTCGCCCGAAGAGTCTTTTAAGAAGTTTGCCCAAGAAATGTACCTGACGAGCCATTTTGCAACCAAAGAAAAGTTGGCCAAATTTTTGGCGAACCCTACCGCCGATGGCCTTACCAACGACTGGGCCTACCGATACTTCAATGGATTTCGTAAAAACTACACATCACGGTTCAGCAGTTTTTTTAGTGAATTTCAGGTTATTGACAAAAAATCAGCGCGTGCTTACATCAAAGGTTTGGGCGAAATGAACCCCGATTTGGTAAAATATCCCGATGCCAACAGCACCTTGCGCGTGAGCTACGGCAACGTACAAGCCTACGACCCACGCGATGGGGTACATTACGACTACAAAACGACCATGAAAGGACTCGCCGAAAAATACAAACCAGGCGACTCGGAATTTGACTTGCCAAAAAATTTCTTTGACCTCTACAACGCCAAAGATTTTGGACAGTACGCCGACAAAGACGGCGAAGTACCCGTGGCTTTTATTACCAACAACGACATTACGGGCGGCAACTCGGGCAGCCCCGTGCTAAACGCCAAAGGCGAACTCATCGGGCTGGCCTTTGACGGCAACTGGGAGGCCATGTCGGGCGATATTGTGTTTGACAAAACCTACAAACGCTGCATCAACGTGGACATTAGGTACGTGCTGTGGTGCATCGAAAAATTGGGCGGCTCAGATTTGGTCAAAGAGTTGCAGATTATAAAATGAGATTAAATAGTCGTGCGTATTGAGTCGTGGGTATTTCTCTTGTAGAAGTTCAAACGCTTTTTTCATTTTTTGAACTAATCTCTTCTATTGTCTTATCAGCAGGTAAATTATACACAAGTGAAATTGGTTTTCGGATTATTGTTTTCTAAAAATGTGGATAAAGACCTGATTATGCTATATTCAACATTTTAAAACCCGAAAACCAATTTCACATTAGTATATATGCCGTTTTTTTTACAGCTTTATTCCAATTCCCAGATTTATGGTTCTACCTTCGCCTGAAATTAAACCTGGTCCTGGATAACCACCTGCTCTACGTGTTGCGTATTTAGTGTCGGTTAAATTGTTTATGCTAAACCGAATATTATAATTTTTTAAAAAATTGTATTCCATTGATAAATCATAAACTTGATAACCATCAATTTTGCCGATTGTACCAATAGCGTTTGGTATTTCAGTGTTCGTTGCATCACTAAAAACAGCACTTGAAATACGAGTTTGCAAAGTAGTTGAGAAACCTTTCAGTGAATATGTTAAACCTATATTGTGTATTTGACTTGGGGCATATTCCACTTTATTGTTTTTTAAATTTACTTCTTTGATTATAATGTTTGGTGAGGTTCCAGTTATTGAAGTTGTTTTAAAATCAACATATTCAGCATTTATAAAAGCAAGTGAGGCAAATAAACTTATATCTCCCGTTTTCTTATTCATTTTTAAAGCCCTTGTAATATTCATATCAATATAAGCCTCAACACCTTGATTTACTGATTTTCCCAAATTAGTTCTGAATTGGTAAGTTCCTCTCATTGGGTCGTCATCAATAAATTTTCTAATAGTACCAATTCTGTCGTTGTATTGAATATAGAAAGCACTTATATCAAAGTTTATGAAATCTAGTAATGAACCCCTATAACCTATGTCTGCATTAAAACCGTTGGCATCTTTTAGATTTTCATCAATTACATCAGTTGTTGCTGGTGGGGTGATATCTGAAAATAAAACAGGTCGATAAGCTTGCGAAATATTGGCGTAAATATTTGAAGTTTTGAGCTTATACTCTAAGCCAATACCTGCTAAGAACAAACTTCTTATGGCGCTTTTTGGAGTTACATTTATTTCTGTTGATCCCGTGGTAGATAATATTCCTTTTATGTCTGAAACTATATTTTCATAACGAAGGCCGGGGGTTACACTAAAATTGTCCGATAATTTGAACTGATTTTCAGCAAAAAGAGCAATATTATTAGTTTGAAACTCTAATTCCGTTGGAAATTTTTCAGTCAAGATATTCGTATTATAATCAAATTCTGTATCGCCTCTCCCTCTTAGCTTTCTTGTGGTGTTTGCTTGGTAAATTCTACCGCCAAAAGCTAAATTGCTTTTTTGATTGAATAGATGATATGAATAAATACCTCTTAGTTCCGAGCCTATATTTTTATAAAAATCCCTATCTACTTGTCGGTTATTATAACTTTTTAATGTGGCATTGATGGTGTCTGCAACATTTGGTGTAGCTATAAATCCAATGCTATTTCTTTCTCCAATTAAGCCAAATACCTTTACATTGATACTTAAATTTTCTTGTATTTTAGTATCAAAATTTATGGCTGCAACATTCCAAGGCGTACTAAACCAATTGCGTTGGCGAAAAGATTGGCGGTGATTTGCATTAAATTGAGCATCAGTAAGCCCACTGGATTGTTGAATTTCATAATCCATAGTGCTGTATTCGGCTGATACGCTTGTTTTTGCATTAATTTTATATTGCAAAAAGGCGTGTGTATTTCTAACTTCATATTGTCCGTTTTGTCTCCAACCGTTTCCTTTTCGGTAATGATTATAAACAGAATAATTCCATTTTTTTGTGTTGCCTCTAATAGCATTATATGAGCTAAGCATGCCATAGCTACCCACAGTATTTTGAGATTCAAAAGTGAAAGGCTTATTAGCGGTTTCTTTTTTCAACACATAGTTTAATAGCCCTCCAAATTGAGAACCAAATTGTAAGGAAGCGCCGCCTCTAACTATTTCTATTTTTTCTACAGCTTCCATAGGTGGATTATAGTAGGCTTCTGGATATCCAAACACATCACTTGAAATATCGTAACCGTTTTGACGAGTATTAAACTCCCAACTACGATTTGGATTTAATCCCCTAGCCCCCACAGATATTTGTATCCCAGTACCATCATTTTCCCAAATAGTAACACCTGGAACACGTGAAAATATTTGTCGTGCATTATTTGTAGTAAGATTTGCATCAATACTTGAAAGCCTAATAACTTCATTTTTCTTCCCTGCGAAAATTGTTACTCCTTCTACATCTTGTAATCTTTCGGGAACTGCTCTTTTTCCTTCTACAATTACTTCCTTTAATACTTGAACTTTGGTTGTTTCTTGAGCTTGAACACTAAATATGCCTGTTACTAAAAAGGCAAATGCTGATAATGTTGATTTTACATTCATTTTTATTTTTAATTAGATTACTTCTAAATTGAAGATGCAAAATTAGAGTTTAACTAAAAATGAAAGTTGTGCTAAAGGGAATTAAACTTGTGAATATGGTAATATATCCTTTCTTAAATCACTCGGCAATACACCTGTAAAATTTTTAAAGGCGTTGGTAAAATTACTTGGGTTAGAAAACCCAAGTAGTTCTGCAATATTTGAGATAGGTTCTTGCGTAGTAGTAAGCAATTGTTTTGCTTTCAAAATTCTTTGTTCCTGAACGAATGAAAATATGGTGGTATCAAAAAGCTCTTTAAATCCTTTTTTTAAGTAGCATTGATTGATACCTACTTGTGAAGCAAGTTGTGGAATTGTTGGTGGGGTTTGTATATTGCTTAGTAGAATATCTTTTGCTTTCAAAATCTTTTCTCTATCGTAAGGATTTTTTAAAAATGTGCAGGTGTCGCAACTGTTTAATTGAACGGCATTACATTTCATAAAGCATAAGAGTAAACCTAATGCTTTGCTCTCAATAAACATATTTTTTAGCGTTCCAATATACTTTGTGTTAAAAATTTCGTTTAAAATAAATTGAGTATTACAGCATATTTCCTTCTCATTATTTAATGGTAAGACTAGTTCATTGTCACCACCAAAAGTCTTTAAATACTCTTTTGAAAAATTAAAGATTAAAATGGAAGTGCTTTGAATAAAATCAAATGCAACTCGACAATCCATTCCTGAGTAATAGATTATCAGTTCAATTCCATTGTCATCTTGAGCAACGACCATTTTGTTTTCCAATAGTTGGTCGGTTTGGTTCACTTTATATGTTAGTCCCGTTCTCAATGTCTTTATCTATGATATTATGGTGGTGTTGTAAAATGGCCGATAACGTCAGTCCGTCTAAAAACCCCTTAGGAGGCTCTATGTCAAGGGCATACAAGCCTGCTGTAAGCCGCATATCTGAGCTGAGCTACTTTGCAAAGTACAAAATAC
>Ga0335394_10000841_pt1 | contig 33635 bp, 26 predicted proteins | sample MAT03_FD_205741 | JGI IMG/M metagenome (GOLD analysis project Ga0335394, IMG submission 205741) | Freshwater microbial communities from Lake Fryxell liftoff mats and glacier meltwater in Antarctica - MAT-03 (spades assembly) (version 2) ...
GCAGGGCCGCAGACGCGCCGTCACACAAGCCCCACAGCACCACGCGGCGCATGGCAGGCACGGTCTTCATGAAGGCATCCACTGCTGAACCCACATCAGGCTCGACACTTTCGAATAGCCCGAGCTCGCCAGGACTGTCACCCATACCGCGATAGTCAAAGCGGAAAACGGGGTAGCCCTGCGCGGCCAGTCGGCGTGCCAGCAACACAAACTGTCGGTGGCTGCCTGCTCGGTACTGGGGTCCGCCAACGACTATGACGACCCCCGTCGACTTGGGAACCAGCGGAAGGCTGGCCACGCCGAACAACGGCTCGCCTTCGCAGTCGAAGTGCAGCACTTGCTCGCACCAGTTCGGCTCGTTCACCGGACCCCTGCGCTTAAGAGCAAGGTCGTCGTGGCAGCCAGCAAGTCCGGCGCGTCTTCGATCTCCACAGTGCTCCAGAAGGCGGGCCCAGCCACCACGTGCTCCCCCACATCGTGGCCCGCACCTTGCCACCGCGCCACTACCGCCCCCGATGCGGGCAGTAATGAAGCTTCTTCACGCAATGAAGCTTCGAGCCACAACACTTTGCCTGGCTGTGCGGGTGGATCAAGCAGCGCCCGCTCCAAGCCCGACGACAAACCGGGCGCCAGCTTGTAGCCCGCAACGTGCACCGTGAGTTGTGCAGCAAGGTCGTTGCGCAACTGCCCGGACACCCCACGCGTGTCGGCCTGGCCCATTGCAGCGGCCACCTTTAGTCGCAAAAACTGCTGCAGCACAAGCTTGCCCGCCACCGACGGCTGCCAGAACAGAAAGTTGCACGGCTGCGCCATGCGTTGCGCCGCTGCACTTGCCAGCAGGCAACCGGCGCGCAAGCCCCAGAGCCAGAGTGTCGGTGGCACCGCCTTCGGCCAAGTTTCGGCATGGAGCCGCCGCGCGACGTCACAGGCTTGCACCACATCGTGAATCCATTCGTCCCAGCTCGCGTCGCCAAAGTCGCCCGCACTGTCGCCGCAGCCCAGCAGGTCCATCTGCAGCACCGCACAGCCTGCGTCGGCAAGCGCGCGCGATTGCAGGGCCGCCATGCGGCGGGACTTGTTCATCTCTTCGGCAAAGGGGTGCACATAGACGATGAGGGCAGTTGCCGGTGCCGCGGTTTTCTCTAGCGGCCGGTGCCAAAGGCAGAAGCGCTGCGGATGCAAGGCCGAGTGCGTCACCTCATGAAAAAAAGCGACGCTACTCGAACGCATGGGTCATGCAGACAGGCGCTCGGCCACAAAGTCGACCAACGAGCCGACGGTTTCAAAGGTGCTGCCGTCGATGTCGCCGTCGTCCACCACGATGCCCAAGCGCTCTTCCAGCGCAGTAATGATCGACACCACTGCCATCGAGTCCAGCTCGGGCACCGCGCCCAGCAAGTGCGTGGCGGGTGTGTAGGCTGCACTTCGACCTTCGAGCCCGAGTACTTCGTCAAGCACCAGCAGGACTTCTTTTTGTATGTTCACGCTTCGGTTCCGATCACGCACATCACGGCGCTGCGACAAAGCCGTCTATTTTAGGGTTGGGGTGTGACCTCGGCAGTGCGACCAATCGCAACAACGTCACGCGGCGGGCGCTTTGCTGCCATGCCCGCCGAGGCAGGCCGTACAAGGGCTATGCAATACTGGTTTTGACTCCGAACTTGCTGATCCCGAGCCTCATGCCCGACGCCTTCTTGCTCCACGACCTGATCAGCATTTCGGCGGCGCGAACGCCGCATGCATTGGCTCTCACTTACGGCCAGCGCCACTGGCGCTACGACGAGTTGCAGGCGGCCGTGGAGTCGTTCGCCAGCGGCCTGGCCGGGCTTGGCCTGCGCCGCGCCGAGCGGGTGGCCGTTTATCTTGAAAAACGGCACGAGATGGTGATCACGTGCTTCGGCGCCGCAGCGGCCGGTGCTGTATTCGTGCCGTTGAATCCTTTGCTCAAACCCGAACAGGTGCGCTACATCTTGCAAGACTGCGGCGTGCGCGTGCTGGTGACCTCGGCAGACCGCCTCGCCATGCTGGCTCCCGAATTCGCGCAATGCCCAGATTTGCGGCAGGTGATCCTCACCGATGTCACAGAGTCCCACGCTGCAGGTGCGCTGCCCGTGACCGCATGGGCCGATTTGATGTCCGCGCCCGTACGCCCTTTGCACCGCGTCATCGACACCGACCTGTTGTCCATTCTGTACACCTCGGGCAGTACCGGGCGACCGAAGGGCGTGGTGCTTTCGCACCGCAACATGGTGGCGGGTGCCAAGAGCGTGGCGGGTTACCTCGGCAATCAAAGCTCAGACACGCTGCTGGCCGCCCTGCCCTTGTCTTTCGACGCCGGCTTCAGCCAGCTCACCACCGCCTTCCACGTTGGCGCGCGCGTCGTGTTGTTGAACTATCTGCTGCCACGAGACGTGCTCAAGGCGATGGAACGCGAGAAGGTCACCGGCCTTACTGCCGTGCCGCCGCTGTACATCCAGTTGTCCGTGCAGGACTGGCCGGCGGGGATCGGGCAGCACCTGCGCTACTTCGCCAACACCGGCGGACGCATGCCCCGCGACACGCTGCAGGTGCTGCGCAGCAAGGTGCCGGCAGCCAAGCCCTTCCTGATGTACGGCCTGACCGAAGCTTTTCGTTCCACCTACCTGCCGCCTGAAGAAGTCGACCGCCGCCCCGACAGTATCGGCAAGGCGATCCCCAACGCCGAAGTCCTGGTCCTGCGCGAGGACGGCACCGAGTGCGCAACCGACGAGCCCGGCGAACTGGTGCACCGCGGCGCGCTGGTCGGCATGGGCTACTGGGGCGACGCGGAGAAGACCGCCGAGCGCTACAAGCCGCTGCCCGCGGGCGTCGCCGCGCGTGACGGCGCATTGCAGTTGCCCGAGATTGCCGTGTTCTCGGGCGATACCGTGCGGCGAGACGCCGAAGGCTTCCTCTACTTCATCGGCCGCCGCGACGAGATGATGAAGACCTCGGGTTACCGCGTGAGCCCGACCGAGGTCGAGGAAGTGCTGTATTCGACCAAGCTCGTTGGCGAGTGCGTGGCATTCGGCGTCGACCACCCGGCGCTGGGGCAGGTGATCCAGGTCATCGCGACGGCGCCCGACGGCACAGCGGCGGTCGCCGTGGAGGCCCTGATCGCCGAGTGCCGACGCCTGATGCCGGCCTACATGGTGCCGCAAGGCGTGGAGCCGCATCCGGGGCCGCTGCCGCGCAACCCCAATGGCAAGATCGACCGCAAACTGCTGGCTACGCGCTGGCACGACAAGCAAAACACACAAGCATGACCGCAGCTCCCGCTCCTTTGGCCGCCGCCCCGATGGCAAGCATGCGTCCGGCACACGCCCCCATGACGCAGTTCGGGACGCTTGACGGCGAGTTGGTGGTTGGCGGCTTCAAGCTGTCGCGGTTGGTGCAGCGGGTGGGCCAGACACCTTTTTTTGCGTACGACCGCGCCCTGCTTGACGCCCGCGTGTCTGCCTTGCGCGCGGCCCTGCCCCAAGGCGTGAAGCTGCACTACGCCATGAAGGCCAACCCGATGCCGGCGGTGGTGGCGCACATGGCAAGGCTGGTGGACGGCATTGATGTGGCTTCGGCCGGTGAGCTGAAAGTGGCGCTAGACGTGGGCGCGGATGCGGCTGAGATCAGCTTTGCCGGGCCGGGCAAACGAGACCAGGAGTTGATGCAGTCCGTGGCCGCTGGCGTGCTGGTGAATGTGGAATCGATGCGTGAATTGCCGGTGCTGGCCGCCGCGTCGCAAGCGCTGGGCCTGCCAGCGCGGGTGGCGATCCGCGTCAACCCGGACTTCGAGCTAAAGGGTTCGGGCATGAAGATGGGCGGTGGCCCGAAGCAGTTTGGCCTGGATGCCGAGCTGGTGCCCGAGGTGCTAACCACCGTGGGCCGTTTGGGCTTGGCATTTGAAGGCTTTCACCTTTTTGCCGGTTCACAGAACTTGCGCCCTGATTCAATTTGTGAAGCGCAGAGCAAGAGTTATGAACTGGCCTTGCGCCTGGCCGAGCATGCGCCGGCACCGGTGGTGTTTCTGAACCTCGGTGGCGGCTTTGGCATTCCATACTTCCCGGGCGAAAAGCCGCTGGAGCTGGCACCGATAGGCGCCAACCTGGCCGTGTTGCAAGAGCGGGCGCAGCGCGAGATGCCTGCCGCCAGCTTTGTGATCGAACTCGGCCGTTACCTGGTGGGCGAAGCGGGTGTCTATATCACGCGTATCGTGGACCGCAAGGTCTCGCGTGGCCAAGTCTTTCTCGTCACTGACGGCGGCCTGAACCACCAGCTTGCGGCTTCAGGCAACTTTGGCCAAGTGGTGCGCAAAAACTATCCCGTGACCATCGGCAACCGCGCCAGCAGCACGCAGCGCGAAACTGCCTCGGTGGTGGGGCCGCTGTGCACGCCGCTGGACCTGCTGGCCGACCGCATGGACCTGCCGGTGGCGCAGGTGGGCGACCTGGCAGTGGTCTACCAGTCAGGTGCCTACGGTCCCAGTGCCAGCCCGCAGGCCTTTCTGGGGCACCCGCCTTGCTTAGAAGTTCTGGTCTGAGCCGTTTCAGGCTTCGGCAAATCCCGGTGCGCCACCCATCAGCCGCTGTTGCAGCAGCCGGGCCAGCCACCGGGCAGGGTGGCGGTCCCAGGGTGAAAAACGTGGCAGTTCGTGGTGGTGCGCGCCGAGGGTCGCCACACCCGCTGACGTGCTGACCGCTGCCTTGAAACCCAGGCGGCGAACCATTTCCACATGCCGACTGTCGTAGTCCCGCCCCGGTTTGCCGTTGGGGTAGGCAAAGACGTCCACAGGGGCGTCGATCAGGCTCTGCAGGCGGACGCGACCCCGCATGATTTCGGTCTCGGCGTCTGCGTCGGCCAGCACATGCAAGATGGGGTGGTTGACCGTGTGGCCGCCAATCTCCATGCCGGCACGGTGCAGTTGCACCACCTGGGCAGATCGCATCATCAGGTTGGCCGGCAGGACGGGTTCTGCGGCCAACGACAGCAGCCGGCGCAGGAAGTGGTCGCGGTCGGCCAGGGTCAGGTACTTCACCTTGGGCAACAAAGCGTCGATGGCCTGGCGACGTGACGCTGCGGTGCACAGTTCGTGCAGACCCAGGCCCCATTCCGACAAGTCGATGCGCTGCACGGGCGCGGCGCGCAGACACTCGATGACTGTGTCATTGAACATTCGCCCGCCGTCGAGAAAGCCCGTGGCCACAAAGAAGGTGGCTGGCAGTCCGTGGCGTTGCAAGATCGGCAGGGCCACTTCGGCGTTGTCGGCGTAGCCATCATCGAAGGTAATGGCCAGCGCACGGCGAGGAAGCCCACTCGACGCATGCAGCGCCACGGCCTGGCCCAATGTAACAACTGAGAATGCGCGTTTGACCATGGCCATCAGGCGGTCAAAACGCTGCGCGTGCATCTCGTCAGGGAACAAGGGGTCGGGCTGCGGCAAGACCCGATGAAAGATCAGGATCGACAGGCGCGGCGCGGCCACCGCATCGCCTAAACCAGCGGCCCAGCCTGACGCCTGCGCTACCCAGGAGTCAGTGACACTCATTCGGGTTTGGCGTTGGCGTTGGCGTGTGGGGGGAAACCAGGCCTCGGGGGCTTGCCGGCAGCAGCAGGGGTTGGGGCCGCCACGGGCACGGGCCGCTGGGCCCGGTTGCGCACCAAGGCCGTCGCTGTGACGACAAAGCCAATGATGTAGTAGGGCAAGTCGAGATAGGCCACGCTGAGAAACGCACCGCCAGTACCGTAGCCAATCAAGCTGACTTGCACCATGCGCATGAGCAAAGGTATCCAGGGCCCGAACTCCGGGTCGTCTTTGGTCAATCGTGCCAGGCGCCCCGCGCTGAACCAGGTGACCAGACCAAGCAGCAGGAACAGCCCCAGACCGACAAACCCGTGCTCGCCCAGCATCTGAAAGTAAATGCTGTGGGCCACGAAGACCGAACCTCTGAAGACAGCGAAGTCACCGTCCAGCGGCGCGTATTTGCCAAACACGACCGCGTTGTCGGCGCCGAAACCAGCACCGATCAAGGGCCGGTCGAGTGCTGCGTTCCATAGTGTGGTCCAGGTCCAGATGCGCGACATGGCCGAGTTGTCGGCCTGGTAGCTTCGAATGGATTCCATGCGGCCCGACCAACTGTCGGGCATGAAGCCTATCGCCAGCGCCACGAAAATCACAAGGCCCAGGCTTGTGCGGACAGGGTACTTGCCTTTGAGCCCCAGGAAAACGGACATCGCCAGCAGCCCCAACAAGGCACCGCGGGACTGGCTGCCGAGCACGGAGAATACCATTGCAACCCCCGAAACCATCAAGGCGCGGCGCACCCACTTGTTGGTTTCAGTCTGGCGAAGAAAATAGACCATCGGCAGCAGCATCACCAGCGCCACCGCGAGCTCGTTGTTGCCTTCGAGCATGCCCCCGGAAGGACCCCACACGCGGCCACCGCCGCCTGTCATCAGGGTCCAGATACCGCCTTTGATGCCGAAGAAGCCCACGGACATCGTCACGACCCAGATCAACCACCTCAACTGCTTGTTGTCGCAGACCAGCATCCAGGTCACGAACAACATCATGTGTATCTTAAAAACGAAAATGAAGCGGTCGAGCGGGACGCTTCCCGATGCCAATGAGAAGAAGCTCGTGAACCCCATGTGCAGCACCAGCAACACCTGCACGACCACGATGCTGCTCATGGGCACGGCCTGGCGCTTCTTGGTCATGGCCACGGCCAACAGCGTGAAGATGGCTGCCAGCAGCGCCCAGGGTAATGTGCGCGCGAAACCATAGGCCATCTTGTGCGGGTTCATCAACCCCAGCCAGGCCCAGAGGTAAGCCCCGATCACCGGGTGTTTGAAGATCAACAAAAGAAGCGCCGACACGACACTGGCAAGGATGATGTCGCGCATGCTCAGCCCGCCCCGAGCGCATGGCTCACGATGTAGCGGTACTTGCCTGACTTTTCAGGCGCGATGGCCGTCACGCGATTGACTCGTACTTCGACATCTGCACCCAGGCGCTTCTTGAAGCCAGCCACGATGAGCGATTCGTTGGCCGACACGAATTGCGCGTCCGTCACCAGTTCAACTCGCGTCAGCGTGCGCGATTCCTGCGTCACCTTGAAGCCCTCGATGCCGGGCAGGTCACGGATAACGTAGATCAGTGCCAGGCCATGCATAACGGTGCCGTCTGCAGCCACCACAAAGTCCGTGCTGCGCCCTTGCAGTTCACGCAACACCGGCAAACCGCGGCCGCAGCGGCAAGATTTGTCGTCCAGCACGCCGACGTCGCCAGTGCGATAGCGGACGAATGGAAAGTCCGCCGTGGCCAAGTGGGTGACGACGATCTCACCCGGCATGCCGGCCGCCACGGGCTTGCCCGCAGGGTCCAACGTTTCCACCACGATGTCTTCGGCCGTGAGGTGCATGCTGCCTTCTGGGCATTCGTGAGCCAGGAAGCCAGCGTCGCGCCCGCCATAGCCGTTGGCCACGCGGCAGGCAAAGGCTGCCTGGATGGCAGTGCGCTGTTCGTCATACAGACGTTCGCTGGTGACAAACGCCACCTTCACGCCTATGTTGTCCAGACGCACACCCTGCTTCTGGGCGTGGCGTGCGATGTAGCTTAGCGCCGAGGGGTAACCAAAGAGCATGCGAGGCCGTTCACGGCGGATCCACGCAACAAATTCGTCCAGCTTGGCGTCCGACATCTCAAACGCAGGCAAGAGGGTGCTGCGCATCAACTTGTCGCGCAGCAAGCGGATGCGATCCTGCGCGCCATGCTCGATCGGCGAACCCCAGATGACAGCTTCGGTGTCGCCGATGTCCACACCCCACCAGCGAGTGGCGCGCCACTTGGCCGCCACGTCATGCGTCTTGCGCGCCTTGCCGATGTAAAACACCAGCGGCTGGCCCGACGAACCACCGGTGTTGTAGCGGCTCAGCGGGCCACGGCCGTCGGCCTTCATGCGCTCGACGTTTTGGCGGATGTCGACTTTGTTCAGCAGCGGCAGCGCTTGCAAGTCAGCGATCGACGTGACGGCGGCGGGGTCGAAGCCACGTTCGCGAAACAAGTCGCGCCAGTAAGGCACACGGGTGCCAATGTCGACCAGAAAGCCGCGCAACCGCAGCGCCTGTTCGGCGGTGATCTGCTCCGGGCGGAGCCACTGGCTGCGCTCAAGCCGGCGCCGCACGGCCACCGAGTCATGCCCCTTCAAACGCTCGTGCAGCGGAAACAGCACGCCGCTGGCCCAGCGTGTGTAGATGCCGCTCAGTGCGTCCATGCCGTGTGGATGCTGATCAAGCCGCGGGCTTGACGAGCGTGACCATGATCCAGCCGCGCAGGAAGCGCAGCGCTTCGAAGCGGCTGATGAGTTTTTCGAACCCGGTGCCGATGAGGAACAGCAGCCCGTTGAACATCAGGTAGTTCGGGTACTGGCTCAGGAATTCGAAACTGGCCACACGCAGGCCGGCATCCGCTGCCAGACGGTCAACGTCGCCGCGGGTGTTGGTCTTGTAGGCGGTCGGGAAGGTGTCTTCCTCTTCACGCCCTTCCACCACTTTGACCACGCGGGCATGGAACCGGTTGGGCACCAGACGCGCCACCAAGGTGCCGTAGTCCCACATGTTGGCGGTGAGGAAGATCACTTGGCCGCCGGGGCGCAAGACACGCGCAAATTCGCGGTAGACGGAAGCAGGGTCGGTGAGGTGTTCAAACACGCTCCGCGACATGATGAGGTCAACACTGCTGTTTTCGAGCGGCAGCGATGCGAGGTTGGCGTTGTAGGTTTCGATGCCCGGTGGCACGTCGGTGAATTCGACCAGCTCGACGCCTATCAGGCGTTCCACGCGACCCAGGTACTTGCGCAGCACGGGTGCGGTGCGGCCACAGCCAGCGTCCAGCAGCACACATGTGCCACGCGCCACGGTGGCTTCCACGCGTTCTTCAAACAGGCGGTAGGGGTGTGGGACGCCGCTGTAGAAGCGCGCCAGCAAACGTTGTGACATCGTGGCCATATGTGGCTTACCTTGGTAGATGAGGCTCGCGCCGGGGGCTAGGGTGCCGGGCACCACCTTGAGCAGCCTGCCAGTAAGCCGCCTGCCACAGCAACTGGACTTGTGGCCAGGCAAAACGGGCCACACTGGCGATTCCGCGCTCCCGCAGACGGTGACGCAGCACGTCGTCTTCCAGCACACGCAGCACTGCAGCGGCCATCGCCTTGTCATCACCAACGGGGAACATCATCGCGGTTTCGCCGTGCTTAACGAGGTCAGGGATGCCACCCGCGTCCGTGCTGACCACCGGTACGCCCGAGGCCAGCGCTTCGAGGATGGAGATGGGCATGTTGTCGGCCGTGCTTGGGTTGAGCATGACGTCGGCACTGGCGTACAGCGGCGCGATGTGGGCGTTGTCGATACGGCCGGCAAATCGCACCGCAGCCGCAATGCCCAGCTCAGTCGCCAAGGCCTGAAGCCGGTCTTTCTCGGGGCCGCTGCCGGCCACCGTGAGCCGCGCTTGCGGCCACTTTTGCTGCACCTGCGAGAAGGCCCGCAACGCCGTGGGAATGTCGTAGATGCGCTCCAGGTTGCGCGTGACAACCAGGTGCGGTGCAGCCCCGGGTGGCAGTGCGGGCCGCACCTGGAAGCGGGTGAGATCGACGATGTTGGGGATGACCTGTGCGGCCAGGCCATGTTTGGCAAAGACACGCCGCAAGAAGCCCGATGGCGTGACCAGCAGTGAGGCTTTAGCCAGCGAGCGCAACACATGGCCCGGCGCGTGGCTGATGAAGTCGTCGGCCAAGCCGCCCCGGTAGTTGACGATTGCTGGCACACCACGCAAGCGCGCGATGACCAGCGCCGGCGCGACCAGCAGGTGCCAGGCCCAGCCCGAATTGGCGAACACATGCACCACCTGAGCGCGGCCGATGCCGCGCCACAAAGACACCAGGTACGGCAACAGCCGGAATCCTGCCCTGATCACCGGCAGCCCACCGACGAATGCGGGCCGATAGGGCGCGTTGGTGCGCACCAGGCTCACGTCCGCCCCGGCTTCGCCCAGCAGGCGCTGCAGTTGTTCGCATTGGTTGGCCATGCCGCCCGAAGGTGGTGGCAACGGCCCGACGATGCAGACCCTGGGCCAGGCTGGAGCGCCACCTGCAGTTGCGGGGCGCTCCAGGCTGAGCCTTGCGCGCGCAGCCGCAAAGGGTGAAAGCACAATCAACAACAAACCCAGGCCGGCAAGCCCGGCCGACACCATCAGACGTTGGCGCAAAGAACGCATGGCGTTGCGCTGCGGTTCATTGCCGGCAAACGGCAGCATGCGTACCTGCGGCTGCACCCCGGAGGCCCACGCCCCCAGGCCCCCCGCCGTGCGTGACACGCCGCTGAAGACGCGTACCAAGGCGGCCGAGTCCTGCGCGAATACGTTGTTGCCCCAGGGCGCGTACCACTCGGTCAGGCCGCGGCGGAAGTAATCCCATGCCTTGGCTTCGATGACGTAACCGGGGCGCGCCTGCGGGTTGATCAGGCGCAGCTGCAAGCTCTTGGAGCCCGACATCAGCGCGGTGCGAAACGCCAGCGCCGACAAGGGTTCTTCGCTGCCGTCCACGAAGTAGTAGTTGTCGAACACGTCCAGCAGTTGCCAACGGGCGCGCTGCGAGTTCCAGACTTCGACCCAGATGTGGCCGTGGCCGCCGTAGCCGTCAAAAGAAAATGCCCAAGTGCGCAGCGTCAGGCCGGCGGCGCCGCCCAGGGCGGCAAATGCACGCACGAAGTCGCCACAGTAGCCGTCGCCGCGCCGCACGATGCCCTGGTAGGTGTCGCGCAGGTCACCCTGAATCGCACCACCCATGAGCACCGGCGCGCTGCCCAGCAAGTGACTGGCGATGGCTTTCGCGCGCGCCCACTCATCAGCGTCCGGTGGCACGCCTAGCTTGGCATAAGCGCTGACAAAGAACGGGGCTGGCGGCGCACTCTCGGCCAGATAGCCGGGTGGCAATGTCGGTGGTACCCAGTCTTGTTCAAGTGCCAGGTCTGGCCCCAGGGACAATGCGTTTCGAAGGCGGACGAGTTCGGTGCCGCTGCCCATATAGGGCAGCAGCAGCAGCACAGCAACCAACAGCAGCGCGCCCCCCGCAGAACGTGCCGTGAGCCAGCGGCGCGCCGCGCCGGCGGGCGCCGTCACCAACACAGGCCTTCCACCCGCGCTTTCAAACCCACGCCAGTCGGCAGATTGACGAGATCCAGCACCATTTGATCCGGCCGCGCCAACCGCACCAGCGCTTCGATGACAGCCGGGCTGCTGCTGCCAAGCACCAGCACGTCGGAATTCGCAACTACATCGGCCAACTCCGGCACCAGCATTTGCCCGATGTGCGGCAGGTGCTGTTCGATGAAGTTCTTATTGGCACCCAGCAGGCGCGCCAGGTGCACTTCGGGGTCGTACACGCTGAGGGCATAGCCCTTGCCAATGAGCATTTCAGCCAGCGTGACTAGCGGGCTTTCACGCAAGTCGTCAGTGCCTGTCTTGAAGCTCAGGCCCACGAAGCCGACGTTGCGCTTGCCGCTGGCCACCACCTTGTCGAAGGCCAGGTCAAGGTGCGCCTTGTTGCTGGCCAGGATGGCATTCATCATGGGCAGCTCCACGTCGCGCTGCTTGGCCAGGTAGGCGGTGGCGCGCAAGTCCTTGGGCAGGCAACTGCCGCCGAAGGCAAAGCCGGGCTTCAGGTATGCCTTGCTGATGTTGAGCTGCGTGTCCTGGCACACCAGGTCCATGACTTCGAAAGCATCGACGCCCAGCGCACCGCACAGGCGTGCAGTTTCGTTGGCGAAAGTGATCTTCAGCGCGTGGAAGTTGTTGCAGGTGTACTTCATCATCTCGGCCGCACGCACCGAGGTCTGCAAGAACTTGCAGGGCAGGTGCCCGAATAGCGCCTGCAGGCGTTCAGCAGCTGCGCCATGGTTGGCGCCGATGATGGTGAAAGGCGGCTTGTCATAGTCGCGAATGGAACTGCCTTCGCGCAGGAATTCGGGCTGGAAGCACAGGAAGAAATCGACCCCGTCCTTCTTGCCTGATTCGCGCTCGATGATCGGCCGCAGCACGTCTTCAACCGTGCCGGGCACGATGGTGGAGCGGAAGACGACGACATGCGCATCGCTCTTCTGCGCCAGGGCCTGGCCCAGTTGTGCAGCCAGCCGCACAATGGCGCCCTGGTCCTGGCTGCCGTTGGCGGCCGACGGCGTGCCCACACACACCAGGCTGATTTCGCTGCCCATGACGGCGGCGCGGGTGTCGGTGGTGACTGTGACGCGCCCGCTGGCGGCCACGCTCTGCATCAGTTCGACCATACCCTCTTCCACCACCGGCGTCTTGCCGGCCTGGATGAGCTCAAGCTTGGTCTTGTCGATGTCGACGCCAATGACCTGGTGGCCGTCGCGCGCCAGGCAGGCGAGCGACACCGCTCCGACGTAGCCGAGGCCGAAAATGCTGATCTTCATGCTGCTCTGTGTGCCGATCTTTACGCTGGGGTGCGCTGTGTTTGGGTTGCGCGCTGCGCACGGCCGCGCAGACAGCCTTCAATGATGCCGTCCAGCCGCTGCATCGACCGCGGCCAGGCGTGGTGGCTGAGCATTCGCTCACGGCCCGCGCTGGCCAGACGCTGCCGTTCAGCCGGATTCTGGGTGACGCGCAAGACGGCAGCAGCAATTTGCGCTGGCGTGTCCGCCACCAGCAGATGGGTTTCGGCTTCAGCGTCCACGCCGCCGGCGGCAACCGTGCTGGTGACCACCGGCACGCCCATGGCCATGGCTTCCAGGACCTTGTTTTGCGTGCCGCGCGCAATGGCCAGCGGCGCCACCATCAAGGCCGAGCTTCGGATGTAGGGCCGCACGTCGGGCACCGAGCCGGTGACGGTGACACCGGGCAGGCTGCCCAACGCGGTCATGGCAGGAGATGGATCGGCGCCCACGATCAGCAACTTCATCTGCGGGCGCTGGGCGCGCAGCAGCGGCCAGACCTGGTCGCAGAAACGCTGCATGCATTCCTGGTTGGGGTAGTAGTCCATGCGGCCAATGAAGCTGATGGTGTCGGCGTCATAGGCACCGTCGGTTGGACTGAAGAACTGAGCGTCCACACCGTTGGGAAACCAGTCGGTGGTGGCACCGGTGCCGTAGTCGTTGAGTGTCTGCCATTCGGCGCGCGTGGTGGCGGTGCTGACGTCAAACTGACGCGCCAGCCGCTTTTCGGCCCGCAGCATCTTGCTGCCTTCGAGCGTGTAGCCCAGGCTCAGCGGGAAGGGTTTGTAGTGCGCATACTCCAGCCACTTTTGCGAATCCATGTCGCCAAAGTCCAGGATCTTGGGCACGCCTTGCACATGGGCCACATACTGCGCGACCGAAGAGCAGTGCACGAAGATCAGGTCCCAGCGTTGCGACCTCAGCAGTTGACTCACTTTGCCGGCCAGCTCCGCGCTGTAGAAGTAGCCCATCGACGATGGTGTGGGGAGCGGCAGGCGCACGAGCATGCGGGCAAACTGCAGCGGCTCTTTCACATGGCCCATGTGAAAGGCGGTGCAGTGAGCGGCAATGCCCGCGCCCTCTTCCGCCTCAACCGCTGAACGCGCCAATGAGCACACCGTGACCTTGTGGCCCGCCTCGTGCAGGTGGCGGATCATGTTGAAGGGCCGGATCTTGCCGCCGCGCTTGGGCGGGTACGGGAAGCGGTGGCAGAGATACAGGATGTTCATGCGGCCGCACGTTCGGGTTGGCGGGCCAGGCGGTGAAGTTCATCGGCAACGTCGTCGTGCGAACGGCGGTCGAGGTAGATGCGAGACCACACCTCCAGGTTCAACAACGCCAGCAAGGCGTCGGTGCCATCGGCACGGCTGGCCTCATGGTCGGCGACCAGGCCGCTGACAACGGCGGGGTTGAAGAGGCCCCGGCGGCGCACGACTTCGGGCGACAGCAGTTCACGCAGCACGGGCGCCAGTTCACGCTTCAGCCACGCGCCCATGGGCGTGCCGAAGCCGCGCTTCTTGCGGTGCAGGATGTCTTGCGGCAGCACGTCAACCAGCGCCTCTTTCATCAGGTGCTTGAGCGTGCCGCCGCGCACCTTGGCGGCAGCGGGAATGGCGGCTGCCATTTCCACCAGTTCATGGTCGAGCAGCGGCACGCGGCATTCCAGCGACACCGCCATGCTCATCTTGTCGGTGAGCATGAGCAGGTCGTCGGGCAACTGCGTTTCGGCATCGACGGCGAAGAGCCGGTTGAGTTCATCGTCGGACCGCGCCATGGCAAAGGCCGCGCTCAGCGCGTCGGCGCCAGGCGGGGGCTCGGCCAGCAACAGGCTGGCGACGGTGTCGCGCGACACCACCTGCAGGTAGCTGCGGTAGCGTTCGTCGGCGCCCATCTCGGCACTGGCAATGAAGCCCTTGGCCAGGCGCGCCACGTTGAGCCACTTGTTGTGGCGGTCAGCCGGCAACCGCTGCGCCGCCATCGACACCGCCTTGCGTGCCCAGCCGGGGAGCGCGCCATAGCGTCGCGCGTAGTGGCCGCCCAGGTAGCGGCGGTAGCCGCCGAAGAGTTCGTCGCCACCGACCCCGCTCAAGATGACCTTGACGTCCTTGCGCGCGAATTTGCTCACCAGGTAGGTGGTGATGAAGGCCGAATCGGCCAGCGGCTCGTCCATGTGCCACACCAGCTTGGGCAGCAGGCCGACGACATCAGGTTTGACGACGATTTCATGGTGTTCGGTGCCGAAGAGCTTGGCCACCTGCCGCGCATAGGGCAGTTCGTTGTAGAGCTGTTCGGCCGCGCCGCCTTCGAAGCCGATGGCATAGGTGCGGATAGGCCCTGAAGAGTGCCGTGCCATGGCCGCCACCACGGCGCTGGAGTCCACACCGCCAGAGAGAAAGGCGCCGATCGGCACGTCGCTGACCATCTGCATGTGCACGGCACGGTCGATGCCGGCACGCACCCGTTCGACCCACTGCGCGTCGGTCTGGCTGTAGTCGGTATGTGCCGGCAGTTGCCAGTAGCGCCATTCGCGCACCAGCCCACCTTCCACCGCCAGCAGCGTGGCCGGCGGCAGCTTGCGGATGCCCTTGAAGATGCTGTGCGGTGCCGGTACGTAGCCCAGATGCAGGTAGTCAGCCAAAACATCGCGATTGAGTTCGGTGGCCACGCCGGGCAGCTGCAGCAAGGCCTTGGCCTCGGTGGCAAAGGCCAGGCGCTGCGTGGTCTGCGCCACGTACAAGGGCTTGACCCCGATGCGGTCGCGCCCGATCAGCAGGCGTTGGCGGCGGGCGTCCCAGAGCGCAAAGTCGAACATGCCGTTCAGGCGCAAGACGAAGTCGTCGCCCCACTCTGCGTAGCCATGCAGCAGCACTTCACTGTCGGAGCCGGTCTTGAAGATGTGACCCTGGGTCTGCAGTTCGCTGCGCAGTTCGCGGTAGTTGTAGATCTCGCCGTTGCAGACGAGCCAGAGCGTGCCGTCTGCGTTGCTCAGCGGCTGGTGGCCACCGGCCAGGTCGATGATCGACAGACGACGCATCGCAATGCCAGCGCCGCCGTCGATGTGCATGCCTTCGTCGTCGGGGCCGCGGTGTGTAGTGACGTTGCCCATGGCCGAGAGCAGCCGGGGCTCTACCGGGAGCCCGTCAAGGTGGATGAGGCCGTGGATGCCGCACATGGTTTCAGGCTCCCATCGCGGGTACGGGGCGCCCACGCTGCGCGAGCGCCCGCCGGTAGACATCCGCATAGCGGCTGACGCTGTGGGCCCAGGTGCGTTCCTGCTCGACGAAGCGGCGCGCCTGCGCGCGCAGTTTCGGCCATTGCTCGCGCTGCGCGAGTGCCGTCTCCAGGCCCTGCTCCAGCGCCACCGCGTCGCCCGGTTGGCACAGGTAGCCGGTTTCACCGTGGCTCACCAGTTCGCGGTGGCCGCCGACATTGCTGGCAACAAAAACGCGGCCCTGCGCCATGGCTTCCAAGGGCTTCAGCGGCGTGACGAGTTCAGTGAGGCGGATCGGCAGGCGCGGATAGGCCAGCACGTCGATGAGCTCGTAGTAGCGCTGAACTTCGGCGTGCGGCACACGCCCGGTGAAAATCACCGTGTCTTGCAAGCCATGCTGGCCCACCTGGGCCTTGAGCGCTGACTCTTGAGGGCCGCCACCCACCAACAGCAAGCGCAGCTTGGCATGGCGCGGCCGCATCTGGCGCACGGCTTCCACCAGCAGGTGCAGGCCTTCATAGCCGTAAAAGCTGCCGGCAAAGCCGATGACCGTGGCCCCGTCCAGGCCTAGGCGCTGCTGCAGCGCCGGATCGGGCTGAACGCCAAACTGAAAGTTGGCCACGTCCACTGCGTTGGGAATGACGGTGATTTTGTCGGCTGCCACGCCGCGCGACGCAATGTCGCCACGCAGGCCTTCGCAAATGGTGGTGACCTGGTCGGCGCGCTTGAGTGCAAAGGTCTCCAGCGCACGGCTGAAGCGGTAGCGTGCACTGCCTTCGGAGGTGGTGCCGTGGTCCACGGCGGCGTCCTCCCATGAGGCGCGCATTTCATACACCACCGGCAGACGCAAAGAAAGCCGTGTCCATAGCGCCGGCAGCGCGTTTAGCACGGGCGAGTGTGCGTGGATCAGATCGGGCTTCTCCGTGCGCACGACCTGGGCAATGCGGGCAGCCGTCAAGCGCATCTGAGCCAGCAACCCGGCGCCCGCAGCGCTGGGTGTGCGGTGCAGCTTCAAGCCATCGACTGTCTCTTCAAGCGCCGTGCCGGCGCCTTGTTTGGGCGTCGTGAGCTGCAGCGTCTCCCAGCCCAGCCGACGCTGTTCACGCAGAATGGCGAGCGTGCGGAAGCTGTACCCGCTGTGCAGCGGGATCGAATGGTCCAGCACGTGCAACACGCGCATCAGGCCAGGGCCTCGGCGGCAACAGTGGGCATGCCAGGTTCCACCACCGCGTTGCTGCCATCGATGCTGTTGCGCAAGAAGGCTTCGAACATCAGCAGCGTCCACAGCGGCGCGCTGTAGTCGCGCACTCCGCTCTGGTGGGCGTCCACCAAGTGCTTGAGGTAGTCGGGGTTGAACCAGCCGGTGCTCATGAGCCTGTCGCCCAACACTGACGAACGCACCCGTTCTCGCAGCGGGCCGCGGAACCAGCGTGCCAGCGGCACCGCAAAACCCATCTTCGGGCGGTAGAGGATGTCGTGCGGCAGTGCCGGCTCCATCGCCTTCTTCAGCAGGTACTTGCCCTCTTGGCCGCGCACCTTCAGGCTTGACGGCAGCGTGGCCAGCCATTCCACCAGCGGGTGGTCCATCAGCGGTTCGCGCACTTCCAGTGAGTGCGCCATGCTGGCGCGATCCACCTTGGTGTTGATGTCGCCGACCAGGTAGGTCTTCAGGTCCAGATACTGGATCAGCGCCAGCGGGTCATCGGTGCCGGCTTTCGCGGCGTGGCGGTCGAATACCTGCAGTGCGTCATAGCCGCCCAATGCGCGCTTCAGCGCGGGGCTGAAGAGCTGGCTGCGCATGGGGCCGCGCAGGATGCTCACCGAGTGGAAATACGCTTCAACGGAACTTCGGGCCATGCCCTCAAATGTGGTCTTGGCGCGAAACATGCGCGGCGCCCAGTCGGCCTTGGGATAGACCCGGCCCAGCATGCCGAACAGCGGCCGCCGCAAGCCCGATGGCAGCGCGCTGCGCAGCCGCTCTTCCATCAGGTGCATGCGGTAGCGGCGGTAGCCGCCAAACGTTTCGTCACCACCGTCGCCCGACAGCGCCACCGTGACGCGCTGACGCGCCAATTGGCAGACGCGGTAGGTGGGGATGGCCGAGCTGTCGGCATAGGGTTCGTCGTAGAGGTGCGCCAGCGTGTCGATGAGGCCGAAATCGTCGCTGCGCACCACTTCCAGATGGTGGTCGGTGTGGTAGCGGTCGGCCACGGTCTGCGCAAAGGCCGACTCGTTGAACAGCGGGTCATCGAAGCCGATGGAGCAAGTGCGCACGGGTGTGTCCTGCAGGCCGGCCATGATGGCCACCACGGCACTGCTGTCCACGCCGCCCGAAAGAAAGGCGCCGAGCGGCACCTCAGCAATCATGCGCAGGCGCACCGATTCGCGCAGACGCTCGTGCAGTTCCGCACAGGCATCTTCTGCGCTGACGAGGTTGTTGAGCGTGAAGCGCACATCCCAGTAAGGCCTCTGCTGCGGCTCGGGCTGGCCGCGGCGCCACAACAGCATGTGGCCCGGCGACAGCTTCTTGGCCTGGCGAAAGATGGTGCGCGGCTCAGCCACGTAGCCGAGCGCAAAGTATTCCTCAATCGCCAGCGGATCGACGTCACGCTTGAGGCCACCGCCGCTGCCCTGGTAGGCCAGCAGCGACTTCAACTCGGACCCGAACAGCATGATGCCGTCGTCCAGAGTGCCGTAGAACATCGGCTTCACGCCCAGCCGGTCGCGCGCCATGAAAAGCGTCTGGCGGTTGCGGTCCCACAGCGCAAAGGCAAACATGCCGCGCAGGCGCTTCACGCAGTCCGCACCCCATGCTTCCCAAGCGTGGACGATGCACTCGGTGTCACTCTTGGTGTGGAAAGCGTAGCCCAGCGCCTGCAACTCGGCCATCAGGTCCTGGTAGTTGTAGATCTCGCCGTTGAAGACGATGCACACCGTGCGGTCGGCATTGAACAGGGGCTGCTGGCCGGTAGCGACGTCGATGATCGACAGCCGGCGGTGGCCGAAGCCGAGGCCAGGCTCCAGGTGCACGCTGCCTTCGTCAGGGCCGCGGTGGAATTGCGCGTCGTTCATGCGCGCGAGCACTGCGCGGTCGATCGGGCGATCGTGACGCGTGTCAAAGACGCCGGTGATGCCGCACATGGATTCTGGGTGCTCTGCTTTGATAGCTCGGGGAGACCTCGGCCCGGCAGCGAGTAACGCTTGCGAGCGTCACGCTGCAGTAACGGGCTGCGGCGAGCAGGTTGTGACCGAGTGCAAGCACTTTCGCTGCACGCAACGGTCAATGCGAGGATGTTAAGTCAGCCCTCCGGCCCATTTGCGCAGCGCTTGGCACAAGCGGCAATGGCCATGACATCCAGCACGGTTGCCGCCAAGAATCAGCCTGGCGCCGCGCCCTCTTGCATGGGCAGACTCCCTTGGTTTTTCGGTTTTCCTGGACGCTGGCGGGCACCGACTCATTGAAGCACAGCCTTTCGACCACATGAAGGGGCTGCATGCAAACGAGAGCTCAGTCTCGCTGCCTGCGTGTTGCGCCTGAGCCTCTTCAACCCAGCGCAGGCCGTCTGCCCCGAGCAAACAGCTCGCGGTCGTAGAGCGAGGCATACGACTCCACCATGGCATCCAGACTGAACCGTCGCTCTGCCTCAACCCGTGCTTCATGGCCCATGGCCGTTGCGCGCGCCGGGTCCGCAAACAGCCTCAACATGGCAGCGGCGAGTGAATCCACGTCTTCTGAAGGCACCAGCTCTCCAGTCAGCCCGGACTGCACAAGTTCGGCGTTGCCGCCGACATTCGTAGCTAGCACCGGCAGCCCCGAGGCCATCGCTTCGAGGATGGTATTGGAGACCCCCTCAGCCAACGAAGGCAAGACAAATGCATGCAGGCCGCGCATCACCTCGGGCACGTCGCGCCGTTCCCCGGGCAGCCAGGCCAGACTGGCAACTCCGGACGATTGCAGAATGTCCAATGAGGCCTGGCGCAACGGGCCATCGCCCACCAGCACCAGGCGCAGCTGCTGGCGAGCATCCGGCTGCAACTCGAGCGCGCGCACAAAGGCCCTGGCCAACAGGGTCTGGTTCTTGACGCCCTGCATCCGCCCCACGGTGCCCACGAGCCAGTGGCACGGTGCGCCGAACGGGCACCCGGCTATGGCTTCGGGTACGCCACCGGCAGGCCGAAACCGGTCAGTGTCGACGCCGTTGTAGATCTGCTGGACCTTCTGCGCGGCGATGCCCACGCGGCGGACCAGGTAGTGCTCCAAGTCTTTCGACACCGTCAAATGCCGATGGACAAAGTGCGAGTAGATCTTGCGCAGGCGTTGCAAGCTGACATTGTTGCCGTCAAGGTCTTCCATGTCGCGGCCATGGTCGCCGTGGATCCGAACAGGTGCGCGCGCCACCAGCGCCGGGACCTGAACCTCCAGTGCGGCCAGGTTGCGGCTGTGCACGATGGCCGGTTGCATTTCGCGGATCAGTCGCCAGATGCGTGGGTACAGGTGGAAGGCGTGACCGGGTGGTTTGTGGAGAGCGTGGAAAACCACATCGTCACGCTGAATTCTGGCGGCAAACGCAGGTGCCACCTCATCAATTGCCAGAATCGCATGCCGGTAGCGACTGGGCGCCATTCGGTTGATGATATTAACCACGCCGTTCTCGAGCCCGCCCGTGTCGAAGCGGTAGAGCACGTGCAAGACCAGCGGCGCCGGCTTCGACCACGACGCCGTGTCTGAAGGCGCGGAACTCAGCATGCCGCTGACGGCAGGCGGTAGACGTGTGCGGGCTTCGGCCTCGACATGCCTTGCAAACGTGAACCGATGCTCGTGCCCGCGAGACCTGGCGCACCTGCCAATGCGCGCAGCAGCTCGGCGCCCAACCCCTGCGCTTGGCCATGGATTGTTTCGACTGCAGCCCAGCAAGCTGGCACGTCCTGGGGCCGTGAGAATGGGCGCGAGGTATCCCAGCGATAGCTTTCTTCGTCGACAATAGCGTAGCGTTCTACAGGCGCCGACGGCACCTCGTTGGCCGGGGCCGCTGGGGCCTTCCAATCCCCAATGAACCGCAAACGATCCTGTAAATTTTCGCGTCCGACCAACCGGTTGAACAAGGCAGCGCGGTAAACGTTAGACATAACATAGAACTGCGCGCCAGGATGAGCCTGCACGTAGCGCAAGCTAGCCCAGCTATTGGCGGTGAAAACGGCCACTGAACCCTGCAACAGCAAGGCAAACAGAAACCCGAGGACCATGGCAGCCGCAGTCACGGCCCCCGCCACGCGCAGCGGCATTTGAGCCAGACCGTAGCCCGCCAGCAAACACAAGGGCGCAACAAAAATGAGCATGTAGTTCGTCTGCTTGGGGACGAAAATCAACGGGTTGAACCCGACGGGCAGCACCGACAAGATCAACACCAGGCCGAGGGCCCAGAACAGGACGTAGGCAGCGGCTTGCCGCTCTCGCAGTGGGGTCGCACGGTGATGCAGCCATACGAGAACGAGACCCAGTACGGCCAAGTAAGCCAGCAGGCCCGTGTGATAAATTTTGCCGAAGAGATACACCAGGTAGAGGTGTGCAGCACTGAAGATTTCACCTGCGCTCGTGCCAGCTTCCAGATAGCCGCTGGAACGCCGCTCTCGCATCACGTCGAACACGTACCAGAAGTTTCCCGTCCAGACTTTGAAAATGAGCCCGTTGACGGCCATGGACAACACCAAGCCTGCAGCCATCCAGAGCCAATGCCAGTCGAGGCGCCGCACCAGCAGCGGATAGACCAGCAGAATGCCGAAGACAAACAGCGTCACCGGCTTGATCCAGAAACTGAGGCCGGCGCACACCCCGGCCAGGAAGTAGCCCATCGGCCAGCGCCGAGCCTCACCTTCATGGAAGAGCACAAACGCTGCCGTGATCGTCAGGCACAAGGGCGAATCGGCCATCATCCGGCCGGCAAAGTGCACATGGCTGGGCAGGGTTGCTATCAGGAGGCCTGCAAAGAGGGCGGTGCGCCTGCCGAACATGCGGAAGGCGGCCCAGGTCACCAGCGCGACTTCACCCAGCGAACACAGCAGTGAAAAAAGAGCCGCTGAGAACTCAGTCGTGCCGAACAACCAGGCGAAGGCGGCGACCGGCAAGTTCACGCCCAGCCGGTTGGCGCCTACATAGTCGTCGAGTCGCCAGTCACCGTTGACAATTCTGAATGCGCTGTCGGTGTAGGTGACTTCGTCAGAGCCAAAGTAACCGGTGTAGCCGAGCCAGCGGAATGTAATGGCGACCAGCATGACCACTGCAAACACAGACGCTGTCTGCTGTCCTTGCATCTTGTGCAAAGCGGGCGCGGTCAGAGGCATGGGCTCGGCCTACAACACCGACAACACTATCCGAATCGCCTCGGCCTGCCGCTCTTCAAGCCCCGCATACATTGGCAGCCGCAGCAACCGGTCGGCGATGTCGTCCGTCACCATCATCTCGCCATGCGTCCGGGCAAACTTGCGGCCCGCCGGTGCGCTATGCAGCGGGATGTAGTGGAAGACCGTGTGGACCTCTGCCGCCTTGAGCTTTGCGATCACTGCCGTTCGTGTTGCCAGGTCTGGCAGCAGGATGTAGTACATGTGCGCGTTGTGCGTGCAGTGCGCGGGCACGATGGGCCGGCGCAACTTGCCAGCGCGCTCGGCCTCTTCAAACCACTGGTGGTAGTTGTTCCACATCGCCACACGGCGGCGCGTGATGACTTCTGCGTCTTCCATCTGCGCCCACAGGAAGGCCGCGATGATCTCGCCCGGCAGGTACGACGAGCCAACATCGACCCAGGTGTACTTGTCGACCTGGCCGCGGAAGAAGAGAGCGCGGTTGGTGCCTTTCTCGCGGATGATCTCGGCGCGCTCGGCATAGCGGTCGTTGTTGACCAGCAGCGCACCGCCTTCGCCGGAAATGATGTTCTTGGTTTCGTGGAAAGAGATCGCACCCAGGTCGCCAATGGCGCCCAGTGGCCGGCCCTTGTAGCTGGACATCAACGCCTGCGCGGCGTCTTCGATCACCACCAACTTGTGCTTGGCCGCGATGGCCATGATGGTGTCCATCTCACAACCAACGCCTGCGTAGTGCACGGGCACGATGGCGCGCGTCTTTTCAGTGATGGCTGCTTCGATGCGCTTTTCATCCAGGTTAAGCGTATCAGGGCGGATGTCCACGAACACGGGCACCGCGCCGCGCAATACGAAGGCGTTGGCGGTGGAGACGAACGTATACGACGGCATGATGACTTCGTCGCCGGGGCCTACATCGGCCAGCAGCGCTGCCATTTCAAGGCCTGCGGTGCACGAGTGGGTTAGCAGCGCCTTGTTGCTGCCGGTACGCTGCTCGATCCACTGGTTGCACAGCTTGGTGAAGCTGCCATCGCCAGCCAGATGGCCCTTGGCATGCGCCTGAGCAATATTCCAGAGTTCCTTGCCCGTCATGTAGGGCTTGTTGAAGGGGATCAGGCTCATAGTTGACCTCTGAAGTACGAGTTGGTGTTCAGTTCAGGCGCGGGCGATCACGATCAGGCCCGCCATGACCAGCAGCGTGCCCAGTACCTTGCGCAGGCTGAGCGCCTCGCCCAGGAACAGCACGCCCAGAATCATGACAATCACAAATGCCAGGCTCATGAAAGGGTAAGCGTAGTTGAGCGGGAAGCGCGTCATCGCCGCCATCCAGGCCAAGGAAGCTAGAAAGGCGGCGGCGAAGCCCGAAAAGATCCACGGGTTGACGAACTGCTGCAACAGGAAACCGAGTTTTTCCAGACCGCCCTGCGGCAGGGCGCCGGCAGTGCTCATCTGCCACTTGAGCACAAGTTGCCCGTACACCGTGAAGGCCAGCGTCAGCAGGATGTAAATGTGGCCAGGGAGGTCAAAGGCGGGCTTCATCGGTACGGTGGGCTCGCTGGCCCGGTTCATGGCAGCACAGCACGATAGCGCCTGCGCTGCGTCTGGCCTTGCCCTGCACGTGACGCATCGCACTTGCAGTGCAAGTTAGGGGGCCAATGTCTGGCCCGTCTGCATTGGCAGTTCTCGACCCTTGTGAACTGGCACCAGCGTCTTGGTGTTGACGAACAGGTGGCTGCCTGTCTGCGGGACAAAATGATGGTGCAGTCCATGCCGAAGAAACGGTCGTCTTCGATCTTGGCGCGGCTGCCCGTGGCGGTGCCCGAGGGTGTAGTTGTTGCAGCCGATCGTGGTGCCGGCCGTCAGGCGCGCGCCGGGTTCGATAAAAGCGCGCGGGCGCAGGACGCTGAAGAGTTCATAACCGGTGGACAGTACACGCTCCAGCGCAACCACTCGACAAGCCAGCAAACATGAGGTACGACGCACGCATGCTGCAAGAGCGATCGGCCCCACCGTGGCCCATGATGCGGAACGAGCCCACCGAACTATCGAGCTTGAAGCTCGGCAGTATGCTGAACACTTGAAGAATGCCCACGAGGTTTGGCACTTTCACCACTTCTGCTGGCGATTCAGGCAGCGGGCGACTACGATATCGAAGCTCTCCTTGGTTTTCTGCAGCATCCGCCGGATCCCTTCAGGCTGGTCCTTCAAATCACAATCGATGACGTCCGTCCACTCGCCACGGGCGAGACCTCCGCGAGATCTCGCGAGGCCGTTGTACTGAAGGTTGCTCTAGGGCTTGCATGGCAGTTTCGAATGCACCTGAGGTCGGCACACTCGTTGCCCCTAGTTCACCTTGTAGCTCGCAAACAACCGCTCCAGGTTGCGGTGCGTGATGTTGTCCACCCGCTGCGCTTCGATGCCTTCTGTGAGTTCCAGCACACGCGCCACCGTCGCCTGCACGCTGTACTCCGGAAAGTCCGAGCCCACGGTGACGAGTTGGTCAGTGCTCTTGAACAGGAAGTGCATGTCGTCGTCCAGCCGCGTGCTGCCCCTGTAGCGCATGAGCGTGTACGACAGGTCCAGCAGCAGCTGGTCCTGGCAGCGCACGATCTCGTACAGCTCCATCATCGTCGGCCCGGTGCCGTGCAACAGCAGCATCTTGGTGTGCGGGCAGGCAGCGGCAAGAAAGTCGATGACGTCGGGCGCATGTCGGGTGGCCAGGCCCGGGCGACGGAAAAGTGTGTCGAGCAGGATCACCAGTCCGTGCTCGCCGGCGGCGTCTATCGTCGCCACGCACTTGGGGTCCAACGGGTCATAGCCGTTCAGTCGCGGGTGCAACTTGATCCCCGCAAAACCCTGTGCCTTGATTTGCTTGACCGCCGCCTCAACCCGCCGCGTGGTGGCTAAAACGCGCGGATTCAGGCCGGCGATGGGCACAAAGCGCTGGGGGTGGGCGCGAGCGGATTCGATGATGACGGAGTTGTCCACGTAGTCGGCAATCGACACCAGGCAGGCGCGGTACGCACCCGCAATGTCCATGTCGTCCAGCAGTGTGGCAAGCGATGCGTCGCACTGCCTTTCGCCGAACCAACTGCCGTCACGGGTAACGTGAGTCAGTGAGTCGAAGAGTTTCATTTGCAGCCCTTGGAAGTAGTGGTGATGTTCTGTCTCTCGACGCGCACCTGCAGCGCCTGTGCCGCCCGTGCGCCGGCCGCCACAGCGTCGTCGCCAGTTTCAGCAAGCGTGATGACATGCCCCAGGCGCTGTTCTTTGTCGTGCCAAGCGCCAGAGCGGTCGCCTACCTGTCGGTTCAGGTGCAGCAGCGCTACACCGGGCACCGCGCGCGCGGTGTCCAGCCCGTCGATGGCCACGATGCGGCCAGGGGCGGCGCGCAGGAATTCGATGTTGGCGGCACGCGGCACTGGGTGGGGCTGCAAGCTGCAGGGCCGACCCAGAGCCATTTCGATGGCGGCACGCATGGCGTCCACACCACTGACATGCGGCAGCACCACGGGGTAGATGTGCACCCCGCCGCCACGCGCAGCCACATCGATGGGCACCGGCACGCCACCATGGACCAGGTACTCCGCATGCACCAGGCCCTGCCGCACGCCCAGCGCATGCACCAGCCGGGCGTTGGTCTCGATGATCAGAACTGGGCTGAGCGGCAACACCCGTGAACCGTAGGTGATGCGGGTGGCGACCGTGGCGTTGTCCGCCGCAGCCACCTTGGTGGCGATGCCCAGACAGTGAACGGCCCCGTCGCAGACGATGGCGTCAACGATCAGCTCCACCCCGGCCACCCATTCCTGCACCAGCACCTGACGCCGTCGGCTGCTTGAAAATGCCAGGGCAGCGGCGGCCTCAAAGTCCGACTCTGCCCGAACGATGCTCACGCCCCGGCCCGATTGGTTGTCCACTGGCTTGACCACGCAAGGCACCGACAGACGTCCAAGAACAGCCCGCGCTTGTTCTAGGCTGTCCGCCCGTTCGTACCGCGGGACGCGCAGCCCTGCGGCCTGTGCACAGACCGTCATGCGCGCTTTGTCAGTGCAGTTGAGGGCCGCTTCGAGCCCGGAGCCAGGAAGCCCCAGTTCTTGCGCCACATAGGCTGCTGCCACGACGCCGTTGTCGGTGGTGTCGCAAAGCACACCATCGATGGCGTGATGGCGCGCCACGGCCAGCGTGGCTTCTGGATCGGTGATGTCGGCCACAGCGTGAAGATCAGCTTCGGCGCAGGCAGGGCGGCCGGCCGAACCGTCCGTGACGAGCACGCGGTAACCCAGGCTGCGGGCGCGCCGAACAGTGGCGACCTGCCAGGGCCCTGCACCAAGCACATGAAGCAGTGGCGATGGCATCGTCAGGTGGCCAGCGGGCCCTGGCGCCAACCCCAGATGTACCAGGGCGCGTCAGGGCCGGCTTGGAACAACAGGTCGAGAATGCTCACGCCGTGTTCAAAGGGTGGATTGCGCTGTCGGTACTGCGGGTAACCGGTGTAGTCCTTCCACTCTAGCGCGACGCCGACTTGTGCAAAACACTCGGGCTCGATGTAGTCCCTTGCAGCCGGCCCCGACAGGTAGGTGGAGGCGCCAGTCTTTAAAACCAGATCCACCAGTTTGTCAAGCTTTTGGCCCTGCGCGGCATAGCTGCGCGAGTCGGCAAACTCAGTGCGGATGCCCAGGAATTCGTGCGCCACGTGCTGAATCACCGTGTGGTTGAACGCGGACAAGTTCAGCCAGCGCTGCTCCAGGTAAATGTGCTCCAACCAAGGCCGGTAGCGGTCGAAGTGGGCGCACTTGCCATAGTTCTGGCGCAGGCTCTGAAAGTGCTTTTCCTGCCATGCGTTGTTCGGAATCTCCACGTCCTGGATCAGCCGCCCGCGGTCTTCACCCACCGGAATGGTCAGCCACTGCAACCCGCCCGCGGTGTTGATCTTGTTGCGGTTGCGCCAGTCGCGCGGGGTGTATTGGTTGTCGTCGTAGAACACGAACAGGTCAACGTCATGGATGATGTCGAAGTAGCCTTTCCACGGGATGTAGTTTGACTGCAGCACGGCAACGCGCCGGCCTTCTTGAGCGGGAGACGACGTATTCACGGCGCTTCTTCCTTCGACAGGTACCAGTTGAGTTCATGGAGTGCGGCCAACGGGCTCCAGCGGCCGGCGGGCAGCAGCGGCCGGCACAGCGCGAGGTCGAAGTTGAAGAAGCCGCCGGCGCGCTGCAGGTGAAACGCGTGTGCATAGCCGGCGTCCAGTGCGCCCAGGGTGTCGCGGAACAGATGGTCGCCCACCATCACCAGCTGTTCCGATGCCAGGGACAAGCGCTCGGCGGCGGTGTCAAAAGCCTGTCGCTCCGGCTTGCGGCAGCCAAGGTCGCCAGTGAGCACCATGGCATCGAAGGCAGAGTCCAGACATGCGCACTGAATCTTTGCGCGCTGCGAAGCCGCCGGGTTGTCGGTGAGCAGGCCCAGCTTGAAACCCAGGCGGCGAAGTTGGGTGAGCGTGCCCATCACGTCGGGGTACAGGCGGCAGCCTGAGGGTTGCGCCGCCCGGAAGGCGTCGATCAGGCGCAGGCGGCTGGCTTCGTCCAGACCCAGCTGCTGTGCATAGACGTCAAAGAGGCGTGCTCTCTCGCCTTCTTCCAGGATGGCCAGAGTGGAGAGCATGAAGCCGTACTCTGCCGGCAACCAGCCCTGTTCGGACTGCCACACCAGCCGCAGCTTGCGGACGATCCAGTCCTTCTGGTCAAAGAGCGTGTCGTCGAGGTCGAACACCACGCCGCGGACATTCGGCAAGTCGGGACGCTGCATCAAGCGCTCTGACAGCGTGCGCACGGTACGCACGCCTTCGCCTGTGATTTGCGGCGGGCATGGCGTGCCCAACAAGAGCGCCATCGGGTTGCCGCCCGCGACCAGCGTCAGGGGCAGAGACATGCCTGCGCGAGCATTGAAGTCTGACACCCAGCCCTGCCCTTGCGCCACCAGCACCTGCAGGTTCAGCACACCGAGTGCGCCGATGTGGCTGAGCGCCTGGATGCTGCGTTCGGCGATGGCGCTGACCAGCGCATCGGCGCTGGGTTCGCACAGCACCGCGAAGCCGCCACTGGTGCGCAACCGGCGGCGCAGGTAGGCCGGCGAAACCTGGCCCGGGCCGGCGATGGCGAAATCGATCGAGTACTCCTCAAACGAAAGCAGGTAAGGCTGCCAAGCCAGGCCCTCGCGCTGACCAGCGGGCAGGGCCAGGGCTTCGTCGCGCGACGGCACCTGCACGATGCCACGCCCGCCGTAGCCGGCCAGGGGCTTGCCGATCAACGGGCCGGCTACGTCCACGGCCTCGGGGGTGGCAAAAGTCGGCAGCACCGGCAGGCCGACGTTGCTGAGCCATTCGGCCAGATGAAGTTTGTTGCGCGCCAGGGCGAGCACCTCGGCGCTCGACACCCACACCCGTGTGCCGGCGGCTTGCAGCGCGGGCTGCAGGGCGCTGAAGACACCCAGCTCGAGGTCGGTGGTGGGCAGCAGATGGCCAACACCCTCGGAGAGGCACAAACGCTGGAGGAAAGCAGCGAAGCCTTCGGTGTCGGCCAGCATTGGCGCCTGGAAGTAGGCGTCGGCATCGAAGCGGCCGACGTTTTCGCCATGGCAGTCGGCCACCAGCACACGCACGTTGCCCAAAGCGCGCAGTGACTTGATGAGGGCAGCCCCCTGCAGGCCGCCACCCGACACCACGAGCGCCGTCCTCATCCGCACGCGCTGAGCTCCATGCAGAAGGCGTTGGAGATTTCCGGGTACGGTGCGGCCAGCGACTGCAACGCGCGCCAGACCGGTGAAGGAAGATCGAGCGTGGCCAGTTGGCCCGTGGTGAAGGGTTTGAGCAGGAGGCCGGTGCACGCGTCAACAGACCAGCCGCTTTGTTTTGCCAGCGTCGTCAAAAGGGCTACGTCAAAGTAGCGGCGATGGCCCAGAGCCCGGTCGGCGTCACTGAGCGCGTGCAGGTCCGCGAGAAGACCGGCTTCATGCCCGAGCAGCCGGTGCAGCGAGCGGGCGTTGGGGACCGCCACGTACAGACAACCGCCAGGCGCGATGAAGCTGCGCATGCGACGCAACACCTGGGCTGGGTCGTCCACATGCTCAAGGATGAAGCCCGCTTCGATAGCGTCGAAGGGGCCCAGAGCTTCGTCCAAGCCTTCAAAAAACGCTTGCACCAAACGGAGTGCTGGTGGCAGCGGTGCCATCTGCTCGCGAAAACCCGCAATGATGGCCGGTGCGGCATCGACGATGACATAGCGGTCAATCTGGCCGCCACGCAGCAGATCCACCAACGGGCGTGCGACTTCGGTGTGGCCAATGCCCAGGCTCAGCACCTGGCGCGCTCCACGTTGCAGCAGCTGCGCGGCAATTCGCAGGCCGTAGGCTTCGTGAACGATGCGGTTTTCTTCGAAGTGCGCGAAGGCCTTCGAGTAGGCCGCCGCATGGCTGTCGAGTGTGGTGGCATCGGTGCTCATGGCAGGCTCCTAGCGGTGCAGATCACGCACAATGTAGTTCGGCCGCCCCTGCACCTGGTTGAATACCTTTCCCAAGTAGATTCCCACCACGCCGAGTGCCGTGGTGATGATGCCCAGGCTCAATGACATCAGCCCCATGAGCGAGGTGAAGCCGATCAGTGCGTCGTCGAACATCAGCTTGCGAAAGAGCAAGTAAATGACGTAGGCGAAGCTCGCTGCGGTGATGAACACGCCGGCATTGAAGAGCCAGGTCAGCGGCTTCGAAGAGAAGGAGCTCACAGCGGTCACCATCAACTGCAGGCGCCGCGCCAGCGTGTAGGTGCTGCGACCCTCGCGCTGCGACTTCGCGACGGGCAGGCCGATCTGCACAAAGCCAGTCCAGCTCATCATGCCGCCGAGGAATAGGTTGTGGTCGCCCAGCCGCAGCAGCGCGTCCACAAAGCGGCGCGTCATAAGCCGCTCGGTGACCATGTTTTCTGGCACGCGCACGTCGCTGAGGGCATTCAGCGCGCGCCAAAACAAGCTGCCGCTCCACTGCTCGAACCATTCGCCCTTGCGATGCTCCTGGTAACCGAAGACGAGGTCCGCGCTGCTGCTGCGCTGCCTGGCCAAGAAACCCGTCAAGACCTCCGGACGTACCTCAAGGTCGCAGTCGATGAGGAAGACGAGATCCCCTCGTGCGTGACACAGCCCGGCTTGCATGGCAGGGTGATGGCCAAAGTTGCGCGACAGATCCACCACCACGACGCGCGGGTCGGCCGCGCGACGTTGCATCGCGTACGCCAGGGAATCGTCCGGAGAACCGTCGTTGACGAGCACGATCTCCCAAGAGTCAGCGGCCACTGTCGCAAGCACGGCTAGGCACTCGTCAATGAAGGCCTGCAAATACGGACGCGACCGGTACATCGTGCAAACGATGCTGATCGCGCGGCGCTCCTGCTGCGGGAGCAGCCCGATCGTGTGGCTCTGAGTCAGAGCCTCCACACTCGATACCCCGCCCCGGTCAATCTGGCCTGGTCGAACGCGGCCTTCACGTCGATGAACGCTCCGCCTTTGACGAGCTTCTTGCCCAGGTCTTCCACCGACAGTTCGGCGTACTCACGGTGAGCCACAGCCGCCACGATGGCGTCAGCACGGGGCATCCGGTCCAGCGGTTCCAGCTCCACACCGTACTCGTGCATGGCCTCTTCTGCGTCCGCTTGCGGGTCGGTCACATGCACTTCCACGCCGTAACTCTCAAGCTCACGGATGATGTCGATGACCTTGCTGTTGCGCAAGTCACCGCAGTTTTCCTTGAATGTGAGGCCCAGCACGTTGACACGCGCACCCTTGATGTAGCTGCCTGACGCGATCATCTGTTTGATGGTCTGTTCGGCAATGAACTTAGCCATGCCGTCGTTGATGCGCCGGCCCGCCAGGATGACTTGCGGGTGGTACCCCAGCATGTCAGCCTTGTGCGTGAGGTAGTACGGGTCCACGCCAATGCAATGGCCGCCCACCAAGCCGGGTTTGAATTTAAGGAAGTTCCACTTCGTTCCGGCAGCTTCGAGCACCTCGGTGGTGTCAAGGCCGATCTTGTCGAAGATGATGGCCAATTCGTTCATGAGCGCAATGTTCAGGTCACGCTGGGTGTTCTCGATGACCTTGGCGGCTTCGGCGGCCTTGATGCTGCTGGCGCGGTGAACACCCGGAATCACGATGCGTTCGTAGAGCTTGGCCACCTTGTCAAGGGTGTCCGGCGTGTCGCCAGAGACGATCTTCAGTATCTTGGTGAGGGTGTGCTCACGGTCGCCGGGGTTGATGCGCTCTGGGCTGTAGCCAACGAAAAAATCGGTCTTCCACTTCAGGCCCGACTCGCGCTCCAACACCGGGATGCAAACCTCTTCCGTCGCACCTGGATAGACAGTGGATTCATAGATGACGATGGCGCCTTTCTTCAGGTTGCGTCCGACACTGGCCGAAGCGCCAATGAGGGGCTTGAAGTCGGGGATGTGGGCGTCGTCCACTGGCGTGGGCACGGCAACGATGATCATGTCGGCCTCTGCCAGCATCTTGGCGTCAGAGGTGTACACGGCATGTTTGGCTGCGGCCATCTCCGCGTCAGGCAGTTCGCGAGAAGGGTCGGTACCGCGCAGGCAGGCATCGACCTTGTTCTGGGCGATGTCGAAGCCGATGGTACGCACCTGCTTGCCAAACTCCACCACCAGCGGCAGGCCCACGTAGCCCAGGCCGATGACTGCGAGTGTGTTCATGCTTGTAATTCCTTGCTGATCCAAGTGGTGTGCCGAGAAGGGCGAAGGTGACGGCACGGAAACGGTCGGACACAGGGTCGGACTGAGGGCCGAACTAAGGTCCTTTGGAAGCCGTTGCTGTGGCAGCCAGTTCCTCGCCCAAAGGCCCAAGCTGCTGGCCGATGAAACCGCGCAGGATCTGGGTCGAACGGCCGGCTTCCTGTTGCGGCGTGTAGAAGATGAGAACTGCACTGTCGTCGCCGCGCCCCAGCAAGCGGTTGAAGGCCAACATCAACTTGGCCTGGGCATCGCTGCTTGTGTACCTGCCGCCCACCCAGTAGAGGTAGGCCACGTCCAATTGCACAATTGGCTGCTGATTGGGGTCCGGTGGTTGACGGATGGACATCGTGCGCACCCGCTCTGCAGCTCCGCCCGCTTCAAGAGTCACGCTGCCGCTGGCGATGCTGGCCCACTCTCGTGAGGCTTGTTCCACCAGCGTGTTGGTGGACGTAACGAGCTTGCGTTCGTGGTCCTGGTCCCGGTAGTACCCGACCCACACCGCGACCGAGTTGTTGCCGGCACGGTAAACACTTTCGGCCACCAAGCTTGGCCCCTGGTACGCAGGCTTCCAGTTAGCCAGCGGAGCGCCGCCAGCCACCCAGTTGCCCGGCAACGTGGCTGGCAAACGCAGCGCCGGCACGGGCCCGCCGCTGGCGCGGTCCAGCCGCACCATGACGGCCTGTGTGACGAGCAACAGCCCCACCACACCCACCGTCACGATCCAGGTCTTATTGCCGCCAGGGGCGAACGGGCTCGGACGCGCAGGCACCGTTGGAGACAAGGGCGCGTCAGGCTCTGACCAGCGCGCACCGATCATGAACATCACCATGATGATGATGCCGAAGAAGACCCACCCATACACCAAATGGTCGGCGCCGGCCGCGATCTTGTTGCCCGACAGATGGCCGAGCATGACGATCATGTAGGCGCGCAACCAGTTGGCCACGATGGGCATGGCCAGAGATGCCAGCATGAACACCGCGCGGCGCTTGGTGGAGCGGTAGTTCAGGTACGCAAACAGGCTGCCGACCATGAATGATGCGATGAGGTAGCGCACGCCACTGCAAGCCTCGACCACCGACCAGTTGCCGGAAGGGATGACGAACTGAAGCCCTTCGCGGTACACCGGCACGCCCGAAAACGCCACCGCGGCCACAGTGAAGTCAGCTGTCCACTCCATCATGGAGGGCACCATGAATTCACCAATGGGAACGGCGAAAAACAGGAACAGCAGCGGAAACAGGATCTCGCGCGCAACGGCAAAGCCAAACACCGCCGGCACCGAGAGCACGATCAACGCCACCAGAGCAAACTGAGTGGCAGCGTTCACGCCCGCCAGTGCAGCCATCAACCACAGCAAGCAGACAACGGCAATCGGCAACAACATCCAGGGAACGGCCTGCGGGCGGTGCCTGCCCAAGTCGGCGCGGCGGCGCCACACCAGCCAGACCACGATGGGAGGCACCAGGAATGCATGTGCATAGGTTTCCGAGCGAATCCAGATGCCGACCATCGCGGCAGCCGTGTCGTAGAAGAGCGCGAGCAGAGCAGCAAGCAGCACTGCACCTGGCAAAAGTTGACGCAGGGGCCAGGGCGCAGTTGCGGGGGGCGATGTGCTCATGGGTTCGGTTGACGCATTCAACCCAGGCTCCGCACGACAAACGGCCCCAGCCAATTGGCCAAACCCAGCGGCAGGCGTCTCCAGGTTTCGATCATCAGCTTGTACTTGGCGTTGGACGGGTTGTTCTGCGGCACGGATTCACG
>Ga0335394_10000842_pt1 | contig 33635 bp, 22 predicted proteins | sample MAT03_FD_205741 | JGI IMG/M metagenome (GOLD analysis project Ga0335394, IMG submission 205741) | Freshwater microbial communities from Lake Fryxell liftoff mats and glacier meltwater in Antarctica - MAT-03 (spades assembly) (version 2) ...
TAGGCGTTTGAGGTCGGAAAGATCGACAGAACCCGGAGCATCCCGTTCGAGCGAGGCCAGCAAAAACCAGGACTTCAGGAGGTACGAGATGTCCGCGGAGACGACGATAGTTCAGCCGGCGACGAACGACAACGAGTTCCGGGAACAGGACGCGTGGAGATCTCAAGCTCCGTCTTCGACGTTGATACGCGCAGAGAGGGAGGCAGCGGCGGGTGCCGGCCCGAGTGGGTGGCGGGAGGGGCCACTGTTTTAGCGGACGATCGCCCCTCCCGCCGTGCCTCGAACGTGTTGGAGCGAAGCACCGATCGAATCTTGCGAATCGACCTCGACGTCAAGGACTGGCTCGCGAACCCGCCGTCGGTATCGGCGGTAAGATATTGGTCGGTCTGCCCGAGCCCGAGGATCGGCTCGCGCTGAGGCGAAATCGCTCCCTGATCCAGCGCACACCTCAATGGCACCGCTTTCGCGTGGACCCGCACGCCACAGCGCAACGGGCGCCATCGTCGTGATGGCCATCAGCCAAGCAGGTCTCGAAGACATCATCCAGCGTGCGCGGCAACACGCGCGGCTGGCCCGTCATGGTCCTGCCCAGGGTGGACGTGCTCCGCCTGGCCCCGGCTCGTCGGGGAGCCCAGCGACGAGTGACCCATAGGCGAGCTCGCGTGAGCTCAATCGGGTGCGTCTTTTGCGCACAATGAAGTCCGCGAGGGTCTTCAACGGGTAGTTGGCACGAAGCCACCGCATTGCTTCCCAGCCTCCGCGGGGCATCAAGCGTTCGGTCACATCGTCAGCGTTCTTGGCGAGATCGCCGGTACTCGGGTCGACATCCAAGTAGAGACGGACCACCTCGGGCGGAAGCTGCAAGGCCATGTCGGAAGGCTTACCACTCCGGCACCGTGGGGCATCGTGCGGGCGCGAGCGGGCTGGCAGGCGGGGTCCGTTAAAGGTCGAGCTGCATGCCCATCTCGATCACCTGCTCGGGCGGGATCTGAAAGTACAGTGACGTCGGCAATGCGTTGCGCGCCATAAATGCGAAGACGTGCTCCAGCAGGCCGGCGAGATTTCCCTTGTTGGTGACGAGGTGGGTCTCGCGCCCCATGAAGTAGACGACGCTCGTGCGGGCCTGCGCGAGGCCGATCTCTTTCATGGCCTGGTCGACCATGACGGGCACATTCGGGCGCTCCATGAAGCCGTAGCGGGCGCGCACCTTGTGGAAACCACGCCCGATTGGAGCCACCTCGAGGCGCTCACTTCGGATCCAGGGCTGGCGCGGGAACTCGATGTTCAGGATGAGCACGTGTTCGTGCATGACGCCGATGTCGGTCTGGTGTCGTAAGAGGAAGGTCGGCGCGCGGTCGGCGTCGGAAGTCAGGAACACTGCGACGCCGGGCACGCGGGTAATGCCGCGGGCGGTGCAGTCGCTCAGGAAGGAAGGCCAATCGCGCCCGGATCGGTGAAGGTAGTCAGCTAGCAACGAGCGACCGACCATCCAGGCGACCATGCCGACCGTGATCACCAGGCCGATCGCCAGCGGGACCCAGCCGCCGCTCATGACCTTGGCGCTGTTGGCGGCCAGAAACGCCAAGTCCACCACCAAGAACAAGGCGAGCAGCGAGCCGGCCTTGGCGACGCTCCAGTTCCAGGTGTAGCGCGCGACGAAGTAGAAGAGCAGCGAGGTGACGGTCATCGTTCCCGCGACGGCGATGCCGTAGGCGGCGGCAAGCCCGCTGGACTGCCTGAACGAGAGCACCAGCGCGATGGTCGCGATGGCGATGATCCAGTTGATTGCGGGCACGTAGATCTGACCCTCGGTCTTGGCCGAGGTGTGGCGGATGGCGAAGCGGGGCAGATAGCCGAGCTGCACGGCTTGCTGAGTCAACGAGTAGACGCCCGAGATCAACGCCTGCGACGCGATGATGGTCGCACAGGTCGCGAGCACGACGAGAAAGATTGTCAGCACCTGTCCCTCGGCCATCGCGTAGAACGGGTTGGCGCGCACTGTCGCGGTCGGATTGCCGAGCAAGAGCGCCCCTTGCCCGAAGTAGGCGAGCACGAGCGCAGGCTTCACGAGCGTCAGCCAGACGATCCGGATGGGCTTCCGGCCGAAGTGTCCCATGTCCGCGTAGAGGGCCTCGCCGCCGGTCACGACGAGGATCACCGAGCCGAGCAGCAGGAACGCGTGGCCGCCGTGCTCGGCGAAGAGCTGCACGGCATAGTGCGGCGAGATCGCCGCGAGGATGCCCGGGTGTTTCACGATTTGAATGAGCCCGAGCACGCCGATCGTAAGGAACCAGACCAGCATCACCGGCCCGAACAGGCGACCGATGCGGCCGGTACCGAAGCGTTGGATAGCGAATACCACGACCAGGATGGCGACGGTGATCGGTACGACGAGGTGTTGTAGGCCGGGGAACGCGACTTCGAGGCCCTCGACCGCGGACAGGACCGAGATGGCGGGTGTAATCATGCCGTCACCGTAGAGGAGTGCTGCACCCGCGATCCCGAGCAATGCCAGTACCGTGATCCGTCCCGGTCCGCCGGCTCGGAGGCGCTTTGGCACGAGCGCCAGCAACGCCAGGATGCCGCCTTCTCCGTCGTTGTCCGCGCGTAGGATGAAGACCAGGTACTTGAGCGTGACGACCAGCGTCATCGCCCAGAACACCAGCGACAAGATGCCCATCACGTTGTCGTGCGTCGGGTCGAGCCCGTGGCCGGGCGCAATGCACTCTTTGAGCGCGTAGAGCGGGCTCGTGCCGATGTCGCCGTAGACCACGCCGAGCGCGCCGAGGGCGAGGGTCAAGCGGGCTTCTTTCGAGGGGCTCGTCATGCGGTTCGTCCAGATTTCATCGCGTGGATGTTCGCGCCAGAGTCGGATCCGCGCAAGCGGAGGTTGATGGGTGGGGCGTGGGCGTGGACGCGGGCGCGGGCCACGGGTGGGCAGGTGCTCGGAAGTGGGCTAGAACGGCGAGGCGCTGGGGACTCTGGCAGGCTCGTCGGAGGTCAGGCGCGACGCGGAGGCGCAATGAATATCGTCGATGAAATCGTGGGCTTCTTCAGCCGCATGTTCCGGCAGAAGGTCAACAGCGTCGAGGCGCAGGCGAAGGCGCGGGTCATGGGCGCGCAGGTTCGGGCGCAATCGAAGGTCTCGAACGCTATCAATCAAAAGGTGAAGCAGGGCGTGGATTCGGCGAAGGACAAGGTCGCTCCGAAGCCGCCGCCCAAGAAGTGACGAGCGTGGTTCCGCGGGTGCGAAATGTGCACACCGCGATCGTCGGCGCTGGGCTCTCGGGTCTCGCCGCAGCCAAAGTTCTGGTTGCCGCTGGGCGCGATGTCGTCGTTCTCGAGGCGCGCGAGCGGGTCGGCGGACGCAGCTACACAATCGATCGCGGCGGCTTTGCGATCGACCTCGGGGGTCAGTGGGTCGGTCCCACCCAGGATCGCGTGCTCGGTCTGGCGCGTGAGCTCGGGATCGCGACGTTCCCGCAGTACCAGGAAGGCGCGCGCCTGCTCGAGCTCGACGGCGCGCTGAGCCGTTATCGCGGGACCATCCCGGCGGTGCCGCTGTTCGACAAGCTGGTGGCCGGTCTTGGCCTGGCGCGCATCGAGCTTGCCAGTCGCATGCTGTCGCGAACCTCACCGTGGGAGTCGCGGCGGGCACGCGCACTCGACCGGGAATCGCTGCATGCGTGGTCCGAGCGCGCGTTGCCCTCGGCGAAGGCACGCAAGCTCTTGAGCCTTGGGGTCGAGATGATCTTCGCGGCCCACCCGCGTGAGATCTCGCGCCTCTCGGCGCTCTCCTACGTGCGCAGTGGGGGCGGCTTCACGCGCCTGGCCGAGGTCGAGAACGGCGCCCAGCAGGACCGCTTCCATCGCGGGGCGATGTCGCTTTCGCTCGAGCTCGCGGCGCGCCTCGGCGACGTCGTGCAGGCCGGGTTTCCGGTGCGCGCCGTGACCCAGGATGCACGCGGCGTGACGCTCGAAGGTGAGGCGGGGGTCGTGCGCGCGCGTTATGCGATCCTGGCGCTGGCCCCGCCGATGGCCGCCGGGATCCGATTCCTGCCGAGTCTGCCACCAGCGCGCGAGGCGCTCCATCTGGGCATGCCGATGGGCAGCGTCATCAAGGTGGTCGTCATCTACGATCGACCGTTCTGGCGCGAGGCCGGGCTCACCGGCGAAGTGCTGTCCGACGCGGGCCCGTGCCGCGGCCTCTTCGATGACGGCAGCGGCGACGGGACCCATCACGCGCTCGTCGGATTCATCATGGCCGACGACGCGCGCCACTTCGGGGACGTCGCCGAGTCAACGCGCAAAGCCGCCGTGGTCGCCCAGTTGGTGCGCCTGTTCGGACCCGCCGCGGCGCGCCCGGACGACTATGTCGAGCACGACTGGCGCGCCGACCCGTGGAGCGCCGGCTGCTATACCGGCCTGTTCCCGCCCGGCTTGATGACCCGCGTCGGCGACGCCCTGCGTACGCCGGTTGGGCGCTTGCACTGGGCCGGCACCGAGACCGCGGTGCGCTGGGCGGGCTACTTTGACGGTGCGATCGAGGCGGGCGAACGCGCGGCAAATGAGGTGATCGCGCTGAACGCCGACGGCGGGTGAGCGCCCACGCCCGCGCCCACGTTCTCAGGACTCGACGCCTGCCGCCTCGCACAGGAACCGCATGAACTCCTTGCCGGCCGCGAAACGCTCGGCGACGAACGCGACGAAGCCCTTGTCGGTGATATCGGCGGCGCTGAGCGGGCCCTGCAGGGTGAACGAGGTCCGTCGGAGATCGTCGGCCTGCGGGTGCTCCTTGTCGAAGCCCTTCGGCACGCGCGTCAGCTTGTCGCCATCACCGCGGGTGAGGCCGACTTTTATCAATGTCTTTGAGGTCTTGAGCTTCGTCCAGCGCTCTGGCTCGGTCGCGATCTTCTGGCGTACGGCCAGCAGGATCGGCGGCTCGGGGCGCCACATGCCGAGGCCTATGAAGCACTCGGTCGGCGAGACGTGCACGTAGAAGCCGGGCGCGTGCACGTCCTTGCCGGCGCCGTGCCGGAACTGGATGCCGATGTTGGTCTTGTACGGGGTCTTGTCGTGACCAAAGCGCGTGTCGCGGTGCACGCGCATGAGCGAGCCGCCGATCTTCTTGTCCTCGGCGAGGAACGCCGGTGCGTGCTTGGCGAGCGGCGCCGCCATCGCGCGGATGAAGGCGAGCGCCGGCTCGCGCACGAGGCTCTCGTAGCGGTGCTTGTTTGCGTCGAACCAGGTGCGCTCGTTGTTGAGCGTGAGCTCGTCGAGGAAGCGGAAGGTGTCGAGCGTGAATGCCAAGGCGACTATCCGGGCAAGGTGGGGACGTGGGCGCGGGTGTGGGTCTGGGCGCGGGCGAGGGCGTGGGGTGCGCGGGGCGCCTCAGAGTGGACGGGTGCCGTTCTCGGCGTAGGGATCGACGATCGTCGGCACCCCGTCCTCGTCGCTGAGCCAGCTCTCGAGGAAGGCCCGCACCTGGTCGATCGCCTCGATGCCCGAGAACACGCCGCTATGGGTCGCCCTCTTCGGATTGCCACCGGGGCTCGTCGTGACGCGATCGAATTGGAATAGGCCGACCGTCAGCGGGCCCGCTGCGTCCGCAGCGACGTTGCCGCTGACCGGGGCGGAGGCGGCTACCGGCAGCAGATCGATCGGCGCAATCACGGTTGGCACCTGCGGCGCGTCGAGTGCCCGCGCGAGCGTGCGGGTCGCGATGTTGGGCACGGTCGTGTCGCCCATCACCATCTGGAGGAGCACATGGGGTGGCGGCGAGTCGGGTCGCCCGATGCGGTCCTTCAAGAGGTGGCCGGCCCAGCCTATCGGATCGGCCCCGTCGATGAGCGTCTGCGCGACCGGCGCCTGGCGCAAGAGGTTGTCGCGGCCGTCCGAGAGCTGCGCCAGGAGATCGAAGAACTGCTTGAAGTCGTCGGCCTCCGAGATGATCGACACCAAGCGCGCGCCGGGGACCGAGAGGACCGCGGCGCCGACGTTGTCGCTCATTGCGACGAAGTTCGGCCCGAGGATGCCTCCCAAGGAGATCCCCCAATAGGCGACGTGGCCCGTGTCGAGGTCGGCCGCGCCGTCACCGTCGATGTCAGTCTGAGCGGTGACGAGCTCCATCACCTGGAGCTTGTCGAAGGCGGCCTGGCGCACGTTCTCTCGGAACACGAGGCCATCGATTGAGAACGTCGTGAGATCGATCCCGAAGAACGAAGTAAAGACCGCCTGCGGGTCGCTGCTGGTCGCGGTCGGGTGATCGCCATGACGTGGGGCGCTGATGGCGAGGGTCGCCAGGCCCTCTTTCGCCGCGAACTCGGCGATGTCGGCCGCCTGCTCGGCACTACCGCCAAGGCCATGGCCGAAGACCAACAACGGCACGGGTCCGCTGCGCTCGATGGGGAGCCAGATGTGCACCGGCAAGCGATACGTCTCGGGCACGTAGTCCGCGTCGAAGGCGCGCCCGAGGTAGCCCTCGATGCGATAGTCGGTCGCGAAGAAGTCACCCTCGCAGGTGACGACCGAATCCCCGGTCGTGCACTTGGGGCGCGACTTCCACTCGAACGTCTGGGCGCGCAAGTGCTCGCGCTGCTTCAGCGTGGCGGCCGAGTACGACTGGGTCGTGAAGACCGTAGCCGCCGAGATGTCGCCAGGCTCGATCGCAAGTGTCTGGGCGGCTGCGACGAGAGTCGCGTAGCGCGGCGCCAGGCGCGTGAGCGCGGGCGCTGGACTGGACACTTGCGCCGGTGCAACGACTGCGCGCAGCGGGGCCGACGGCGAAACGCAGCCACCGGCCGCATCGGTCAACGCGGTCGTGACGATGACGCCGTGCAGGCTCGCCTCACGCAGCGGCCGCATCGGCCAGACGATGAGGGTCGCGCCCTCGTCGAGCACCTCGGTCTCGAACGGGAGGGTCGTCGCCGGCGTCTGCGACAGGTCGAGCAACACGATCTTCGGCGCCGCCTCGGGAGCGGTGCCTAGAGCGGTAGACGAACCGCTCGGCGGGGCGCTGAGCGGCGCGCTGAAGCGCAACACGATGCCCGCGCTGGTGCCAAAGCCGTCGAGGTCCTCGAGCTGGCGCCACACCGACTGGAAGAACGCCGGCTGTTCGCCCAACCACCGCGGGTCGCCGACCTTCAAGCGCTGGCCGGTGCGCGCTGTGGCGTCATCGACCGACAACATGTCGTTGGGAAACGCCGCGAGCGCGCTGTCGTCGTCGGGGTCCCACGCGAAGGTGGTGGCGCCCTCGCAGAAGACGACGGGAGTCGTCGCATCGGGCGCGCTGCTGTCGGGGTCGGGTTGGGTGCTGTCCCCGACCTGGTCCGCCTGGTCTATTGCGTCCGAGGCACTGTCCGCGGCGTCGCTATCGCCACCGACCGCGGGGTCGTCGCCGCAGCCTGTCAGGGGGACGACGGACATGAGCAGGCACGCGCCGAAGGCGACCGAGTTTCGATACATGGATCTCGTTCCTGTTGCGGGAGCGTGCGCTGTCAGAGCGGCGCGGTCTCTTGCTGGAGCCAGCCCCGGACGAGGTCGTGGTCGGCGTGCTTGCCGAGGTGCGGCAGCAACGTCGCACGCACCCGCGCGTGATAGGCGTCGACCGCGGCGCGCTCTGCGTTGGTGATCAGGGCCGTGTCGATGAGCTTACGGCAGTACGGGACCATCGTGAGGTCGTCGAAGCCGAAGAACGGGCCGTGCGGGTTGTCGCGTGAGAGCGCGTCATTGTCGACGACCACGCACAGGTTCTCGATGCGGATGCCGTAGCGCCCGGCGACGTAGAGCCCGGGCTCGTTCGAGAGCACCATGCCGGGCTCGAGCGCCACGTCGTTCAGCGCCGGCGAGACGCGTTGCGGGCCCTGGTGCACCGATAGATAGCAGCCGACCCCGTGGCCTGTGCCATGCCCGTAGTTGAGGCCGACCTGCCAGAGCGGCGCGCGCGCGAACGCGTCGAGGTGGGTGCCGGTCGTGCCGCGCGGGAACGTGATGTGACGGAGGGCCAGGTGGCCTTTCAGGACGCGCGTGTAGTGCTCGCGTTCTTCGGCGGTGGGGGTGCCGAGGTGGATGGTGCGCGTGATATCGGTCGTGCCGTCGAGGTACTGCGCGCCCGAGTCGATGAGGAACAGGGTCGCGTCGCCGAGCGGCTGGTCGGTCGCCGCGCTGGCACGGTAGTGGACGATAGCGCCGTGGTCGGCGTAGCCGGCGATGGTATCGAACGACAGGCCGCGGAAGCGCTCGTTCTCTTCGCGAAAGGACGACAGGTGGTCGGCCACCGAGACCTCGGTCAAGCCGCGCCAGTTGCCGTCGAGCCAGGCGAGAAAGCGCGTCACGGCGACGCCGTCGCGCACATGCGCCGCGCGCATACCGCCGATCTCGGTCGTGTTCTTCTTGGCGCGGGCGAGCATGACCGGACTGCGCGCGAGATGATAGCGGATGCCCTTGCTCGCGAGGCGGTCGAGGATCGCCTGGTTGCCGTTGTCCCTGTCGACCAACACGCGGCCCGTGCCGAGCGCGGCGAGGGCCTCGTCGAAGGCTTCGTACGGGGCGGTCGTGACGTGTGCCGCCGCGAGGTGGGCGGTGACGGCGTGGCTCACCTTGGATGGGGCGATGAACAGGGTCGCTGCATCCTGCGAGACGATGGCCCAGGCGATGGTCACGGGGTTGAAGTCGACGTCTTTGCCGCGGATGTCGAAGGTCCAGGCGATCTCGTCGAGGGTCGTGATGACGAGGTGCTCGCAGCCAAGCGCGGCCGTGCCCTTGCGCAGGTCGGCGAGCTTGGCGGCGACGCTCTTGCCGGAGTAGGTCTCGGACCAGGCTTCGACGGGAGCCGCCGGCAGGGCAGGCCGGTCGGCCCAGATCGCGTCGATGAGATTGTCGGCGACAGCGACGAGCGTGCCGCCCGCGGCGGTGATAGCGTCCGAGAGCTCTTTCGCTTCGGCCGGCGAGTGAAGTGCCGGGTCGTAGCCGACCTTGCGATTGGCGCCGACGTCGGCCAGGAAACGGGCGATCGAAGGCACCCCGTGCTGGCCTTGGCGCATGAGAGAAAACGCGGTCGGGTCGAGCTCACGCTCGGCGGCGAGCCAGTAGCGACTATCGGCCCAGAGCCAGGCACCGTCCAGGCCGACGACCGCGTTGCCCATCGAGCCGGTGAAGCTGGTGAGCCAGGCGCGGCGCTGCCAGGCGGCGGGCACGTACTCACTCTGGTGGGCATCGGACGACGGCACGAGCCAGAAGTCGACGCCGTGGCGGGCCATCTCGGCCCGGAGCAGGGCGAGGCGGCCGGGCGCATCGGACGTGGTCGAGGACGGGGTCGAGGTGTGGGTCATGGGCGGGCTCGCTGCATGGACGATGCGGGGATCGCGACCGTTGGGGCGCGGACGATATCAGAAGTCGGGAGGGCCCGTTAGAGGTAGTCCGAGAGGACCTTTTCCAGAGTAACAACGCGGGCTTCGAGGGCGTCGACGGTGGCCTGGAGCGAGGCGAGCGAGGACGTGGGCGTGGGCGCGGGTGCGGGTGTGGGCGTGGGCGCGGCGTCATCCGTGCTCAGAAGATCTCGCGCGGAGGGCGCGGCACCACCCCCGTCCCAAGGGTCGAATGTCGCGCTCGGCTCGGTTTCGGTCGCAACCGCGGGAGGCTCGGGGCTGCCGGTCGGCGGCAGGAAGGTTTCGGCCGGGTCGGGCCGTAGGAACGAGGCGTGGGTCGGCGACGGCGTCGGCGTTCGCTCCGGAGCACGGGCCAGGCCGAGCGCGAACGGATCGAAGAGCGGGCCCGGATGCGTCCAGGCGATGCGGTCCCGGTCCGGACGCGGCACCGCGGGCAAGGCCCAGGCTCGGGCGAGGGCACGACCGGTCGGGTCGGCAACCTTGCCCGCGCGCTCGTCGGCGTGGTGCCAGATCGCGTCGTAGTCGGCCGGTGCCACTGCTGCCGATAGCGGTAATACCAGGCGGAGCTTGGGTTTTTCGGTCGTATGCGACCAGGTCGAGTGCGCGATGTGGAACACGTCGGCGAAGATCTCGCGCAGCGCGTCGGGCCCGGGACCCTTGTCGAAATCGAGCACCAACGCCGAGAGGTGCACGACGTTTTCGTCCTCGCGGCGCGCCCCCGGCACGAACAACGTCGGCGCCCACAAGCGCAGGTCCTGCTTGGCCTCGCGTCGGATGTCCTTCTCGAGGTCGGCCAGCGCCTGCTCTGGCGCGTTCGCTTCGCCGGCATGCCGCCCGAGGTGGCGCTCGATGCGCTTGCCCATCGGGCCCGTCGTTGTTTCCCCGCGCACGACGGCCTCAACCGCCTTCTTGGCGCGGTCGAGGTCGCGCTCTTCCCGGCGCAGCAACTCGGTCTTCAACTGGAAGCGCGACAGCGCCTGCGACAGCTCCTCGAGGGTGAGTGCGTCGACCGCCGGATGGACGTCGAACACACGCCCGAACGTCGCGACCGACAGCATGAACGGTGGGTTCATCGAGAGCTCGCCAGAGGTGCTATCATCGCATGCTCAACCAGCGGGCTCGAGCGTCGCGTTCAGGTACGCTTCGCTCAGGAAGTAGAGCGCCGCGAACACCTTCGCATCGACCATTACACCCGCGCGCGCACGCTCGGCGAGCCAGGCGACGACCGCGGTGCGTGGGATGCGATGCACCTCGATGTCCTCGTGCTCGTCGCCGCCACCGTCGCTGACGCGCGTCAGGTCGTGGGCCCGGAAAAACGTCACCACCTCGCTCGTCAGGCCGGCCGACACCGGGCCCATGACCAGCTCCTCGATGCGGGCCGCGCGGTAGCCGGTCTCCTCCTCGAGCTCGCGCCCGGCCGCGATCGCCAACGCTTCGTGCTCCTGCCCGACGATGTCACCCGCCAGGCCCGCTGGCAGCTCGATGACTCGCGTGCCGACGGGTCGGCGGTACTGCTCGACAAAGATCATTTCGTCGTCAGACGTGAGCGCCACGATGATCACGATCCCCGTCGAGTTCTTGCGCCGCACATACTCCCAGTGGCCGACGCGCATCGTCTGTAGAAAGCGACCCTCGTGCAGGATCTCCTCACGCGCAGGGGCCTTGGCCAAGGCAGCCGAAGGCGAATCTGGGGCCTTCTTTGCGGTGTCGGCGCCATGGTTTGGAGCGGAAGAAACGTCGTCGCGTCCTTGCATTCCCAATGCAATCGTCCGCTCACGCGACCTTGTCAACCGCGGTTGTGGGCTTCGCGCGAGCCCAAGTTAATCTGGACAGCCCGCGGCGGGGCAGGAAAGATGCGAGCCATGTGGACGCTCGCCTTGCATCTCGCCCTGTTCGCCGCCCCCGAGGAGGCCGTGCCGACGGTTGCCGACTGGCAGCTCGATGGTTCGCTCGGCAGTGCCGTCGGCGGCGATGCGCTCATCGTCGAGCCGGCCGGCGACGCCTCCTTTGTAAACAGCACCATCGCCCAGGACGAGACCGAGGTGCTCCAGCTCGCGCCCGGCGCGAAGGTGCATGTGCCGATCGCGTTCACCCTGCGCGGCCCTGGTTACGAAGGCCGCTGGACGGTCGTGATGGACGTCCAGATCGGCGAACCGCCGCCCGCGCCTGTTCCGGGTAAGCGCTCGCCACCGCTCAAGAAACCGACCTGGCGCGTGACGCCGCTGGTCCAGACCGACCCCTGGAACGACGACGACGCCGAGCTGCTGGTCGACCGCGTGAAAGGCCTCGACGTCGCTGGCGAGCACGGGGGTTCCTTCGCCGACGGTGCCTGGCACCGGGTCGCGATGGTCGTCGACGAGACCAGCAAGACCGTCACAGGCTTCGTCGACGGGGTGATGGTGCGGCGCACGAAGACCGACATCGCCGACTCGCGCTGGGCGCTGGAGCCCGAGCTCTTGTTGTTCGCCGATGAGCAGCGCGCGCATCCGGGCCTGCGCCTCGCGGCCCTGCAGGTGCGAACCGGTGCCATGGCCGAGGGCCACATCCAACAGCTCGGCGCGCCGACCGCCGCCGGCCTGCCGCGACCCAATGCGCCGCTCGTCGCGTGGTCCGCACCGCCCCCGTCGTCGCTGCGTCCCGGCCAGCCGTTCGTTGCGACATTCCGCGTCTCGCCGCCGGCCGGAGACGTCGAGCTGGTCCTGGCCGGTGGTGAGAGCGAGGTGGTGCTAGCCCGGGTGCCGTGCGATGCCGGCCATGTGCACGGGGCCCTGCCGCCAACGATCGCCTCTGGCAAGCGGCAGTTGGTGCTGCGTTGGGTGGCCGATCACGAGCGCGCGGCGTCGGCGCCGCTCGAGGTGGTGCCGAACCCGACGGCCTCGGACGCGGCACTCGTTTTCGGCCAAGAGCTGCTCGTCAACGCGGCCTTCGATAAGTCACTGGAGCCGTGGGTGCTGGCAGGCAGCGCCGTTGTCGAGGCAAGCCCCGGCGCGAACGGCACGGCGGTCGTCGGGCGCCGCGGGGACTACAGCGTGCGCCAGGTCGTGGCGCTGCCGCCGGAGGTTCACGCTGGCGGCTTCGCGGTCCGCGGCACGGCGCGCGTCAAGCGCAAGGATCGCTCGGGCAGCTTCGGTGATCGTGGCACCCTCTCGGTGCGCTTCCTGGCACCCGATGGGGACCTGCTCGGGGCCTTGCGCTCGCTTTCGGTCGACAAGTCCGAGTGGCACGAGCTGGTTGTGCGAGGGCCTATCCCGGAACAGGCCGCGCGGCTCGAGGTCGTCTTCAACGCGCTCGAGCGGCAGGGTGGCAAGAACGAGGTGGCGCTCGATGAGGTCGCGCTCGCGTTGGTGCCGTTGGCCGCCGGGCCGGTGCGCCTCGCGAAGCTGCCGGTGTTGATGCCGGGCCAGGGCCTGGACGAGCAGCAGATGGTGTTCGAGACCGACACGAGCGACGTCGCGCCGACGGTCGTCTGGGGTCCCGTCGATGCGGCGACCGGGCGGGCGACCGGCCCCGAGGTGCGCCTCACGGCGCTCGAGTCGACGACCATCGACGCCCGCCATCAAGCCCATCGCGCGGTGCTGACGCCGCTCGTGCGCGGGGTCGCCTATCAGTACCGCATCGAGCTCGCGGGCGAGGTCTCACCGACCTGGCGCTTCACCGCGCCGAAGCCCGACGACGCGCCGCTGACGGTGGGGTGGCTCTCCGACAACCAGCACGGCTGGCGCACGTTCCGCCAAATCGTGCCGGCCTTCGCTGTCGCGGCGCCCGACCTCGTCGTCATCACCGGCGACATCGTGCAGCGGGGTAACGAGCTGCGCGAGTGGCAGACCGAGTGGTTCTCGCCGTTATCGATCGGCAACCTGGCGCAGACGACGCCGATCGCGGTCGCGCGCGGCAACCACGATGGCGATGGCGCGCTTGCGCACGCGTATGTGCCGCTGCCCGGCAACGGTCACTGGTATGCGTTCACGCGTGCCGGGGTGCGCTTCATCGTGCTCGACACCGAGGCGGACGCGGGGCGCGTGCCCGAGCAGGTGAGCTGGCTCACGGCTGAGCTCGGCGGCAAGGACTCGAAGGACTCCGCGTTCCGCATCGTGGCCTTCCACAAGGCGCCGTACTCGAACCGCTGGGACTCGGCGAAGTCGAAGTACGACGGCGAGAAGTGGGTGCGTGACCACCTGGTGCCATTGTTCGCGCCGGGCAAGGTCGACCTCGTCATCGCCGGCCACGCGCACACCTATCAGCGCATGAACAAGGACGGCGTGCGCTACCTCGTCATCGGCGGCGCCGGCGGCCGCCTCGATCGCTACAAGACCGGGAGCTGGCCGATGGACAAGGACTTCGTCGGACATCACTGGGGGCTGATGCAGATCACCCAGACCCCGAAGGGGCGACAGATCGCGTGGACGGCCAAGGACTTCGACGGCAACGTCATTGATGACTGGAGTCTGGTCGAGCGCCAGAGGACTGCACGCTAGAGGCAGCGCCCACGCCCACGCCCACGCCCCACGCTCTCGCCCGCGCCCACGCAAGCGGTCTAGCATTGACAGCGCGGGGCGCGGCGGGTAACCGACTTCCTTTCTACCGACCGACCGCCGGAGTCGACGCGATGCTGAACCGAACCGCTGCCACCGTCCCCTCTTCGACCATGACCGTCGCGTTCCGCATCTTTGCGGTCGGCGCGGTGCTCTTCACAGCGTCACTCGGTGCGTGCTCGAAGTCGTATCCGGACTGCGACGACGACGGCAACTGCAAGTCGCACAGCGAGGTCTGCGTCGATGGCCGCTGCCATCAGTGCCGTGACGACAGCCAGTGTACGAAGCTCGACACCTGCATGGCCTGCCAGGCCAACGAGTGCGTGCGTAAGCCCAACTGCTGCAAGTCCGACGTCGACTGCCCCGATGGTCGCTGCCAAAACGGCGTGTGCGGCCCCGAGTGCAGCGTCAACTCGGATTGCCCCGACGGCGAGAAGTGCAAGAACGGCCGCTGCGGTGTCGACACCGGCTGCACCGACGACTCGCAGTGCCCCAGTGGTTTGAAGTGCAAGAGTGGCGAGTGCACGACCGCGTGCGAGCTCAAGGTCGTCTACTTCGATTTCGACGAGTACGCGGTGCGCCTCGACCAGGAGGCCGTCGTGCACGGCAACGCCGAGTGCCTGAAGGTCTCCCCGCAGACCGCCATCCAGGTCGAGGGCCACACCGACGAGCGCGGCGCGGACGAGTACAACCTGACCCTTGGTGAGCGTCGCGCGCGCAGCGTCGCCGGCCAGTACTCGTTGCTCGGCGTAAAGGGCGTCGGCCGCGTCGTCTCGTACGGCGAAGAGAAGCCGGCGTGCGCGGGCGAGAACGAGGGCTGCTGGAAGAACAACCGGCGTGCCGAGACCAAGGTCAAGTAGCGCCTTCGCGCCTACCGGGGGTTGGGCCACCAAGCGCGCGCTGAGACAGCGTTCTTGTTACGGCACTTCCCAATGCGCGGTCGTTCCGACCGGGAGGCCGTCGACGCGGATCGTCGCGTTCACGGTCGCGCCGGTCTTGTTCTCCCACAAGAGCGAGATGGGACCAGGCCGCGACGGCGTGTAGAGAAGCACGCCCGAGGCGTCGGTGCCCTGCTGTAGGTACTGAACCTCCTGGCCGTCGTGCACGTGGATGTTCCATGCGACCGCCACGCTCGCCTCGAAGACGACCTCGATCGGATCGATCGGATTGATCGGATCGATCGGCTCGGCGGCGACGATGGTCGATGCCGGTACGTCGAGGTTCAGCTCGACCATCTTCCCAGCCGCGATCTCGAAGCGCCGTTCCGGCGCGAAGTCCTTCGACTCGCCCGTATGGCGACGGGTCGAGGCACACGACGCAAGGACCATCAAGCCGAGGCAAACCGCAGCGCGCATCACCATCATCGTCTCCTCTTTGGCAACGCGGTTTGACGCGCGTCGGCCATCGTGTCGAGCCGCCTCGTGCGGTTGTCGCGGGCGCCGATCGAGCGACCCCGCCACCAAAGAACCGGTGAACGTGCTCAGTCATCGTGCGACGAGCGTCGCGCGCGCAGCCTGCGGCGCGCCCCGGTCCAACGTTCCAATGCCGGTTGCCAGAGCGCTGCGTGAAACGCGATCGGATGGGTGCGAAACGCAAATGTGCCGTATGCACCGAGCAAGCGTGGCACGACGTCGCCCATGCCCATGCGCCTGGCAGGCCGGTCGATCCGGCCGCGCTGCGCGAGGTCGTGGTAGTGGTCGACGAGGCTCGCGAGCAGCGGCTCCCAGGTGAGCTGGGTCCCCTTGGCACGGCATGCGCGCGCGGTCTCGGGCCCGGCACCCGCCCAGCGGTGGAGGGCTCGCAGGAAGGCGGCTGCGGATCCGGGTTCGACCGCTTCGCCGGTTACCCCTTGTTCGATCGCCTCGGGCAGCCCACCCGCGCGCGCGACCACGGCCGGCGTGCCGCACGCGAGCGCCTCGGACGCGACGAGTCCCTGCACCTCGGTGAGCGATGGCACCGCCACGACGTCAGCGCTCGCCGCCAGGCTCGCGAGCTCCCGGTGCGGGAGGTTGCCGAGGAACGTCGCGCTCGGCAGGAGCGCCTCGAGTGCCGCCCGCTCGGGCCCGTCTCCCGCGACCGCGAGCGCGAAGTCATGCTGGCCTGACAGAAGGCGGCACAGGAATGCGAGGTTCTTTTCGGGGTAGAGTCGCGCGGTCGACGCGACGACGAAGCGCGGCCGGACCCCGGTCACGTGGGTCGCGTGGGCCAGGATGCGCTCGCGTAGCGCGGGCGACGCCGCGCTGGGATGAAAACACTCGATGTCCACGCCCCCAGGCCAGAGCGCGACGCGGTCGACGCCATGCGCCGCGAGCAGATCACGGATGAAGCTTGTCGGCGCGAGCACCAGATCGGCGCGCGCACATTGATCGGCCAACATGCGCGTCAACAGATCCTCGCCAAAAGGGGTCCCGTAGGCCCGAGCGTAGAGCGGGTAGTGCGTGTGATAGCCGACTACGAGCGGGATCCGCATGCGCCGCGCACTCTCGATCGCCAAGATCCCAAGCGGGTTCAGGCCGAAGGGGTCGACCACGTGCACGACGTCGGGCCGGAAGCGCGCGAGCGCCGCGTCGAGGTCGCGAGGCGGGAAGGGCACGCTGTAGCCGGCGGCGCCCGGGATCGCGAACCCTGGGCACACGATGACCTCCGCACCCGGCCAGGTCGATACGCTGCCGGGCGGCACGAACAGCAGAAGCGCCGCGTCGCGTTTCCGCAGCTGCTCAAGGACGTGCCGATAGACCGTCACGACGCCGTTCACGCTCGGAGCGAACGAAACGAAGAAGAACGCGACACGTAGCGGACGGCTCATGTCGGTCTCTTTGCGGCCCGGGCAGCGTGCATGAAGCGACGCGAAAACCATTGCATCACACCCGGCGCGACCCGATGCAGGCCGCGAATTGCGAGCGTGTGCGCCGGAAACGCGATCACCGCCTGGTTGGCCTGGACACCCCTCAGGATGTGCCTGGCGGCGACATCGGCGGTGATTGAGGCCAGCGGAATCCGCGGCAACTTTGCGCGGTCGAAGTCGGCCAGCGGCACATCATGGATCGGGGTGGCGACGAACCCGGGGCAGGCGACGCTGACGTTGACCCCGAGGGCGGCGGCTTCGGCGCGAAGCGACTCGGACAGGCCGATGATCGCGTGCTTGGTCGCCGCGTATGGAACGTTGAGCGGGGCCGGTACGTAGCCGTAGACCGAGCCGGTGTTGACGATATGCCCATGCCCCTGGGCCACCATGATCGGATAGGTCGCGTGGATTCCATGGATGACCCCGAACAGGTTGACCTCGATGACCCGCCTCCACTCGGCCAGAGTCAGGTCGCGCACCTCGCGCGTTATAGAGATCCCGGCGTTGTTGAAGAGCAGGTCGATGCGGCCGTGGCGGGCGACGACGTCGCGCACCATCGCTGCCACCGCGGCGGCGTCGCTCACGTCGACGACGCACACGCTGGCCGCGCCGCCACCGTCCGTGCGGAGCGCGTTGATCGATGCGGCGGTCGCTTCGGCATCTTTGGCTGCGATGTCGGCGACCACCACGGTGGCACCGGCCCGCGCGAGCTGTGTCGCGAGTGCGCGGCCAATGCCGGACCCGGCACCCGTGACGATTGCGATGTCTGACTGGAACCCGCGACCCGTCTTCATCGCTGATCTTCCGACGCAAGCGGGCCAGTCACTCCCATCCGGGCTTGACTCTGCCGCGCCGCCGAGGCCGCTCCGTGCATGAGCGCCAGGGCGATGGCGCCGATCGTGCGATTCTCGGGCAGGCTCAGGGGGGTCCCGGTGGCCCATTGATTGAACGCCCCCATGGCGGGCCCGCACCAGATCTGGAAGTCCATGGCTCGGGCGGTCTCGCCCTCTTCCGCCCAGCGACTGGACTTGCCAAGGTACCAACGGAAGACGAGCGCCATGCGCGCCTTGGGGTCCTTGCGCGCGACCTCGAGCGTGGCCGCGGAACGCTCGCGGAAAAAGGCCTCGACCTCGGCTTCGATGGCGTGGATCGGCTTGCGGAACAGATCGCGTTCGAGGCGTGCGCGCACGTCCGGCGAAATCTCGTCGAGACTTGCGTGGGCCCGATAGACCTCACCCAGGCGCGTCGCACGCTGCGCGAACATGGTGCCGCGCTTGAGCACCTGCACGCGCACACCGAGCTCGAACATGTCGGCCGCGGGCGCCATCGCGACGTCGGCGATGTCTGCCTGGGCAAGCAGCGCCTTCACGGCAAGGGAGGTGCCGGCCTCAACCGTGGCCTGGTTGATGGAGCCCGTGAGCACATACGCCGCCCCGAGCGAGAACGCGGCGGCGATCGCATGCGGCTCGCCCAGCCCGCCAGCGGCCCCGACGAAGGTCGGTTCGCGATAGCCGAAGGTCCGAGCTGCTGCGTCGCGGAGACGCGCGATGATCGGAAAGAGCACGAGCAACGGGCGATTGTCGGTGTGGCCGGCCGAGTCGGCCTCGACCGTGAGGTGGTCCGCGACCGGGTGGCGCGCCGCGAGCAACGCCTCTTCGTCGCTCAGCAGCCGCTCGCGCACGAGTGATGCGAGCAGGTTCGCGGGTGCGGGTTCGAGGAATTGGCGTGCGACCTCGGGCCGCGAGACTTTGGCAAAGACGTGCCGGCGCACGAGGGCGCCGTCGGCGCCAAGGCGTGCACCTGCAAAAGCGAGGCGAACCACCGACCCGGTCAGACCCAGGAACGCAGACGTCGACACCCGGCGTACGTCGCGTCGCACGAGCAAGTCGACGAGCGCAGCCTCGGCGGCCGGATCACCGGGCTGATGGATGACGTTGATGCCAAAGACGCCCGGGCCCATGGCCTCGAGCACGTCGACAGCGCGTTCGATGCGCGACAGCCCGAGCCCCGCGGCTCCGAAGAAGCCTAGCGCTCCGGCTTTGGCAGCCGCCGCGACGACCGCTTCATTGGCGATTCCGCGTGCCATCTCGCCGACGACGTACGCCAGCTCGAGCCCGTGGAGTCGCCGAAAGCGTGGATCCCCAAGGTCCGACGGCGACAGCGGTGGGAAGTCGGAGATCGCGCCGTGCGTCATGTGGAAGCACTCCGATCGCGGACGACCACTTCGCCTCCCTCACGCTCGACTTCGAGCTCGAGCATTCGACTCTCAGTCCCCGCGCGACCGCGCGCGAGCTCGACGCGAACCTCGTGCGGCGGGACTCCGAGTCGCTGCGCGACGTGATCCTTTATCGCGATGTCGAGCACGCGCTCATCCAGCGGGAGCGACGGGTCATGCCCGTAGACGCGCGCGAGGGTCCCGGGCAGCCAGTCGAGGCGGCGCAGCTCGTCCGGTTCGAAGCGCGTCGTTTCGCCGTTGTGCCGTGCGGTCGTCACACCGGGGCAAGCCTGCCGATCACGCATGAAGCGGTCCATACAGTGCCAAGGGACGCGCGATGGAAATAGGACTTGAATCGAGTCGAGTGCCAGAAAGCAACGATCCGGTGACGCGGCCGGTGACGCGGCCGGTGACGCGGCCGGTGACGCGGCCGGCGCGCCTGAGGGGGGCCGAGCGTCGCTCCCGAAGTAACGCATGTGTGCGCGCGAGAAGCGACCATCCGGGCTGGCACCGCGGGTGCGAAGCTCGACGCGTACCGGGCCTCGCAATGGGATTGGGCCGAAGAAGTCGAGCCGCTCGATAGTGTTCGGAAAGCAAGCGGAGCCGAGGTCCGGATACCACCGAAGGCGTGCCTGCGGGATCGCAGCGTGGAGGCTCGCGTCCAGGAGTCCGACGCCGAGCCGGCCCCGAGGCACCTGCGAACGATCAGGATCGACCAAAGTGGAGGCGCCATTGGCGCCAAGCGTCATCGACGTCACGACCTGGAACGCCGGCCCGAGAAACACATTGTCGTAGGGATTAGGGACCCGCTCGGGCGCGATCAGTGGCTCGAGTGTGGGGAGTCCGGCTGACGCGACGAGCGGCGGCTGGCCGAGTCGCACGATCGCCCGAGCCCGCGGTTCGAAACGCGAGAGCCCGGCCCGCGAGGATGAACGATAGGCCAATAGAATGGCCTCGCAGCGATCGCCGCCGACCTCACGCACCTCTACACGGAAACGGATAGGGGCGTCGGCGGGCGCCCAGCCAAGCACCCGCGCGTCCTCGAGGCCGGCAATAGGGCGTCCCCTGGCGGCGACCGTCGCGAGCCGATCGAAGAGCCATGCAGCGGGCAACACGGGTGTTCCGTAGGTCGGCCGGTGGTCGCCGATCCAAGGGTTATCGGCCGGGTCGAACGTCCACTCCGACGGGGCTTCGTCCGGCGCGGCTGCGGCGAACGCAGCGCGAACGAACTCGACGTGATGGTCACGCATGCCGCCCACATGGGCTGCGTGACGCGCAGCGGCCGCCTCGAAGATCGCAAGGACCGCGGCCGAGCGCACGCTCATATCACCGTCTCGCTGGGCACGAGGATCAGCTCGACGTCGTCAAACTCGCCGTCGACAAGCACCTTGGCCGCGGTGCGAGCGGCGGTGGCGAGCGCAATGAGCGGCACGCCGCGCTCGCGATAGAGCGCCTGTAGGGCGGGTGACATCATGCCGCCAGCGACTGGACCGAATGCGAGAGCGTGCGCCCGACAGGCCATGCCACGACGTCGGGCCTCGACGCGCAAGAGATCCGTCATGACCAGGTTGGCTGCTGCGTAGTCGGCTTGCCCGGCGCTGCCTCGCACTGCGGCGATCGACGAGAACCCGCACACGAGCTCCAGAGGATCTGCCTGAGTCGCATGCAGCATCGCCACGAGCCCGTGGACCTTGGTGCGGAAGACAGTCTCGAGTTGGCCCCGGGTCTTGTCTTCGAGGCGCTTGTCCGCGATGACGCCAGCGGCATGTACGAGGCCGGTGATCGGACCATGGGCCCGACGCGCGGCGGCGACAGCCGCTTGGACGCCCGCTGGGTCGCTGACATCGACCGCTGCGTACGCGACCTCGAGGCCCGCCTCCCTGAGTGCCGCGAGCCCATGTCGCAGCTCGAAGCCACGGGCCTGGGCGGTAGCCTCGGCGCGGAGCAGCGCGAGATCGATGTGTTGACCCGCGTTCTTCCACCGCGCGGCGAGCGCCTGCTGGAGCGTGGCCACGTCGGAGGTCGCGGGCAGGTCCTCGTCCGGGCTCGTTTCATGCGTCCGGCCGAGGACGAGCAGCTTCGGTCGCACCGAACCTGCAACCTCGCGCAAGATGTCGACCGTGATGCCCCGCGCGCCGCCCGAAACGACCCAGAGCCCGCCGTCGCTGGCTCGGCTCGTACGAGCGCGCGAACGGCGCTGAGCCGGTGCGACGACGCGCGTGTAGCGCAGACTCTCAGAGCGGAGCCCAAGCTCATCGAGCTCGCCTTCCTCGGCGATGCCATCGACCACGAGGCGTGCCGCCACCTGCGGAGCGAGCTCGGGTGCCACATCGATGAGACGCACGAGGACGGCGGGATGCTCGAGCTTCAGCGTCCTGAGCCATGCCGAGCCGCCGCTGGCCGATGCCGCGCGTGGTTCGAGTCGTTCCACCCCGAAGTCACCGCCCTGTTGCTGCACGATGGCGAAGCGCTCCAACGCGTGCGCGGAACCTTTCAGCGCCTGCTGCACGCTGCTCAGCAGGTCGGTCTGCAGTCGCAGTGACGCTTCGGGCCCGGCGTCACAATCGACGGGGCCCGTGTGTATGACAGCTCGCGTGTTGGGCTCGAGCTCGGTGCTCGCGCGAATGCCACGCGCGCCAAGCTCATGGATGATCGCACGCGCCAGGGTCGAAGCGCCGAGCACTGCGACGCTCGTGGTGGGTGCCCAGGTCCGGGTCGACTCCGAGGGCGCGAGCACAGGGACGAGTCGACGTGCGAGCACGACACATCCAGAACCCGCAGAGCCGTCAGTGCCATCAGAGCCAGCCGTGTGCTCGCGCGGTGATGGTTCTACCGACGTTTCCGCGAGGGCAGCGACCTCGGCCCGCAGAAAAGCCAGGACATCGCCCAGGGTCTCGAGCCGAGCGAGGGTCGCGGCCCGCCCGGCGTCGAGGGTCGCGGCCGCGGCGGCGTTGCCGAGGTCGGACCCTTGGAAGTGGGTCAGAATCTCCATGCGGCGGATCGAGTCGATTCCGAGATCGGCCTCGAGCTTCATGTCGAGCGCGAGGAGGTCGACAGGATATCCGGTCCGGTCGCTCACGACCGCAAGGAGCTTCTGCTCGAGCGCCTGGCTTTCGTAAGGATGGTGAAGCTCGGACTGGGGGCCACCCGCGGGCGCCAGCATCGCAGGCGCGGGTGTTGGCGCTGGCGCAGGTGCGTTGGGAGCCTCGGCGCGGACGAAGGCGAGCACGTCGCCGAGCGTCGCAAGCCGAGCGAGCTCCGCCGAACGACTGGAATCCAGGCTCGCCGCGGCCTGACCCGGGTCCATGCCGAGGAAGTGGGTCAGGATTTCCATCCGGCGAATCGAGTCGATGCCGAGATCGGCCTCGAGAAGCATGTCGAGGCCGAGAAGCTCGACCGGGTAGCCCGTCCGCTCACTCACGATGGCGAGCAGCCTGCTCTCGAGGGGGCTGGTGTCGGGCACCGGTAATGCATCGGGCACCGCGGGCTCGAACGCTGGCGCTGGCGACTGCTCTCGTGACGGGCCGTGCGGCGGCACTCCACCTGCGCTGAGCTCGCGCAGCGCGGTCTCGGCGAGCTTCAGAAAGGCGAGGTGGCTTTCGCTCATGTATCGTTCGAAGCGAGCTTGCGCCTCATCGAGCCGTGCGTGGATCGCGCTCACCGCATCGGGTAGCGAGACATTCGGGAGCAACGCCTTGGGCGGCAACGCCTTGGGCGGCAACGCCGGCGACGCCACCGAATCGACCGCAGTGGTCGGCGCGAGAGCATGCGGAATCGCATCCAATGGCCTCATTGGTGCCGACGGGACCGGCTTGATATCCCCCTCCGCGGGTGGGTAGGGCGCGCCATGGATGCGCCCGTTCACCTTCACGGAGAACTTGGGCGGGTCCGCGGGTGGTCGGGGGATCTCGTAGTCGGCCCAGAGCGCGTCGAATGCCAGGGGCACACCAGCGGCGCTCAGGCGCGCGAGCCCCTCCTGGAAGGCGGTCACCCCGTGAGTGCCGCGCGTCGACATGCGCACGACCAGATGCGGGCGATCGGCGAGGGTGTCTTCGACGAAGCGCGCGAGCGTCGCACCAGGCCCGACGTCGACGAAGATGCGCGCGCCCGCCTCGTACATCGCCAGCACGCACTCGCGAAAGCGCACTGGAGCAACGATCTGTTCGGCCAGGAGGCGTTTGGTCTCACCCCCGTCCGGACGATAGGGGGCCGCCGTGGTGTTCGCGTAGACCTCGAGCCGCGGGCCCTCGAGCGTCACGTTGGCGAGCGTCTCGGCGAAGGTCTCCGCCGCCGGCGCGACGAGCGGCGAGTGAAACGCCGTCGCGACCGGCAGCCGCTTCGCGCCGATCCCACGCGCAGCGAGGCGAGCCTCGAGACCTGCAATTGCCTCCGCTCGTCCCGAGGCCACGGTCTGCAGAGGACTGTTGTCATTGGCCAGGGTGACGCCCGCTTCCGAGCACAGCGTTGCGACCTCCTCGTGGGGCGCCGAGATGGCCACCATCGCGCCGTCGTCTCCGGCTGCTCCATGCACGGCGCGACCGCGGGCCGTGGCGAGCGAGACGAGCGTCGCTGCGTCCATCACACCTGCGACATGCAGGGCGGCCAGCTCGCCGAAGCTGTGCCCCAGGGTCATCGCCGGCGCGAGCCCGAGCTCACGCAAGAGGGACCAGCTCGCGAGCTCGGTCACCCCGAGCGCCGGCTGGGCCCAGCGGGTATCGGTCAGGCGCGCGACCTGCGCGGACAGCGTCTCGGAGTCCATCGCCGGCGGGGGGAAGACGACCTCATGCAGCGCGAGCCCTGCGAGCAGAGGCTCGGTGGCATATTGGTCCCACACGTCACGGGCAGTCCGAAATGCCATGGCAATATCGGCACCCATCTCCAGGTCCTGGGAACCCTGGCCAGGGAACAGCAGTGCAATCGGGCCCATGACCCCACCCGAGCCGACATGCACGCGGGGTGTCGGTCGCCCACTCGTCACGGCACTGGCGGCCTGCTCGAGGCGCCGCACGAGGTCGTCGCAGGACTCGGCGACGGTCGCGAAGCGCCAACCCGCGGTGGCCTCGAAGCGCTGCTGACTGGCATGCGCCAAGGACGATAACTGCGACTTCTTCGCGCTGGCAGCCAGCTCGAGGCACGCCGTTGCGAGGCCCTGCGCGCTCTCGGCCGACAGCACCACGAGCTCGCTTGGAAATGCGCGGATCGCGGGTGGGCGCCGCCCCGGTCCCTGATAGTCTTCGAGCACGACGTGGGCGTTGGTGCCGCCGAAGCCAAGTGCGGTGACGGCGGCCCTGCGTGGATGATCGGCGCCGCGGATCCACGGTCGCGCGCGCGTGTTCACGTAGAACGGGACGCCGCTCTCGAGGAGTCGTGCGTTGGGCTTGTCGACCTTGATGGTCGGCGGCAGCGTGCCGTGTCTGAGCGCGAGGATCGCCTTGAGCGCGCCGGCGACCCCCGCCGCACATTTGGTGTGTCCGATTTGAGACTTGACCGAGCCTATCGCGCACCAGGGACGGTCGACCTCGAGATTGCGGGCGAACACGCGCGACGCCGAGAGTACCTCCTCGGCGTCGCCGACGCGGGTACCCGTGCCGTGGGCCTCGAGCAGCTCGACACTGCGCGGGCTCACGCCAGCGGCCGCATAGGCGCGCTCGAGGGCAAGCTCCTGGCCCGCCGCATTGGGCGCAAAGATGCTCTTTGCGCGCCCGTCGGACGAGGTCGCCACGCCACGGATGACCGCATGGATAACGTCGTCATCCCGCTCGGCGTCGACCAGGCGCTTGACCACGAGCATCGCCACCCCTTCCCCGAGGAGCGTGCCATCCGCCTTGTCGGAGAAGGGGCGGCAGTCTTCCGTGGGTGAGAGCGCCGGCGTCTTGGAGAATGCGACGAAGGCGAGCCCGCTGTTGGACGTGTCCGATCCGCCGCACAGGACCGCCGTAGCGCGTCCGCGCGCGAGCTCATCGGCGGCGATGCCGAGGGCGGTCAGCGAGCTCGCGCAGGCGGCGTCGATGGTGTAGTTGCTGCCGTGCAGATCGAAGCGCCCCGCGATGCGGCCGGCGATCACATTGGCGAGCATTCCGGGAAACGTCGTCTCCTGCCACTCGACTGTCTGCAGTCCGATGGCCGTCATCGCCCGCTCGATGGTCTCCGCCGGCAGCCCGGTCTCCTCGAGCGCACGTCGCACGTGCGGTTGGGCGGCCCGCATGCCCATCATACCGGACAGCTCCATGAGGGGCGAGGCACCAAGCACGACCGCGGTGCGGTCACGATCGAGTCGTTCGAGTCCCCGGCCGAAGGCGCTGCGAAGCGCGTCACGCGCCACGATCAAAGCAAGAATCTGGCTCGGATCCGTCGCGGGAAGATTGCGCGGCTGGAGCCCGAACTCGAGCGGATCGAAGTCGACCGCCGTGATGAAGCCGCCGCGGCGACAGTAGGTCTTGTCAGGGGCGCGGGGGTCCGGGTCGTAATAGTCGCTGAGCCGCCAGCGGTCAGGGGGCACGGGTCCAATGAGGTCGCGGCCGGCAATGATATTGCGCCAATACTCTTCCGGAGAGTGCGCTCCAGGAAAGAGGCAGGCCACGCCGACCACCGCGAGGTGTTCATTCGAGTGAGACATGGGTACGACCCCGACGAGGACCGAAGTGAGAACTGGGAAGAGGTTTCGCTAATGACTACCACTACTGACTGCCGCGACTGCGAAGGCGTAACTCCTAAGCGCTGTCCCTCACCGCTGCCTCGTTTGAGACATGGACTCGCACGGGATTTCCAAGCGGCGGCCGTGGCTCCGGCTTGAGCCCCCAATTGCTGCGAATCGGGTACGCGTCGATCGCCGTATTCTCGTAAGGCAGGCGCTTGACGACTCCGGAAGCCGCGAGCGCCGCAAGCGTCCTCCGATCATCGAAGATGCGCGGCGCCATTGACATGTGCGGCAAAAGCCCTTCGATCTGCCTCAGCAGCGCGCCATGCCCCGGGTCGCTGACGCCTGCCTGCGCGCGCCAGCGCTCGAATTGTTCCTGGGGGACGAGTTCGATCGAAGGGAGCGGCAGTCCATGCGCCCGCAGCACGGGGGTCGCACGCATGACGAGCGCCTCGGCCCAGTCGCGGATCGGCATCGCCCGATGTCCGGCCACTTCATGGAAGATCGCACCACTGATGGGCTGGTGCCCGAGGAGCAACGCAAAGAGCGCATCGGCCGCGTAGTCGGCGGTCACAGCGTCAGTCATCGCCCCTTCGCGCAATGGCAAGCAGGGCAGGACGCCAGACAGGACCAGGCGCGCGAACATGTAGGACATGCGGAAGTGCGGGGTCCAGCCGGTGCGCGAATCACCAAATATCTGGCTGAGACGGTGCACGCTGATCGGGAGCTCGCCGGAACGCGCGAGCACGAGCCGTTCGGCCTCCCACTTCGACTGCTCGTAGGCGTTGTTGAACTCGGTGGGGAGGAGCGGTTCCTCGGCGAGGAGGCCCGAGAGTCGGCCAGCGACTCCTATTGTACTGACGTGGTGAAAGCGCGTGAGTCTTGGCACCTCCCTCGCGAAGTCGAGCAGATGCCTCGTCGCGTCGACATTGGTCGCGCGCAGCGATTCGAGCGGCAGGTCCATCCGCACCGCGGCGGCCGAGTGTACGATGTCGGTGAGACCGGCGCGCAACGCGTCGGCCTCCGCCGCCTCGAACCCAAGACCAGGGCGAGCGAGATCGACCTGCAACGGCATGACCCTTCGGCTGACCTCGTCTGGGACCTCCCGCCCGCCATAAAGACCGGCCATCAGGTTGCGAACACGATGAGCGGCGTGTGCGGCGCTTGGTGCCCGGACCGCGACCACGACCTCTACATCCCGCGTCCATTCGAGCAGCCGGTGCAGCAGCTCGCCGCCGATGAGACCCGTCCCGCCTGTTAGCAGGATGCGACGGCGAAGCTGGGGGGAGGCGGTCGAACCCGGATCTGGTGCGGAGTGAGGCGACACTCCGCTCGTCTAGTCCTCCCGTCGCCTGCGCGATATCCAACGTTCGTAGTAAGCCCCGCCCGATCCGCGAGGAGATATTGGCGCGAAACACGCTCGGCGCGACGCACCTCATGCCTCGCTGGCTATGGAGTCCGTAGCTAATGACCTTGATGACGCGGCACGCGCACCGTGAACGTACGCGTGGCGACGTTGCCGGCGGCATCGCGAGCGCTGACCGTGACGGTGTAGTTCCTGCCCGTGCCCTGGTTTCCGCGCTCGGCGCGAAGCTTCAACCAGTCCTTCGACGGATCGAAGGGCGCCGCAAAGACGGTCGGCGCCGCATTGGAGCTCGCGAGAACCGCACCAGACCGGCGCACGCGAATGTCGCCGCGCGTGGAGCCATCCCCGTTGCCTACCGCGTCGTCGGGCTCGCTCGAGACAGCCGACAGGCTCTCGAAGACCCCGATCGCGAGGTCGCAGCGGTCGAAGGCTGGCTGGCCTACCAGTTTGAGCTCGACCAGATCGTGGTTCGGAGGCCACAGCACGCGCGGCGTGAAGTTGTCGGAGACCTGAGGCGCCGTCGTGTCGACCAAGGTGATGTGCTGCAGGCACTGCGTCGCGTTGCCGCACGTGTCGGTCGCGACCCATGTGCGCGTCACGACGCCCGCGCCTCCGGGCCCGCGCGCGAAGGCGTCCTCATGGCTGACCGCGATCGAATCGCTGCACGTGTCGTCCGCGCTCGCATACCCCGTCGCCGTGGGCGACACGTCACCGCCACACTCGACGGTCACGTCGGGCGGGCACTCGAGAGGGGGCGGGGTAGTGTCGACGACTTCGATCGTCTGCACGCAATCATCCACGATGTTGCACCCGTCACTCCCGACGAAGGTGCGCACGATGGTCAAGCTCGCCTCGCAGCCGCGCGTGATCGCGTCGTTCGCCACGACGCTCACGGTGCCGGTCGCCGGGTCCACCGCGTCGCCCATCCCGCGGGTCGCCGTCGTCACGTCGGCTCCACACGTGATATCGGCCGGGTCGTAGAGCGCGGCGAAGCTCAACCCGCCCGCGTAGGTGTTGGCGGCGCCGACGATCTGGCCCGCGCTCGAGATGTCGGAGGCCTCAGCAGTGTCGCCACCTGGCAGCGCGCCGAGGTCGATCAGTCCCTGCCCGGGGTCCCACAAGAAGGCGCGTGTCCCCGACTGGCTATCGGCGACGCCGACGACCTGGCCGCGATCGTTGATTGCGCGCGCCTCCGAAAAGGTCCCGCCCACCAGCGTACCGAGATCCCGCATGCCGAGTTCCGGATCCCAGAGGAACGCATGCCCCCAGAAGCCGTCGCCACTCGACCGACCGACGACCTGGCCGCGGTTGTTGATGCCGTAAGCCTCGGCCGTGTCGCCGCCGGGCAGCGTGCCCAGGTCGACCATGGCGCTCGCAGGGGCGTCGCCTACGACCGCATCAGGGGTCCAGAGAAAGGCGCGTGACCAGGACGCGACGCTGCTGGAGCGGCCAACGACTTGTCCGCGGTCGTTGATGCCGTTGGCGAGACTGTCGGTCCCGCCGGGTAGGAAGCCGAGCACGACCCGGAAGTCCTCCGTGTCGACCGCGGCCGTCGTATCCCACGTGACGGCGACGTTCCACGTCGTGTCGCTGCTGGAGCTACCGGCGACCATGCCTGCCTCGTTGATCGCGCTGGCGTTCGCGCTGTAGCCCCCTGGAAGCAGACCGAGTTCGACCATGCCCGAGTCGGGATGGTAGGCGAACGCGTGGTCGGCATAGTCGCCGACGTTCGAGGTGCCGACGACCCACCCGGCCTCGTTGACGTCGTTCGCGGAGCTGTTGGTGCCTCCGGGCAGCGTGCCGAGGCTCTGCATCCCCTGAAACGGCGTGTAGTGGAACGCAACCCCGCCCACGCTGCCGACGACGGCGCCATGGTCGGTGATCGCGCGGGCGCTGCTCCAAGTGTCGATCGACCCGATCAGCGCCCAGGTCGTGCTCGTCGACTCGACCTGGGCAGCGGCGGGGCAGAACGCGAACGCTGGCGGGACCGAGTCGACCTCGGCGATCGTCTGGACGCAGGACGCGACCCCACCCGCTGCGTCCGTCGCGGTGATGGTCCGGGTGACGGTCCGGGTCTGACCGCAGCCGGGCGCGATGGCGTCCTCGATCGCGACGTGAGCGTCGCGCGAGACCGTGGCGCCCTCGCTCCAGACGAAACCCAGGCCGGCGCTGTTGCCGACGACCCGGGCGCGCGCGTCGAGGCTCGTGGCGACAGAGTCGTACGCTCCGGGGAGGGCGCCGAGGTCGAGGATGCCCGTGGACGGATCGAAGAGGTAGGCGCGCCGCGCCCCGTTGCTGGATCGGCTCCCAACGGCTTGTCCATGGTCGTTCAAGGCCGAGACCGTAACGCCGATCCAATCGAAGGGGCCGCTCGGGTCGAGCTCCGTCACGCCGCCCGTCGGAGCGTAGATGAAGGCGTGCTTTTGGCCGTAGTTGTACGTCGGCCAGATCTCGCAGGTGACGGCGACGGAGCCGTGGGCGTTGATGTCCGTAGGCGCGCAACCGAACCTATAGTAGGCGAGCACGTCGTTGTCGCGGCCGCGCGGCGGGTGGAGCGCCATCACGGCATCCGCGATGTGCGGGTCGGTCATGACGCCCGTCGCGAAGTCATAGATGAACGGCCGGAATTCGACATAGCCTGACCTCGGGTGGTGCTCCGAGTCACCCACGACGAGGCCCGCGTCGTTGATCGCGAAGGCGCGGCTCCCGGTGCCTCCAGGCAGGACGCCGAGGAGGGTCGTCGACCCGGTCGCCGGGTCGTAGACGAAGCCGCGTGTCCAGCTCTCACCCCCGGGCGAGGCGTCGCTGAGCGTGATGCCGTCGACCGTCCCGACGACGCGCCCCGTCGCATCGATGTCGTTGGCGGTCATGTTGTAGGCACCCTCGGGGAGCGGCAGCGCTTGCATGGTCCCGACGCTCGGGTCGTAGATGAACGCGCGCTGGTCGGAGCCCCCGACGATCTGGCCAAGCTCGTTGATCGCCAGCGCCGTGCTCGAGCTGACATCGGTGGAGAGACCAAGCGTCCCGAGGTCCGTAACAGCACCAGTCGACGGGTCGAAGACGACGGCGCGCGATGCACAAGACGTGTACCAAGGGTAGTCGGGGTAGGGCGTAACGAACAGGTAGGCGCTGCCGACGATCTGCCCCGCGGCGTTGATGTCACTGACGGCGCCGCCGCAGCCGGGTGACAGCTCGCCGAGGGCGGTCATGCCGAGGATGGTGCCGACCTCGACGGTCGCGTCCGCGGGACACATGATGGAGAGCGGCGTGAAATCCGAAGCGTGCGCCGAGCGCGACGCGACGATCGAGACGGCGAGCGTGGCGCTGTGAAGCCAGAGCGATGATCTGAGACGGGAGCGGAGCATCGATGGTCCTTGGTCGCAAGGGCTGTAGCGGACTCAGGAGACGCCAGACCGTGCAGTCGGGCCGATGCTGCTCGCGACCTGCCGGCGCCCGGTGAGCGCGTCGCGGCACGACCGATGAGTCAACGTCGCGATCCGCGCTTGCCTGAGTAGGGTGGCTAGTGACGGGCCACTCCGCGCTCTTAGTTCTCTCACTGCCTGCACGATATCCAACGTTCGTAGTAAGCCGCGGCCAACCTCCATAAGGCCTTGGCATGAAACGCGCCCCCGCCGGTGACGCAGGTCCTGCCTCGCTGCAACGTGCCTTCTACGACGGGCGTAGTATAGCCGCCCGATCGGGAATGGGGTCACCTCCCATCCACTCGCAGGGAGACCGAGCGAGCCGACAAACGGCTCCGTCTCCGCGAAGCCGGGCCACGGGTCCATGCAAGCCAACCATCAGTCGAGCCCATAGAGTGTCAGCCGAACGCAATGCACAAGCCTGGCGCGCCGCCGTGCGCGCGACCCGAGTCCATCCTGACCCCGGTGCGTGGCGGACCCGGCTGGCTGCCCATTTGTATGCTGCAACCCGCGGTACTGGCGTCACCCACCTCACCGTCGTGACCTGCGTCCGAGACCGACCCGACCTGTGCGACTATGGGTACTATCCCAAGCGCGAAGTCGCCCTTGGCGAGCTCGTGTTCAGCCGCATCATGCCTCGCCTCCTCGCCGAGTGCAGGGCGCAGTGGGACGAGGGCGTGCGACGCTACGGGCCGATCGTCCCGGTCTTCGAGGTGTTCGGTGGCGGACCTCCGGACGGTCCGTTCCGCAGGGGGTGCGCCGCCGCTTCAATCGAGTGCGCGCTGCTCGGCGGCTTCTGGGTCGACAGCCGGCTCGTCGGCTACTTGATGATCGCGGGCAGTGGTGACGAGAAGACGCTTCTGGCGCGTCTCGGGCCTGACCTCGAGCGCGTCGTCGCGGACACCGAGAAGACACTCGCGTTCGTGGCACGCCTGAATGCCGAGATGACCCGGGCCGAAGAGGACACCGGGGCAGCTGCGTCGGAATTGTCGAAGCGCGAGCGAGACGTTGCCGCGTTGGCGGCGGAGGGCTACAGCGATACAAACATCGCGGCACGGCTCAGGATCAGCGAAGGCACTGTCGGTGCGCATCTCCATCGCATCTACCGGAAGCTGGGTGTGCACAATCGCATCGGCCTCGCGCAGCGCCTGGGCTTGTCGCGCCCCCTGGCGAGAGACAGCGTCGATGTCTCGGGACCTCATGTGCGAGCCGGCCTGGCATTCACGAGAGTGGGGGACGTGCTCAGCAACGGTGGTTTGGGCGACGAAGATCGCTGAAGCAGACCGTCGCGTTCAGGAGTGTCATGCAGTTGGCGGCGACAGGAGTTACGAGCGGCGTAGGCATGCGAATGGCCGAGATGGTGCGGGCACGAGGACTGCGTCTGCGTGGCCTGGTGAGGGATCCGGCCAGCACCCGCGCACGGCACCTCGCGGCGCTCGGTGTGGAGCTCGTCGTGGGCGACCTCGGCGACCGCTCGGCGCTGCTGCGCGTGGCGCGCGGGGCGAACGCCTTCGTGCACATGGCCGCCGAGGTCGGCGACCGCGCCAGTCGCGTCCGTTGCGAGCAGGTCAATGTCGAGGGCACCCGCAACGCAGTCGTTGCCGCGGGCGAGGCCGGCTGCCACGGGTTCGTGCAGCTTTCTTCGGTGGCGGCCTATGGTCGCACACCTGGCGCGCGCGTTTCCGAAACGCAGCCGTGCCGGCCTTCGGGCATGCCCTACGACGACAGCAAGTGCGCCGCTGAAGCGCTAGCGTTCCAGCTCGGCGCAGCCCGCGGCATGGTCGTAAGTGCCATACGGCCACCGATGATCTATGGCACTCATGACCGCAATTTCATCCCCCGCCTCATCGCAACGCTCCGCCGCCATCCACCACTACTCATCGATGGTGGGCGGGCCCCTTGCAATATGGTCTGGGCAGACCATGTGGTCGAGGTGATGCTCCTCGCCGCCGCCCGACCCGAACTCGGTTGCCAGGCCTTCAATGTCGTCGACGACATCGACGAGAGTCCGCCGAGTTACCGTGAGGTCATGGACATCGCCACGCGGGCACTGGGGCTTCCCGGTCCGAGGTGGTCGCTGCCACGATGGGCGGCGCTCGTGTTGGCACACGCGCTCGTGCAACTGCATCGCGTCGGAGGTGAAGCGCCACCTTTGACGCCCTGGGTGGTGGCGTCGCTGACACATGACGTTACCTATGACGCAGGCAAAGCCGTGCGACTCCTTGGCTGGCGTCCCCATCAGCGCTCGCGCGACGGCCTGGCCGACGCCATTCGCACCCTCGTTGCCGCTGCGTGAGGATCGCGCCACGGACGACAAGGGTTTACTACGTACGTCGTACTGTTCTCCCGTATCACACAGGGCGAAGCTGGCTGGGTTGCGTGGCGCCGGAAGTGGCCGTGAATCGTCGACCTGCCATCCTGACTGCCTTGAGTGTCTGGGGTTGTAGCGGGGATACGCCGATGCGGGATCGCGACACATCCACCACGTTGGACACGGACGTCGAGGCTGTGCTCGATGCCGACGCGCAGCTCGGCGACGCGGGCGACGAGGCTCCGACAGACACAGAGCCAAGAGACTCAGCACTCGATTCCGCGGCGGATGCCGGGCCGGATGCTTGGCCGGACGCGCTCGATTCGCAGGAAACGGACGTGGCCCGTCATCACGAGCTGCGGCGATCGGATCGTTGCGGGCGAGGAACTCTGCGACGATGGCCACGTTTGCGCCGTCGACGGCTGTGACCGTTGCCTGCCCGAGTCGACGCTGGTCCTGACGCGCTTTGCGATTGTCGCCGGATCCGGCTTCGACGTCGATGATGCCGACGGCGACGGCGACCGGTCCACTGGGATCGATAACCGACCCGCTGAGCCGGCGATCTTCTCGGCCTCGCTGACCGCGTTCGTCGCTGACTTCGTCTCGAGAGGTGCGCTTCTGCAACTCGTGACCTTCGGGACGGCCGACGCAGCCGAAGAGGTTGCGATCGCCATCCACCCCGGCCAGGCGCCGACCTGTCCCGCGATGATGCCGATGTCCTGGCTCGAAACCCCAGGCTCCCCCATGCACAGCACTGCGAGCGCCTTTGACGGTTGCACGCCCGCCGCTGGCAGACGTCCCTCAACAATTCCAGTGCGCCGTTGCCTTCTCCACTGGCCGTGTCCGGTGATAGTCATGCCTTGACAGTGCGTGGTAGCGCCTTCGGCATCGATTGCATGCCGGACAGTGTAGGCGTGGTCT
>Ga0335394_10000844_pt1 | contig 33589 bp, 33 predicted proteins | sample MAT03_FD_205741 | JGI IMG/M metagenome (GOLD analysis project Ga0335394, IMG submission 205741) | Freshwater microbial communities from Lake Fryxell liftoff mats and glacier meltwater in Antarctica - MAT-03 (spades assembly) (version 2) ...
TTAGGAGACGTAGCACCCGACTTCACAGCGGAGTCAAGCACAGGAACTATTAACTTCTATGAATTTTTAGGAGAAAGCTGGGGGATATTGTTTTCCCACCCGGCAGACTTCACGCCCGTTTGTACTACCGAACTTGGAAGCGTTGCAAAATTAAAACCCGAGTTTGATAAACGCGGGGTGAAAGTAATCGCTCTTAGCGTTGATCCCGTAGAATCGCATTTGCTCTGGATTAAAGACATTAACGAAACACAAAACACAAGTGTCAATTATCCCATCATTGCGGATCCATCTTTTGAAGTGGCTAAACTATACGATTTTGTTCATCCTAATGCTTCCGACAAATTTACGGTGCGTTCGATTGTAGTTATTGGTCCAGATAAAAAAATTAAGTTGCTGATCACCTACCCTGCCTCTACCGGCCGAAATTTTGATGAGATTTTGCGTGTGATAGATTCACTTCAGTTAACAGCGCATTACAGCGTCGCTACACCGGCCAACTGGAAGCAAGGCGAGGACGTAGTTATTTCTACAGCAATTAAAACAGAAGACATCCCCGCCAAATTTCCAAAAGGATTCACAGAGATCAAACCTTATTTAAGAACAACTCCACAACCTAATATTTAAAAATAAACCGCGAAGCTGTTACTTTTGTTTTATGCAGTTAACAGTTTTAAATCTACAAGGCTTAAACACTGATTCACTCAATGAAAAAAATTAGTCTCAGCGAAAATGGCCCGGAAGTCAACGAAACAAAGCTTTGTGTCATTCTGAGAACAAGATGGGAGCTAAATTATTTTCCGGACTTTCAACAAACACCTAAAAATGTCATTACACTATAATCTTGAATTATTAGGAACTGGTTTTTTCGCCATTTCCGGTGCACTCGTTGCCAACGAAAAATCGAAACCCGATTGGTTTGGTGTCACATTCATTGGCTTTATTACTTCCATTGGTGGCGGAAGCATTCGCGACATGCTTATTGAAAGCTACCCGCTGGCATGGGTGAAAGATATAAACCTAATGTATTCTATTTTTGCTGCCATTATTCTAGCGAGTCTATTTTACAAAACGCTGCTCCGTTTAAGGAAAAATTTATTTCTGTTCGAGACTTTAGGAATTGCCCTGTTCACGATCATTGGCACCGAAAAAGCTCTTGAGTTTGGATTAAATCCTCTGAACGCAGCCATTATGGGAATGTTTTCAGCCGTTATGGGTGGCGTACTTCGTGACGTGCCCACAAATGAAATACCAGCTCTATTCCGAAAGGAAATTTATGCCACTGCTTGCCTGGATGGCGGTTTCCTTTCCCTAAGCCTCAATCATTTTGGATGTGGCCTACCGACGAACATTCTCATTTCTGCAATGTTGATTTTTGTACTCCGGATTGTTTCAGTGAAATGCAACCTGAGTCTTCCAAAATTCAGGAGCGATGTGGACCTGACAGCCAATTAACTTATACACCATGAAAATAAATATTAAACGCAAGGACAATCATTTTAACATGGAAGCCAAAAACGAAGAAGGTCAGTCCTTTGTGATGGATGCATCAGAAGATATCGGCGGCGAAAACAAGGGTATGCGTCCCATGCAGGTGCTTCTTTCTTCCCTTGGCGGGTGCAGTGCCATTGATGTGCTCCTCATTCTAAAAAAACAAAAACAAATCATCGATTCTTTTGAAGTAGAAATCATCGGGGATCGTGAAAAAATTGCCGAATACTCGCTTTTCAGAAACATTGTTCTACATTTTAAATTAAAAGGAAACCTGGACTTAGTAAAAGTGCAGCGCGCGGTAGAACTCTCTTTGGAAAAATACTGCTCCGTAGCCAAAACACTGGAGCCAACAGCAAGAATTACTTACAAAATAACATTGACCGCATGAACGACAAACACTTCGAAACACAGGCCATTCGCGCACAAATGGAGCGCAGCCAGTATAATGAGCACTCTGCCCCACTCTATTTGACCTCCAGCTTTATTTTTGATACGGCCGAGGAAATGCGTGCGGCCTTTAATGACGAATCGCATGAATTTATTTATTCGCGGTACAGTAATCCAAGTACAGACGAATTCGTTTACAAGATGTGTCTTTTAGAAGGTGCGGAATCGGGAATGGCATTTGCTTCGGGCATGGCGGCTATTTACAGTAGTCTTGCCGCGCTGTTAAGTTCGGGCGATCATGTTATTTCCTGTTCTTCTGTTTTTGGTGCGACGCATAGCATTTTCAGCAAGTTTTTTCCAAAGTGGAATATATCCTATTCTTATTTTAATGCGAATCGTCCCGAAGACATTGAACAGTTCATTAAGCCTGAAACAAAAATTCTATTCGTGGAAACACCAACAAATCCGGGCCTGGAGATCATTGATCTTGAGTTTCTTGGGAAGCTCGCGAAAAAATACAAGCTTATTTTTATGGTGGACAATTGTTTTGCGACCCCTTACCTGCAAAAACCAATTACATTCGGCGCTGATGTGGTTGTGCATTCCGCAACGAAGTACATCGACGGACAAGGCCGTGTGCTGGGCGGTGTAGCGGTTGGCAAAAAGGAGCTGCTAAAAGAAATCTATTTATTCAGCCGCATTACCGGCCCTTCACTTTCACCCTTTAATGCCTGGACACTGAGTAAAAGTCTGGAAACACTTTCTTTGCGCATGGACCGGCATTGTGAAAATGCCTTGTACATTGCCGAAAAATTAGAGCAAGAACCGGAACTCGCATTTGTAAAATATCCTTTTTTAAAATCGCATCCGCAGTATGCCATTGCAAAAAAACAAATGAAACTGGGCGGAGGCATTGTGACTTTTTCGTTAAAGGGTGGTTACGAGGCGGCCGTTAGATTTTTGGACAAGTTACAACTCATCAAAATCTCCCCTAACCTAGGCGACTCGCGAACCATTGCAACGCACCCCGCATCGTCGACGCATTGTAAACTGAGTGAAGAAGAACGTCTTGCCTCGGGCATCCTGCCAGGATTGATCCGCATTTCAATAGGACTAGAGAACAAGGAAGACATCCTGAACGATCTTTTGCCGGCTATGGAATAGATGCTGAAATCATTATATTTGATGACTCCCAAACGCACCATTGAGTGGCGGCAATCTTGCAGATTTCGCGAGATTCCCCTGAGTTTATGGCGGGTATATGGTAGTTATGCGTCACCTTTACCAGACATAACCCTCAGACAAAGTTTCTATATTTGGAAACTACAAATAATTGTATTATATTTGTATTAAAAAGTAATGCAATATTTTCGGGCAACGTTTTTAGAAGAAGTAAATCGATTCATTTCAGGACTACATAATTAAGACAATTAAAAAAAAATTAACAACGTTGACCTCGCTGAACAAACAAATGACCCAAAGCTTTTTAAAAAAATTTCCAACGATATTTTCGAATTTAGAACGAAATACAATGGACTTCAAATTCGCCTTTTAGCATTTTTGGACAAAACAAATTCTTCGGACACATTAGTACTGGCGACTCACGGCTTTATTAAAAAAGTTGACAAAGTTCCAAAAAATGAAATTGAGAGCGCCGAAAAAATAAGAAAACAATATTTTTAAATTAAACTAAAAAAATAAATCATGGCAAAGAAAGAAATAAAGTCCTATTCGCTTGCCAAAATGAAGGACAAATATGTTGGTAAAAAAGGAACAAAATCAAGAGATGATTATGAGTATGAATTAAGTATGGACGTTCTAGGACATATGATTAAAACTGCACGACAAGAGCGTAATTTGACTCAAGAACAATTAGGCATTTTAGTTGGTGTCCAAAAATCACAAATCTCAAAACTTGAAAGTAGTTCAAACAGTGCGACAATTGATACTATCTTAAAAATTTTTAAAGCGTTAAAGGCAGACATACATTTTAACGTGACCCTTGAGAAAAAACATCTGCAATTAGCTTGACAATAAAAGGCGATCTCATAACAGCGCATAAAAGTTATGCCGCTCTTCTTCTTATTTTGGCATCTCGTTGGACATTCGTACATTTAACATTACGGACGGCGGCACAACTTCTAAGCGCAAAACGTTAGGTTCAATGTGCCCGCGGACGAATTGACATTTCGGCCTGCCAAGAACAGTAGATTCCAGCTTACAATTGACTCAGGTTTTAACATTCTTAAATTAATTTTTGCTTTTACAAATAAGGATAGGTCTTCGAACTTTTTGTTGTGATAAAACAAACGTTCAATAAACTTGAAGGAAATTGAATTATGCTGTTTTTGGAATCGGTATTATTTGAATAGGATGAAGCCCAAACAATCATTAACGAATTCCTTAATTATTCGTATTTTAACATTCCGAATTCTAACAAATTTTATGGCCAAAAAAGAAACCAACAACGCAGGCTCGCAAACACCTTTGAAAACAAAAACAAAGCCTGAGCAAATTAAAGAAAAAGCCCCGCGACAAGTTGAGACCAAGTTAATTGAAGTAACCCTTTGGGACGCAGCAAATAAACGGAGAGGTAGCGTTGAGCCGGCTGAACACAAACACGTAGTATTAGGATTAATTTTTTTGAAGTTTGCGAGTGACAAGTTTGAAGAGCATCGTAAAAAACTGATTGCTGAAGGCAAAGAAAAATATATTGAGAAACCAGAGTTTTATAACATGAGCAATGTTTTCTTTTTAGAAGAAAATAGCCGCTGGAGTTTCCTCATTAAACAATCAAAACAAAACGACATCGCCCTTCTTATTGATACTGCCTTGCACGCCCTTGAAAAAAACAACAAAGCTTTAAAAGGTACATTGCCTGATAATTACTTTTCGCGCTTGGGTTTAGATGTTACCAAATTGGCATCGTTGCTTGATACCATTAACGACATTGCTACCACCAAAGATCCCAAACAAGATGCGGTAGGTAAAGTGTACGAATATTTTCTATCCAAATTTGCTTTGGCAGAAGGAAAAGGTGAATTTTACACACCCAAAAGCATTGTGAACCTCATTGCCGAAATGATTGAACCTTACAAGGGAATTATTTATGACCCTGCTTGTGGCTCTGGCGTTATGTTTGTTCAAAGTATTAAGTTTATTGAAGCGCATCATGGCAACAAAAAAGAAACTTCTATTTACGGGCAGGAATATACCAACACCACTTACAAGTCAGCAAAGATGGACCTTGCCGTCAGAGGGATTAGTGGAAACTTGGGCGAAAAAGCCGCTGATACTTTTGGCGACGATCAACACAAAGATTTGAAGGCCGACTACATCATAGCGAATCCACCGTTTAATCAAAAAGATTGGCGGGCAGAAAATGAATTGGCGGACGATCCACCTTGGAGAGGTTATGATGTGCCGCCAAAAAGCAATGCCAAATACGGTTGGATTTTGAACATGGTGAGTAAACTAAGCGACAATGGTGTGGCAGGTTTTATCTTGGCAAACGGTGCGCTAAGTGGCGGTGGCGAAGAATATAAAATACGAAGAAAATTGATTGAAAATAATTTGGTGGAAGCGATTTTGGTTTTACCACGAAATTTATTTTACACCACCGACCTTAGCGTTACGCATTGGATTGTAAACAAAAATAAAAAAGCACAGACTAAAAAAGTGGGTGATGAAACGCGAAACTACAGAGACAGAGAAACCGAAATCCTCTTTATGGATTTACGACAATTGGGCGAACCTTTTGAAAAGAAGTTTACACAATTTTCAGATGCAGATATTCAAAAGGTAACAAGCACTTATCACCAATGGCAGGTTGCGTCAAGTGCAGTCTACCAAAATGTTCCAGAGTTCTGCTATTCTGTAAAAATTGAAGAAGTTGTAAAAAAAGATTTTTCACTCGTTCCAAGCAAATACATTGAGTTTGTAAACCGCGACGAAAACATTGACTTTGACGAAAAAATGCAAACTCTAAAAAATGAGTTTTCAGATTTGTTGAAAGCTGAAACAGCTTCTAAAAAAGATTTACTTAACGTTTTTAAAGAATTGGGGTATGAAATCAAATTATAAACCGTTAGGAAAATACATACAGCCTGTTGTTGGTCGAAACAATGATTTAGGCGATTTGCCTTTGGTAGGTTTGAGTATCCAGAAAAAGTCTATCCCTTCTATTGCCAACACAATAGGAACGGATATGTCGACATACAGAATCATTGAAAAAAATCAATTTGCTTATGGTCCTGTAACTTCAAGAAATGGAGATAAAATTACTATAGCACTCTTTACTGATTATGAAAAAGCTTTGATTTCTCAGGCTTACATTCCTTTTGAACTAAACGACTCGAACGAACTTGAACCTGAATATTTAATGATGTGGTTTTGCCGACCTGAGTTTGACCGATATTCAAGATTTAAAAGCCACGGCAGTGCGAGAGAAATTTTTGATTGGGAAGAAATGTGCAATACAGTTTTACCCGTTCCCCACATCACCAATCAAAGAGAAATTGTAAAAGAGTACAACATCATCCAAAACCGCATTAAACTCAACGAGCAACTGATACAAAAATTAGAAGAAACTGCACAGGCGATTTACAGGGAGTGGTTTGTGGAGGGAATTGATTTGGAGAATCTACCTAAATGGTGGAGAATTGGAAAGGTTGATGATTTGTGCGAATATTCAAACAAAAGAATTTCTGTAAAAGAATTTAATTTCGACAACTACATTTTAATAGAAAATATGTTGCAAAATCGTGCGGGGACTACGCAGGCGAGTAGTTTGACCAATTCGGGCAGTTTTACAAAGTTTGAAATTGGAAATGTATTAATCTCAAACATAGTACCTTACTTCAAGAAAATATGGCTTTCAAATTTTAATGGAGGTTGTTCAAATGACGTGTTATGTTTCACAACTAAGAAAAACATCCCTTCACTGTATTTGTATCAAACACTAGAAAAGGATAATTTCTTTGAATATGTAATGGCAGGAAGTAAAGGAACAAAAATGCCAAGAGGCGCTAAAAAGTGGATTATGAATTATTCGTCAATAATTCCAAACACGGAAATACTAGAACGATTCAGTGAAACTGGCGAAGCGATTCAAAAAAACATTCAATTAAAGAATGAAGAAAACCAAAAGCTAACTGAACTGAAAGATTTGTTGCTTTCTAAGTTGGCGACAGTAGAAAATTAAAATTAACAGGCGCCATATATGGTTGCCCACAATAAAAAATGAACGACAAATCAAAATATAACCCGCAAATTCACCACCGCAAGTCAATCCGGTTAAAAGGATACGATTATTCGCAGGCGGGTTTGTATTTTATAACGATATGTTGTCAGGATAGGGCCTGTTTGTTTGGAAAAATAAACAACGGTGAAATGGGGTTGAATGATGCGGGAACGATGGTTAATAAATGGTTTTCCGAACTGGAAAATAAATATTCCGATATTAAATGTCACGAAATGATTGTAATGCCCAACCATTTTCATTGTATCGTTCAAAATGTAGGGACCGTAGGGGCAGACCTTCGTATCTGCGCCGATGACAGGGTAAATGAACAAAATGAAAATGGACAATTACGGGGGATTGGACCGAACGGCGTGGCGAACAACGTTGGGAACGTTATTACGAACGTTTTTTCGGACAACGTTGCGAACGCGAACGTTGTTACGAACGACGTTCGTAACGTTGAGGGCGAACATGTAGGTTCGCCCCTACATCGCGTGGTTCAATGGTTCAAAACAATGACCACCAACGAATATATTCGTGAGGTAAAAACATTGGATTGGAAACTATTTCACGGTAAATTATGGCAACGTAATTACCACGAACACATCATTCGAAACGAAAAATCGTATCAAAACATTTCAAATTACATTATAAACAATCCCGCAAAATGGAACGTCGATAAATTTTATAATAAATGAACACAGGAAACAAAATTTGTGTGAGGCGGAAATACCAAAACACTAAAAATACAGTAGTTCGGAATTTCTGAACTACTCTATTGGACAACCAAAATTGAAATGGTAAAAAATATAGAACTGAAAGACGGCTTTAATGAAATACTGCTTTACACAACGCCTAATGGCAAGGTGACGGTGGAAATATATTTGCAAAACGAAACGATATGGCTTAGCCAACAAAAAAATGCCGACTTATTTGGGGTACAGCGCCCTGCAATCACAAAACATCTGAAAATCATTTTTGAAACAGGCGAATTGCAGGAAGAAGTGGTTAGTTCCAAATTGGAACTAACCACTAATGAAGCAGTCATTTCAAAAAGTCCCAGCGGGATTGCTCGTGAAGGTGCATTAGTGTTAGCTGAAAAAGAATTTGAGATATTTCATTGTAAAAGATAAACTTTTGGAAAGTGATTTTGACAAAGCCGTGGAAAAATTGGAAAAGTAAGAATGGAATGCGCCGAAAAAAATATTAGAAAATGAATAGTGAAATTGTCATGTATCAAAATCAAGACGGAAACATTAAGATTGATGTTCGTCTGGAGGAGGAAACCGCGTGGTTGACTCAGGCACAATTATGCGAGTTGTTTCAAAAATCAAAAGCTACCATCAGTGAGCATATTAAAAATGTGTTTCAGGAAGGGGAATTAGATTCGGCGGCAACTGTTTGGAAATGCCGAACAGTTCAAAGAGAAGGTGATAGAAGTGTGGAAAGAGAAGTGGAGCATTACAATTTAGATGTAATTATTTCGGTAGGTTATCGGGTAAAATCGCCGCAGGGAACCCAGTTTAGAATTTGGGCTACCCAAAATTATTTCAATGAGTTACAAGAACGCATTCGGGAAATACGAATCTCGGAACAATTTTTCTATCAAAAAATTAAAGATCTTTACACCACCAGTATCGACTATGAACCCAAAGGCGAAAAGACACTTGAATTTTTTAAAGTAGTCCAAAACAAGTTGCTCTGGGCAATCAGTGAGCAAACGGCAGCAGAACTGGTGTATCGCAGAGTAGATGCAAAACTTCCATTGATGGGAATGCAGGCCCTTGATAAAAACGATGCTGTTTCTATAAAAAAATCAGACGTAAGTATTGCTAAAAACTATTTGAAGGAAGAAGAAATAAAACTGCTTGGGCTTTTAGTGGAACAATACCTCTCCTTTGCAGAAACAATGGCGCAGCAACGCACGCCTATGTACATGAAAGATTGGATTGCACGCTTAGATAGCATACTGCAATTAAACGGGCGAGAATTGCTTAGCCATGCAGAAAAAGTAAGTCACGAGATGGCGCTCAAAAAATCAAATGAAGAACTTGAGAAATTCCGATTATCGCAAAATGTAGAGGAGAAAGAACAAAGCATTAAAGAATTGGAAGAAGATATTAAAAAGTTGAAGCATCCTAAAAAATGAAATTCACAGAAGCAAGTTTAGAAAAGGCATTTACCGAATTATTGGGACAAGAAGGATTTCCAAACCATTTAGGTTTCACAATTACCCGTAAGCCTGAGGAAGTATTAATTGAAGCGGATTTACAAACTTTTCTTTTAACCAACTATGCCAATGAAGGCATTACAGTGACCGAAACAAAATCCGTTATTCTTCAACTCAAATCACTCTCAGCTTCTGACTTATACGAAAGCAATAAAACATTTTTAAAAATGCTTTCAGATGGTTTCGTTTTAAAAAGGGAAGACTGTAATCAAAAAGATATTTACATACAACTGATTGATTATTCTGGTCTTAATAAACACCGCCAGTCAGACGCAGAACAACTATTGACTATCGTGGCTGCTGCTGAAGAAGTTTATGAGATTGATAACAACATTTATAAATTCGTAAATCAGTTAGAAATTGTTGGTACAGAAAAACGTATACCAGACGGCATTGTTTATATAAATGGTTTGCCTTTAGTAGCCTTTGAATTTAAATCTGCCATTCGCGAAGAGGCAACTATTTATAATATGATAGATTTATTTTCTGCTGAGAATCAAATTCATTGTGTCACGAATTTTCAAGACCTTATTTCTACGCCGTTTCAGGGAGAAATGAATGCAATTTGTTGGACGCGTCAACTCATAGGGGATTTTTCTGAGATTATTAAAAAGGTTGAGCCAAGTGGAAATATAGCAACACTTGAAGAGGACGAACTTCGTGATCTCCAGTTGAGTGAACAGGGACAACTTGCCCGTAACATTCTTTTAAATGACTTGAAGCTATTACAAGCTCATGGGGCATCGCCTATCCTCAACGTGATCAAGCACTATGACAGGGATGATAACGACCCATTTTTTCCCACCGATGTTTATTCTTTTCACGTAGATCGCTCTCCTATAGCAACCGATACCTTTTTATGCACTTACTATGGCGAGTCGAGTGAAGTATTGCCAAATTCGCAGGGCGAACAGAAAGTGCTGATTCCGGAAATACGTGATGAACTCAAAAAACAATACTCGGGGCCAGATGAAGGTTTTGAATCTTATTTAACTGAACATTTTTTTGATCTGCACTATCAAGCTAAACCTAATGCACGCCCAATAAGCCTAGGCCTTGGACACCTATGGAAGTTAGCGGTTGATCACCCTGAAAGTAAAGTTCCTCCTTGTGTTCACTGTGCACCAAAAGAAAAATCGGGTCAAACGAGGTTGTTGATGATCTGTTGAATCCAAACCTTAAAAGAAATGAAATACCCCGAAGCAGAGCTTCGAGGTATCGCGTTACCCGAACAACTGTAATTGCTGTTTGTGTAACTCTGTGTAATTTCTTTCTTGCCCTTGTGATTTAACATATGCTTTTATTGTACTTTCATCACCATGCTTTCCCACTGTTATTAACATAATACCCCTTAGACCAAAATTCACCACACCAAAGTTTAACTTTTACTTCTGGATGCATCTTAAATATTTCTTTTGCAGTAATACTTTGTTACAGTACGAATTATTTTTGTTGGACTTTCCATAGGAACACTTTGGATCAAGAAATGAACATGGTCCAAATCTGTACCAATTTCAATAAAAGCTATATCATAGCGTTTTGATATTTCAAAGCACACTTCTTTCAATGTTTTTTCGACATCAGCACTAAATACAACTCTTCTGTATTTTGCTGGACAAACAAAATGATACAAAAGCACTGATACGTTATGACGCTTATGGATATATTCACTCACTTAACAATATTACAAAAAAGAAGCGAAGCAGAGCTTCGAGGAATTAAACCCGAAAGAGATTAAAAAAAGACTATGACCGATTGAGAACATTAAACGCTGGTCACAACAGCTGTTGCAGAGGGTTACTTTTCGATATTCAGCGAATTTTGATGGACAGTCTGACGATAGGTTCTTCGGAAAAAAAACTATTATCAATTTTCGGCAAGCCAGACCGGTCTGGCCGGAAGCATACTCCTATCGAAAGATTCCAATATGGGAAACATATCGGATTTCAGAAAATATTTTCAAAAAAATTTATCGCTACGACGGGCCAACACCCGGCAGAATCTATCTGTTTTTTATAATACGATCTGGAAAAGTAATCTACAAAAAGTTATATGTTGATGTCTGTTGAGCTAATGAATTTAAATCCGCGCAAGCTTATGCGAAATCGTTTTTTCACAGGCGCACGGGTGCAGTCCACTATAGCCAGTGCGATAGCCATCAAATGTTGACAGATAAGGACTAAAAATAATTGCCATGAAAATTATTATACTAACTCTTTTTCTTATTGCTTCACCTTTTCTATTGGTCGCTACACTGTATTTGCTTTCAAAGCGCAAAGAAGTTCTGCGATTTGCCATCATTCATATAGCTGTAATGCTGACCTTGCACTCTACTTTGTGTCTGTCGGAAAACTAGGTGTTTGGATGGAAAAATTCCGTTTCGAGGCGTGTGAAAAAAAATGATTGTGAGGTTTACTGGGGTAAATGAGCGATTATTTTTTTGACACAACGACGAAAATGGACTTTTCGGCCAAACACTACTTAACAAAAAAGAGCGTGCATAAGGCGCAATAGTTAAAAGCGATGGCTAATGGGCGCTAACGTAGCGATTCGAGAGCACACATTCCGTAAGCAAAAGCCCTGTATTTTAGTGTTTCCTGCACATTGGCCAAATTCCGACAGACTTGTTTACTTTGATTGATCTTTTTTATTTTTGAATGTCTTGGTATTAGTTTGTGTAGGGATAAAGAAACGTTCTATTGCATCAGACAAACCTCAATAACGCAAAAAAAACCCGCAGTTAAGCAGGTCTTTTTTAACATGTACCAAAACTTATGTAGATCCACTTATTCTTTGATGATGCGTTTTACACCTTTTGTTTTTCCATCGTTTAATTGCAGGATGTAAACACCTTTGCTAAAATTTGAAAGATCAATCTGATTTTGTTTTGAATCAATAGTACCAATAGCAACCGGCACACCGATTGAACTATAAATCGCATAATATAAAATAGTGTTCGACTCAACCGTCACGTAATTTTTAGCAGGGTTTGGATATACCAAAAACTTAGAATTGTCAAACTCTATAATGCCCGTGCAATCTGAGACTGTAATCGAAATCTGCGCGTTTGAAGTACATAAGTCCGTATTCGCACCTGTTAAATAAAAAGTTGTGGAGACTCCTGGAGTCACAGCGATGAATCCATTGTTATTAATCCCTATCCAGGTATAGGTAGTAGCTCCACTAGCAGTAATAGTTGTTGTTTCGCCACTGCAAATTAATGAGTTGGTTGTTGTGATAGTTAATTGTGGAGGCGTACTTACTAAAACCTGAATTGTACCGGATTTAGGACAACCTAATAAATCAGTGGATTGAACAGCGTATGTAGTTGTTACGGTAGGAGATACATTAATAATTGCTCCATTTTGGTTTGTTGACCAGGTAAAAGAGCCACTTGCGTTAGCCACTAAATTAACGGTTGCACTGGGGCAAATGGTATTACCTGTTGTTAAATTGATAATTGAAATGGGAGTAGTATTACAAGCTTCAATTGAAACCGTTTTAGTATCAATTACTGAACAAGTCCCTAATGTTTTAACAACCTGAACAGTATAAATGCCAACAGCACTTCCCCAGTTAACAGTGACCGAAGATGTACTTGCACCAGCGGTAATAGTTCCACCGCCAGCTGGTAATGTCCAACTATAAGTTATACCAGCTGTATTTGCAACCGCATAACCTGCCGTGTTATTAGTTAATGTTACAACACTTCCACTAACGAGTTGATTACCCAAAGTTGTAAATGTTACAGTTGAACTTGTGGTAGTACCGCATGCATTCGTTGAGAGTAATTTATAAATGCCAGCATCAGCTAAACTTGGATTTGTAAATGAAATTGCAGTAGTTGTTGCTCCTACAATTGCTGTAGTGCCTTTGTACCAAGCGTGAGAAGTTGGTGTGCCACTTACCGTTGCGCTAATAGCTGCGGGTGTGCCCGGACAAAAATATTTTGTACCAGAAGGTAACATAATCGCAGGTCCATTTTGACGTGTGATGGTGAATATGGAGCCAGAGCAAGGGATGTTGGGACCGCAAGCTCCGTTCATTGCAGCCAGACCGATATAAGTGATAGGTTGCGTAATCAGAACAGTTGCGCCACTTATACTGGTAATGTTTGCATTTGGTCCGGCAATGGTTCCCAAAAAATTACTGTAATTGTTTTGCAGACAGTTGGCATTTGAGTAAAATGCCCAAACCCATCCCTGGCCTTGTAATGGAGTTGTTAAAGCACCACCACTGCACGTTAATGTCACCACTTGTCCGGCGCAGGGTGTTGTGGTAGATATGTTTCTACTCGGGTTAGACGCGATACAATTTTGTGCTATGGATGCAAGCGACGCGGTTAAAAATAAAAGTGAGATGTAAATTTTTTTCATGTTTTGAATTTTATATGTGTTCACGAAATTATTAAATGATCACGCTCTGTATTTAATCACTTTCCCAAATACGCTTTTGAGTTTACGAAATCCCTGTTTGCATTTTTTTTAAAGAAAAGGTTCATTAGAAATCTATTTGAATTGAGGTCTCGCAACGGCTTTGGTCTGTATCCACAGAAAACACCGCGCAATGAAACCAAATTGCAAAACAGTCAGTTATTAATTTAGTATCCAATAACAGTTAAAACTACCCGATTTAAAAATCCGCCGCCGGATTTCTCCAACAGCTGACTCCATTGCACATGAAAAATATAATCCTTTTTGTCTGAGCCTGTTTACGCTATTTGCTTATGATAAGTTTTTTACAAGCTATAGCTCCACTATTTTCTAGTTGAACAATGTAAATACCTTTTTCAAAATTTACAGTTTCAATAGTCTCATTCCTTTCAATGAGAACTTTTGTAAAAACTAGTTTACCTGTTACATCCATAATTTTTAAAGTACTCCCAACTGCGCTATTTTTAACTTGAAAAAAAGCCCGCGCAGGATTTGGAAAAACACGAAATTCAGAATTCAGATTCGCGACATCCATAACACCCGTTACTGTAGCATTAAAATTATACATTGAATCCACCTGAGTAGATGTAAATGCACGATTTATTATTTTTAAATCATCCATAGCACCGTTAAACATAACTTCTTCGCCAACACCAATGCCTAATTTAAAAAGATCAGCATTATTTAAAGTGTTCCATGTTTTCGCCGCTGTGCAAACTTCTGTTCCATTTCTATATGTTTTTGCTGTAGTGCCATCGTAGGTGTAAGTAATGAAATACCATGTCGCGCTAACATTTGTCACACTGGTAGTTGAAAGCAGATTGTCATAGTACCCATAATAATCTACTCCATCGGATCTAATATTACCTCCTTGTGAATTAGACGTTGAGGGTTTTCCGTAAGAATAAAGCATGTTGTATTGACTCCCCACTACATTCATTTTTACCCACATCGAAATTGTTCTAGGTGAATTTCCATAAGGAAGGCCGAGTATTGTGACAGACGAGCCCGTATTAAAAATATTAAGAGCGCTGTTAGGATTACCATTTCTATCCGCTACAAATGAAGTTCCTGAATTTGGTGTAAATGGATAACTTCCAAGAACATTGTTGTAAGTATTATTAAAATTATATTCCGCAACAACTTTTGGAAAAAGATTAGCCCATGTGTTTCTGTAAATAACTCCACTGGAAGTTAACAACATAATGGTGCCGTCTGAAGCTGCCGAAACTTTAATTAAATTAGTTGGTGCCGAAGCTTCTAAAACCCAGGCTCCGCCAGAACGGTAATATAATTTTCCACCAGAAATCGCCAATACTTTTGTTGCGTCGCCAACAGAAATGTCCGTTACGTTTAAGGTAGAATTCGAAATAGCCGACCATGTTCCGGAATTATAAACCAACACATTGTTTCCCGTTGTAGAATAATCCATCGCATAAATATCTGCACTTGTACCACCCACTACAACTTTTTTAGCTGCAACTGAAGCACTTCCCGGAAGCTGTGACCAAGCAACACCGTTCCACCTGTAGACATTATCATTAGCGTTACCACCAGTAGAGCCAATAACAAAACTGGTAGAAAGTACACAAACATTGTTAGCTAGAACTCCATTAATTACATTGAATGCATTTAAAACGGGTGGATCGTTAGTAAACCTAAGTAAGTTGGATGTGGGATTCCAGTTTACTCCATTTTTTGCTATCAGCGTTCCGTCGGCCGAATAACCCACTCCATCAAATTGAGCGGGGCCAGTTACAGCGGTATAAGTGCCAGTACTAAAATTGTAATAATAAATGGTGCTTGTGTTAACAATTGCAAATTTAGTTGCTGACCCACACGCTATTTCACTTGCTCCCGCGCCAGAGAAAACAGTCCACTGCGCCATTGCACTGAATGTAGCAATCATCGTAAAAGTAAAGAGTAATAATTTTTTCATAGATTAGATTTTTATAAATGTCTAGTCCAAATTTCCGTTAAACCCGGCTCTTTTACTTAACCTTTTTACCAAATGCCAGTTTCGCTTTACCAAAATCTTGTTCATAAGTAAATTCCCTAAACAATAAGGTGTCATTTCAATCGCTCTAATTGAACCATTTGTTTATACCGTTTACTTCGCGCAGGCCTGCGCCTAAAAATAAATGGTTTTGATTAATTTATTTTCAAATTGACATTATTAGAATCGGCATTTACCCAATCAGAACGTCCACCCCTGCAAGCACCTTGGCAAAAGTTCAGCCGGCTTAGGCAAATGCCATTCACAGGCGACCCGCCAAAATCTAACTTAGAAACTGGCACAAAACCTAATGAAATTTGGTATAAAACCAATGCCCCAAAACTCTGGAAACCCACTTTGAAATGAACTTATAGTTTACAGATTTATTTTCTCAAAAAGCAAATCCACCTTATCCTGTGAAATGCCAATCTTATGTTGTTTGTCTATCACCAAATAGCCGCCGTCGGACTTACTGTATTCTGTGATGTAACTTAAGTTAACGATGTAGGATTTGTGGCATCTGAAAAACTCAAGGCTACCTGCAAGTGTATTTTCAAAGCTTTTTAGACCTTTACTAAGCGTTATCGATTTGCCATCTTTTAAAATGACTTTTGTATAAGCGCCATCACCCTGAAAGAATAAAATAGAAGATGTTTCAACAAATGAAACGGTATTAAGTGTGTTTAAGGCAATTTTTTTTGATGTTTTGTTTTTCAAATTGTCTCTTAACACTGAATAATTTTCTTTGTTTCCATTTTTTTCTTTTTCGTAAAGATCCATTGCCTTTTTTAAATCTGTTTCTTCAATGGGTTTCAAAAGATAATCTACTGCCGAAAGCTTAAATGCCTGGATGGCATATTTATTATAAGCCGTAACAAATATGATGGAGAAGCTGATCTCTTTTTCATCAAAAAAATCAAGTAGCTCCAAGCCGCTATGTCCGGGCATTTCAATGTCTAAAAACACAAGATCCGGCTTGTGAGCTATGATTGCCTTTACACCGTTTGGCAAATCTTTACAAAGACTCAGTACTTCCACGTTCGGGCAGTACTCGTCTATCATGCCATTTAGCAAGGTTCTTGCCATTTCTTCGTCATCTATAATAATAGCTTTGTACATTTTAAAAAATTGGTATAACTAATTTCACGATGGTACCATCCACGGTTCCGTCAGCATAGAGTTTATCACATATTTCAACGGCAACTTTGTCTACTTTACCCTTGTTTAATATTTCTAACCTTTTTTCGTTCGCCTGTGTAGCAAAGGATTGGTACTTCTCACTTTTAATTTTATTCAGCTCCCCCGATCGCGCTCTGCCAATCCCATTATCAGTTACCGTCACCAGTAAGTTTTTATCTGCTTCTTCAAAAACGATTTGCAACAGTTTAGCACCATCTTTATGCAACAAGCCGTGCTTCACAGCGTTTTCAACGTAAGGTTGAATTAACATAGGTGGAAGTTCAATGCGCTCTTTGTTCTTAATATTCCCTACGTCTATAATGTATTCAAAGCCGTCTTTAAACCGCATTTTTTCCAGTTCCAGGTACAGTGTGAGCGACTCTATTTCATCGCTCAGAGAAATGGTTTCTTTTTCTGATTGTTCTAGTATAACACGCGTAAGCTTTGAAAATTTAGCAAGATAGCTATTTGCCTTTGACTTGTCATTTATAAAAATGTAAGCTTGGATAGTGTTTAAAGCGTTGTAAAAAAAATGTGGATTCATCTGCGATTTTATAGAAGTCAAAACCGATTTATTCAGAGTATATTCCAATTTTATTTTCTCTTGAAGCAGGTTGTTTTTGTCTTCAAGTAATTTGTTTTTATTGTGGAGTTTCCGCACTTGCCATTTATAGAAAATGAGTCCGCCAACAAAAAGCATACAACTCGTTAAAGCAATAAACCAGCCTGTCGTCCAAAAAGGAGGTAATATAATAAATTCAATGTTAGTCTGCACTAATTCGTTATTGAGTTTAAATTCGATTTTATAATCGCCTGGCGATAGTTTTGCAAACTGTAGGCTACGGATTTTATTTTCAATTAAGTTCCAGTTGCCATCATTTATCCGATAGAACAACTGGTTTACATTTACAGTCCCAAAATCAAGGATCGAAAATTTAAGGCTTAGAGCGTTTTGATCATGATAAAATGTGTTTTTTTTATGAGGATTGTACTTTTTGTTGTTCACAAAAATCTCATTCAAATAAAAAAGCGCTTCACTCTTATCTACATTTTTTCGTGAAAGGCTTACGTCTATTACTCCGGCGGTGCTAATTAAATAAAGTGTTTCGCCTTTTAAAAGAAGGTCGTTTATTTCGTAAGGACTTATATCGAGGTTTAAAAGCGTTACCTTGTTGCTAAGCAGACTTAACTCATATACCGACCTGCTGCTTACGATCACCAGCTTATTCTCGAAATACCTGATTAGTTTTACATCATTTTCATCAATGTGCAAGCGCGGATTAAGTAACACAAAGTCTTTATTGTTTGTTACTTTGTAAAGACTGCCCTTTGTGGATAAGGCATACAAATTACTTTTACAATAAATAATCTTCGATGCATAAAACGTTTCGTTGTGAAATTTTATCTCGGCGGTTTCAGACGTATCGCACTTAAAGAGGCCATTATTAGCAGCAAAATAAATTGTTTTATCTGCCGCATTGTATGTTACTGACTTTCCACGAGAGTTATTCAACAAAATGTTCTGCTGACCTGAATATCCACTTCTATAAAAACAACTGTCCCAAACTGATTTTGATGCCTGTGATTTTTCGTTTGAGAGAACAATGCCGCTCAATCCGGTAGAAGCGATCGCATAGTACTTCTTATCAAGCCGCGCAACCTCTTTTACAGCCGATTTGTAAAAGACCGAATTTTCAGAATTCCAGGCTGGTAATTGCGGAAGTTTTTTAGAAGACCGGAAAAAATTATGAGTTACCGAGTCATAGTGAAGGTAAGGGTCATTCTGACTATCAATTCCGACGCTTTCGATCGATTTTATATTAAACTCCTTGTCGCAGGTAATCAGCTCATTCTTTTTCGTTGCGAGATAAAACCCAACCTTTGTTTCAAATATTTTATTTGGAATGAAATTAGGGAACGCGTACACTTTGGTATTGAGATCGGGTACTAGATATATTCCCTCGTCAGTTGTAGAAATCCAATAATTATTTTGCCTGTCCTTTATTAGTCCTGACACGCTTTTATTTTTGAACATCACTGATGGTGATTCAGCACGCTGTTCGTTGAGCGAATAGATACAAGTGCTGCTTGAGCCGTAAAGCCATATTTTATTATCAATAAAGGTACTTCCCTGAATAAGCCCTGGTTCTGAAGCTCCAATAGGCCTTACGAACTTGAGGTTTTGGTTAAAAATGTAAATGCGTTTATATTCATTGTACTTGCCAACTATGTAAACCAAGCTGTCGGCACAATAAATCTGTTTTGTTTTTTCGGACTTATCCTTAAAATAATCTGAAGAACTTACATTTAGATTCTCATCAATTTTATAGATAACATTGTCGAGGATACAATAAAAGTAGTTTTTATTCGAGGTAGCATGCTCTGCACCTGAAATGGTTTTATTTATTATTTTTATCAATTTTAAATTCGAAAGGTCGTATATTTCTATCCCGTATTTTTGAATCAGGAATAAGTGTTTTTCAGTTAATCCATAAGGAATAAATCCAGCAGAATTTTTTTGGTCGAATGCTTTTAAACTATCGTTCTGAACGTAATAAAGATATCCGTCAAAATTTTCGTACCATACACGACCAAAAAAATCTTCCTTAGCGTTACTTCCCGAAAAGGAGGTTTGAGAATCGCAGTGATAGGATTTATACTCAAAACCGTCGTAGCGTGTTAAACCAATATGGCTGGAGATCCAGATAAAGCGTTTACTGTCTTGAAAAACATTGTAAACTTCATTGGACGGCAAGCCATTGAATTTGTTTAAATGGATGGCATACGGATCCTGCGATTTAGCACCGATGAAATGCACAACAAAAGCTATGATCAATATATGTTTCACCTGAATGATAATTTGGCAGAATATAAACTTAACGCTTTGCGCAAAATTACCATAATCACGTAATAAACAATGAAAAAACATCATTGGCTTTAGCGTTTTTAGCACCAGCCATGGCATCTACAAATGCTTCTACAGTTTCCACATCAAAGTCCTTTAACTTGGCCCCCTCCTTAGACAATACATCGCCAATCTCAGTGCCATCAAAACCTATACTTACAATGGCAATTACACCCTCGTCTAATTTAATGAAGGTATTATCGCCGCCAGTTCCAAACCAAACTATTTTTTTTGAATTATATAATTTTTCACATAAAAAATTTTGTATTTGGCCGCCTTTCCATTTTATGGCTGATTTATTTTCTATTTTACCGTTTGCTTCTCCAATAAAAGTAAGTTCGATTTCTTCCTTCTGTTTTTTCTTCAACTTCATCATGTTCTCAAATTCAAGTCCGTCAGCGGCATAATACTTCCAACTTAATGCAGGCACCTGTTTGGGCGAAAGTTGTTGCAGCTGCAATGTATAGCATCCTTGCGATTAGCTTTTTTTCATGTTTTTTTGTTCAACTGCTTACTTTCTTTTCTGCTATTTTTAACTCTGCTACTTGCCTTTTGAGCAATGTAGCTTTTCGAAAGCGTCTCTAACAAATTTTCCAGCATTTCCTTTTCTGATTCGTAATTGGTAGTACCACTTTTTATAGGTAGTGCAATTTCCTTTGCCGTAGCCGCCAAACTGCTTGTTCTGGTTCTGCGCAAATAACGAACCTTCAAAAAAAAGCAACACCGTTGTGCTTTTAAGTATTGACTTAATACTTTTTCTACAAACATCCCCTTTTTTGCCATAGATTTTGTAATTGCTTTTAGCAATCACGGTTTTCGCTTTACGAAAGTCAGTTTTCATTAATTAGTGTTTGGCCGAAAACTCCATTTTCGTCGTTGTGTCAAAAAAAATAATCGCTCATTTACCCCGGTAAACCTCACAATCATTTTTTTTAACACGCCTCGAAACTGAATTTTTCCATCCAAACACCTAGTTTTCGGACAGACACTAATTAAGACTTTGTTCTTATGACGCTTCACTTTAACGGTGGTCTTTTACATACAACTTAGCGTGAAATTGAATTCCCTGAAGTCAGAAGTATATCCTTTGGAAAATTAAGGAGCAATACGTACATTTGTAATAAAGACACGTATCATGACCACCAAACTCACTTTAACCCTTGAAAAGTCGGTGATAGAAAGGGCTAAATTCTACGCTAAAAATACCGGTAGAAGTTTATCCCAATTGATAGAAAAGTACCTTGACACTATCACCCAGGAAAATAGTGAAGAAAAACTCTCACCAAAACTCAAAAAAATAGTAGGTTCTGTTAAGCTTCCTAAAAATTTTGATGAGCAAAAAGAATTGCGTTCTTATCTTGATAAAAAGTATCTATGAAAAAAATATTTGTCGATACAAATATTATTGTTGACTTAATTGCTGACAGAAAACCCTTTAGCAAATTTGCAATTGACCTCTTTAACAAAGCGGAAAGCAAACAAATCAAGCTTTTTGCCTCATCACACTCTATAGCAACAACCTATTACGTTTTAAAGAAGTTTGTTAGTGAAAAAGAACTCCGGGAAACTCTATATAGCTTATGTGACTTAATTACAATAGTTGCAATGGACGACACCGCACTAAAAAAAGGTCTTCTTTCCAAACATAAAGATTTTGAAGATGCTTTACAGATCATTTGCGCCTCTTCAATAGATAAATTGGATTGTATTGTAACAAGGAATATTAAAGACTTTAAAGACAGTGGAGTACCTGTGTTAAGTCTTGATGAACTATACAAAAATTAGCAGGCAGCAGCAGAAAACTTAATAAGCAGTTAAAACTCACTATGAAATGAAATACTGGCTTTTTTTTCTTCTTTTCAATTCTAAAATATACGCCCAGACTCAAACGGCATCTGCTGCATATTTCAAACACATAGATAGCTTAATAAGTGTGAGCGCCAACTGGCCTCTGTTTGAAATAAAGGTCATACCTAATGACACAAGCCGGCTTGTATTGGACAACTTTAAGCAGGGTATCGCATTATTCAACGCTTACGTAAATTTCGTTAAATACAGCTATGACCCAAATGGCGTAAACCCAAAGAAAGGAACAAATAATGAGACTCTTGACAGCATTCAAATTGCTAAATTAAAAAAATCGAAGATATTTCTTCTTGAAGCCTACAATTATAACAGAAAGGAAAAGATCATTACTCTTGCGCTAGCAGAAGTTGGTTGCGCACTTAAAGATTTTTATTGCTTCAAGAGATACAAATCTATCTACCAAACTACGAAATAAATTTCTCACCACTATTTTTCATGAAAACCGATTGGCAGCCACCTTCGAAATTTTATTTAACTTTATGACTATGAAAGCAGGCACCGTAAATAAATCAATCAGCATTCAAGCTCCTCTTTCAGAGGTTTGGGACACATTGACAAATCATGATCTCATAAAACTCTGGCTTTCTGAAAACGAAATAAATGTCCGCTCTGACTGGAAAGCCGGTAGTCCGATTATTTTTGAAGGCACCTGGAAAGAAAAAGACTACGAAGACAAAGGCACGATCGTCGAATTTGAACACGAGAAACTATTCAGTTATACCTTCTGGAGTCCATTTTCGATGATAGAGGACCTTCCTGAAAATTATTCTGTGGTCACCTTCAAACTTGCGAGTCAGGACAATAAAACCGTTTTAAATGTGATCCACAGTAATCTAAAAAGTAAGGCCACGCATGGTCACGCAATTTTTTACTGGACGCTGACGCTCACTGTTATTAAGGATCTTGTGGAAAAGAGGCATAGTAAATAAAAAAGCTATTCACACTTGTCGACTCCGGGTGCATTAATTACGCATGGTCTCTTGCTTTGCGTTAGTCAAATTTATATTAAATTTGAAGTGCTGCGGCTATGCTATGAATAAAAACACAAACGCTTCCGGAATTACCAAACTATCCTTTAATCCGGACTTGTTTTTGTGGCTGGGCGCCATCCTGCTTCTCACTTTCATTTCTTTTTCGCCGACTTTAAAAAACAGTTTTATCAATTGGGACGACAATGCCTATGTGTTCGAAAACCAGCATCTCCGCAAACCCCTACCTCAGGCGATCTCTTATTTTTTTGGTCCCCATTATTTTGTAGGAAACTACATTCCATTAACGATGATCACCTATGCCCTTGAATATCATTCAGCCGGGCTTAAACCCGGTCTCTATCACAACACTAATCTTCTTTTTCATCTTGCGAATGCACTGCTGGTGTTTTGGTTTATCTATTTGCTGAGTAGAAGAAAAAATTTGGTAGCCGGACTCGTATCCCTTCTCTTTGCGCTCCATCCCATGCACGTAGAATCTGTCGCCTGGATTGCAGAATTGAAAGACGTGCAGTACAGTTTCTTTTTTCTCGCCGGGCTCATTTCCTATTACAAATACATGGAAATCCAAAAACAAGAACGTCAACCCGAATCTGGAACTAAATTTCTCATTTACACTCTCCTCTTTTTTATTCTTTCCATTCTTTCAAAGCCCGCGGCTGTTGTTTTTCCGCTTGTGCTTCTCTTGGTTGATTTTTATGCCAAGCGTATATTCAACAAACGCACGTGGATAGAAAAAATTCCGTTTCTTTTGATCTCTGTTCTTTTCGGAATCATCGCCCTCAAAGCTCAGGCGGCAGATCGCTTGCTGCACGAGGATTACAGTTTTTTTCAGCGCGTATTATTTGCTTCGCATTCTTTGCTAAGTTATCTTGTAAAACTGTTCCTGCCAATTCACCAGGCGATCTTTTATCCTTATCCCGTAAGGGAAGAAGGAATGCTGCCATTTCTTTACTATCTCGCCCCTTTTATTGTCATAGCTTTATTTTATATGGTTTACCGAAGCTTAAAACATTCTCGCCTAATCGTTTTCGGGGCTCTCTTCTTTTTGGTCAACCTTATACTCGTGCTTCAACTCATCTCTGTAGGTGATGCTATCAGGGCCGACCGGTACACTTACATTGCTTACATCGGGATCTTTTTTATTCTCGCTATGAAATTTGAAACATTCTACAAACAAAAAAAGGAAACGTCACCCTCTTTTAAACCAATATCAATTGCGGTGGTCTCGTTTCTTATCTTCGCCTGCTCTTACCTCACGCATGCCCGCGGTAAAGTCTGGAACAATGATATGAGCGTAGCAACAGATCTTCTGAATAAATTTCCAGACGACCATCTTGCTCTTAACAACAAGGGCTACATACTTTTTGAGCAAGGACTTTATGATCAAGCTATTCCCCTTTTCGCTAAAGCCATTGCATTGAAACGCGATTATTTAAGACCATACATGAACCTCATGAACAGTTACCTCTCTATTAAGGACATCAAGAGTGCTCTGAGTGTGGCTGACTCCGGTTTAAAATACATTCCCAATGAAGTGAATTTGTTGAATAGAAAAGGAAACATATATTTTATGCAGGGGAATTATCCTGAAGCCATGAAACTTTACACAAAATCTATCACTCTTAGAAAAGAAGATGTAAGCACTTACATCTATCAGGCAGAATATTATTACACAATTAAAGATTACGACAAAGGCATTAACGTTATTGAAATAGCTCTGCAATTTGAGCCTAACAACTACTTACTCCTGAACAACAAAGGATATTTTCTATGTCTCAAAAAACAATATCACGAAGCAATAGAATACTATAAGGCCTCTTTGAAAAGCAAACCTGATTATGGTATAGCCTCTGTGAACCTTGCTGATTGTTACAAAGCGATGGATAATTCTACTGGAGTAAAAAAATAATATCCGAAAACATGGGAGCATTCTTCACCAACATCCAAATCCTTTCAAAAGTCGCTGATAAAGAGACTTTCGCTGCTGATCTCATAAAATACACCGCTGTTGAAGAAGCTAAAAAATATTTTGAACTAACGACGGACAAAGAAACGGCCGATAAATCTCTCCTGCTCTCTTTTAAAAACAAAAGCGAATGGCTAAGCATTTACGATGAAACAACGGAAGACCAGAATCTAAAATCGCTAAAAAAACTAGCTGCAAAATTCTCCCGGAAATTTAAAACAGTTGCGCTTGCCATTCTTGTTAACGACAGTGACAGTTTTTACTTAGGTCTTTATGAAAATGGAAAATTACTGGATGCGTTGAATAACTTTAAGGGCGACATAAGATTTGATAAATCGGAAAAAGAAGCCTGGGCGAAAATCTTAAAGAAAGAATATTCGTTCTCTGACATCATTGAGGTCTGGAAAAACAAAGGTCTTTTTGTGGAAAATTTTTTGAAAGAGATTGTCTCTTATTTTGGAATAGAGACTTCTGAGGCCCTGACAGGTTTTAATTACAGTATGGAAGAAGACATTGGTAACAAAACGCTTCTTAGTTTTACAGACCGGGCTGCCGCGGAAGAAGAAAACCTCGGTCCCGTTAAGCTCGCATTTTACAGTGGAACCTTCGGAATCACTTTAGAGGAAGAGGAAACAAAATATTGTAGCTGTGCACTTGTGAATGAGGGTCTGCCTTCAAAGGGCCTGCGCATAAATCTTGCCGGTGCAGCTTTAGAAAATAAACTCTTAAAGCCAGAACGCGTGGACATGTGTTACTCCATGGACTTCTATAACATCATTGTTGATGCCACGGCAGAACTCAAAGAAGAGCGCTCCACAAATAACGAACGGCTTTTTATTGCAGAATTGCCGGAACTCATCATTAAAAAAGGTGTTGCACCTAAATACGATCTCAGCCCTGGAAAGTTCAAAAAATACATTGAACAACTAAGTAGTGTCTGTCCGAAAAGTAGGTGTTTAAATGGAAAAATTCAGTTTCGAGGCGTGTTAAAAAAAATGATTATGAGGTTTACTGGGGTAAATGAGCGATTATTTTTTTTGACACAACGACGAAAATGGAGTTTTCGGCCAAACACTAAGTAGTTCGCGAATGAACTTTAAGCTTGTGTTTACTGGTCTCAAAGAAGGGCGGGACAGTATGATGGCCTGGTATACGCCCTACAAAAACCGGGAAGACGGCGTGTTTCAGTCCTTCCCCATAGAAATGACAATAAGTAAAAAACCTAAATCCATAAACATGAACAACGAACTCTCTCCATTAATCAGCGCCACTGAATTAATTTCTGCGATGAAAATGAAAAACGTAGTGATCCTTGATGCGAGACCTGGTAAAGATTCGCCGGCGGGTTATACAACTTATCACATAAAAGGAGCTTTACACATAGATCTCAATAAACAACTCGCAAACATAGGTCTGGATGCCGCGAAGGGAGGACGTCACCCCCTACCTTCACCGGAAGCTTTTTCAAAAGTACTAACTGACCTCGGCATTACATCCGATACACATGTGATCATTTACGACAGTAGACTCAGTTCCGAAGCGGCTGCAAGAGCCTGGTGGATGCTAAGGTCTGCTGGACATGAAAAGGTACAGGTACTGAATGGAGGTCTCGAAGCCGCGGGACATGCAGCGCTGGAATTAAGTTCGGTTGAAGAGTTTGCCACAAAAAAACCAGTTACGTATAAATTTGACAAATGGACTTTACCCTTGGTCGACATTGATTTTGTGGACAAAGTAAAACAGGATAAAAATTTTCTCATCATCGATGTGCGTGACCAAGACCGCTACGAAGGCAAACGGGAACCCATTGATCTTGTTGCCGGGCACATTCCGGGTGCGATCAATATTCCTTATCTGGGTAATCTTAATTTAGGAGATGGAACATTTTTACCCCCCGAAGAATTAAAAGAAAAATACAAGGAAGCATTAGGAGGCAGAAAAGCTGAGCAAGTGATCGTGCATTGCGGTTCCGGCGTTACAGCCTGCCATACACTTTTAGCCATGGCTTCAGCGGGACTTGACATTCCTAATCTTTACGTGGGCTCGTGGAGTGAATGGTCGCGAAATGATAAAGCGATTGCGACAGAATAAATCAATTTATCTATTAGACTTCCTATTATCTGCGTTTTAACCTAAAGCCAAATTTTTATGAAGGAATTTAAAACCTCCGGCAATATCTTAATTCCTCTTTGAGACTTAGCTTTGTTTTCATTTTTACTTTGGTATCTTATTATGGTTTGAACGGCTTTATCGTCCAAGCACTCACCAGAAATGCCTATGCCCTCTGCGGAGAGGGTTCTGCGGCAATTCTGATTCTCTGGTCTTTTATAGCTTCCGTTCTCTTTAGAGTGCTGACCATTATCACGCTTTCCAAAAAAAGACAAAAATTAAAAGAGTTACTGATCATTTTTTACTCATTTTTATTCCTTCGATCTTTTCACTCCGTTGGTTTTTCCATTACGTAAACCTTATTTTTAGCCTCATGGATAAAACAAAAATTGCAGTAGAAGTATTCGATAAGCTTGCAGAACTTTACCAGCAGAAGTTTATGGATGTAAGTATCTATTCAGAAAGCTTAGATCTGTTTTGCAAAGTTCTTCCAAAAAATGCGGAAGTCCTTGAATTAGCTTGCGGACCGGGAAATATAACCAGTTATCTCTTAAAGAATCGTCCCGACCTTAAGATCTGCGGTACCGATCTTGCACCCAATATGATCAGGCTGGCGAAGCAAAATAATCCCTCTGCTGAATTTGGCATAATGGACTGTAGGGAAATTAGCCGTCTCGAAAAAAAATACGACGCCATCATGTGTGGCTTTTGTCTCCACTATCTTTCCAAAGAAGAGACCATTAAACTAATTCAGGATGCGTTAACTTTGTTAAACACTGGTGGATTTCTTTACCTTAGCACTATGGAGGATGAGTATTCTAAATCCGGTTTAAGGCGAGGAAGTACCGGCGATGAAATTTTTATGCACTACCACGAAGCCGCTTATCTTACAGAAGCTCTGGAAAAAACACCTTCATGATTGAAGAGTTGCAGCGGATCTATTCTCAAGGTCCTGACGGTTCACAAGTAACCGATCTGATCATCCTTGCAAAAAACAAAAATTAAAAAAAATGAAAACGCAAACAACAAACTACAAAGACACCTTTATTGAAATTGCAGAAGACTGTCCCATTAAAGCCGCTGAAATTCCTCCCTTAAAAGGTGAAAAAAAAACCGTTGCCAATCTTCAGTTCGAAATGCTGATTGATCATCCTTACAAATACACTTCCGACGATGTTATTTTCCAGGTTTATGCTCAAAAAAATGAGATTAAAAAAAGCGACCAAAAGGAAGCCCGTGAAGTTTTCTTTTCCAAAGGTCAACCCTGCATGCGGACCTCACCGCTAACAAAGCGTTACGGTTGGGGAGTTCACGCAGACGCTAATGAGAAGATTGCGTTGTACGCCTGCGAAACTGACGAGTATAAGCAGTTTTTAAAAGACAAAACGATGAAGCGTGTGAAGGCTATGAAAAGTGCGCGGTAATACTCCGGTGATGTCAGATTTTAAAGGCTAACCATTTATAAGATAAATTCGGCCACAATGAAAAATAAACCATAAAAATCTTATCTTCGTTTGGAGGCAAAGCCCATGAAAAAATCATTACTTAGTTTGATTTGCAGCCTGCTGTGTATTTACGAATACAAGAGTCAGGACATACATTTTTCGCAATATGCCGAGCAACCGGCTCTAATTAACCCTGCACTTACCGGGGCCAATAACCCGTCTCGTGCCTCAATAGGGTACCGTAACCAGTGGCGCAGCGTTACCTCACCCTACGTTACTTACGGTGCTTCTTTCGAAACGCGTTTTAATGCGACCAGCTGGCAACAGGTAGATAAGTTCAGGAGCATGACCTTCAAGAAAAAAACCGCAGGAAGAGTGGCCGGAGGGATTTCCGTTTACAAAGACAATGCGGGAGATGGCAACATGGGCACGACCCAGGTTAATCTTTCACTCGCGACTTTTGTACCCACAGGTAAAAAGGGATTTTTGTCCGTTGGTTTACAGGGTGGACTTGTTCAACGCAAGCTTGATAATGCAAACCTTGTTTTCCCCAACCAGTATAACGGTACCGGGTATGACGCAAGCATGACTAGTAATGAAACTTTTCAAAATCAGAGTTCTACTTATGGAAACTTTGCCGCCGGCGTTTTATGGTCTTACGGGCAAAATGATCCAAGTATTTTTGGTAAACGTCAGTTAAAAGGAAATATTGGTTTTTCGATGTACCACCTGAATAAGCGTCAGAGCTACCTAATAAAAGGGAAAAACGACAGATCGGTAAAATATGTACTGCATGGTGACCTTTTACTGGGTCTTCCGAATCCTGATTTCGCAATTGCACCCTCTTATCTTTTCCAGTTCAGGGGCAGCTCCAGCGAGTTATTGGCGGGGATGCTAGTTAAGCGTTATATCAAAATGAACTCTAAGTACACAGGCATCATCAAACGATCCTCCTTTGGATTTGGCTTTTATTACAGGAACAAGGATGCGGCAATTCTCTCCATGCAAATCGAAATAAAAGAGCAGCTTAACATTGGCATGAGCTACGACATAAATGTTTCACGACTGAAAACGGGAACCAATGCGCGCGGCGGCTTTGAGCTGACGATGCGCTATACCCCGCCAAACTCTCTCCTTTATCAAAAAAAAGCAGCTAAATAAAAGGTCTAAACAACATAATTCATTGAACTTTCAACGACGAATGGGGTACAGACTCTTACAGACATTCTCCTTATGAAATCACTTTTCCTCCTGTTCATTTTACTTTTTGGAATTTCCGCTTGCAACGATACGGAAGAAAAAGACCCTGAGTTTGTTTTTACACGCAAAATTGAAGCGCTACAAATGGAAAGCTTTAATATTCCAGATTCTATAAACACATCGCTGATCCTCGCAACTTTTTACAATGCAGAGTATGATATCCAAAGCCTGCTTGTTTATGCTGACACCACAAAACAAACGGTATTAAAAATAGATTATCTTGCAGATAGCACCTCTATACAGGAAGAGTTGGAGATACTGAAAATAAAAGAATTTAGATCTACAATTCATAGCGTAGAATATGTCATCGGAGAAAATACGGTGACCATGATCAAAATGAGAGTCAGTAATGGCCCGCTTCAAAGAAGCAAGTCCTTCAGAAGAACAGATCGGGATTAACAGGTTACTCGGCCTTACGTGGTTATCACTATCATTTTATTACCGGAACCAACTGGTAATTTTTAATAAATAGATTTTCCAAAAATCAAAAAATTCCGTTCTTCGTACTCTCAAATTGTAGTGCTGTTTACCCGCTTTACATTTAAAACAAATACAGCCCTTTTTATTTCTCTGACATTTGTCTTTAGGATCTTATTTGTAAATGTTTACGCCGTCACGCCAGTAAAGACTTCTCACAGCAATAAACTTACCGCTTCGCATTATACCAAGCTTCTTAAAAAAAGACGACGCATTACAGAAACGGATACTAAATCTACCAAAGAAATATACTCTGCTGTAGAAGTGTGTGAAGAAAATTCGGATAATGAAGAAGAGCAGATCAAAGCAAGCTCCTCTGTGCTATTATCCTTCCTGTATTCTTTATTTTCAAAAACGCTTAACTCCTCTGAATCGAATAATCTATTCTATTTTCGCAATTATAATTTATTTCCTAAGAGGTATCTTTCCCTCTCCGTTTTAAGAGTCTGATTTTTAGGGCAGCTTCCCTTTTGATTCCTTTATCCTTACATTAATTCGTAACATAAATCCGACAAAACGGAACTCGCTTCACCTTTTTCAAAGCTCCTAATCAATTATCCCGGGCGCGTGTTTACACACAAACTAAAAGACCTCACCCGCAAGCGTCCGCATCGAACAAACAAAATTTGCAAACGCTTCTATTCGTTCAAGCATAAACATAAAAACAGAAGCTGCGCACACTTTAGGAAACCTGAAGCTTTTTGTGGTGCTGGCCGAAGACACCCTTTTTTACGCAAGTCCAAACGGTGAAACAAAATACTTTGATGTTTTCCGTAAATCTTTAACCAGCCCATCGGGTGTAAATATCACTTTACCTGCCACGGTTGGCGACTCCGCTGTGTATACTATGAGTGCTCCGTATAACGCAGCATGGAATTTTGCGCGGATCATTACCATCGCCATTTTACAAGACGCTACAACTAAATCAGTTGTACAAGCTTAGTCCTTTGCTAAAAAATTGGCTAAACCTACCTGAATTAGCAGTTTAAACGAAATAAATTCTACAATAACTGTTTTTATAAAAAATCCCAAAAATGTTATTGTGGTAAACCAGGAAACAGGAAAGTATGACTTGAGCTTTACGCTATTGGATCTTGCAGAACGGAAAATCCTTGATAAATCAATTGATTCCGAATCCGTGCACATCAATACAGCAGCATTGTCACCGGGAGTTCACTTGTATATTGTTAGCTCTAAAACAAGCAGCGTGAAGACCGGTCAACTGATCCTTCAAAACTAGCTGTCTTAGAATGTCCTAAAAAGAAATAGGAATTTTTTTAGATAAACCAACCAAATTTAAGGCGTCAGTTCAGAAAGAAGGCTATCGAGCTTTGTAAACAGGACTTCGTTTCCGGACTGTTGATACTGAGAAAGTTTGTACTCGAAAGAAGAAAGATCGTACAAAAAAGATTTTAAGCCATCTGGTTGAAGCGTGTCAAAATGCCTTCCGTAGCAGGATTTTTCGATGTAGGCAGCATTCATCCACTGCTCAAACTGATTATGGATGGGAAAAGAATAAACGGGCTTCTTTAAATAAACCGCCTCACTTATAAAAGAGAAGCCGCCATTTGCAATTACCGCTTTGGCACTGGCCAGATCTTTTATAAAACCATCTTCACTAAAAGGTTTAAAGGTTACATTGCCTTCGGTATAATCCTGATTCATGCCATAAACAAAAAATGTTTCATTAGGCAGTTGCTGAAGCGTTTCCTTCACCGTTCTCAGACTGCTGGAAGTCTGGTACATCAAAATATGTTTGCCGTTAAACCGCGCAGCGTTTAGAATTGATTCACGAATAATCGGTGGAACTAGTGTTGTATTTTTCTTTTCTATTTCCGCCTCAAAGAAGCTGCTTACCAAATAATGATCACACCCTAGGACTTTTGCCTTCACAATGTTTTTCGCAAGCTGATAGTTACTTTTCTCTTCTTTACTAATAGTGATATCAAGAATACAACGGTCCATTACCTGCATGTTATCAATGCTAATGATAGGTAACCGGTGTTCTTTGGCGAATAAAAAACTAAAACTTTCGAAATCGGTAATCACAACATCTGGTGAAAACGATCTCTGGATCAATATTTTTTTGCCCGTGTTGTAGATGAGATTCTTTCCTGCCGATTTAAAGTTACTCATGAACGTCGCCATCTTCGAGACTTCGGCATTTTTATAGGCAAAATGAAAACCCTTTATTTCAATTACTTTGCTTGGAAAAGATTTATCAAGGAACTGAAAAGCCCTGCCGCTGGAAACGACACACAGTTGGTGCCCTTTTTTAATCAAATGATCAATCACTACCTTGCTGCGGGTTGCATGCCCCATACCCTCTCCGGGAACTCCATATAAAACCTTCATTTTATTCTTTTCTAGTTAACCAATGACGCGTCAGGTCCATGTATAAAAATAACGAACCAATTAAAATTCCAAGTGTTGCACCTGCACAAACATCAAAAGCTGTGTGTGCACCCATAGCCACTCTCGAAACGCCGACCAGCAATGCCCATAAAAACGGAACAAAAAAGAATTTTCTTCCGCCGGGAAATGAACGGTTAAATAAAATGGCGTACGACAAAATCATCGCAAAAAGGAAAGCATTAAAAGTATGTCCACTCGGAAAAGAATAGCCTGCCTCTTCTACCCAGTGCTCCTGTATCTCCGGATCAATTTGTCTGAATTCTTTTGGATGACTTTTTACAAGCGCTGCAAAAAATTCCTTTCGCGCATTTTTATCCAGTTGGTAAAGCGAATCTATCACGGGTGCGAAGCCCGTTTGCTGAAGCATGTAGACATGGCTTGGTCTTTGTGACTTCAGAATCGGTTTCGTGTACCTTTCATTTATCAAAGCCAGTACTCCAAAAAACAGGGCCAGTACCAAAACCGATTTAACAAACACCAATGCTTTCTGCTTAAACGCTGCTGCACTCGAAGCATAAAACAATCCGGTGACTATAAGTAAGATAAAAAAACCAGTTGTTCCGCCCGAACTTGTCACCCAATACGCCACGTTGCACCAGTAGCTATTAGGCGAGCATGCGGTAAAAGGAATAGACGACAGAAATACGATTCCCAACAAAACAACTAAAGAAATAACTGCGGTATAGACGAGCGTTTTGATAAATACGATTTTAGGGCAAGATAAGAATTTTAGAGGAATTGAAAACTTTGCCGTAGCTGCTTTTTTTTATCATTGTATTAGAGCCTGTTTAAATTTATATTGTAAAATTGTTTATAGTTTATTTTTTAGTGAAACGAGGCTCCCGATAGTTATCGGGATGAAGACATAATAGACGTATTACGTCGAAAAATTTAACGATGTTGCGGTCAAAAAGAAGCATAACCAAACATTGTTGTCCGACTAAAATTTAATGAAAACGGGGTGATTTGATTCAACCCCGTTTTTTTCGTCAATTTGTTTTTACCATAGAATAAAACTGACATGAGTAAAGATAAAAAATTTGTGGGACAGCCGATACTGAGCCAGATTCTAAATTGCATCCCTCAGGCACTTATTACGAAAAGTTATCGCAAGCACGAATCCAACCGGTATTACAAAAAACTGCCAGTTCGAATTCATTTGAGCACTCTGCTTTATGGTGTACTAAGCTACTGCA
>Ga0335394_10000845_pt1 | contig 33526 bp, 31 predicted proteins | sample MAT03_FD_205741 | JGI IMG/M metagenome (GOLD analysis project Ga0335394, IMG submission 205741) | Freshwater microbial communities from Lake Fryxell liftoff mats and glacier meltwater in Antarctica - MAT-03 (spades assembly) (version 2) ...
GCCATAAATATCCGAATGAGCGAATTGGTGTCATTATCTGAAGGAGGAGCCGTATGCATTAATATTGCACGTACGGATCTGTGCGGGGGATGTCGGGTAACCGACATTCCTACCGCGACCCCCGATAAAAAAAAGGATATTATTATGAAAAAAGTATTTGGATTAGTTCTGTTTTCTGTATGGATTTTTAGCTCACTCATTTCGGTTGAGCCGGATGAATGCAATCCAAAAATTTTGAGTGTGGCTCAGCATTTAAGAAATCTAGATGTTGAGGATATTTGCATTGAAAAATTAAAAGGGGGATTAACAAACGATAATTATAAGGTAAGAATCGGATCTAGATCCTATTTTTTTCGCCTTTCATTTGGCCTAGATGCTATTTTAGGAAATTCGTTGGAGCGAGAATGGCAAATTACAACTTTGGTTTCTAAAGCTTTCATAGCCCCTGAAGTGATATTCTATTCACGAGTAGATGGGGTTTTAGTGACGGAGTTTATCGAATCGAATCTGGAAAAAATAGATCTGCACAATCCGCAGGTTATGCAAAAAATGGCCAAGTCACTTTCATTTTTGCATAGTCTTAAAGTCAATTTTCCAACAGATTATGACCCTTTCACTAACATAGAAGAGTATGTAGTAAAGGCTGGAGAATTAGGAGTTGAGCTTCCTTTTGAGTTCAGTGATAGTGTTATACCACAGATCAAGTCTTATCAAAATGATGTAACAGCTGATTTTGTAAAAGTTCCGGCACATCTTGATTTACATGCAGGGAATCTTTTAAAACAGGGTGCTAAATATTGGCTTATAGACTGGGAGTATGCAGCAATGGCAGACCCCTTTTTTGATTTAGCTACATTGGCGTCTGCTGAAAATTATTCTGATCTGGAAATGATTGTATTTCTTGAATATTATTTAGAAAGAAAATCGACCACTTTAGAAAACAAATATTTTTATAAAATGCGAATTTTAGCAGATATACGATGGGCGCTTTGGTCTTATATTCAAGCAAAAGTGTCACCTGTAGATGAAGGCTTTCATGAGATGGGGAATATATTTTTTGAGAAAAGTTTAAAAAGAATTATTACATCATATTAATATTTAGAAGGTGAAAAAGTATCACTAAAAAATATAAGTTGCCTTTAAATATTTCTATCTATAAAATTAAATTTCATTATTATTTTGTTAATTAAATTTAAAAAGAAAAAAGGAACTAAAATGTTTGTGTTTTATAAGAAGATGTTTAAAGTTGTTTTGATTGTTGCTTTTTTTGCATCGCCATTGCTGCTTAAAGCAGATGAGCTTAAGCGAGAAGCTATTAATGAATTGTTAGATATAACACTTAGTGAAAAAATGTTTAGTGATATGGTTAATGTTGGAGTCCAATCTGTATTGGAACAGCACCCACAAATGGCAAAGCAAGAAGCAAGTATAAGAAAGTTCTTTACTAAGTATATGAGCGATAAGTATTTTCGTGAAGGTACATTTGAAATATATTCTGACGTATTTACAATAGGTGAAATTAAAGATCTCTTAAGTTTTTATCGAACAAAAACAGGGCAAAAGTCACTAGAAAAAGTACCAGAGGTTACTCTACGTGGGATGAAATTGGGACGGGAAATCTTTATGCAAAATATGCTAGAGTTACAAAAGACACTCTCAGATGGAATGTCGGATGCAAATGTAGTAGGCAACTAAAGAAATTTAATTTGTTTCTTTATTTTTGTTCAGAACCGCTATGGGTATAAATTATAATAGGTATTGCAATAACCGAAAATAGACCCATAGCGATTACTCCATAAAAATTTGAGATTTTACGCATTACAGTCAGGACAACAAAATCATAGACTTCAGATGATATTTCACTACTAAGAGAATTGCTAAGATCTTCGACAATCACTCCTGTTGTAAAGCAGGCTGCGTATTTTACAATATTTTCAAACTTCTGCTTTTTTAAAGCGTGCTCAATAATCTTGGAATTTATTTGTTTGAATTTCTGAAAAGTTCATATCGATTTCCTCATTTCACTGATTTTTCAATAACATAATCCAGAATAATACTTTTTGCAAGATCCCATTTGAGGTAAATTCCCCAGCTAAAAAGCAAGGGATTGTTTATTTAGTCGTATTTGCTCATGTTACGGAGATTTTGAATTTTTTGCGGAGATAGATAGCTTGTTATCTCTTTAAGTTTTCTGCTCTATTGCGGATCACCTTGTATTTCAAAATAGATAGATTTTGCATTGATAATTTTGTTATATGTTTCATCATCAAGGTAAATATTATAGGCATAATTAGCACTTTTTAAATGAAAAAATTTGCCGTGAGAGCCAAAAATTGATCGGTTCAATTTAATTTTCTCTGAATTATCTAAGGTTAGAAACATAATATTGCCAATGCTAAAATATGGTGCCCAAACATTTAAGGATACATTATCTACATCTAAAACAAGAAAATGATCAGTTCGACCATTTAGATCTTTACCGATTGTCATGTCAAATAAAATAGATTTTTTTTGTTGTTACTTTATCCAATTACCTTTGCCCGTAATCAGCTCATTTTGAGTGTACTTGTCAATTCCGCTTCTTTCGAGAGTGAATCCAGCAGAGCAGGTGATAGTCAGGGATGTAAATAGCAAACTAAAGATAAATAAATATTTTTTCAAAAAAATCTTTTTTTTTGTTTAGAAAGATGAATTTCTTTCATTTGTTTTAGATTGTTAAAATTAATTATTAATATTAAATAAATAGTTGATAATAATTTAATAAATTAGATTTGAAGTTTTAAGGTTTTTGAGCTGCAACTTATTTGTGTGCTTGACAACTGCTACATTTTTTGGTAAAGTTTTATATTGATGAGGAATTGTATATCAGGAAAAGGTTAAAGGTTTTTCATTAAAAGCCTTGTTGGTTCGATTCCAACTCCAGAACAATGCCAAACCGTCAGGAAGGTTAAGTCTTTTTAAGGCTTAAGTCACCTTCCTTTTTAAAGGACTTGAAACTCGCAAGGGTTTCAAGTCGCTTTATTATCCAAATATTTCAATAAATATTAATTTGCCGATTGACATTTGATTGATTGATTTTATATATCTTCAATAATTACCTTGGATGGCTTTATGAAGATATGCACGATTTTAGTATTACTTTCCGCACTCTTTTATTATCCCACTATTAAAGCTAATCAAAACAAAGCTATAGGGCAAGGCCAAATTCCTGTTATAACGCATAAGCCGAATGAAGAAAAAGTTTATCCTATCGGCATTATAGGGGCAGGCGCTGCTGGCATAATGGCTTTAAAACGCGCTATATTAAATAATGATGAAGTCCTTATTTTTACAGGTGCCAAGCAAGAGAGAAGAGGCTCCCGGGGTAATTGGGTAAAAAAAGTGGATAATATCCCGGGGCTTGCAAAATATGAAAGAACTGTTGTGGACTTACGCAACGAAGTGTTGGAAGAACTATCAAAAGGCTCATTTCGTCATAATCTTTACATCATTGACAATTCCATTACATCCATAAAAAAAGAGAATGAGATCTTTAAATTGAGCGATGGAATGGGTCAAAGCTATTTTGTGAAATACCTTATCTTGGCTACAGGTATTATGGATGAGCAACCTAAAATTCAGGGAAGCATCAGAGAAATCCTTCCCTTTGCAAACGGCCAGACAGTAGCTTATTGTACTTTATGTGATGGCCATAGAAGTTTTGGTAAAAAAACTGTTTTGATCGGACACTCAGAATCTGCTGCTAAGATGGCTTTAGCATTAGTAGAAAAGTACAAAATTGCTTCGATGACCATTTTAACAAACGGTCAAAAGCCTCAATTTAATCAAGAGGTTGTAAAGCGGATCAATGATCATCATATTATGGTTTTAGAAGCACCTATCCAAGAAGTAATGGGAAATAAGGAAGCAAAACAGCTTACAGGGTTCAAGCTTCAAAATGGAAAAGTTGTAGAGGCTGAAATGGGTTATGTAGCACTCGGAATAAGACCAAATAATCAATTAGCTTTGCAACTTGGGGCAACAGTTGAAAACCAAGGCTTAGTTGTGACTGACTCCAATGGGGAAACAAACATACCAAATCTATTTGTAGTAGGGGATTTACGTGCTAATAGCATGAAACAAATTTATACAGCCTGGCAACATGCAGTTGAAAGCGTTCAAGTTATCAATCGTCGTATTAGAGAGTGATTTTTTTCTATCCAATTATTAACAATTCGTTAATTTTATCCTTTTTTTTATAAAAATAATAAAAATATTTCATTATTAGTTTGATTTAATAATAAAATTAAAATTATAATTTAAGTATATATTGTTAAGTTTTTTTAGTTTATAAAACAAGGAGCGTTTTATGAATCATTTAGGCGACGATCCGGGTACCAAGTATGATGCATATTTAATACACAATGAGCCGGGTAAAAAATTTAAACTCCCTGAAAATTTTGAGGGGGCAATCGGCGTGACCATTGACGATAAATTACAAGGGCTAGTTCATTCCGGTTTAAAAGTGTTTAATAGTATCTCTGCTGAGCGTGCCGGAATTAACCCTATAGATCCAAATTTCAATATAGATTTAACTAATACAATGCATGCCTTTACGCTGCTCGGTCGTGGAAATAAAACTGCTAAAAATGAGTCTAATCTAAAAGTTGCAGAAGCTATTGGCTCAGGAATTACAGAAGCCAGAATTTCTATGGGAGATAACGATTGGACTTCGATGGTGTTGTTTGTTCCAAGAGACGCAAGAGCACGTACAGAAATTATTGCAAATTCTCATACCGAAATAAGACCAGATAAAGCTGGTAATTCACCCTCCTATGGTTTTGTAGCAGGTGTTGTGAGTATTTTTTCTGAAAAAATTATTCTGTCTTCTCGTCAAAATAAAGAAGTGATTGCCTCTGAGATGGCCGATTATTTAAAAGGTAGAGGAGTTAAAAATAAATCAGGTGGTCCAAGAGAGGCAATTTGTAGTCAATTAGCAACAAGAATACTTCGTGCAAGCACGATGCTCTCTCAAATTCCACAAGAAAAAATGAGAGAGTACACGAAGCTTGATAAAGCTGATCTTATTGAAAAATTTGTCGATGAAATGACTTTACATGACTCTCCATTAGCAAAAGAATTTTGGAGATCTAATATTTATCAAATGCCTGTAGAGTTTGATGCACTTCCCTTTGAACTTTACGTAAATTTGATGAATGAATCGCAAGTGGCAAGAAATCCTTCTGAATTTAAAACCTTTAAAGCTGAAAAAAAAGATACAGCAGAACATTCAGCTATTGCGCAAAAAATTATTGCACCAAAAGATGTAGATACATCAGATTTTTCAAGTAGCTCAGATAGTTAAATTACCAGTCGATTTTGTTTGGAAAAAATTCGAAAACCAGCTTTGCATAATAGGGTTTTAACTTTTTAAATGAATTTTAACTTTGTCAATCACTAAAAAAACTTTAAGTTTTTAATACAAATTAATTTAAATAAAAAATTTTTTATTTAAATTAATTTGTGATATAATTAAAATTATTTGGTGATTAATTTTTTTACAGATAATAAAATTAAGGATTTTACTATGAATTATCCGATAAATAACGAAATCAAGTCTCCAATCCAACCAGAAATTCAGTTCCGTGAGAAACTCGAAGCAAATAATGATGATTTAGATAAAAAAATACCAAAAGATGGAACCGTTACTAAAAAGCCTATAAGCAGTCTGATTGAAGCTAAAAACTTTTTAAAAGAATCTTTAAAAATATCCGGAGGTACCCTTTTGTTAGCGACTGGCGCGGCATTAACTGTAGCCTTATTACCACTTGTTGCTGGGGGTGCGGCAACAGGGGTAACACTTGGTACAATAGCCGCTCTTTTAAAAGGTAAGGATATTCACGAGTCTATTAAAGTTGGTGCCCTTGCAGGAGTTGCTATAGGTTCAATTGCAGGTCCAGGGATAGCTCTTCTTGGTGTCAACATGCTAAATAGTTCTAAAAGTGAAGTGGGAAAAAATATATCAAGCTATTTACCAAAAGAAATACCTTCACAAATACGAAAGCAATTAGAAGCTTTTAACAAAACAAGCAAAGCTCAAGGTAAAGAGAGCGTTACATTTACAGCTCATCAAAAAGAAGTTTCTTTAAAAGACAGCGGTTTATCTGGAGATACTATTGTTGCCGGTAAAAAAATGTCGGATTGGGTTGGTAAAGCTCAAACTGACCCCAACGGTTTTGCAGAAGAATTGTATGAAAATGATAAATTAGAAAAAAATAATCCCGTAAAAATTTCTGAAGAGGAATTCAGTAAATTGCTAGGGGATTTATCAAAAAAACTCGATGTTGGACAATTTGGAAAAGTTGTAAGCGGGGCTTTTCGTTCAGAAATAAAAGGTAGTGAGCACTCTGGAAACTTAATGCGATTAACAGCGTCGTCTGTAGAAGGTAAGGTTTTTAAACAATTTAGATTAGCTTATCTGCAATCTTCTCTTGAAAAGTCAGATCAATGGCGTATATTAGCAACCGATATCTATAAATCAGATCCACTATTCATTACGGATGAAAATGGCATTAAACAAATTAATAATCAACATGGTCAAGATAGCGGAGTTTCGGATGCAAATAAATTAGTAGAACAATCTTTAGGTGTGACAAGCGGTATGATAAATAATGGTTCCGAAGAAATGAATGTTTTCAAAGACATTCTTAAAACATTAAAACAGGATGTGGATCAAAAATTTCCTGGGGCAAACGATGGTAAAATGGATGCTGGGACTAGTGCTGTATCAAGCATAATATTTTTGCGATTTATAAATCCAGGTCTATTGAATAAAAATATGGAATTAATAGCTGCGGATAAAGCAGATAACAAAAGCCCCAACATAAAAGCCCCTACCCTAACTCTTACTAAAATTATGCAGAATATGGCAAACGGAGTCAATTTTGGAGAAAAAGAAAGCTATATGATAGGTTTCAATGCTTCTATAGAAAAAAACCAACCTTTAATGGATAATCTGATTAAAGATGCTATCTCTTGAAAAAATTCCTGTAATAAAAGAAAGACATGCATTATTGTTAAATGATGCAGGCAAACTCTAATCGACCTACATTTTCATCTTCACTTTCGTCCTCATCGGCACCCCTAAGGTGCAATTAATTTATACGTCTTAACACTTTCCATTTTTTTATTATAAATTTTTAAGCGAGAAATCTTCATGGATTTAAATGATTTTTTGGTTTTATTTAACCAATGGTTTACACTTTTTGCTATCTTCCCAAGTATTATTTGCCTCGGGGCTTATCTGACTTTCAAACTCCGATTTGTTCAAATTTCAGGCTTAAAACAAAGCTTCTGTTCTGTTGCAAAAGGCTCTTCAAACGGGGAGGGCAATATTAGCCGTTTTAAAACATTGTCTGCGGTTTTGGCTGGCAATTTTGGTACAGGAAATATTTCAGGTATGGCTATTGCCATACCAACTGGTGGGCCTGGTGCTCTAGTTTGGATGTGGGTGATGGCTTTTTTTCTTGGCTTCAATCCAATATGCGAGTTGTTTACTTAGTTGTCTTTTCAGGCAAAGAAGTACTAAAGGAGAGTATGTAGGAGGGCCTATGTATTATCTTAAGAATGGTTTGGGGTACAATAAGTTAGCGTCTTATTTTTCTTTCTTTGCTATTTGCGCCTCAGTAACTGTTGGTAATTTTGCTCAAGCAAACTCCCTTGTTTTACCCCTTGAAAAATTGGGTTTTAACCCTATTTATTGTAGTTTAGGTTTAGCTCTTTGTGCAGGTTTTGTCATCATAGGAGGCATTCAGCGGCTTAGCAATTTTGCTTGTTGGATTGTCCCCTTCATGGCGCTACTCTATTTAATGACAGCCTTGGATATCATTTTTCTTCACAGCGAGAAAATTTTCCCTAGCTTAAAATTGATGTTTCAAAGCGCGCTTGGATTTTCACAATTGGCAGGTGGTATCGCAGGCTTTAGCGTGCTTAAAGCTTTGACTACAGGCTTTGATAGGGGACTTTTTGCAACGAATGCAGGAACCGGTATTGTGCCGATTTTGCAGGCAAACGCAAGGTCTGAGCATCCGGTTCTTGATGAAATTGCCTCCTTGATCGCACCTTTTTTGGTGATGATTGTTTGCACAGCAACAGCTCTTGTACTTATAGTGACTGGTGCTTCGTTAATGAAAGATCTTCAAAGTACTAACATGGTGACATATGCTTTTACCAAAGGCCTTGGCTCACCTATTGGGGGATACATTGTGATGGTAGCTCTCATTTTGTTTGGCTTTACCACCATTTTAGCTTGAGCACATTATGGTGAAAAGGCTGTAGAATTTCTTTTAGGCTATAAAAAATTAAGATGGTTTCGCATTTTTTATATTTTATTGATACCTGTCGGAGCCATTTTGAAAGTAGAGATGATTTGGACTTTAGCAGATATTTCTATTACCTTGATGTTATTTATCGATATCATCGGACTTGTAGCTCTTCGGGGTCATGTTGTTGAAACAAGTCGAGAATATAACTTAAATTACATTTAACCAAAAGGAAATCTCGAAAGTAAAGAATTTTTTGCTAAGAAATCGATTTTTACGCATATGTGAGTTGTCGATTTCTTAGCAAAAAGCTTAATCAAAAAAAGAAAATTCATTTGCTTTTGCTTTAAAACCTATCATACTACGAAGACGTTTCAGAGCGTTTCCGTTTTTTAATATATTGAGATCTTCATGAGTAATCGCAAGTTCTTCATTAATTTCTTTGTTATATATAACAAGCTGGAACATGCAATCTCGGGGAGTTCTTGCTTCTTCTAAAAATTGCTTTAGCGGAAGATACTTTTGATGATTCGCTGACATCTTAATTTCATGCTCAAGCGCTATAATCTGCTCTTTTAAAATCGTGTTGTACATTTTAAGTTGCTCTTCTGTTTGTTCTTTTTGGGGATTTTCAGAACGACTCATTAACTCCATTTCAAGTTGTAAAAGAGTGTGCAAATCTTTATTTTCGTAAGCAGAAGTAAGTTTTTTCATTAACTTTTCTTTATCAATTTTTTTGTCAGGATCTTGTTCTAAATCGGGGTGAAAAGCCTTAGCAAGCTGCTTATATATCACGCTTAAACTAAGCTTTTGAATAATTTCTAATTTCTTTTCCTTATCTTCTTGCTCAATTTCTTTTTTGCTTTTTGGTTTTTTAGAAAAATTGTCTTCTAGTTGTTCTTGTGCTTCTTTTGCAGCAAACATCGCATCAGAAATTTTTCGAAAAATTTCCTCTTGATCGTCAGCCGCATTAATTCCTGATAGATCTACATCAAGGCCTTGGCTCTTAAACATGGCTTCCATATCCGCTTTCATCTCATTAATTTCTTCGGATACAACTTCGTTATAATCAACACCATCAACCTTTTTCAAAATTTCAAGAAGTTCAGGATCTTGTGTTTGAAGGAATTTTAAATTAAAAATTTGGCCTATCTGAACCGTTATCAATTCCTTCAAAATCAAGCGTTCTTTTTTGCTGAGACTTTTACCTTTTTTATAATGCTCGTACATGATTTTAACTACCTCCGCAAAAGCATCGGCAAGAACGTGTAGTTTGGGTTTCACTTCCCTATTATAAAATTTAAGTGATTCATCAAGCGCTTTAGCTGTTAATACTAAATTGTTCTCAAGAGATAATATTTTTTTTCTAAAACGATTGAACGCAATTTTAGATTTACTTTCCTGAATTTTTTTCGACTTTTTTTGATTGAATAATAGCAGACATGTTTACACTCAAATGATAGATTATTTTGCTGATTTTTTTAGTAGTATAGCAAATAAAATATCATAAAATCAAATATTTTAATTATAATTTTTGTTTGATAATCCTATGGAAATTTATAACGTTCTTTCACTCATCGATTCGCGTAAAAAAAGTTTGTTATATTTAAATCATCCAATGCCCACATTTTTTTAACACGAATAGTTCAGTGAAAGGCTGGCAATTAGGATAACCAAAAGGCCTTATGTAGCCAAAAGATTTTTGGATTATGGGTTAAATCAACACCCTCATCAGTTTAAGCTACATCCTGAGGGTGTAAATAATTACAACGATCTTAATACGATTTACTAGGTGTACCACCTGTAAATATTCTGATGATCGAATTGTAAACGATATCACCGATTGCTCTTCCAACTGCGTTAAACACTTGAGTTGCGATGAACTGAATAGTTGCAGGGATTGTAACCATGCAATGTTTTCCGACATTTTCGACATATTTTTCAACTGATGTTGAAGATTTATCAAAGAAAGCAGTTGTTGTAGCTGCAGATACTGCAAATGCTAAAGTCCCTAAGACTATAAGAGCTACAGCTGCTACTTTTGAGACTACAAGTGATGTCGCAACTAATAGTCCAATTGATAAAGCTGCGGATCCAATTACTGCTGCAAAAGCTGCACGATTTACATTTGTTGGATTAATTTCTGTATAAAAGCTCATTTTTTCACCTCATTTTTGTATAAAATTATTAATTTTTTCAATGTTCATATTTTAAACTATTAATATTAAGAAATGATTAAGATTCTTATAATTCTACAAATTCTTGGTTCATCCAATTTAAGGCATCGATAAGAAACGCTTCATCAACAGCCTTGCAATAATGAAAATCGCATTCAAGACATGTGCCTATTTGTTCGATGATCACAAAACGGGCTCTTTTTTTAACCGATTTTTTATCAAATACCATGGCATGAAGCAAATCATCTATAGGCAATTTTTTTTGGAGTTTTAAAGGGAGTCCATATTTTAAGAAAAGGTTTTTGATTCGTTCAATTGATGGATAATCAAAGATATCGAGCTTAAATGCCATATAGCTTTCTACAAGAATGCCTATAGCTACAGCCTCGCCGTGTGAAAGGGAATAATTGGTTAAATTTTCAAGGGCATGTCCGATTGTATGACCGAAATTCAAAAGATTGCGCTTACCTTTAATCTGCTGATCCTCTAAAACAATTTTGACTTTAATAAGGCAGCTTTCAGCAATGAGATTATCCAGATGTAAAAGATCAAGAGATAAAAGTTTGGTTGGATGTTCTTCCAAATATTCAAAAAAAGTAGAGCTCGAAATTAAAGCGTGCTTAATTATTTCGACAAATCCATCTCTTAAATCTTTTGGTTTCATTGTTTTAAGGGTTTCAAAGTCTATAATAACTTTTTTTGGCTCGGTCGTAGTCCCAATTAAGTTTTTCCCGAAAGGCGTATTGACGCCGTTTTTTCCGCCAATGCTTGCATCGACCATAGATAGTAAGGATGTTGGGATGAGTACAAGAGGGATACCTCTACAATATGTTGAGGCAATAAACCCTGCAAGATCAGTTGTTACCCCTCCGCCAATAGCAATCAAGCATGTATCAGCACCTACTGCATTTTCAAGCATTTGATCTTCTAATTGCTCTTTTGTGGATCTTGTTTTGTTTATTTCACCTGCAGGAAAGGTAAGTTGTACAATGTGAAGACCTAAATCTTTACATGCTTTTGCAAGGGAGTCTGCATAAAGAGGTTTTACTAAGGTATCTGAAATAATAACAAATGCAGAACATGATTTTATAGAATCAAGAGATTGTAAATCTTGAATCAATTTAATCGGATTTTGCAATAATCCATGAGAGATTTCGATTTCATAAGTATCAGGTGGTAAAGAACAGGTAATTTTTTTTACTAACATTTTGCACACCGATTTAGTAGGATAGCATCAGCTAAAACGAGCGCCACCATTGCACGAACAACAGGAACTGCCCGAATGGCAACGCATGGGTCATGTCTTGAGCCTTCCGGGAGCTGAAACAGAATATTTTCACCGGTAGTTGTGAGGCTTATCTGTGGTTTTTTAATACTTGAGGCAGGTTTAAAAGCAACTCTCCCAATAATTGGCATTCCGGTTGTAATGCCACCTAAAATACCTCCTGCATGATTTGATTTTGTCTCAACTCGGGAGTCATTTTTGATAAATATATCATTATGTTCTGAGCCATACATGAGGGCTGATTGAAAACCATCGCCGATTTCAAAACCTCTAGCGGCAGGAAGGCTCATCATGGCATATGCTAAATTAGCCTCTAATTTTTGATAGACAGGATCTCCAAGACCAACAGGAATAGATGTTACTAAAAATTCTACAACACCCCCGACAGAATCTCCTATCTCTATTGCTCGTTCTATCAGGGCACTCATTTTAGGATAAGCTTCGCTGCATGGACAGAAAATAGGATTTTGATTCGTTATCTTTTGGAGATTGTCTATTGTTAAGTCAATTTTAGCATGTAAAGCCCCGATTTGTTTGATGTAGCCACTAATATGAATGCCTGATTTTTCTAAAAATTTCATAGCAACAGAGCCTGCAGCTACACGGGCAACAGTTTCTCTTGCAGAGGCTCTGCCGCCTCCTCGATAATCAAAAACCCCATATTTTTCAAGATAGGTAAAATTGGCATGTCCTGGTCTTAAAATATCTTTAATAGGTTCATATTTACTGCTATCGGCATCTCTATTAGCAATCAAAATGCAAATGGGCGCGCCTGTTGTTTTACCACAAAAAAGCCCCGATACTATTTCACATCTGTCAGGTTCATCTCTTAAAGAAGTGTAGATACTGTTACCCGGCGCTCTTAATTTTAGAGCTTGATTAATCTGCCTTTCGTTAATTTCTAAACCCGCAGGGCAACCATCGATCACAACACCTACATGGCTTCCGTGTGATTCACCAAAACTTGTGATTTTAAAAATATTACCAAATGAGTTAGCCGCCATGTGAAGAATTACCTTTAAATTGTATTTCTGAAAATTCTGCTGAAAGGGCTTGAAAATCCTTTAAAAAACTAGGAAATGTTTTATTGACACAGGCGATATCTGAAATTTCAGTTTCACCTATCGCTCCAAGGCCAGCCACTGCAAGTGACATGCACATTCGATGATCTTGATAAGAATAAAGTTTTGCCCCTTTTAATTCAGATTTTTTTATAATAAGTCCATCTTCTGTCTCTTCGATGTTGGCTCCCATTTTTTTAAGTTCCGTTGTAATTGCATGGAGTCTATTACATTCTTTGCCTCTTGCTATGCTTGCATTATAAATACGTGTTTCACCATTGGCATAGCAAGCAACAACAGCCAAAATAGTAAGAGCATCTATGAAGTTATTAATATCGACAGTAATACCTGAAAGCACGCCACCTTTTTTTACCCGGATAATTTTTTCATTTTCCTCAATCTCTATGAGAGCTCCCATTTTTTGAAAGACAAAAATCAATTCTTTGTCGCCTTGAGGATCGTTCATGTCAACATTTTTTATCGTGATTTCAGAATTTGTGATTAAAGCAGCAGCAATAGGAAAGCTTAGAGAGCTTAAATCCCCAGGAACTATATATTCAAACCCTTCATATGTTGCAGGACCCAAAATTTGATACTTTTCAAAATCATGATTTGCATAGGGGATTTTAAGGCGTTCAAGCCAGCTAAGGGTAAGTGAAACCCAAGGTTTTTCTCCCGGATTTTCAACAGAAATTTCTATAGGCCCCTCGATAAAACTAGAAGCAATAATGAGTGCTGAAACACCCTGAGAGTCTTCGCCTTGTATCGTTGTTTTTTTTGACATGATAGGCCCGTAAATGATGACAGGTGCAAAACCATCATCTTTAGTAGATATGGCATTGACACCTAAAGACTTTAGACTTTTAAGTAATGGCTCCATCGATCTTAGATGTCTGATCGAATGATCACCTGTAATGACAATAGGTTTTTTTGAAAGTGCTGCAAGTCCTGAGCAAAAACGTAGCACAATCCCTGAATTTCCGGCATTAATAACATCATCAGCCCCATTTATTTTGCCATTTAATCCAATAATTTCTAACCTGTCACTAAAAATATTAATTGTTGCGCCAAGTAATTTTAGGGCTTGTAACATGGCTTTAGTATCAGTTGATTGTAGATAATGATAAATAGTGCTTTTACCTTTTCCAAGTGAAGCAAAAAGAATAGCCCGAAGAGTTTGTGATTTTGAAGGAGGGACAATAATTTCTCCTTTCAAAACTGATTTTTTTACGAGGTAGTTATTCATCTTAAGTTTTTAAGCAATCCAGGTAAAGTAAAGAGAGAAAATTCCCATCAGCATCAAGATTGATCCTGCAAGTTCGTTGATTATTCTTACTGTGGCTTCATTGATTTTAAAGAGCATAGTACATAAAATTAGAAAAATCCACCAAGCTAAAGAGCCAAAAAACACTCCTGTTGAAAGAGCTAAAACTTCTAAAATATGACCTTCTAATGAATCTAGAGAGATAGCGACAAAAATCCCAGTAAAACTTAAAACCGTGAGGGGATTTGTGATTGTGATGATAAACATGATTGCAAAAATGTGCGACAAGCCCCTTTCCGTATGTTTATTTACATTTAATTTTTTGGATAGAAGTAAATAGACGCCAAAACCAATTAAAATAAATGATCCTAAAGTATGTATCCAAATTTCATTACTTTTGATAAAAACGATGATGGCCGTAAGTCCAAGAGCTGCGATGAAAGCTGCAAATGCATCAGCTACAGCAATACCAAAGCCAGCGGCTAAACCTGACGCTTTACCTTGTACTAAAATATAGCGAAGGCAAAGCATCCCGATAGCTCCCATAGGCATGCAAACGAGTAAACCAATTAGAAAACCTTCCGCAAATAAGCTGAGCATACTTTTTAACTTTTAAGTTTTTAAGCAATTAATGATCTTAAAGCTGAAAAAAAAGAATAAACGCTAATACCTAAGATTGCAAAACCTACAATCTTATTTATTACATGAGCAGAAGAACTCCGAATTTTTCCTAAAATATAGGAAGAGCTTGAAGATACCGCTGTCCACCAGGCAATCGATCCTAAAAACACACCAGCTGATAACAGGCCGACTGCGAATAGATCATTTTCTAATGTTTCAATCCCTACAGCACTAAAAATCGCAACAAAACTTAAAAGAGTCAAGGGATTTGTGATCGTTAGTGCAAACATCTTGAAAAAAACTTTGAAATGACTAGCGGCTGATACTTCTGTACGCTCTTCTTTTTGTCGAGATTGAAGGGTTAAAAGTCCAAAATAAAAAAGAAAGAATGATCCTATTAACAAAAGCCAATTTTGATTGTTTTCAATAAATGTGGTAATCGATCCAAGTAGGGTAGCAGTTAGAGCGACAGCAGAAGCCTCGGCAAACGCAATACCTAAACCAGAAGAGATACCAAAAGCCCTCCCTCGAGCTAACGAATAGCGAAGGCATAGCATACCGTTTGGCCCCATTGGAATAGAGATCGATAATCCAATTAAAGAACCCTTAAGTAATAATAATGGTAACATGGTAAGCCAACTCTCTTTAGTGTGATTTTATGTCGCCTATATAAAGATTGATATTAAACTGAACTGTATAGGTATTTTTTTTTAAATTCAAGGGGTTCTTAATAAAATTATACAATTTTCTAGCGGAAAAAAGGGGAAATTATTTAAAAGGAAGTTATGAATTTTAAAATTAAATTTTTATTTACTTTGAATCTGGTTATCGCTTGCACTTTTCAAATGGCGGCTCGCGAACCTGAAAATTATCCGGCTCCTTTTGGTTTGCCGCCAGTTCCTTTTCCAAAAGATAATCCTTATTCAAAACAAAAAGCAGAACTTGGTCGGCTGCTTTATTTTGATACTTGTTTATCTGCAAATGAAAAAATTTCTTGCGCTTCTTGCCATGCAACGACAAGAGCTTTTGCAGATCCAAATCCATTGTCTGAGGGGATTCTTGGAAGAATTGGAACCCGTCATGCACAGACAGTTATTAATGCAGCTTACAATCGGTCGCAATTTTGGGATGGGAGAGTAAAAACACTAGAAGAGCAGGCAAAAGGCCCTATTGCAAATCCAAATGAAATGAGTACTTTCCATGATTCTGAAATTTCGTATGCGGAATGTCAAAAAAGAGTAAAAAAAAATCCAGCCTATCTTAAAATGTTCAAGGATGTTTTTGGAGATGAAGAGTGTTCTGTAGACCAGATCACAAAGGCAATCGCTACTTTTGAAAGAACAATTTTATCCGGAAATTCACCATACGATCGCTATAAAGCAGGGGATAAAACGGCTATGACAGAAGAGCAAATTGATGGATACCGTATATTCAAAAAAGTAGGATGTGCAAACTGTCATGCAGAGCCATTATTTACAGACGGTCGTTTTTTAAATATCGGTGTTGGTATGGATGCTGAAAAACCGGATCTTGGTAGGTATGAAATTACTAAAGATGATAAGGACTACGGCGGCTTTAAGGTGCCTACCTTACGGGAGGTGGCTCACTCTTATCCCTATATGCACGATGGGAGTCAAAAAACCTTGGAAGAAGTGATTGAATATTACGATAAAGGGGGGATTCCGAATAAGAATCTGCACCCTTTAATGAAGCCCCTTCATATGAGCGCACAAGATAAAAAAGCGTTAAAAGCCTTTCTAATTGCCTTAAACGGAGAGGGCTGGCAGCACATAAAGCCTTAAAAAAATTCTAAAAAAAACTTCTTCTTTGCATCGGGTTAGTCAATGCATATGGATCCCCTAGAATAGTTTTCGAAAAAATCGCACGATTACAATCGATGCGAGAGGTAAATTTCTTATCAGCGTTGTCAGAATAAATGCTAACAGAGTAATTTGGGGGCATAAAGAAAGCTATTTCCTTGCAAAGATTTTGAGCTTCCTCTTCAGTAAGATATTTATGAATCTCAACTTTTTTTGTAAATAAATCTAATCTTCCATGAGTCAGTTCCACAATTCTTAACTGGTTTTTATAAGTTCTTGGTATGTTAATTTTTAATTTAATTTTAAAATATCTTGCCTGAATTTCCCAAAAATTTGGCATATTTTGTATTTTATCAAATTTTTTACAGACTAAGCTTGCACGGCAAAGAGTAGAAAGATCAAATTTTTTAAAAATTTCAATGATTATTTCATCCGGACAAACGGTAATTTTATCAATCGGATCAAAAAATGAATAAATCCGCTCATATAACTGAATTATCATAGTGCACTTTCCTTTTTTTTTACCTGAATTAAAGAGAGATAAAACTATAAACTTCAAGTTTCTACCTATTTGGCATAATTTTTGCAATATATTTATTAAAGAGTATAATTTACTATAATTAGTAAATTAATTGATAAATTATGTATAATAGAATTGTGTGAATCTAAAAATTTAGTTTGATTGGAGGTTATTAAAATGGCAAAAATAGATACAATATTAGATGAGTTAATAGAGTCTCAGGTTGAATCACTTATTCAAGATGATTCATATTATCAACATTTTGCAACTTCGCTAAAGCCCGCCTCGCAAATAAAAATGGAGCATAAAAAACAACTCTTGGATTTCTTTAAGTTAACAGAATTAAGAAAACAACTCGAAAGCGCGCCCCTTCTCATCGAAAGCTTATTGCCTGAGTTAATTTCTGCGGAGGAATTTGCTAAAGTGAAAGGTGAACTCGATCAAAGTAGCGAGCATTTTATCACGTTTATCGCAAGCATGAATAAAAAAACAGCTGAAAAACCGGTTCTTTTCCAAGAGATGTTTGGCTTATCAGATGAAACTCTTTTATATATTTACGAGCTCAGTGTCGATTTAGTTAAAAAAGGCAAATATGAGGAAGCTAACACCTTATTTGTTTTTTTAACAACCTTAGCGCCCCACGTGCCAAGTTATTGGATTGCAGAAGGCGCTTGTTTACAAGCTTTAAATCGCCATGAAGAAGCTATTGCAGTATTTAGTGCGGCTAAATTCTTAAACCCGTCAGATCCTGCTCCCTTTGCTTATTCAGTAGAGAGTTATTACATGTTAAAAGATACCGAAAAAGCAAAACCTGAACTTGACGCATTAAAAGAAATAGTCAAGTTGTCAAGCGGTGATGAAAAAATCAAGTGGGAGCAGAAAATTAAGGATATGCCTGCTTTATAAGTTAGTACTTTAAATAGGTAAAAAATATTTTAAATTCGAAGTTTGGCATCTTTGATTTTAAAATATTTTTTTGTTGCATATTTTCCGATTTAAAGTAGTAGTATAACTTGAAATATTAGAAATTTTGTAGTATGATTCTGCTAAAAAAGTTATAGAGAAATATCATGAGCAGAATTTTATCATCAGAATTAAAAAATCATCTTAACGAAACCGTTTTAGTGCGTGGCTGGTTAAATAACACCCGGGCAATTGGAAAGCTTAACTTTCTTATTCTTCGCGATAGAGGCGGCTTAATCCAAGTTGTCATCAACGACAAGCAAGAATATAACAAAATTAAAGAAATGCATCCCGGTACTGTTTTGCAAATAGTGGGGACTGTTTCTGATTCTTCCGAGGCAGAACTTGGGGTGGAAATCATCGATCCAAAAATTCAAGTTGATGTTCCTATCAAAGAAGTACCGGTTATAGAATTTTACAAGCCTGAAATTCAATCTGATTTGGAATTTATTTTGGACAATCGTCCAATTGCTTTAAGACAAAGAAAAATTCAAGCTGTTTTTAAAATTCAAGCAGAACTAGCTCATGCTTACCGCGTTTTTATGCATGATGAAGTAAAAGCTGTAGAATATTTTGCACCAAACATTATTGGGGCATCATCTGAGGGGGGAGCTGAATTTTTCAACGTCGATTATTTTGGGTATACAGCAACACTTGCACAAAGCAGCCAGCTTTATAAGCAGATTATGGTAGGGGTAAACGAAAGAGTTTATGCATTAATGCCCTTTTTTAGAGCTGAAAATTCCCAGACAACAAGACATTTGACAGAAGGTAAGCAATTTGAGTTTGAGATGGGATTTTTTGATCATTGGCATGATGTAATGGATGTTCAGGAAAATTGCATCAAATTTATGATCAAGCACTTGCACGCCACATGTCAAAACGAAATTGCTGTTTTAGGTAATACGATTATTCAGGCACCAAAAGATGTTCCATTTCCAAGATTAACATTTGCAGAGGCTCAAGAGGTTTATTTTCAAAGATCTGGTGTTGATGAGCGGGAAGAGCCTGATTTAAGCCCGGCAGCAGAAAGAGAGCTTTGCGCTTACGCAAAAGAGAAATTTGGGACAGATTTAATTTTTATTACCGATTGGAAAACAAGTAAACGACCCTTTTACGCTTATCCAAACGATGAAAATCCGGAACTTAGCAATACTTTTGATCTTCTTTGTGCTGGAACAGAGATCACATCGGGTGGTGAGAGACGTCATACTTATGATTCAATGATTGAGGGGATTAAATCAAAAGGAATGGATCCTGCAAATTTCCAAGATTATTTGAGCATCTTTAAACAAGGAATGCCTCCGCATGGTGGTTTTGGGATGGGCTTGGAAAGATTGACCATGACAATTTTAAAACTTAAAAATATTAGGGAAGCATCCCTTTTCCCGTCAGATCCAAAACGCATTGCTGGGAATCGAATTAAAGCTAAAATATTTTACGGTAGTGAAAACGTACGTAATGAAATTATACGTTTATTAAAGCATTGTGATATCGAATTTAAGCATATGACTCATGAGGCGACCTCTACATCAGAAGATTCAGCTTTATTAAGGGGTACATCCCTTCAAGAGGGTGTTAAAGCTATTATCCTGCGTGGTAAATCAAGTAAAAAAAATTATCAATTTAATATTCCATCAAACCTAAAGTTAGATATGAAAGCAGTGGCTGAACTGACTGGTGAGAAATGCGAATTTGAAGATCCTGAGGTTATAAAAGAGCGTTTTGGTCTTCTGGTTGGAAGTATTCCGCCTTTTGGGCAATTGTTAAATTTAGATACTTATTATGATGAAAAAATTAAACTTTCTCCCCGATCTGCCTTTAATTGTGGTCTCTTGATGGAATCTATCGTAATGAGTTCAAAAGATTTATTTGCTCTTGTCAATCCTAAAATTGGTACATTTACCAAGGAATAAGCAGTCTAATTCTATCTGAAATTTAGCTTGGCGTTTTGTAGCATAGGCTTCAGCCTGCGTTCGTTTTTGAGGAATTACCCCTCAAGTGTTTTTAGATAAGATCAAGAAAGTATAAATTGAGGGATAAACATAAGCTAACAGTTAAGCTACGGACGCCAAGCTAAAGAGCTAATTCGGTAATTTGAAAAGGCGGTCTTTTAGATCTTTTTCAATTGGATTCAAAAAAACATAAAAAGTTAATACAAAGGCATTTAACGTTTTTATGTTTATTGAATTCAATTAAAAAATCTCTTAAAACTCCACTTTTTTCCAATTACCGAATTAGCTCTTTAGCTTGGCGTTTTGTAGCGTAGGCTTTAGCCCGCGTTCGTTTTTTAGGAATTACCCCTCAAGTGTTTTTAGATAAGATCAAGAAAGTATAAATTGAGGGATAAACATAAGCTAACAGTTAAGCTACGGACGCCAAGCTAAAGAGCTAATTCGGTAATTTGAAAAGGCGGTCTTTTGGAACTTTTTCAATTGGATTCAGAAAAACATAAAAAGTTAATACAAAGGCATTTAACGTTTTTATGTTTATTGAATTCAATTAAAAAATCTCTCAAAACTCCACTTTTTTCCAATTACCGAATTAGCTCTAAAGCCTTAAGCTACAAAATCTCAAGCTATTTTTTTTTAGGCTTTACAGCTGTCTCACTCTTTTTTACTAGTTTTTTAACAGGACGGAGCTTGATTTTTTTAGGCGCAGCTGTCGATTTTTTAGCACTCTCCGCTTTTTTTAGGACTTTAGGTTTAGCAGTTTTAGCAGCAATTTTTGCCTTTACTTTTGCCTTAGCAGGCTCTTTCGATTTTTTTTCTTTTAAGGTTTTAGGTAACTTCGTATCAGATTTAGAACTTGAGAGTGTATGTTTTTTAAGTTTTAGATCTGCTCCATTTAAACCCTTAGTATCATCTTCATCATCAAAGTCATGATTTTTTGATGATGATTTTTTGCCATCTTTAACTCCTTCATCTCCTACCCATTTAGTAGATAAATTACGAAGTAGATTAAGCTTTTGATTAAGCGTTTCACTATCTTCAGATGAACCTGAAAGGGCGTGTAGTTTTCTATTTGCAATAATTTGATCTTCCGATTCAAATTTTGTTGAGAAGGTAATAGAGGAGGCGTTCGAGATATCCGGTGTAAACAAAAATGGAAGGACAATCGGAGGCACTGTTGTGTAAATATCTGTTGTAATATGAGCTTCAATTTCTTGTTTTATAGCTTGTTTTGGTGGGCGTCCACGTTTTGGTCTTGGATTTAAGGCCTCATTTGAATAATAGGTCTTAGCTTTGGTTACAAGGAGTTTACGTGCTGTTATCACATCTTTATTAGCTTTTGGAATGAAAAGTTCTTTTTTAATCTTTTCAATCAATAACTTAGGTAAGTCTAAATCTTCTTCAAAAACAAAATGAAAATGATTGTTGCGCAACCATTCGATAATACGAATACGTGAGCGCTCTTGATAATATTGCTGCCATTTTTCAAGTTCTGATAAATGATCATAGATAAATTCTAAGAAATTTTCGCGCGCTTCTTTAGATTGAATGATATCGAGTAGTTTTTCCTTCGTGTCAATATCATAGACTTTTTCATTAACAAAACCTTCCATGATTTTCTTTGTTTCGTAAAAGGTAAGTTTTGGGATTAAGCAATAACGATCAGTGCGAGCTGCAACTTCCCTTTCAAGAGCAATTAACTCATCTTCTGATTTATCCAAATTAACATAGATAATAAAACCTTCATGCCTGTCTAGGTAAAAATCGCGTTCGTCATCGGATTTTGTAAAAGCTTCCATTAACCTGTGAGAGCGAAGGATTAGTGGGTTCTGCGCTTCCTTTTCAAGTTTTATAGCCATAATGATTTCCTTGATTTTTAACCTATCAGAATTCCCCGCTGTAAACAAATACAGCCGGACCTTTCATGGTAACATCTTTAATGATTGATTGATTTTTGGTAAAATTAATTTCTAATTTTTCACCAGATTGTGTTTTTATAGATACGGGAAGTTGAATATCATATAAATGAGCTGCCGCAATAGCTACAGCTGTTGCGCCTGTTCCGCAACCTAGTGTTTCATTTTCTACACCGCGCTCATATGTTCTGATAGTCACTTCGTTTGTCCCGGTAATTGTCGCAAAATTTACATTCGTTCCTTTAGGGAGGAACTGCTGATGATTTCGTATTTTTGGACCTAAAATTTTTAGATCGTTATCTTCAATTTGTTCCTTGAAAATGATTGCGTGAGGGACACCTGTGTTAAGATAATGCACCTTTAAATTTTTAGAATCGACAGTAAGATCAATATCCCATTTTATGTCTATTGGATCTTGCATTTCAACAGAAATTTCGTTTGGTTTACGAGGATCACCTTGCGCCAAACGGATGATGGCTTCTTTTGTTTCAATCAAACATGTTGTCAGATTAAAACCTTTTTCCTGGATGTATTTAAAAAAACAGCGGATTCCATTTCCGCACATTTCAGCCTCTGAACCATCGGCATTGAAAATGAGCATCTTGAAATCAGCTTTTTCAGAGTTTTCTAAAAGAATCACTCCATCAGCCCCAATGCCAAACTGTCTGTGGCATAATTTAGAGATGAATGAGCAATCATGGGCAGGAAAAGACAACTTGCGATTGTCAATTAAGATAAAGTCATTTCCTGAACCCACATATTTAGAAAAAAGCATAAGTTATATTATAATTTCCTTAAAAGAGGTTATAACACCATCTAGAAGTCCAAACTCTTTAGCTTCATGAGCAGACATCCATGAGTCACGATCAAGTGCTCTATCAATAGTTGCAAAATCTTTTCCTGTTGCTTTTACATATTTTTCGACCAAGTCATTGCGCGTTTTGAGCATTTCTCTAGCCTGGATTTCTAAGTCTGTTGCTTGTCCTTGAATAACGCCACCGATCATCGGCTGGTGAATCATAATTCGGGAATTCGGAGTAGCAAATCGTCTATTTGGCGCAGCAGCTAAACTTAAAACAGATCCCATTGAGGCTGCAAGTCCTGTAACAATAGTGGTAACTGGCGATGTGATCATCTTAATCTGATCCCAAATAGCAAAGCCTGAATCAACAGATCCACCTGGGCTGTTAATAAAGAAATAGATAGGCTTACCAGGATCTTGAATTTCCAAATACCAGAGTTGACGAATGATGTTTGCTGCGCTTTCACTATCCACAGCCTCAGACAGAAAAATCCGACGTGATTCTAAGATTGAGCTTTCAATCCGATCTTTAAGCTGATGATATGGAGCGCATTGTTCTTTTTCTTTGTCGGCTTTAGCCATTATTATCTCCGGTTGACATTTATCTGTTATTGTTACTGTTTTTACAATTTAAAAACCTTAAAAGTCAAGGCATTCCTGATCAATTTCAGGGTATAAAGGAAATTTACTTAATAAATGTAAAACTCTTTTTCTAGAATTTTCTAAAATTGCATCATCTGTAATGACATTTGCAAGGCTTGGGTTACCTGTCTTTTGAATAATCGCAGGTTTTGTCGCATTCAAGATATCCAAAATTATTTCTGATATTTCTTGCATTTCAGGTGCACCCATTCCAAGAGTTGTCACCGCTGGTGTACCTATTCTAATTCCCGATGTGTACCAAGGTCCTTTTTTATCAAATGGAATTGCGTTTCTGTTTACTGTTAAATAAGCATTTCGTAAAGCAGATTCAGCTTGGCGTCCTGTTAATCCAAATTTAGTTAAATCGATAACAAATAAGTGATTCTCTGTTCCGCCGCCAACTACCCTAATTCCTTGGGTCATAAAACATTGAGCTAGCGTTTTAGAGTTTTCTACAATTTTTTTGGCATATTGTCTAAATTCTTCAGTGTTAACTTCTTTAAATGCAATAGCTTTTGCCGCAATCACATGGGGTAAAGGGCCTCCCAAAACTAAAGGACAGCCTTTATTGAAGACTTCTTCAAATTCTTTTTTGCATAAAATAATACCGCCTCTTGGGCCCCTTAATGTTTTATGTGTTGTAGATGTAACAACATCAGCATAAGGGATCGGATCAAATTCGCCGGTAAACACTTTACCTGCAACAAGACCGGAAAAATGCGCCATATCAACTATTAGTGTAGCTCCGACACTATCTGCAATTTCACGCATTTTTGCAAAATTTAATTTGCGCGAATAAGCAGAGTAGCCGGCGAGCAAAATAGCGGGCTTTTCTTTTAGGACTTGTGCCGCAAGATGATCATAATCTAAAAGTTCTGTTGCAGGGTCAACATCATAAAGAACACTCTTCATCATTTTGGAAGAGACATTATGTCGATAACCATGAGTTAAATGGCCACCTGAATTAAGTGAAAGCCCCATTACTTTTTGGTTAACCATGAGTTGCCTTATGGATTCGTATTCTTCTGCCGTTAGCTCATCGATTGATTTTTTTCCGAGCTCTTCTAGTTTTTTATTTTGTGTACGATGAACAATAACTGACCAAAAAGCGACTAAATTAGCATCAGCACCTGAATGTGGCTGGACGTAGGCGCAATCGGCATTAAAGATTTTTTTAAGTTCAATTTCAGCAAATTCTTCTAGAAAATCGACATTCTCACAGCCGGGATAAAATCTGTGATTGACATAACCTTCTGCATATTTGTCTGTAAGAAGGTTTCCCATGGCAAGTTGAACAGCTAATGATGAAAAATTTTCAGAAGCAATGAGTTTTAGATGTGAGCGCTGACTCTTAAGTTCGTTTACGATTGTTTTTGAGATTTCAGGTGCAAATTGATCAATATGATCCAAGCTTGCTAGATAAGCAATAGCTGCAGATGTTCTATTTTTGGCTTCTGTTTTATTGAAATATTTTTCCAAACGTGACATGTTCACACCCCTTAGATTATCCATGCAACATACCATATTTTATTAATAGAGGCAAAGAGAAATTGGACGAAGAGTATATGTTTATTTAAGGGACGGCAACTGTTTGTAAAAAATTAGAAAGCTCTTCCATTGTCGGGCTTTTTCCATTTCGGACATAAAACCCGGAAGTTGCAAGTGCTGCAATCAACATTTCTTCTTTGTCTAATTCATAAAGAAGAGCATTACAATAACCCGCATTAAAATTGTCTCCGGCACCAGTTGTTAAGATAGGCTCTTTTGTGTAAAAACTATCAAAGTAGATTAAATCATCAATGTCTTGAGATAAAGCAAACGTTGCATGATGAATAATTAATCTTGTAATACCAAGTTTTTGAAAAAGTTCAGCTGCTGATTCTTTGATGTCGATAAAGGTATTCGGGTATTTTATCTCAAGAAGCTTACAGATAATTTCAGCTTCACTCACATTAACTCCTAAAATGACTGCATAGGAGCTATTTAATTTAGATAAAATATTAAGAGCTTCTCTTAAATCTTCATTTGTTCTTTTGGCAGGATCTGCAAGATCGACAAACATAAAACGAGCTGTTGTTTGTTTTGAAAACTTTGGGACAATTCTATTTAGCAATTGCCTCCAAATATCTGTCATATGCGGAATCATGGTCCAATTTGCTGAAACTAATAAATCTGTTTTATCTAAGATTTGAATAAGTTCTAATTCATTTACTTGGCTTAATAAATTTTCATAGGTGATTTCTTTTAAAGAATCGAGCTTACCTAAAATAATTTTACCATCTTTAAATTCAAGAGCATTTGTTTTTGCGCTGCTAGCTAATGAATAAACTTGAGCGCATCTACCTGACATTTTGTGAAAGAGATGTTCAATTTCAGGGGGAGATCCGATAGTTCCGGCAAATACTATTTTATGTCCACCTTCTAAAAGAGCGTTCGTTAAGATAGGTGCGTTTCCGCCAATTTTTGTTTGTTTGGTGACTAACTCGAAATTACAGCTTTTTCCTGAGGCTTCAAGAATTCGAGTACCAAAACTTTTAATATCTTGGAGATAACTTCTTGATTCAGCATCTAATGCTCTATCTACAACCGAAATGATTTCGTCTGTAAAACCATCAAAACCAATAAAACACTTAGGTGATTTAAAATTCCCATTTTCAATTTCTTTAAATTTGGTATGAAGCTTGATTCCAATGTTCAAAAGTGCTTTATTATCCATAATCAAAATTTGGGGTGATATTGCAAATAATTCCCATGTCTAATGAGGTGGTTTTGCCCTGTCTCATAACTTAAATCATTAAGAAGGATTTTAAATTCAATTTCTAAAAATGTTTTATCTGTTTCAAAAAGCCATTCATCGTTTTTTATGTTTTTTAGCGGAATGCCTTTGCCCCAAGAAAGATCAGCCCCTTGACCCCTGATGTTTAAGGTATTGCCAAAGCCTGCATCGCATTTTACTTGAATGCGTGTCATCATTTTAGCTTTAATAATTTCTTGAGTAGGCTTTTTTACGGTAGCTTGCGTTTTCTTTTCACTTTTACCGTTTGGTGCTGTTTTTATTGCCATGTTTTTTAAACCTTTTGTTGTTTATTCCTAAATTAACGAGTTCACTTTTAAAGTAGGCAAGATTACTTAATTTATTAATTGGAGTTATTTAGATCTTACTGTAGCCAATCTTATCACTTATTTTTTGCCGTAAACTTGTTATCCTTGTCAATAAAAAAATAAAAAAATCAGTTTTTTCTTGAGTATTAACAATAAAAAGGGTAATCTCTCCTACGAATAAAGACATTAAAACTTAGGAAAAATCATGCATAAATCCCTTACCAAGATTTTAGAAATCCAAGAACGTGACATGCAAATGATTCAGTTAATGCGATTAAAGCAGGAACGTCAGCGCGAATTGGAAAATCTTAATTCTATAAAAGCAGACCTTTCCAAGCAAGGAACATTCAAAGAAAGCGAAATTATTGAACTGAAAAAAAACATACGAATGGTAGACGGGGAATTGAATGAGATTTTAGCCAAATTTAAAAAGTTGGAAGGTCAGCAAAATAGTGTAAAAAAAGTTGAAGAGTTTAACGCTCTTAGTCATGAAATGGCTCACGCTGATAGAGACCGTGCAGCAAAAGAGCTTCGCATTAGCGATCTTCACGACAAACTTAATGCAGAAGTCGAAATTTTAAAAAATCTCAAAGATACACTGAATTCAACAGCTGAAAGTAGCAAGTTGCTTGAAGCTGAAATTTTTGAAAGCATCAGTAAAATCAATGAAGAAGGACGTGTAATCAAGGCTGAGCGCGATGCTCTTGTTGCAGACTCAGACATGGAAGTTTTTCATGTATATGAGCGTCTTTTGCGCAATAAAAAAGATAGAGTGATTGTTCCTATCGAAAATCGTTGCTGCAGCGGTTGCCACATTATGCTTACAGCTCAAGATGAAAATATGGTTAGAAAAGGCGAGCGTTTGATTTTTTGTGAACATTGCTCTCGTATTCACTACTGGCCAGAATCAGAAGCTCTTGAAGGTACAGCTGCTACAACTAAAACTCGTCGTAAGCGCTCTACTAAGGCGTAGGCTGCTCGTAGCTTACAACTTTAGTCTGAGAATTAGCCTGAGAATTGTTTTTGTAGCTTAGGCTTTAGCCTGAGAATTGTTTTTGTAGCTTAGGCTTTAGCCTGAGAATTAGCCTGAGAATTGTTTTTGTAGCTTAGGCTTTAGCCTGAGAATTGTTTTTGTAGCTTGAGGGTTAGCCTGAGAATTGTTTTTGTAGCTTGAGGGTTAGCCTGAGAATTGTTTTTGTAGCTTGAGGGTTAGCCTGAGAATTTGTTCCGGTTGTAGCTTGAGGGGTAGCCTGAGAATCTGCGAATAACCTGAGAAAAAAAATATTGTTTGTTCCGGGAAGAGAAGTAATCGCTGTTACCTATAATAAGGTAAGAGAGGAAAGTCTGGACTTCACAAGGAGAGGATACCAGTGAAAGACTGGGGGCTGTAAAGCTACGGAAAGTGTAACAGAAAATATACCGCTGTTTAAAAGGCTCTAACGCTTTTAATCAGACAGGGTGAAATGCTTGTTTCAGGAACAAGCCTCTTATAAAGAAACTTGTAAGAGTGACAAACCCTATCCGAAGCAAGACAAAATTGGGGCGATACAGGTCTCCGCTGTGCCCCATAAAACGTCGCTCGAGAACTCTGGTGACAGGGTTCCTAGATGAATGATTACTGAAGCTATGCTCTGCATGGTTTAACAGGATCCGGCTTATTTCTTCCCGGATTTTTTATTTCTTCGCTTAATTTTTCAGGCAATTCGCGTAAAATATGTAGCTTAGAATCGATCCTTTTTCCTTTCGTCGTTTCGCGACTCTACAAGACTTTTTATTGTACCAAGGTCCTACGACACTTGCGAGTGTGGCCTCTTTTGGTTGGTTCATAATTTCTTATTAACGGCTTTGCGGTTAATAAAAATAAAAATATACATAAACATGATTGTTTCAAGTAATAACTATTTTAGTTTTGAAGACTTAACAGAACAAAAAGCGCTTACACTTTTAAATACTGGAAATATCCCATTGACTATTTTTACAAGTCATCGTGATGAATTTTTAATATATCCATAATTTCTTCAGTTGATTTTTCATCGATCTTTATTTTAAAAGCTTCGATTTTTTCATAAAGGGGCTTCCTTTCCTCGTACATCTTCTCAAACGAATATTCAGGGTCTTTTTCGTCTAAAAAGGGAGGGATTCCTGATTCAAAAATTCTTTTTTTTATGATCTCTTTGCTAACTTCCAGATAAACAAGCTTACCCATTTCTTTAAGCTTATAAAAATTTGCCATATTTAGAAGTGTGCCACCCCCAACTGCAATAATTGCCTTAGTTTCCATGTCTAAATCATGCACAATTTCACTTTCGAGCTGCCGAAAACCACTTTCTCCAAGCTTAACAAAAATTTCTCTGCAACTAGCTTGAATGCTAAATTTTTCTTCATATGATTTTTCTATAAGTAAATCAGTATCAATAAATTTTATTTGAAGCTTTTCTCCAAGCAATTTTCCAAAAAAACTTTTACCAGAGCCTTTGTATCCAAACAGAATAAGATTTTGATTGTGCTTATGATGGTTTTTCATGACGTTATCATACCGAATCATGATAAAAAATCGCGAGCTTTTTTCTTTGAACTAGCTAAATTAATTATTTTATGTTACAGTAAGGTTTATTTCTTAATAAGGATTTTATGAATAATAATTATAAAATTAATTTTAACAAAGGTAGCCAGTATATAAAGGTTGATATTAATAAAACTTAATATGAAATGAACTATGCGATAGTAAAAAAATCTAAAGATGCTGATTTGAAGAAAACGATAGAAAATACTGAAAGAATTATAAATGAACATTTACAGTATATGGCACCGTGGGTTGATATTTATAATAATGATTTAGTGTTTGAGGATGATTTTCAAGAACTACACACTGAGGCAAATCGTTTAATAATATTACAAGATCAAAAAGATAAGTATGATTTATTCAATGCAGAATATCTTAAGGAGAAAAAATTTTTTTTTCTTAGTAAAATATTTAGTGACAAAAAGAAAACAGGTGAAGTCAAATCAAATAATGAAAAAATAGAATACAGCATTACAAGTTTACCTATTGTGAATGATGCTTTAGGAGATCTGACAAGTTATTTAAATTTAAAAGATTTAGGGTCACTTGCCCAGGTTAACATGGAAGTCAAGAGCCAAGCAAATTTCATGAAGATTCATCTTGCTGCTTCACTTGGGTTTAGGGGCAATGATGTGAAGAATGTTAGAGATTACTTAACCGAATTCTTGAAAGAAGTTAAATTGATCGTTTATAAGAAGTTAATCCCGGATGCATATGTTGTTTTAAAGGAGTACGGAGGTGTCAACTATGAGGAAACAGCAAAAAACCTGAAGAAATTGAATAGCCAAGAAACTATTATGCTCCTTAACGCCCCTCCGATGAGAGATGCTTTTTCGTGGGAGCCTTTGCGATACAACAGAATTAAGGCATTCCTTAAATAACATTCCAAACCTATTACATTTTTTTAATAATCTAAATGTTGTGTATCCTCAATATTGTTAACTTAATAATATACATTTGCGTTTAATTAAAAATGTATGAACTTGATTAAGTGTAGACCTTATCCTCTTTTTTCTCTCTTTTTAAAATCAGAACTTGACTATGAAGATCTCCATCAGGTACCTTAATTTTTTTTAACCATGCTTTAAGGAGTCCTTAGATGAAAATACTTTACACAGCTCATGCAACGACCGTCGGCGGAAGAGAAGGTCGTGTAGAAACAGATGACAAAAAAATTAATGTTGCTGTATCGCCTCCAGGCGGACAAGGCCCAGGTACTAATCCTGAGCAATTATTTGCATCTGGTTATGGAGTCTGTTTTGGTGGCGCTGTTGCAGCTGTCAGTAAAAGTCAGGGTGTAAGTGGAGAAGTCACTGTAAAATCAGATGTAACCTTAAATAAAGATGATCAAGGTGGCTTTTTTATTGGCGCTACATTAGATATCAATATCGCAGAATTTGATGACGCAGAAAAGTTAGAAGAAATTATCTTAAGCGCGCATCATATGTGCCCATATTCTAAGGCTACCCGTGGCAATATTGAAGTAAAGTTAAAAGCTAATGGTAGAGCGATTAATTAACATTTGTCTTTACACGTTCTTAACATAACTTTAATCTAAAAAACATGTTTGTATAATAAAATATAGTTAAAATATTTTATATACAAACAGGTTTTATGAATAAATTTGTTATCTTTTTTATTACAATCACTGTCATTTTGTTTGGTTCTTTTGGACCTCTTTCCTCACAAGAGATTAGCCTAAAAGAAAAGGCTTTTGTACTCAAAATAAGCCAAACAATCCACTCATTAAAAAACAGAAGCAATACCATTTGGAAGAATTATAACTTATCAGACACACCCGTCATTGTTTCGTTTTCAAATGAGCATATTTACGCCTTTAATTTAAAAAGCAATAATCCCGCCTGGAAAATTTTAGATGAAACGGAAACAGAAACCCTATTTTCAGATACTGACCCCTGGGGAATCAATAAAATTACCATGCAGGATAAATTTATTGTAGATGGCACAGAAACATTTGTTTTTCGAATTGATGAAAATGAAAACAATGGATTTGCAGATCGCCCTGTATTAGTGCTCGTCCATGAACTTTTTCATCGTTACCAATTTGCTAACTTCAAAAAATCAGACGATGTTGGAAGATACGAAGATCAATCAAATATTGAAAATTTAAGCATGATTGAGCTTGAAGAGCGTATTTTAATCGATTTCTTAAAAGTTCCAAAAAATGAAAAATTAGAAGCTTTAAAAAATTTCATGGCAGTCAATCAAGCACGTAATCAGATCATTAGCAAAGCATCTATCAAATGGGAAAGATTTCAGCAGGTCATGGAAGGGCTTGCTGATTATGCGGCTACCGAAACTTTTGATACGTTTCCAATTATTGAAAAATTTGATGGAGAAAAGCATTTACAAATTCTTCTTTCCGGATACATTTATTCAGAAGATCCTCAAGAGCTTGCTGTAAAGTGGAGACATTATGGAGTGGGAGCAGCACTTGGTAAAGCGCTTGATTTTTTAAAAGTCTCAGGTTGGAAAGATAGGGTAGAGCTTGGGGAATCTCAGGGGTCCATATTAGAGAAATCAATCGTTTTATCAAATACTGAAATAAAAAAGCGTCTTGCCCAACTTAAAAATCGGTATAAATACACTGAGCTAAAACAAAATATTGAGAAAAAAGTGAATGGCTTTAGGGAGATGATGGAAGATTTAAGGCTTGATTATGAAGCGCAAGATGGTTTTGTTGTGCTGATTGAAAAACCCTATGAAATTTCGATTAATGGAGGCGGGAGTACATGTGGTATTTTTCATCTTGATTATGGGATGACTGTCTCTGTAAAGGACAAATCTTTTTCGTCATCAACAGATAATACATGGAAGATAGAGCTTAAGGAAATCCCATTTCTTTTACAAAATAGAGACGGTTCAAGAATATTGAAGGTTGATCATGAGTTGAATATGCTGTTGGATGGCAAGGCAGTCTCAATTCAAGATCTAAAATCAAGCAAAAAAGAGAGACCTTTTAAAACTCTTTCCTGGGATTGTCAAACATCCTCTTTTGAGTCGGTTGAACGTGAGGGGCATATAATTTGCGATGATGAAGGGCTTTCTATCATTTACAATCATTAGAATTGAGTTTGGTTAGGAGAGCCACTAATAGTACATTTTTAATCTTAATTTGATGGTTTAGAGCATCGTAGTAGAAGGAGTTAAGGATTTTGTATATTTGAAGGTAATATCATCAAACATACAAATAAACTCTTTTTCACGGTCTGAATTGAATAAGCGCTCAGTAAAAAATGTCCCGACAACTCGGTGGATCAGCAAGCGCTGCTCTGTCACTTCAGCACCGTAAGCCATAACAGGTGCTATAATCGATCCGGATTCTGCAAAACCACGATTCATTATATGCTCTTTTGTGCTGCTTACATTATTAATTCCATTCATCTCAAGAACAGCTTTTGATTCTGTTCTAAAAATTGTGATCGTGCCATCACTGTTTTTCCCTGGAAAGTCCGTTCTCGTTAATAATTCAGTTGTGAAGGCCATAAACATAAGAAGGGTTTCCCTTTCTTTTTCACTCATGGCTTTTTGTTGTTTTATATTGGCTTGTGGGCCACCCCATATTTTGTTCTGAGGAACATTTCGAAAGCTTGACAACGTATTTTTGACCCTTGTCGGTTCAGGGTGCCAAGAATCTTTTGCTTGCTGTTTATACCAGCCCCTAATTACTCCATAATCTCCACCCTTGCTTTCACAAAATGTTGCGAATTTTTCAGTTGAAGAATCTCCTCCCTGCACGTATTCATTTTTATTTTTTATCTGCCTCAGATTGTCAAAAGCGTTTCCTTTGCTGTCAACAATTAATCCTTTTTCAGCTGCATCCGGGTTATCTTGAGCAACCTCGATTTTAGATGGAAATGAGCCGCTTATTCCTTCATTTTTTAATTCAAGCCGATAGATTGTAAGTTTTTCAATGATGTCCGGCTTAAAACTATCATTTTTTAGTGCAGAGGCATATGTAACCATTTCGCTTAGGATTGCCATCTTTTTTATTGCTAATTCTTGATCAATGAGCGGAAGATGTTTTATTTCTTTCTTTAATTCAGTTTCTATCGATGAAAAATCTCTTGCTATATTTAAGATTCCTCCTCTTTTTAAAATTAAGATGTCAAAATCTTTATTTTTATCTAATATTAATAATTTTGAATTTAATCTTGTTAGAAATTTTAAGTTGATCGTATCACTTAAAAAAAATAATTTTTGAGCTGTTTTTTCTATTTGATCTGAGCGACTTCTGCCGAAAATTTTAGAAAATAATCCAAAACAATTTCTTTCAAGACGATCCAATTGTTTTGTTTTGTTAATAAATTCATGAATTACTTTAATTTCTTCTTTTAATTTTGGTAGGTCTAAACTATTATTTTCTTTTAATAATTTAGCGAGGCCTTCCACAGGGCAATTTCATGAAAAAGATTTGACACCTATAATCTTAAGCAGATATTCATTATCCCAACCAGCTGCTTGACGTTTTATCTCTATTCCAACTTTAATACTTTTTTCTTGCTTCAGTAAATTCA